>JAEEGH010025737.1_pt1 | contig 11781 bp, 9 predicted proteins | sample 9134181 | NCBI WGS metagenome assembly JAEEGH01 (sample SAMN16246544, study PRJNA631951) | gut metagenome | biome: gut microbiome; feature: rumen; material: DP-attached | host: Bos | place: Iran: Karaj | collected 2018-10 | reverse complement strand
GAGGATGGAACGCTCCAGTGGGCTTGCCGCCGTTCGTTCCCGACGATTGTCTCCGCTGTTTCGAAGACGATTGGCCTTGCCGCTCTCTTCCCGAAGAACAAGACGCTCGCGAGCTACAACATGACGTATGCCGACCCGGACGAAGTGACCGAGGTCGATGCCATCAGTGGTTCGTTCTTCTGCATGCGCCGCGACCTGTACGAAAAGCTCGGCGGTTTCGACGAAGACTTCTTCATGTACGGTGAGGATTTGGACCTCTGTTTTAGGGCGAAGGTTGAAGGTCGCAAGAACTACTACACGCCTTCGACGAACATATTGCACTTCAAGGGCCAGAGTTGCCGTACGCGCCGTTGGGATTCCTACCTGGATTTCTACAAGGCGATGCTCATCTTTGTGAAAAAGCACAAGGACCTTTACTTTGTTCCGAATTTCCTCGTGTCGTTCGGTATCATGTTTGCGGCCTTCGTGGGCATGTTCTCGCGCCTTATCCCGAAGTTCTGGAAGATGTTCCTCGATTTTGGCATGATCGCCGTGTGGGCGTTTGCGTTCCTGAACCATGAAAGCGTCGTGTCGGATGTGTGCTTCCAAGATTCCAGTTGCCTTGAAAGTGAATGCGCAGGGACTAGCACGATTATAAAGCACTCCATTATGGATTTTGCCCAGTTTGAAGACTGGTGGCTTGTTGCTTTAGTGCTTGTCGTGAACTTTGCGTTCCTTATTTTCCGTGGAGAATACACAGAATCCAGCCTCAAGGGCAAAAAGTTCTTGCGCTACCTTGTGCCGCTGAACTTGCTTGCTGTAGGCGGGTATGAGGTTTTCCGCTACTTTACCCAGATGCCTGTCGTGTCGAATGGCAATAATTTCTGGCCGTACGACCCGCATTTGATGGCGTGGATTACTTGCTCCAGCCTCTTTATTCCGTTTGCACTTTTGGCCTGGCGCCGCATTGCATTCTGGATAAACTATTTCTACCGCATCTTTGCCAAGAAGCGTCACCGCTCCATTCTGCTTGGCGGTCGCGAGGATTCCCTCAACAACTGGTTTGATAGTTACAACGTGATTCCCGGTATCGAGATTCTCGGCTGCGTGAGCGGGGAACCCGAAAAGCTCTCCGAAGAGAACCGCAAGCACCTGCTCGGGCCCCTTTCCGACATGGAAAGCATCTGCAACCGTACGGGCTGCCGCGAACTCCTGGTAGTGTCCAATTTCTCCGGTTATCGCGAGGATTTTGACATCAATTGGCTTGATAGCCTCGGTTTGAGGGTCTATTTGCTCATCGGAAACGGCAAAAACGGCAATTTTGCCCTCGTAGACCTCAAATATCTGCACTAAAAGCCCGCTCCGGCTATCCTTTTCTCGAAAATAGAGTTATTTTTATATCAACTATAAGTTGTTGATTATAAAGGCTTTATGTTCGATTACAAACTTTTGGATATTCTGTGCTGCCCCGAGACCCGGGGTAAACTCCGTATGGCAGACGATGCCCTTTTGGCGACCCTCAATCAGGCCAGTGCCGCGGGCACCCTGAAGAATGCCGCGGGCGAGAAAATTTCTGAAACTTTGACCGAGGCTCTCGTGAACGAGGCGGGCTCCCGTGCCTATATCGTTCGTGAAGGCATACCTGTCCTTTTGGCAGACGAAGCGATTTTGCTTCCCTTGGAGGGATAAATGGCTGTTACTCTGGATTCCCTGAAAAAGACCGTTGGCAAGAAAAAAGTCAAGTCCATGGCGTTCGCATGGCTTGCCGACTACGAGAGCCAGGCGGGCGATTCAACGACCGCTCTTGCCCGTGTCGATGCCGGCTTGCAGCTTTACCCGGGCGACATTCCCGGTATGCTGGTCCGCAGCAAGCTGTTGTTCCAGTTGGGTGACTTCGAGGAATGCGTCAAGGAATGCGAGCGGATTCTCCAGAAGGAGCCGTTCTGCCTCTCTGCGCAGAAGCGCATGGGCGAGGCCTACGAGAAGCTTGAAAACATAGACGAACGTAACCGTTGCTACCGCCGTGTTCACGATATGGACCCGCTCGATACGTTCTGGAAAGAAGAATACGAAGCCGTTCCTGAAGCGGCGGTCGGTGCTGCCGCCGTTGCCGGTGCTGTCGCTGCGGGCGAGGCTGCCGCGGATAGTGAATTTGCAATGCCCGACATGGGCGAGTTTACGATGGAAGGCGCTGCCGAATCTGCCGAACCGGCGGTGGAGGCCTCTGCTGATGCAACTGCAGGCGAAGAACCTGCCGCGAAGGAAGAGGATTCCCTGTTCTCCAAGTCGCTCGACATGGATATCGAGTCTCCTGCGACGGAAACTGCCGAAGAACCGGAACAGCCGAAGGCCAGCGCGTCCCCGTTCTCTGCTTCTGATGACGAAGATCCGTTTGCGGCCCTGAGTTCGCTTGGTAACGATGATTCCCTTGCGGACGAATCCTCGATTGATTCTCTCCAGCAGTCGCTTGAATCGGCGCTGGGCGATGCCGCGACCGATATTACACTGGACCAGGACATCCCGGAAGCCGAAGAGATTTCGGGCAACGACGTGGGTTCTGCGTTTGCCGACCTGTTCGGTGAAGAAGACGACATGGATTCGTTTGGCGAAACAACCGAATCGAAGCCCGCTTCGCCTTTTGCCCAGATGGACCTGCCCACGAGCCTCGACGACGAACCTGCCGCTCCCGAGGATTCTGCGAAGAACGTGTTTGGCGAGGAAGCCGTTGAAGATAAGCCGCAGAGCATCGACGATGCGTTTGGCGATATCTTTGGTGAAGACGAACTGCCCGAGGAACTGCCGAGCAATACTGCAGCCCCGAAGGCAGAACCTGCCGAAGAACAGAAGCCTGAGGAAGAATCGTTCTCTGGTGGTATGTTCGAGAAGTCTGCCGCGGCCGATATGGGCCTGGGTACAGAAGAAGATGACCTTAAGCTCGAAGAGCCCGAACCGGAACCTGCGAAGGAAGCGGACAAGCCGCAGAGCCTGGACAGCGCTTTTGCCGATATCTTCGGTGAAGACGAGCTGCCCGAGGAATTGCCGCCGGCACAGCCTGCTGGTGAATCCGATGTTTCCGCCGACCTTGAACTCCCGGCTGATAGTTCGACAAGCGCACTAACCGAAGATGCGGACCTGGAACTGCCCTCGCTCGATGATTCTACAAGCGCTCTGACCGACGAATTGGAAATGCCGTCGGAAGAGAAACCCGCTGATGACAAGCCTGCAGAATCGCTCGATACCTTCGATATCGCGAACTGGAGCCCGGATGCAAAGCCTGCGGATGATGCAAGTCTCGAACTGCCTGCCGAAGAAGAAACTCCTGCAGAAGAGCCTGCATTAGAACTGCCCGCCGAAGAGCCCTCGCTTGAAATGCCTGCCGAGGAAACTCCGGCAGAACCTGCTGTTGAAGAAGCCCCTGCTGAAGAACCTGCGCTGGATATTCCTGCAGAAGAGCCCGCAGACCTTGAACTGCCCGCTGAAGAACCCGCACAGGAAAAGCCTGCAGATGAATCTGCTGATGTCGGCTTCAGTGTGGACAAGGCCTTCGATGCGCTGTTCGCCGATGACGACGAACTCCCGGAAGAAAAGCCTGCCGAAACCGCGAGTGCCGAACCGAAAGTTTCGGACAACGTAACTGAGACGACTGAGCCTGTTGAAGATGCTGCCGAATCTGATTCCGATAGGGCGGAGCTTGACAAGGAAATGGATTCCGCATTCTCGTCTCTGTTTGCCGAAGATGACGACCTGCCTGTGGAAGAATCGAAGCCGGAAGCCGCTGCCGCTCCGGAAGCGACCCAAGAAGATACGGGCGCCGCGCTCGAGGAAGCCCCTCTTGCCGATGCAGCTCTCGAATCCGATTTGGACAAGTCGTTCAGCAGCCTGTTTGGCGAAGACGATGCGCTTGATGAAGCGGACCTGAAGCCTGCAGAAGCGCCTGCTGCAGATGCTACTGCAGAACCTGCTGCTGCGGAAGAACTGCCCGAAGTATCAGCAACGCAAGGCAATGCTGGTATCGAAAGCAGTCTTGAATCGGAATTCTCCGGTGCGTTCAAGCAGCTATTCAATACCGACGATGATTCCCTCGACGAGAAGGCCGACCTCCCGAGCAACAAGGGCGTAGACTTCCTTATGTCGGGAGATTCCGATGATGAAGTTTCTGCGGGCCTCGTTGCAGACCCGACGGCTCCGCTTGATAAGCAGTCTTCGGATTTGGACGATGGCATGAAAACGCCGACGCTTGGCGAGATTTATTTTGAACAGGGTCACTATGACAGGGCGCTTGAAATCTATAAGGAACTTGCCGAAAAAGACCCCGAAAACGAGGCTATAGCCAACCGCCTGGCCGAAGTCCAGAAGGCCTACGATTCCAAGTTCGGAGGCGAACAGAATGGCTGATTTGAGAATCGAGCAGTTGCTCCGTGCGATGGTCGAGAACAAGGCTTCTGACTTGCACATCCGTACGGGCGTTCCTCCGATTTACCGTATTAACGGTGCACTGATAAAGTTGTTCGAAACACGTGTGGATGCCGGCATGATGGATTCCTTCATGGACGATATCATGAATCGCGACCAGAAAAACCGTTTCGAGACTAACAAGGAATGCGACTTTGCCGTGGGCGCCCGCGACATGGGCCGTTTCCGTGTGAACGTTTTCCGCCAGCGCGGCACGATTGCCATGGTGATTCGTCACATCAAGGCGAAAATTCCTGCATTCGAGGAACTTCACCTGCCCGAAGTTATCCGTGACCTTGCGCTTACTCGCCGTGGCCTTGTGCTTGTGACGGGTACGACGGGTTCGGGTAAGTCGACGACGCTTGCTTCCATGCTGGATTACATCAACCAGACGGAAGCGGTGAACATCATTACCGTCGAAGACCCGATTGAATACCTTTACCGCGACAACAAGTCCATCATTTCGCAGCGCGAGATTGGCGTGGATACGCTTTCGTACGCGAATGCCCTGCGCGCCGCCCTCCGTCAGGACCCGGACGTGCTGCTGGTGGGCGAAGTCCGTGACCTCGAGACGATGCAGATTGCGCTGACTGCGGCCGATACGGGCCACATGGTGTTTGCGACCATCCATACGACGAACGCGACCGAAACGATTCAGCGTGTGCTTTCGATGTACCCGCCGCACCAGCACGACGAAATCCGTATTCTCCTTTCTGAAGTGCTTGCGGGCATTATTTCGTTGCGCCTGTTGCCGACTGCCGATGGCAAGGGCCGCGTGCCCGCCGCCGAGGTGCTCGTGAATACTGCGGCCATCAAGGAATACATCCGCGACAAGGACAAGCTTTCGCTGGTGGAACACGCCATTGCCGAAGGCCACATGCAGTATCATAGCCAGACGTTCGACCAGGCCTTGCTTGAACTCTACAGGACGGAGCAGATTTCGCTCGAGACGGCAATGAATGCCGCCACGAACAAGGATGACTTCGATCTCAAGATTCGCGGTATTTCTGGTACGTCCGATCGTGGGTGGATGTAGTTTTATTCAGAGTCATCCCCGGCTTGACCGGGGATCTTTTTTTGTTTGTGCTGCGAAACCCTTGTGGCTGTTAGTCATTGCGGGTTTCGACGAGATGCGGGTACTGTATTAAACTGCGGGGAAGTTTTGATACCTGCATCACTGCGGGCATTTTTCGTACACGAAGGGGTTGTGGTCGCCTTGTACTTTGAAGATGCGGCGGTCGCGTTCGCATTCCTTTTCGGTGACGGGGTACATCTTGTCCCAGGCTTCGAAGAGTTTGCGGTCTTGCTTCGATAGTTTTACGCCGTAGGTCTTTTCCATGTAGAAGCTTGCGCGGGCGATGATTCCGCGGGCCTCTTCGCGAGGCTGCGCCTTCTTTTCCTTGAAATCTACGATGGTCTTGCAGCCGCCGTACATGGGCTCGGGATTGTTGGTCCACTGGCTGTACATGAAGTTGTTGCGGTCTCCGTTCACCTCGCCGATGGCGGGGTAGAGGTTGTGCATGTCGCCTTCCATCAGCTTGAACGTCGTGTCGTTTGCGCTACAGTTCTTGCGCCCGCCGTCTTTCCAGCAGGGCAGAAAGTGCCCCATGTTGTGCGCGGTCACCATATGTTCCCACTCGATGCGCTCGGCACGCTTGTAGCTTTTGCGGTTCGGGTTTTCGCGCGGCTTGAAGTCGCAACTGCTGAAGTCGACGTTCTTCTTGTCGTCGTATTTGCAGCCGCAGTAGAGAGTCTCCTGCAGTTCGCCGTAATAGACGCGCCTCATCTGCTTGCTTGCATCGCGGTAGTTGTAATGCCGGGGCGCGGCTGTCGGGTCTACGCGAGCAAATACAATAGACGAAAGCGCCGCCAGAACCAGGATAGGGCCTAATAATTTCATAATAAAAACCGTAGTGTGATATCTTGAATATAGATTATTATTGCCTGCAATCAATAGAAAAGAGGTCACTAGTCACTGGTCAATGGTCATTGGCTTTTTAAACTCGCGGCAAAGCCGCACAACCAATAACTATATTTGGCCCATGCAATCGGCAGGTATGGAATATCTGGAATCGCGCCTGATGTTTGGGATGGTTCCCGGGCTCGAATCGACGCGTGCGCTTTGCGACGCGCTTGGCAATCCCGAAAGAAAGTTCAGGTCGATTCACGTGGTCGGCACGAACGGGAAGGGCTCCACCAGTTATTACCTCGCGGGCGTATTGCAGGTGCACGGGCTCAAGACGGGCCTGTACGTGAGTCCGCACCTGGTAAGCCTGCAGGAGCGTATCCGGATTGACGACGTTCCCATTCCGGCAGAAGATTTGGACCGGTTGCTTTTAAAAGTGAAGGCTACCGCGGATTCCGTGTCGGCGGGGCGCGTGGCCGCGGGCGCATCTCCGGTCGAACCCACGTTTTTTGAAGTCCTGACGCTGGTCGCCTTCCTCTATTATGCGGAACAGGGCGTGGATGTCGCTGTTCTCGAGGCGGGTATGGGCGGCAGGCTCGATAGCACCGCAGTAGCGGGTGGCGAGATTGCGGTTGTGACGAGCATCGGGCTTGAACACACCGAGGTTCTCGGGCCTACGGAATCGGTGATTCTCCGCGAGAAGATGGGTGTGCTGGGCGTGCCGGGCGAAAGCCGGGGCGACACGCGCGAAGTCGCACGCGGGAAGACGTTTATCGTTGGCGGAATCTCGGGTGCATTACTCGAGGAAGCGCGCGAATATGCATCTGCGCTCGGGTGCAAGTGCGTTGTGCCCGAAATTCGTGGCGACATCGTGCTCCCGAATCTCGGGCGCCATTACGTCGAGAATGCGAGTTTATCGCTGGCGGCCGCCGCACAGTTTATAGCCGCGCAGTTTATAAAGGCAATGCCGGCGTTAAACGGTGCGCAGTTTACATACAGCGACGCCCTCGCGCTCAAGACTCTCGCGACCCGCTCGTGGGCTGGCCGCATGCAACTGCTTGCAGGCCCGGACGGCAGGACCCGCGTTATATTGGACGGGGCCCACAATTCGCACGCGGTTCGCCGCCTGGTGGAAGCCTTGCGCACGTATTACCCGGGGAAAAAGTTTCACTGCCTGTTTGGCGCCCTCAAGGATAAGGATGTGGGGGAGATGCTCAAGCTTATGGCGCCTCATGTTGCCTGCTGGCATATTACAAAGACGCCGTACCCGCGCTTCCGTGAACTTGCTGACCTTCGAAGCGAAATGCAGGCGCTTGGCCTGCCTGTTGCAAGCGAGGGCGAAATTTCCCGCGAATACCTTGATGAGGTGCGGGCCGCTAGCGACGCGGAAAAACAAAACGAAGCCCCGCTCCTGATAACGGGAAGCCTCTACATGATTGGCGCGAGCATCCAGTTGCTTCGCGATGAATTTCCGGAACTCGAGTTCTTCCGCGGGCTCGAACCCACGACAAACGAACACCGCTGACCGGCGCGAGTCCGGCGCAGTTCTTACACGAATACACTGCTATTACATAAATACGCAGTCCATGCGTACGTCTTATTGTACTACGGATTCTACCGTCCCGTCCCTGAACTTTGTCCGTAATGTGTCGCCGGCCTTCAGTTGCGCCGCATTGCGGATGAATTTTCCGCTGGAATCTAACGTGAGCGTGTACCCCTTCGCGAGTGCCGTCTCGGGATCTGCGCTCTTGACTCGCAGTTCAGTCAACTTGAACTGCGATTGGGCGAGGTCGAGAATCTTGCGCGTACCTTGCCGCAGGCCTTCCACGTTGCGGTCGAGCCTTGCGGTCTCTTCGCGGAGCATGAACCGCGTATCCCTTTTGAGAGAAGTGAACATCTTCACGATTTTCGTCTTTTCGCCCTGGATGCGCAGGGTTACGTCTTGTTGCAAGCGTGCCGCTGCGGAACTCAGCTGCTGACGGTTTTCAGTAAGCATGTCGCGTGCAGAACTGGCGATGCTCCGCGCGGTTTCTACAAGGTCGGTCCAGCATTCCTGTGCGCGTTCCACAAGGCGCTTGGCACAGTCGGTCGGGGTGATGCACGATAGGTATGCCACCTCGTCGAGCAGGCTCTTGTCGATTTCGTGCCCGATGCCCGTGAATACCGGAATAGGGTAGTTTGCCACGGCACGGCAGAGCGCCTCGCTGTCGAAGTAGTTCAGGTCTGTCTTTGCGCCGCCCCCGCGCACGATGCAAACCACGTCGATTTCTTCGTCCTTGCGGAGCGCATCGAGTGCGGCAATCACGCTAGATTCCGTGTCGTTCCCCTGCATCTTCGCGTACGCTGTCACGACAGTGAATTTGAACGGCGATGCCGAAAGCCTCGTGGTAAAGTCCTTGTAGGCCGCAGTGCTTTCGCCGGTAATGAGCCCTACGCGTAACGGCATTTGGGCGAGTTCGGTCTGCTTGTTCTTTTCGAGAAGCCCTTCGCTCGCGAGTCGCTTCAATATGGCCATGCGCGTGAGTGCAAGTTCCCCGAGCGTATAGACCGGGTCGATGTCGAGAATCTTTGCCTGCAGTTTTCCGCTCGGGATATAGACGTCGGCCTTGATCTGGAAACAGACCTTGAGCTGTTCCCTGATGGTGAACGGCGTTGCGGAGTTTTCCGTTTTTGCGCGGAGTATTGCGTACTGCCCTGCGAAGCAGGTGAGGTCGACCGTCGCGATGGGCTTCACGTTGCCTTCCTCGAAGTCCGCGATGCTGATGTAGACAACCTTGCCCTTGTCCGTGAGGCGTGTGATGACCCCGTGCACCCAGACCGCCGGTGTATCGGCGAGCTTGTTCTTGATGGAGGTCATGTACTGCATGACGGAGAATGTGCGCACGGGCTGTTCCATTGTGGGTGAAGAATATAGCCACTTTTTGATGTCATTTATGTTGTAATTCGCTATTTTTTAAGAAAAAACGGATAAATCGCTGTTAAATGATTTATATTTCTTGAAAAAGAGGTGGATATGAACAAGCACATGAAGATTATGGCGGTAACAGCCCTGTTGTGCACGATGGGCGTCTTTACGGGGTGTAATGAGGATGACGTGGGCAGCGAGAACTGCACTGCCTGCGAGACTATGACTGATTCTCATGATGGTCAAGTCTACAAGACAATAAAAATTGGTAACCAGGTCTGGATGGCAGAAAACCTCAAGGTGGTCATGGAAAACAGCTGGTGCTACGAAAACAAGCCGGAAAATTGCCAGAAATATGGCCGTCTCTATACATGGGAAATGGCGAATGGCGCCTGTCCCGAAGGTTGGCGCTTGCCGAGCAAGCAGGATTTTGATTTCTTGCTCTCCGAGGTCGGGGGACAATCTGTAGCAGGCAAAATGCTCAAGTCCAAAAAGGGCTGGAAAAAGAATGGCAACGGTACGGGTGACTTTGAATTCATGGCGTTGCCTGCCGGCATCAGGCTTGAAGACGGGAAATTCATCAACTTGGGCGAATATGCGTACTTCTGGACGTCTACCCTGTACACAGGCGACGGTGCGTACAACATGTATCTAGATCGCGCTAGCAACAGTGCGTTCATTTTCGATGACCTCAAGTTCAACGGACGCAGTGTCCGCTGCATCAGGGACTAGCATTTAGGCCCCTTTGCTATATTGTAATTGGTTTTGATAAAGGAGCATTTATGAGAATGAAATTTTTTATAGCAGGCCTTGCCGTGGCATCGCTTGCTGTGCTTTTTGGCTGCGCCAGTGGTGCCGCCCAGGCGAACCGCTCGGTAACCCTGGCCTGTGAGGCAAAGACGATTGCAGAAGAGGCGAAAGCCGATTCTCTCCAGATGATGTCGGCAAATGCGAAACTCGATTCCGCGAAGGCCCTTGAAGCGGCCGGCAAGAACGAGGAGGCTGTTGCCCTTGCAGACCAGAGCGCCCTCGAGTACAGGCTTGCGATTGCGACTGCCGAACGCGATGCCGCCAAGAAGGAAGACGAACGCGTCGAGGCGGAACTCCGTAGCGAAGTGGAACGGAAGCTCCTCTACCAGAGTATCCTTGACCAGGAAACCAAGAAGGCGGAGGCGAAGTAATGAAGACCAGGAATTTGTTTGCTATTACCGCTCTTGCCGCGTCTGTTTGTTTTGCTGCCGAGGTTCCCGCTGCTGCCGAAACTCCTGCCCCTGCCGAACAGGCTGCTGAACCTGCCGCCGAGCCTACTGTTGCCGACAAGTGCCTTGCCGCTGTGGAAAATGCGGGCAAGTCTATCCCGTCGAATGCCGTTACGGCGAAGTTTACCTACGGCGAAGCGCTCTCCAATGCGGGTGAACTCCTCTATGAGTATGAAAAAGATCCGGAATCTCCGGTAGTCAAGACGCTGACGGAAAATTGCGATACCTACGTGAAGCTAGTTGCCGCTCAGGCGGAAACCCAGGCTATCCGCAACCGCACTGCCGAGAACTGGGAAAAGCGCGCCGCCACGGCCCGCTCCATCGAGGCTATCCAGGAACAGATCAACCAGGCCCGTAGCGGCAAGGTGAACGACCTCGAGGCCGAGAAGGCTAAGTTGCAGGACCAGGGTGCGCGCCTCCAGGCCGAAATGCAGCAGAACCAGGAAAAGTTCCAGGCCGAGGCCGCCGCACAGCAGGCCGCCCTCAAGGCGGCGGGCAAGCGCGAAGCGGATTTGCAGAAGAAGCTTGAAGCCGAGAAGAAGGCCCTTGCCGAAGAACGCGCGAAGGCCGAGGCTCGCCAGGCCGAAGCCATGAACAAGCTGAACGAACTCCAGTCCAAGCTCATCCAGGTGACGAAGGACGCCCGCGGCATTATCCTCTCCATGAGCGATATCCTGTTCGACGTGAACAAGGCTACCCTCAAGACCGACCTCAAGACGAGCCTTGCGAAGGTGGCGGGAATCCTCTCCGTGTACCAGCAGTTCAATGTCTCCATCGAGGGCAACACCGATAACACGGGTTCTGCCGAGCACAACATGAAACTCTCGCAGCAGCGCGCCGACAACGTGAAGGCCTTCCTCGTGGAACAGGGTATCGACGCTGGCCGCCTTACCGCCAAGGGGCTCGGGATGACTGTGCCCATTGCCGACAATAGCACCAAGGAAGGCCGCCAGAAGAACCGCCGCGTGGACCTCGTCATCCAGGACAAGGCCTTGCAGCAGAACGCCGAACCGGCAACCGCACCTGCGGCTGAATTCGCTGCTCCTGCTGAAGGGGCCGCTCCGGCAGCAGCTCCCGCTGTAGAACCCGCGAAGAAGTGAGGCACGTATGGCAAAGACAGTGACCGCCATGGAGGCGAGGCAAAACTTCGGCAACCTGCTGAACCAGGTCTCGCTCTCGCAAGAAGAAATCGTGATTGAACGTGCGGGCAAGCCGCTCGCTAGCCTCGTGAATGTTTCTTCTGTGCGCTCCGGCGGTGAACTGGACTTCCGCGACATAGG
>JAEEGH010025736.1_pt1 | contig 11781 bp, 9 predicted proteins | sample 9134181 | NCBI WGS metagenome assembly JAEEGH01 (sample SAMN16246544, study PRJNA631951) | gut metagenome | biome: gut microbiome; feature: rumen; material: DP-attached | host: Bos | place: Iran: Karaj | collected 2018-10 | reverse complement strand
AGCGAAGATACTGGGGATGGCCGACCAGATCATGTCGAGGGTGCTGAGCGCACTGAACGAGGGAGCCGAGGACACACTCACGGCGACACAGGTGGCCAAGACGTTCAACATGTCGATCTACGACTTCAACGCGGTGCTGCGCGACATGGGCATCCAATACCGGCGCCACGGACGGTGGAACCTCGTCGACGAACTGCAGGGCCGGGGACTGACGGCGATGCGCACACACGTGTCGTACTCGCTGAAGGGGGAACGGAAGGTGAAGAACTACATGACGTGGACGATGGCAGGGCTGCACTATCTGAACTCGAAACTGGGGTATCCTAATTTTTGAGATGATTAAAAGAAAAAGAAGAATAGGAGTATAAGAATGATGAGAGTAAGTGAAATTTGTTTGGGGAAATTGAAGGAGTTTGAGGGTCTGCGCAAAGAGGCGTACTACGATGCAGCCGGGGTGCCGACGATCGGCTACGGACATACGCGTGGTGTCAGAATGGGCGACGTGATCAGCGAGTACTGGGCGGAGATGTTCCTGAAGGCAGACCTGTATGATGTGGAGAAGCAGGTGGATTCGCTGGGAATGAAATTGAACCAGCCGCAGTTCGACGCGTTGGTCTCGTTTGCGTTCAACCTCGGATTTTATAAGCTGAAGACCTCGACCCTATTGAAGACCATCCGCGAAGGCGGTTCGATGCACGCCATCAAGAAGGAGTTCCGACGCTGGGTGTATGCTGGGGGAAAGGTGCAGCCGGGACTCGTGAAGCGCAGAGAGTGGGAGGCCAGACGGTTCTTCGACCACGATGAACTGGAGGCCATGAAGCGCCGCGACTGGTCAGACTTCCACAGAGGCGAGAATTGAAAGAAGAATCAGTATAGAGAATGAGTGTACATGTGATTTATTACAAGGATGGGGCGAAGAGGATGCGTCCTGTCCTTAACCGCGAGGAGTATCTGAGGCTGAGGGACGGCGGCTGTCAGAAGTCGAACCTGAGCCGCATCAGGCAGGGCGAGGAGAAACTGAAGGTCAACCTCGTGCAGATGAACTACTCGTGTCTGCCGAATGATGACGGGACGCTGAAGGGCTCGAAGAGGGCTTCGATGTCGGTGTGTATGGACATCGACTTCAACGCGCCGGAGGGTCTGTCTGAGGAAGAGAAGAAGGCCTGGCTGAAGGAGCAAATGGCAAAGGTGCCGGAGCTGGTGCTGAGCAAGAAGGACGAGCTGGTGCCGCTGATGCTGGAGCGGTCGGCCACGAAGGGGTATCATCTGGCGTTCCGTCGGCGTCCGGAGCTGGATCAGGAGGGGAATCTCAAGTGGGCCAGTGAGCTGCTGGGGATCAAGTATGATACGCAGGCGAAGGATATCACGAGGGTGTACTTTACGACGACGGCAGATGCCGGGGAGCTGCTGTATCTGGATGACGAGATATTTAGTGTCGCGGGCTCTGATTCCACTGTTCAGACCACCCCGCCTGACGGCACCCCTCCTAACTTAGGAGGGGAATGCTGCGCGCAGACGCTGGCGGCGTTTGATTTGTGCGCGGAACAGGCGGGACTGAAGGTCGGCGAGATGGACGTGTGGGGCGAGCACAACTGGCACGCGAACCTGATGGCGGTACTGTCGGTGGGCGTTGGTAAGCTGATGAGCAGGGACCAGCTGATGGGCGTTATTGCCGTCAGACTGCCGAACTACTCGCAGACGGAGGACTGCCGGAAGCTCGTGGACTACTTCTACGAGAAGTATGATGCCGATAAGGGCTTCATGAATGCCAGTCTGCGGGAGATCAACGCGAAGGCGCAGACGGAGGGATTGTTCAGACCACCCCTGGCCCCTCCTAACTTAGGAGGGGAACTTGAGGCGGAAGACGAGCAACTCTCAACGCTCAACTCCCAACTGGCAAGCAGGAAGCTGCCGCAGGGGGTGAGGGACTCCGTAGAGGCAGTGGGCGAGAGCCTGGCGATGCCGACGGTGACGGCCATCTGTCCCTGCATCGGCGCGCTGGCCACAGGCGTCAGGCTCGACGTTCACGGTGACAAGCGTGGCCTGAACCTCATCGCCTACATCGCCGGTGAGTTTGCCAGCGGGAAGGGTAAGATCGACCCCGTGGTGGATGCGTGGATGGTGGAAGAGAGGACATTGAACAAGATGTACGAGATGCAGGAGGAAGAGTGGATCGGCAAGAAGCAGGCGGCTAAGAACAAGAAGGAGCAGCCTGAGGAGCTGAAGCTGCCTTGGCGGTATATCACGCTGAACAACACGGTGGCCAACCTGGCCCAGCGACTGGCGAACACTGGGGGCAAACATGCCTTCTCGTTCACTCCAGAGGCCGACACGGTGGCGGAGAAGTGGAAGTCGGACATGTGTAACTTCTCGGTCATGCTGCGTCAGAGCTATGACGGTTCGAGGTACGATCGTGAGGCGAAGAGTGCCGATGCGGTGAGGGTGCATATCGAGCATCTGCTGTGGAACGTCACCCTCTGCGGGACGCCGGATGCCCTTTACCGCGTGGTGCGCAACTACACCGACGGATTCCAGAGCCGTATCGCCGTTGCCCGCACACCCGACAACACCTATGCACGGCTGGAGGACAAGACGCCCGTGCTGACCGAACGGCAGACGGAGCGCATCGGGCAGATAGCCCATCTGCTGCCCCTGATGCAGGGTGAGGTGGTGCTGCCGAAGCTGGAGGCCAAGGGTAGGGAGTGGCTGGAGAGGATCCGCATGGAGACGATGAAGAACGACGACAAGACGAGAGCCCGCCAGCGCTTCCGCATCTGTGTGACGGCACAGCGGATGACCTGCTGCCTGATGCTCTGTAAGGTGTGCGAACAGCTGATCCAGAAGCACGGGCTGAACGGTGCGGAGACGCTGCTGAAGCAGAAGCCGGCGCTCTGGAAGGAGATGCTGGTGAAGACGCAGACGGCGCAGATGTTGGAGACGTACGACGTGATCGCCGACTCGCTGATGGACAATGCCCTCTTCTTCTTCCGCGAACGTATCGAGAATGCGGTCAGCAGCCGAGACTATGCCGGAGGCGGCGACCGTCTGCGCATCGGTAAGAACGACTCGATCTATGAGCGGCTGGATCAGCAGTTCACCTTCGCCCAGGCCATGCAGCAGAGCATCGCCGCGAAGGGTGTCGGCGTAACGAATAACAGCGTGAAGCAGATGCTGAAGAACTGGAAGAGACAGGGCCTGATCGTTCAGGCGGAGGCTGGACGTTACACGAAGAAGTGAATGTGGTCATTCAGTCGACGGTATTTGCCGACTTCTCCTTATAGATGATCTTATTCGCGCCGCTGGTGATCTTGAAGGCCTCGGGGTGCTCCTTGATGAAAGAGTCGATGTGGCGGACGCGCTTCTGCTCGAAGATCTCCTCGATGGCGATGAGGATGCCCGTCTCCTCGACGTCGCCGAAGCCGTAGTTGATGGCGGTGCCGAAGAGCTTCATCGTGGGCGAGAGGCTCATGTAGGCGTTCACCAGCGGCGGGATGTTGTAGCCCAGCTTGCGGATCTCGGCGTTGAGGATGCGGTAGTCTTCCTTGAATTCGGGCTCGCAGAAGAGCGCCTCGAGCTCCTTCGGGTCTGCCTCAATCTCCAGCGGTTTCATCGGGGTGATGAGGTTCTCCTTGTCGGCGAAGTGCTTGTGGAGGAAGTAGAGGATCATGTCGCGCCCGCGACGGATATAGGAGGGATACATGGTGAACTTGCCGAAGAAGTAGCGTACGTTGGGCATGATGACGGTGAGTGCGCCGAGTCCGTCCCAGAGGTTGTCGAGGGCGAAGAGGCTCTTGGCACCCATGCGGGAGCTCTGATAGGGTAGCGAGACGAACGAACGGCCGAGTTCGATGGTATAGGGCATATACTCCTTGAGGAACTTCTCTGAGAAATGGAACATGTGGCTGGTGGCGAGCTTGGGCTGGCCCTTCTCGTCCATCTCCCACTTGGTGCCTTCGAGATAGCGGTAGCCGCCGATGATCTCCTCGGCCTCGGGATTCCACACGATGAGCTGTTTGTAGCAGTTCTCGCAGGTGTCGAACTCGTCGATGTCCATCGCCTTGCCTGTGCCGCCTCCCGCTTCGCGGAATGCAATCTCGCGCAGACGTCCGATCTCCTTCATCACGTTCGGTGCGTTATGGGCCGTGATGATGTAGATCTCGTTGTGGCTCTTGTTGGTCATGCGGAGCTGGCGCTCGGGGGTCAGCTCCTGTTTGAGGATTTCTTTGTCGATGGGGGCGATAATTGGTTGTTCCATATCTTTGTTACAGTTTACGGTTACAGTTTATAGACCTCTGAGCGGACGTACTGAGCCCATTCTTTGGGTGTGCGTGATTTGTCGAACGTCTGCCAGGGGATGGGCTTGCCGATGGTCACGCGGAAGGTCTTGTGGACGTTCTTGTACATCTCGTCGACGAGGAAGAGCATTGCGAGGTTGAAGGGCAGGAACCGGTCGCTGAAGTTTGCCAGACGGTAGAAGAAGTTGGAGTTCTGACCGCCGAAGTGGATGGGCACCACGTCGCGCTGGTATTCGACGCTCTTCGAGATGAACGTCTTCGTCCAGGGGATGTCGCTGATCACGCCGTTCTTCTTCCTGGAGCAGAGGCCTGCGGGGAACATCAGCATATGGTTGTCGCTCTGGAAGCCTGCTTCGACCATAACGGGGAAGTTGCGGCTCTGTTTGCCGGTCTTGTTGATGGGGATGCAGAGGGGAGCGAGCCCCGGGAGGTTCATGAGCAGGTCGTTGACGAGGTAGCGGAAGCGGCCGTCATAGTGTCGCCCGATGATGGCGCCGAGGGCCACACCGTCTTCACCGCCGAGGGGATGGTTGCTCACGAAGGTATAGAGGCGGCCGTCGTTGGGGTCGGGCAGGTTCTCCTTGCCCTCTATCTCGAGCGTCATGTCGAGATAGCGCACGCACTCTTCGAGCCATTCTACACCCACTTTGTCGCGGCTGTCCCAGAGATAGGCGTTTACCTGGTCCTGATGGGCGATGCGCTTAAGCCAGCTGACGAGGAATCCGGGCACGAATTTTGCCTTCGGTCCCATCTTCGATTTGAGTATCTTGTCGATATCAATTGTCTTTTCTGTCAAGTCTGCCATTTCTTTACTTTCGCTAACAGTCTGCAAAAATAGCACATTTCTTTTAAATGTGTGCATAAATTGAAGAAAAAATGATTTTTTTAAATGTATTTTGTACACACAACCCTTCGAAATCATTAAAATAAAGTTAAATTCTAAAAAAAGTGGGGAAAAGTGGATTAAAGTGGGGAAAAATGTGTAACTTTGTCACCGAATCTATTATATAATAAGGTTTATGCGTTTTTTGGGAAATGTCGAAGCAAAGACAGACGCAAAGGGAAGAGCTTTCCTGCCGGCTGTTTTCCGCAAGGTGCTCTCTGCATCTGGCGAGGAAAACCTTGTGCTGAGGAAGGATGTGTTCCAGTCGTGTCTGGTGCTTTATCCCGAAAGTGTCTGGAACGAACGACTCGATATGCTGAAGGAGCAGTTGCGCCCCTGGAAGCCGGTGCATCAGCAGATGTTCCGCCAGTTCGTGTCGGAGGCTGAAGTCGTCACGCTTGACGGCAACGGCCGTTTCCTGATCTCGAAGCGCCTCCAGCGGGCGGCAGGCATCGGGCAGGACTTGCAGTTCATCGGAATGGACGACACTATCGAGATCTGGTCGCCGCAGAATCTGCAGAAGACGCTGAAGAGCGACGAGGAGTTCGGCGAGGAGTTTGAGAAGATTATGTCGGGTGAAGAGTGAAAAGGTGAAAAAGTGAAAAGGTGAAAAATTTGCTACCGCAATGATAGTTGAAGGTTACCATATACCAGTGCTCCTGAAGGAGAGCGTCGACGGGCTTGAGATCAAGCCCGACGGTGTTTACGTAGATGTGACCTTCGGCGGCGGCGGACACAGCCGTGAGATCCTCAGCAGGTTAGGCGCAGAGGGACACCTGTACAGCTTCGATCAGGATGAGGATGCAGAGCAGAACATCGTCAGCGATGAGCGCTTCACGTTTGTAAGAAGTAATTTCCGTTATCTGAAGAACTGGATGCGCTACTACGGCATCGAGGAGATTGACGGACTGTTGGCCGACCTCGGAGTTTCGAGCCATCACTTCGATGACGAGTCACGCGGTTTTTCCTTCCGTTTCGACGCACCTCTCGATATGCGGATGAACAAGCGTTCGGGAATGACGGCGGCCGACATCGTGAATAATTACAGCGAGGAGCAGTTGTCAGACATTTTCTACATCTACGGTGAACTGAAAAATGCCCGTCGGATAGCCTCCGCCATCGTTAAGGCGAGAGCTGAGAAACACATTGAGACCACCAGCGATCTCTTGCAGGTGTTGGGCATCAACGAAGACAACGGCCTGTGGAAAAAAGATGCTGCGAAGCTGTTTCAGGCACTCCGCATCGAGGTGAACCACGAGATGGACGCCCTGAAGGAGATGCTCAATGGCGCCAGAGACCTCATCTGCGAGGGTGGCAGGCTCTCGGTGATTACCTATCACTCGCTGGAAGACCGTCTGGTGAAGAATATGATGAAGGCGGGCAACGTGGAGGGAAAGGTGAAGCAGGACTTCTTCGGGCGCACCGAGTCGCCCTTTCGTCAGATCGGGGGGAAGGTGATTGTGCCGGATGAGGAGGAACAGGTGAGGAACCCCAGGAGCAGAAGCGCGAAGTTGAGAATAGGTGAAAAGGTGAAAAAGTGAAAAGGTGAAAGAGATGGGTAAGAAGAAAGACGATATAGAATTGGAGATTCAGGAGGCGGTCGTAGAAGAGAAGGCGGATCAGACCACTTCGTCTAAGGCGGATCAGACCACCCCTGGCCCCTCCTACTCAGGAGGGGAAAAGGATACTCTGGAGGATGTTAAGGAGCAAACGAAGAAGACCATCCAGATGATCAAGGAACAGGCGAAGGAGGAAGATCCCAAGCTGACACCGACGCTGACGCTCCGTACGATCCTCGGTGGCGACTTCCTGACCGCCGATATGGTGCGCCGTCAGATCTGGCTCTTCTTGCTGATGGTGGTCTTCACCATCGTCTATGTGGCGTTCAGATACCAGTGCCAGCAGGATCTGATAGCCATCGACAAACTGGAGAAGGAGGTGCTCGACGCGAAGTACAAGGCCCTCTCGTGCTCCAGCACCCTGACGGAGAAGTGCCGTGAGAGTAAAGTGCTCGAGGCGTTGAAACAGAATAAGGACAGTGTGCTGCACGTCGCAGACCAGCCACCATATATTATTTATATAGATGAGTAAGTTCAGGAACGATAAAGTAATGCCCCGCTATTTCGCCATCGCGATAGTGATGACACTGATAGGGTTTGCCGTCATCGGCAAGGCCCTCTATATTATGACGGCGAAGAAGCAGTATTGGTCGGAGGTGGCTGCGAGACTGAAGCGCGACAGCGTGAGCGTGAAGCCCGGACGCGGCAACATCCTCAGCTGCGACGGACAGCTGATGGCCAGCAGCATCCCCGAATACAAGATATACCTCGACTTCCAGGCCGGTGCCGACGATACGACGTGGGTGAAGAAGCGCGACTCGCTGTGGGTGGAGAAGCTCGACAGTCTCTGCGCAGGTCTGCACCAGATATTCCCCTCACGTTCGATAGAGGAGTTCAAGCATAATCTGATGGAGGGCAAGCAGAAGGTACAGCGCAACGGTAGTGTGGGTGCCCGCAACTGGGCGATCTGGCCCCGACGCATCGACTATAACACGTTCTGCGAGGTGAAGGCCCTGCCGTTCCTCTCGCTGCCGAAATATAGGGGCGGCTTCCACTGGGAGGAGAATAACGCCCGTCGTCGGCCTTTCGGTTCGCTGGCACAGCGCACCATCGGCGATATGTTCGGTGCGAAGGACAGCGCGAAGTACGGCCTCGAACTCTCCTACGACTCCATCCTGCGTGGTACCAACGGTCTGATGCACCGTCGTAAGGTGCTGAACAAGTATATGGATATCCCCGTGTTGAATCCCATCGACGGTGCCGATGTTGTGACTACCATCGACGTGGGGATGCAGGACTTGGCGGAGCACGCCGTCATCGACGAGCTGAAGGAGATCGGCGGTGAGATGGGCGTCGCCATCCTGATGGAGGTGAAGACGGGCGACATCAAGGCCATCGTGAATATGGAGAGAGGAGCCGACGGACAATACTACGAGATGGTGAACCGCGCCATCAGCTTCCGTTGTGAACCGGGATCGGTGTTCAAGGTCGCCTCGTTTCTCGTGGCGCTCGACGACGGGGTGATCGACACCACGATGAGCATCCCTACAGGTAGTGGTGTGATGGAGATGCACGGTCGTCCGATGAAAGACCACAACTGGCGACGCGGAGGCTACGGCACCATCAGCGTGCCCCGTGCGCTCGAGGTCAGTTCGAACATTGGTGTGAGTTACCTCATAGATAAGTATTACGGCAGCAATCCTACCAAATATGTGCAGGGACTCTATCGTATAGGTATCCACGAAGACCTGAAGATCCCCCTCGTGGGTTATCAGCCGCCTTATATCCGTATGCCGGACACGAAGACCACCGACCGCGCGAAATACTGGAGTAAGACCACGCTGCCTTGGATGAGTATCGGCTATGAGACGCAGATTGCGCCTATCAATACGGTGTCTTTCTACAACGCCATCGCCAATAACGGTAAGATGATGAAGCCCCGCTTCGTGAAACAGTTGGTGAAGGACGGACAGGTGATCCGGGAGTTCGAGCCCGAGGTGCTGAAAGAGCGCATCGCCAAGCCGCAGACCATCAAGACGATGCAGACGATCCTCGAGCACGTGGTGAGTCAGGGATTGGGCCGTAAGGCTGGTTCGAAGAGCTTCAAAGTGGCCGGAAAGACGGGAACGGCACAGGTGGCCGACCAGTATGGCAGCTATCACTCCGGCACCACACGTTACTGGCTAAGCTTTGCCGGTTACTTCCCCGCAGACGATCCCCGTTATACTTGTATCGTCTGTATCAAGAAGTCAGGACTGCCTGCTTCGGGTGGCGGTATGAGTGGTGTGGTATTCCATAAGATCTCCGAGGGTGTGATGGCGCAGCATCTGAAACTCAGCGTTGACGATGCCCGTGATGAGAACTCCAGCTTTACGCCTGAAGTGAAGACGGGCGACACAGAGGCTGCGGGCTACGTGATGAACAGTCTCGGCGTGAAAGGCCAGCGGACTGCTGTCCCGAAGACGGCGCGTAACATTGTACCGAACCTCGTAGGTATGGGTGCCCGCGATGCTGTGTATCAGTTGGAGAGCCGAGGTGTGAAGGCCCGCGTGAGAGGTCGCGGTAAGGTGAAGTCGCAGAGTATCTTTGCCGGCACCGCCGTCAAACAGGGAATGGTGTGTGATTTAGTGATGAATTAAAAAATTAAGCGATATGAAACTGAAGGAACTGCTGAAGAATGTAGAAGTGCTCAATATGCTCGGTGACGATGACATCGAGATTACGGGCGTAAACATCGACTCCCGCCGTATTGAGGCAGGACATCTGTTCGTGGCCATCCCAGGTACTCAGACCGACGGCCACAAGTTCATTCCCAAAGCCATCGAGCAAGGGGCGGTGGCTGTCTTGTGCGAGTATTTCCCCAACAAGCGGGAACCCGGCATCACCTACATCGCTGTGGAATCGACGGAAGACTGCGTCGGCGAGGTGGCTACGCAGTTCTATGGCACCCCTTCGGAGAAACTGAAGCTCGTGGGTGTCACCGGAACCAACGGCAAGACAACGATTGCCACCTTATTATATAATATGTTCCGCAAGTTCGGACACAAATGCGGCCTCCTCTCCACCGTCTGCAACTATATTGAGGATGAGGCCATCGCCGCAGACCATACGACGCCCGATCCGATCGAGCTGAACAAACTCTTGGCCTGGATGGTGGATGCCGGCTGTGAGTATGCCTTCATGGAGTGCAGCAGTCACGCCATCGCACAGAAGCGTATCGGAGGACTACACTTCGCAGGCGGTCTCTTTACGAACCTGACGCGTGACCATCTCGACTATCACGGCACCTTCGAGAACTATCGCGATGCGAAGAAAGCCTTCTTTGACGGCCTGCCAAAGAGCGCCTTTGCCATCACCAACATAGATGACAAGAACGGCCTCATCATGGTCCAGAACACTAAGGCGAACGTGAAAACATACTCTATCCGCAGCATGGCCGACTATAAGGCGCACATTATAGAGTGTCACTTCGAGGGTATGTATCTCGGCATTGAGGAAAGCGGAGAGAGCCGAGTGGAGAGCCGCGAGGTAGGAGTACAGTTCATTGGCAAATTCAATGTCAGCAACCTCCTGGCCGTTTACGGCGCTGCCCGCATGCTGGGCAAAAGTGCGGAAGAAGTGCTCGTGGTGCTGAGCACGCTGAAAAGCGTTGCCGGCAGACTGGAGCCGATACGCTCCGCCGAGGGTGTGACAGGCCTCGTAGATTACGCCCACACCCCCGATGCACTGACCAATGTGCTCAATGCCATCCACGAAGTGATGGAAGGCAAGGAGGGAGAGATTATCACCGTCTGCGGCTGTGGCGGCAACCGTGATAAGGGAAAGCGCCCGCTTATGGCTCAGGAAGCCGTGAAGCAGAGCGACAAGGTGATTATCACCAGCGACAATCCACGCAATGAAGAGCCGCAGGACATCATCAACGACATGCTGGCTGGCCTCAACGCACGCCAGATGAAGAAGGTGCTGACCATACCGGACCGTCATGAGGCCATCAAGACGGCGACAATGCTGGCTAAGAAAGGCGACGTGATACTCGTGGCAGGCAAGGGACATGAGGACTATCAGATTATCAAAGGCGTGAAACACCACTTTGACGACCGTGAGGAACTGCGCAATGCCTTCGGACTGTAATTAATAACACTATAGACAAAGACAATATATGCTATACTATCTCTTTCGCTTCTTAGAGCAATTCAACATACCGGGCAGCCACCTCTGGAGCTACATCTCCTTCAGAGCCATATTGGCGCTCATTTTCTCGCTTGGCATCTCGGCATGGTTCGGCGAGCGGTTCATCAAGTGGATGAAGCGCCACAAGATTTTCGAGACCGAGCGCGACGCAGCCATCGATCCCTTCGGTGTCGAGAAGAAGAACGTGCCGTCGATGGGTGGCATTATCATCATCGTGGCAACACTGGTGCCCGTGCTGCTCTTAGGCCGCATACGTAACATCTACCTCATCCTGATGGTGGCCACGACGCTATGGCTTGGTTTCCTTGGTTTCTTGGACGACTACATCAAAATCTTCAAGCGCGACAAGGCGGGCCTGAAAGGTAAGTACAAGATTGTGGGCCAGCTGTCGATAGGCTTCATCGTTGGCCTGACGCTGTGGCTTAGTCCCGACGTGGTGATGCGCGAGAACGTCGCGGCGCAGCCCCAGGGCACGGAGATGGTCGTCAAGCATGAGCCTGTGGCCCACAAATCGCTGAAGACCACCATCCCCTTCGTCAAGCACAACAACCTGAGCTATTCTGAGCTGATGGCCTTTGCAGGCAAGTACAAGGTGGCAGCAGGCTGGGTGCTTTTCGTGCTGATGACCATCGTTGTGGTGACGGCAGTCTCGAACGGTGCGAACCTTAACGACGGCATGGACGGCATGTGTGCTGGCAACTCGGCCATTGTCGGTGTCGTCCTTGGCATCTTTGCCTATGTGTCGTCCCACATCGGGTATGCCAGCTACTTCGACATCATGTACATCCCGCACACCGAAGAGCTGGTAGTGTTCCTCAGTGCCTTCGTCGGCGCACTGGTCGGTTTCCTTTGG
>JAEEGH010025730.1_pt1 | contig 11783 bp, 6 predicted proteins | sample 9134181 | NCBI WGS metagenome assembly JAEEGH01 (sample SAMN16246544, study PRJNA631951) | gut metagenome | biome: gut microbiome; feature: rumen; material: DP-attached | host: Bos | place: Iran: Karaj | collected 2018-10 | reverse complement strand
AGAGTACTTAGAGAAATGCATGTGCTATTTTCAAAGGCACAGCCATATGAGGGTAGCGCTAAAAACGTTATCGTAGACAAAAATGCCATGATGGACTTGTTAAAAGAGCTTAACGAGTGCATGTACGACATGATGGAGGAGCACGAGCTTACAGTTAAAAGCCGTGACAAAGCCAACCGTGAGATGCAAAAGCAAGGGGATGACATTGTGTTTGAGGCTACTAGAAAGGCTGAGGACATTTATGCTGCGGCTCTTATGTACACGGACAATGCCTTCGAGAGCATTCAAGGAATTATAAAGGAGTCCCAAGATTCTGTTGCCAAGATTTACGATGAGGCTATCAAGAAAATCAAAGAAGAAAATAGCGCAATCAAGTCAAATCAGCTTGAATTAAAGAGCCATCTTAATGATTTGATTGATACTCAGAAATATTTGAGACTAATTGATGAGGAGAATATGCGTAGACTTAAAGAAAAGTCTGAAGGAACCTCAGAGGAGGTTGATGACGGACCAAAGTATACAGCTCCAGAAATTAGAATAGATAAAGAATACTTTGCAAAGGCTGGCCTTGAAATAGAGGATGATTTAGAACAGCCAAGTAGCGATACAGAGGAGGAAATTGGAATATCCTCAGAAGATTTGGATGCCGAATACTTTAAGTGGCAGGAAGAAGAATCAGGTGAGGAACAAAAGAAATCAGGTAAAAAAGGCTTTGGTAGTCTTTTTGGATTAAAGAAGTAAAAAGGAGAATAAAGGAATGAAGCTTTACAACAACGGAGTTTACCTAATCAATGGCACTCAAATAGTTGAGGACAGTCATGAGGCAACCGCTGCAATCAAGTCTGCAACAGGACTCGACGTAACTAAGGACCAGGCTCATAAAGAGACTATGGCATATGGTATTTTATCTAGCCATAACACCTCTTCTAATATGGACCATCTTGAAATTAAGTTTGACAAATTGGTAAGTCACGATATTACCTACGTCGGAATTATTCAAACTGCCAGAGCTTCAGGCCTTGAGAAGTTCCCAATTCCATATTGCCTTACAAACTGTCATAACTCTCTTTGTGCTGTAGGTGGCACAATCAACGAGGATGACCACATGTTTGGCCTTTCATGTGCTAAGAAATACGGCGGAATTTATGTTCCACCACATCAGGCTGTAATCCATCAGTTTGCTCGTGAAATGATGGCAGGCTCAGGCAAAATGATTCTTGGTTCTGACTCTCACACTAGATACGGTGCCCTTGGTACTATGGCTATGGGTGAAGGCGGACCAGAGCTTGTTAAGCAGCTTTTAAATCAGACTTATGACATCGCTATGCCAGGTGTTATTGCAGTTTATTTGACAGGTACACCTAGAAAGGGTGTTGGACCTCAGGACGTTGCTCTTGCCATCATCGGAGAAGTATTTGACAAGGGTTACGTTAAAAATAAAATCATGGAGTTCGTAGGACCAGGTGTTGCCAATCTTTCAATGGATTTCAGAATTGGCGTAGACGTTATGACTACAGAGACTACATGTCTTAGCTCAATCTGGTCTACAGATGACAAAACAAAAGAGTTCTATGAGATTCACGGTCGTAAAGAAGAATACAAGGAGTTAAATCCAGGACAGGTTGCTTACTATGACGGCATGATTGAGATTAATCTTGATGAGATTAAGCCTATGATTGCTATGCCATTCCATCCAAGCAATACATATACAATTGAAGAGCTTAATGCAAATCTCATGGACATTCTTGATGATTGCGAAAAGAGAGCAAAGGTTTCACTTGATGGTCAAGTAGACTTTACTCTTAAGGATAAAGTTAGAAACGGAAAATTATATGTAGATCAAGGTATTATTGCTGGTTGCGCAGGTGGCGGATTTGAAAATATTTGTGCAGCAGCTGATATCCTAAGAGGTGCAAGTATTGGACCTGATGAGTTTACTCTTTCAGTTTATCCAGCATCTACACCAATTTACATGGAACTTGTTAAAAATGGCGCTGTTGCGGACCTTATGAGCACAGGAGCAATTGTTAAAACAGCATTCTGTGGACCTTGCTTCGGTGCAGGTGATACACCATCTAACAACGGCTTCTCAATTCGTCATTCTACTAGAAACTTCCCTAACAGAGAGGGATCTAAGCTTCAGAATGGACAGATTGCTTCAGTTGCACTTATGGATGCGCGTTCTATCGCTGCTACTGCAGCAAACAAGGGTTACCTTACAGCTGCAACAGAGGTTGACGTAGAATTTACAAATCCTACATATCATTTCGATGGTAGAATTTACGCTAATAGAGTATTTGATTCTCATGGAAAGGCTGAGCCTGAGACAGAGATCCATTTTGGTCCAAACATCAAGGACTGGCCAAAAATGAGTGCTTTGCCTGAGAACTTATTCCTTCAGGTAGTTTCAGAGATTCACGATCCTGTTACTACAACGGATGAGCTTATTCCTTCAGGTGAGACCTCATCATATCGTTCAAATCCACTTGGTCTTGCAGAGTTTACACTTTCCCGCAAAGATCCAGACTACGTTGGACGTGCAAAGAATATTCAGAAGGCACAGAAGGCATTAGAGGCCGGAGAATGTGCAGGCGAAGCAGTACCAGAGCTTAAAGCAATAGTACACAAAGTAAAAGAGACATACCCAGAGGTTAATCATGATAACTTCGGCGTTGGTTCTACTATTTTTGCTGTAAAGCCAGGTGATGGTTCCGCTAGAGAGCAAGCCGCTTCTTGCCAAAAGGTTCTCGGTGGATGGGCAAATATCGCCAACGAATATGCAACAAAGAGATATCGTTCAAACCTTATTAACTGGGGAATGCTTCCATTTGTAATCCCACAGGGCGACCTACCTTTCAAGAACTTGGATTACATTTTCATTCCAGGCATCAAAGACGCAGTTGCTAATAAGGCTGATACAATCAAAGCTTTTGTTGTAAAAGAAGAAGGATTAAAAGAATTCGAAATGACTCTAGGGGAACTTACAGATGATGAGCGTGAAATCATCCTTAAGGGTTGTTTAATTAATTACAATAGAAGGTAAAACAAGGGGGCCATTATGCCACAAGACAAACAGAATTTAGATGATAAGGCTAGAAGAAAAAGAATGGTAGGATATGTAATCGCAGCTTGCGTTGTGATTACATTCTACTTCCTGTTAAAAAACAGTACCGATGTTTTAGCTTTTTTAAATCAGGTATCAACAGTAATACAGCCTATTCTCATAGGATTTGTCATGGCTTTTCTCATGAATCCTATCATGGTATTTTTTGAGAACAGATTCAAAAAAATATTTGAAAAGCTGTGCAGAAATCAAGAAAATGCCAAAAAAGCAAATAGAACATTATCTTCAATCTTGTCATTAATTGTGTTGACAGCAGTGGTTGGCTTTATTATTTCAACTATTGTTCCAGAATTAATCAGTACAATTTTCTATTTGGGAAATCATATTGAAGAACAAATTGCAGCAGTATTAGACTGGTGCAATGTAGTTACAAAGGGCAATTACGAAGAAGTCCTTATGAAGGCAAAAGACAACAATATCGGTGACTTGGTTGATCAGGGACTTGCATTGTTGAACAAATATGTAGATTACGACCAAACAGATATGCTTTCAACAATCACTTCAAGTGTTATTTCTGTAGGTAGATTTGTAGTTGGAATCATAGTTGGAATGTTTGTTTCTGTATACGTTTTGATTTCAAAGGAAACCTTCAAGGCGCAAGCTAAAAAGCTTATATGCGGCTTCTTCGCTCCTAGATATTCAAATATCATTTTGGAAATTAGCAGAAAGTCTGCAGAAATTTTCTATGGCTTCATAATCGGCAAAATTATAGATTCGATAATCATAGGTATTATTTGCTATATTGGTTGTCTAGCTATGAGCATGCCATATCCACTATTAGTTTCTATCATAGTTGGTGTAACAAATATTATTCCTGTATTCGGTCCATACATTGGAGCTGTTCCTACGGTTGCAATTATCTTCTTAACTGAGCCGATGAAGGGCATTTATTTCTTGATATTTATACTTGTTTTGCAGCAGCTTGACGGTAACCTAATCGGACCAAAGATTTTAGGAGATTCCACAGGAATTACCTCTTTCTGGGTTGTATTTGCCGTTGTTACTGGTGCCGGATTCTTTGGAGTCGGCGGTATGATTGTAGCAGTGCCAATAGTGGCAATCATTTACTACATGGTAGGAAGGCTTGCTAAATACCTCGTTGCAAAGCGCGATTTGCCTTTAGACACATCGGATTATATTTTGTTAGATCACATAGATTTGGAAACAAATGAAGTAATAAATCATGAAGAAACCAAGCCTACAAAGAAAAAACGACTAACAATATTACCTAAAATTAACCATAAAAAATAATTACACAACCGAGGTATTTCTGCCTCGGTTATTTTTGATTTTAGGTTAAACCTATGTTAATATTTTAATAACTATAGGTTTTGATTTTCCTCAGAAAATTAATCCTATTTAAAGTATGCAGTTTTGGAGAATAATACTGTGGAGAAAATGGAATACAGAAATAGAATAGAAGAGATGAGAGACCTTATCTCTCAGAATAAATTTGCTGATGCCATGTCAGTAGCAGAGACAGTAAATTGGAGAAAAGTGCATAATATCAATGATTTGATAGCAGGTAGCGAGTGCTATGAGGCAGCAGGTAAAATCGAAGAAGCTAGAGAATTATTATTTTTAGCACATGATCGCTCTCCTATTGGACGAATGATTATATATAAGCTCTGCATGATATCTATCAAGCTCAAGGACTTGGAGATGGCACAGGAATACTATAATGAGTTTGTTCAAATTGCACCTCATGACAGTCTTAAATATATCCTGAAATATAATATTAATATGGCTAAGGGCGCAGACATTGCCACCCTGATCAAGATACTTGAGCAGCTAAAAGAAAATGATTTTATCGAAGAGTGGGCGTACGAATTGGCTTACCTCTATCACAAAACAAATCAAGCTGACAAGTGTATTTCTTTGTGCGATGAAATAATTCTGTGGTTTGGTGACGGCCCAGTTGTTGAGAGAGCATTAGAACTTAAAATGCTTTACCAGCCACTTGATAAAGCCCAAGAAGACAAATATAGAAGCTTCCAGCAGAAAAAAGATGGCCTTGCTGAGATTTATCCTCAGCCTATCGGAATTGATTCAAATGCCGTTTTACCTGACATGCCAGTTATTGAGCTTCCAAAGGGACCAGAGCGCTTTGATACAATAAATCTTCAGGCCGAAATCAAGAAGAATATTGATGAGATTATGAAAGCGACAGATACAGGAGAGGTTTCTGAAAACATAGGTGCTATTAAAAACCTTGTTGAAGAAATCCCATATCTTCAGGTAAAAGAAGAGCCTGAGGTTCATGAAGAAGAGTTCTCAGTCAATGAGACCTTTAATCAATACTTACGTGAAGGAATGGATGGCCAGATTAGCTTGCTACTTCCTGATGATGCAGACAAATCAGAAGAACAAATCGAAGGTCAGCTTACAATAGAAGATGTATTAGCCGAGTGGGAAAAAACAAAGCGTGCCGCCGAGGCAGCTATGGAAGAGGCAAAGAGCAAGGAGCTAGAAAATGCTAGAGCAAAGGCTCTTCGCGAGGCTAACAGTGTTCTTAATAGATTAGAAGGTGTTATGTCAAAGCTTGATGCCGGCATGACCTCAGCTGATCTTTTAAAAGAAGAGTATTTGGCAGATGATGACGTTAAAAATGGTGAAATGAAAGAAGCTGTTGCAGAAGAGTTTACTGCACCTGAGCTTGAACCAGAGGTTGAATCAGAGCCAGAGGCTAACATAGAGCCAGCCAAATCATTTTCTATTCCAAAGCTTAACAGCGATGGATTACTTAGTGGTTCGTTGGACATTCCAATTGTGCCAAGTGTTGCAGCGGCTGGCGCAGCAGCAAGTGCAGTAGATGCAGTTATGCATTCAGCAGGGGAGCTTAAAGAGGAAAATTGGCAACCTCCAACATTAGAGGAACAGAGTGAGGAGACGGAAGAAGTGGATTTCAAAGAAGCATCCCAAATGATTGCTGATGTTAACGATTTCTTACAGCAGGAGATAGATCGATTAACAGCAGGCACTACAACTACTATTAATCAGGAGCCACAAAAGTATTTTGAGGTTGAACCAAAAGAGATAGTTCTCCCTGAAAGCATAGTTTCAGATTTTGAGGAACCAGTAGAAGAGCCTGAAATTGACGATGCTGAGCTAGATGATATTCCACTTGTGGATATAAACATTAACGACATAACAATTCAAGAACCAGAATTAGAAGAGTCTATAGACATTCCTGAGACTGAGCCAGTTCTCAGCGAAGAATATATTGAAGAACCAGTAGAGGAGCCTATTCAGGAAGAATATCTTGAGCCAGAGATTAACATTTCTGACATTGAGCTTCCAAAAATAGAGCTTCCACAGGACATTTTAGAGGACATAGCCCCTAAGATGCCAGAGGTTGAGCAGGTGAGCTTAGATGAGGAACAGCCAAAGGTTGAGGTTCCACCTGTGCAGCCAGTTGCTACTAGCGCTGCAGCAACAGATGGTATCCAAATTGATGATGAGGATTTAGAGATTTTCTCTTATTTCTTACCAATAAATGGTATGAAAAAGAGCATCGCTTCAGCACTTGTTGGAGCAGCATCTCACTTAAATTCACCTAATGATAAGGGCGGTAGCATCATTATCGTTGGTGAGCCTGGTTCAGGTAAAACTCAGATGGCTACTAGCCTCATCAAGGTCTTAGAGAAAAAGACTGGATATCCAAAGGGCGGTATCGGAAAAATCTCTGGAGAAAGGCTTAACGAAAAGGATATTCAAAAGCTTTATTCAAAAATACAGGGTGGCTGCTTGATTATTGAGACAGCCGGTGGTATTTCAAAAGAAACAGCAGTTACACTTTCTCTATTAATGGAGCAGGATAACACAGGAACAATATTAATTATTGAGGATAACAAAAAGGGAATTGAAAAGGCCCTTTCAAAGGATAGCTCATTTGCAAAACGCTTTACTGAAAAGGTTGTTATTCCAGTATTCTCAATTGATGAACTTGTTTCATTTGCAAAAACATACGCTATGGAAGCTGAGTGTTCCATCGATGATATGGGCATCTTAGCTTTATACAACAGAATTAATCTTATTGGTAGATATGATCATGCTACTACAATCAAAGAAGTAGCAGAAATCATGGATGAAGCTATAGAGAAATCTACTAGGGGCGGCTTCTTCAACAAACCAAAATATGATAAAAATGGGTACATCATACTAAAAGAAAAGGACTTCGATAGATAGGGCAGCCTATTATAGGGAGAATAAAAATAAGGGGTATTATTACATGAGTAACTTCACAGAATTAGACGGATATTTATTTGGCCAGGGCACTCATTACGACATATACAAAAAGCTTGGTGCACATAAGGGCAAACAGGGTAAGCAAACAGGTTTTTACTTCAATGTGTGGGCACCACATGCAGTGAGCGTTGCAGTTATCGGAGAGTTCAATAACTGGGACGAGAATCGCAATTACATGCATCGTGTAGAACCTGAGAGCCAGGGTATTTTTGAAGCATTTATTCCGGAAGCAAAAGAAGGACAATTGTATAAATACCTTATAGTTACAGAAGCAGGGGAAAAGCTTTACAAAGCAGACCCTTATGCAACATATGCAGAAATCAGACCAGGTACAGCATCTATTATCTACGATAATACAAAGTTTAAGTGGACTGATAATGCATGGATGAAGCAACGAAAAGCAGCTACTAATTTCTGGGAAAAGCCAGTTGCTATATATGAGGTTCATCCAGGCTCTTGGAAGAGACATCCTAGACCAGAAAACAACGGATTTTACAGCTACAAAGAATTTGCTCATAGCTTAACTGAATACGTTCTCGATATGGGCTACACTCATGTAGAGTTAATGGGTATATCAGAATATCCATTTGACGGTTCTTGGGGATATCAGGTAACAGGATATTATGCTCCAACCTCACGCTATGGAACACCTGACGACTTCATGTACCTAGTTAACTATTTGCACAAAAACGGTATTGGCGTCATTCTTGACTGGGTACCAGCTCATTTTCCTAAGGATGCCCATGGATTGGCTAATTTCGATGGTTGTGCCTTATACGAATACCCAGATCCAAGAAAGGGAGAACATCCTGACTGGGGCACCAAAATATTTAACTATGGCAAAGCCGAAGTTAAAAACTTCTTGATAGGTAGCGCACTACAATGGGTTGAGCACTACCATATTGATGGACTTAGAGTAGATGCAGTTGCATCAATGCTTTATTTGGATTACGGCAAAAAGCCAGGACAGTGGATTCCAAACGAGCATGGCGGAAATGAAAACCTAGAGGCTATAGAATTCTTCAAGCACATAAATACACTTATCCGTGGACGAAACCCAGGAGCAGTAATGATTGCTGAAGAATCAACAGCTTGGCCAAAAATCACTGGTGATGTTGAAGACGGCGGCTTAGCCTTCTCTTATAAATGGAATATGGGATGGATGCATGATTTTATCGACTATATGAGTCTAGATCCTTATTTCAGAAAAGATAATCATCACAAGATGACCTTTGCAATGAGCTACAATGAGGCAGAACGATATATATTAGTTCTTAGCCATGATGAGGTTGTTCATCTAAAGGGCTCAATGCTCGCTAAGATGCCAGGTCTCGAAGTTGATAAATATAAAAATCTAATGGCTGGATATGCTTTTATGATGGGACATCCAGGAAAGAAGCTACTTTTCATGGGCCAGGATTTTGCACAAGGCACAGAGTGGAGTGAAGCTAGAGAACTAGACTGGTACGTTTTAGACAATCCAAATCATAGACACGTGTCTAGAATGTTCAAAGATCTTCTCCACATTTATAGAGAATACCCTGCTATGTACGAGCAGGATGTTTCATGGGCTGGCTTTGAATGGATTAATGCAAATGATGGCTACAGAAGTATCTTTAGTTTTATCAGAAAAGCAAAAAACGGCAAAAATGATATACTGTTTGTAATTAACATGACACCAATGAGATATGATGACTACAAGGTTGGTATTCCTACAAACAGAAAAGTAAAACTATTATTAGATTCAGAAGCAAAGGCATACGGTGGCGAAGGAGGAAAGATTGCTGAAACATACATACCTAAAAAAGAGGAATGTGATGGTCGCGAATATTCAGTAGCCTTCCCATTAGCACCTTATCAAGTAGCAATATTTGTATATTAAGTAAATGGGCTGTAAATTCAGCCCATTTATTCGTTATAGGAAAGAAATAAATGGAAGAGTTTAAAATAATTAAATTACCACAAAAAGAAGATGAAGAACAAGAAGTGCAAGAAGCACCAATAGAGAGGAAGGTTGACGATGACTACCAGCCACCTCGCAAGAGATTTATCTTCTTGATTTTACTGATTTTAATAGTGATTGTAGCGATATTTGTCATAAAGATTTTTTCTACATATGAGGATTATGAAGCAGAAAAAACTTGGGAACGCAGTGACTCTGCAGAATGTGCCTACAGCAGCTTCAACGACAATCTAATAAAATACAGTCCTGATGGCGTTTCCTATACATCTTATGACGGTTCATTAATATGGAATTATACATATGACATGGTTAACCCCAACATAGATATCTGTCAGGACTACGTTGTTGTATACGATAAAAAAGGAAATGAAGTAGATATTTTCTCCACAAAAGGCTTTGTTCAATCAATTACCACAAATACTCCTATAGTAGAGGCAAAGGTAGCAAAGCAGGGAACAATAGCCATTCTTTTACAAGAGAATAATATTAGCTATATCCAGATGTATGACAAAGATGCAAAGCTATTAGTATCAGGTGAAATACATCCAGAAAATAAGGGCTTCCCAGTTTCTATGGCCTTATCCTCTGATGCAACGCGATTATTACTTTCTATTGTAAATGTAAATTCGGGCGAACTGTCTTCTGAGCTAGTATTCTATGATTTTACTGATGATGGCAAGGAAGAGGAAGATAATATCGTAGCTTCCCATACTTATTTAGGAACCATCATTCCTAAAGTTGATTTTGTAAAAAATGATAAAGCAATCGCCTTTTGTGATTCAAAGATAATTATTTTCAATAACAATCTTAATGCGACTGTAGCCAAGGAGATTTCTGTTGAAGGACAGATGAAGAGTATATTCTACAACGATACACATTTTGGATATATATCTGAGACTGAAACGGAAACAGGAGAAGTAGTTAATGAACTAAATGTTTATAACCTATATGGATTTAGATGGATTTCAAAGGAGATAACTGAAAGCTATGACAACGTAGAAATCCTTGATAATAATGAGATATTCTTACTTAATGATAACACTGTAACTATCTATAATCTCCAGGGTATTGCCAAATTTACATATGATTTTGACGAAATAGTTTATAAAGTTGCGCCGGGATCCTCATCTCGAAGGTATTATTTAATAGAAGAAACAAAAACCGAGGAAATTTATATTAAATAGAGGGTTTGTGTATGAAAGTAAACTTTTTATTAATTCTATTTGCCATTATTTTATTGTATTGTATTATGCACGGTGCTAGGCGAGGTATGTTTAGAATCATATTTGGCCTGCTATCATGGGTTCTCTTAATCTGCTTCGTAAATTATGGAACGCCGGTTGTTGGAGATATTATTAAAAATAATACCGGCATTCATATAAAAATAGAGCAGATAATAGACTCTAATCTTCATACTCGTTATGAAAGCTCAGAGGCTCAAGAAAAAGGCTCAGGGGAAGATGCCGTCATGGCTCTTGTCCCAAAAGCAATAAAAGACAAAATAGAGGATAGCGTCCAAACGTCTATCGACAATACAATAAAACTAATCGCCGAGGAACTTACAGATGCTGCCATACATGGTATAGCAGTAATCCTAGTTATTATTCTAGGTCTGTTAGTAATATTGATAATTGATAGGTTACTTAAGGGGCTTGGCTTTATTCCAGGTATTAAGGATGTAAATAAACTTCTAGGCATGTTGGCAGGAGCTTTCGAGGGATTGTTAGTTATATGGCTAATATTGTTTATCGCAGATTGTTTCCCAGCATCAGAATTTGGAAGCTTTGTGTTGGATAATACACAGAAAGATCAGATGCTTATATTCATATATCAGAACAACCTAATTGAGCAAATTATCGGAATATAAAGACAATAACTTTTTTGGAAAAACCTGTTGACTTTAGCGGTTTATGATGATATTATTCTATTCGTTCCGCTGATAGCGGCAACTGCAGAAAACATAATGTTTTCGAAGAAATAGATTTTGAAAAATAAATCAAAAAGTTGTTGACAAAAAGCCGGCATCGTGATAGTATAAACGAGTTGCTGCTGAGGGCAACAACAAAATGAAGATTGATAACTGAACAGTGAAACAAACCTTGAATTAATACAAGTTTTTTGGTAACAAGCAAGCTTGTTACTTGCACAACTTTCACTTCGTGAAAATTGTGACTTAAACATGTATCCTTAAAATTCATTTAGTTTCTAAGACGAAACAAAACCTTTATTAGTAAAGTCAGATTTATTTTGACTAGCGATTGAACTTATTGTAGCGAACAAGTTCGCTACTTGCATAACTTTTTGCTTCACTTCGTGAACAAAAAGTCATGATTCTAACATGAGAGTTTGATCCTGGCTCAGGATGAACGCTGGCGGCGTGCTTAACACATGCAAGTCGAACGAAGCAATTTCTTACGATCCCTTCGGGGTGACGAGTTATTGACTGAG
>JAEEGH010025727.1_pt1 | contig 11784 bp, 16 predicted proteins | sample 9134181 | NCBI WGS metagenome assembly JAEEGH01 (sample SAMN16246544, study PRJNA631951) | gut metagenome | biome: gut microbiome; feature: rumen; material: DP-attached | host: Bos | place: Iran: Karaj | collected 2018-10 | reverse complement strand
GACGAATGGCATCTACGCACCTCATGCCAAATCCATACCGAAAGAGCTGCCGTTTTGCTTCCTCATCATGTTCATATAAACAAATTGCATGTGACACCGCTCCGGCTTTTACCCACTTTTTTGCAGCCGCCTGATACAATGCCGCATAAATCCTGCCGTGATTTTCCATAACCGCGCCATTCGCACCCATGGGCGAAAAAACGCCTCTCACATCAGTGGAACGAAAAACATTCTCAAATGGTTCCACACTGCAAAGAAATCCGACCATTTTTCCGCCTTCAAATGCTGCGACGCCGAAGCCATTTCCGGATAATTGTTTCAGTATTGGAATGCTTGATACCTCCGGAAGCTCCTGTGTAAATGCTCTCTCATAATTATATACGTCAAGGGCAATTTCCGCTGCTTCCTCTGTATGTATCGGTTCAAAATCTCGAATTATCATTTTTTCCCTTTCTGCAAATCTCGATTTGCCATACTCATTTATATTCCAAGATAAAAGGCTATGTCTCATCCCGACAAACTGAAATTTGTTTGACTATTTTGTTTTATACACGAAGACCTCATGGATTTCATGATCGTATCCTTCATAGAACCCGCTTGGCATTCCGGCGATGATCCTTGCGCCGCGATTATACAGCAAAAGAAATTCTTCACGTGCGCCGTCAAACGTCAGCCCCTCAATTTCGCCTTGCCTTTTCACGTCGTCAAACGTTTTCTCCAACACGACCGTGCCTGTTTGCCGGTCTTCGCTGATTTCAATTTGATACATGTGATCCGGAGCATCGTCATCCGCATCGCCGTCGTCACAGGTCACGTACAAGCTGCCTTCATAATAAGCAACGCCCTGTATCCATTTCGGGACCGGCTTCATTTGCAGCTTCCCCTTATATGCGCCTGTACCCAGATCGTACATATAGAGGTAACTGCTGGATTCGTCGTCTATCCATGATGACATATAGACGGTTTGCGTGTCAGGATCCACTGCGATTCCGCTGCATTCCAGTTGTCCGGTATCCGAGCGGAATGGAAACACTCTTTTCAGTTCCAATGTGTCACCGTCATAGACCGCAACTTGAATGTTTTTGCCTTCACCGTCTAAGAAGTACTCTACGCCGAGATAAAGCTCATTCTGATACACATCTATGTCGCCGATATGATTGACCTCCAGCTCATACCCTTTGAACGGATCTGTGTTCTCCGTGATCACGTTCCAATCTTGATCATATTTCGTCAAACTTGTTGAGCCGCTGACCCAGTAGCAGTCATTCTCAACACATATGCCCTGTCTGCCGTTGACCGGATGAACCAAGTCGAGCGTATACATACGAGTGTCCGACGCGGTTCCGTTTGGACGATCTGCACTGCAGCCGCAGCAGAACACTATAATGCAAAGTAAAACTAGCGAACCCACTTTTTTCATGGCTTTCTTTTCTCCTCGCAAAATCCCAATTTGCCATCGTCTATAAAACTGAAATTTAATATGATAACATTATCTATTCGATTACTGTTATTATAGCAAATCAATATTTAGTACGCAAACAGAAAAATAAAAAAACCGAAAACCCTTGATAAACAAAGATTTTCGGATTTTCTTTCCAATGCCGGCGACCGAGGCCGAAGCGTTCACCGCCCCCGCGAAGCTAGAAAAATAGGAGGTTTAGAGGCGTCTCGTCCTCAAGTGACGCATAGGTGACGCAATTTTTTTATTCCGTTTACCTTCATCATTCATATTCTTTCAAAAAGTCAATTATTCCCTTTGTAACCACATCCACTTTCTCGTCAAGCCAGTTATTTTCCTTCTTTTTCAGGTTTTCTATATACGCCTTGTCGCGAAAAACTATGTTTACCCGTCTCATAATCCCATTCATATCATTTTCACGCATACCGGGATCATCGAATATAAAAGCCGAAAAACATTTTTTCATCATACCCCTATCCACCATCTGCAATCTTTTCAATCTCAGCATAAGTCAGGCTGAATTTATCATCACCATTTTTCTGTATCCATTTCCACAAGGAATCATATTTGCTCATTTGTTCCTCCATTACTTCCGCTGAACTGCCATTTCCTCGCCCGACATCTCAGATTCCGTAGGAATAATCTTTTGTTTAATCCCCGTTCCTGTCCTTATGAAATGTCCTTCTTGAATAGCCGCCAAGCCTGTTATCGTATTTGCTATCATTTCCCTTTCCAGTAGCCCTTTGTTAGATTCGTTGAACCTTCCTGCATTTCAACAACACACTGTTCATGCATCTGAATGACTTCGCCATTCACATTTATTGCCATAAAATGTTTTGCCCAGAGCCTGTCGCCAAGTCGTATCTGGTTCATGGGATCATAGCCGCAGATAAAGCCGACGGCTTCATGGTACTCTTTGTCAGTTGAGAAAAAAGCGTCAAATTTCTGCTGTTTTAAGGCTCTCTCGGTTTCAAGTTTATTCTCAATCTCACTCTGCAAGTCTTTAATTTCTCGCTCTAATAATCTGATCAACGTTCCTGAAAAATAGCCATTCTTTCGCACGTCAAACAGATATGTCCCTTCCTTCAAAATCCCGGCATAATCATGGATCTTTTGGTTGAACTTCTCCTCTGAAAGCTGCTTAAGGGCCAGCATTCCCGAACACTCGGCCTGACCTTCGAACTTCTCGATCAGATCCTCCTGATGAACAAACTCTCCGATTTTCAATTCACGCAAGGCTCTGCTAGCAAGAATCGTTCTCAGGATTTCGGCCTTGCGCTTCGGATCCGCATCAATCGATTCAGCCAATAACTCGTCCTCATTCTGCTTAATATTATAATTCTCCTCATCGTCCGGATACTGCAGTAGTTTCAGATCGTTTGGGAACTCCACATCCTTCAATGTATCATATTGAAACGCATGAAACATCTCGTGCACGATACCTGCAGTAAATACATCGAGGTCGTATGAACCTAGCGGCTGGTCAACATGCCATATCGCTATATACTCCCCTTCATACTCCTTAGCTGTGTTGCCAAAGAAGCCTTGCTGAGGGATTTCCCTGTCCTCGAACCAGATGGTATCATCGTTGTACAGTGCAAATCTGTATTTATGGAATCCGGGATAAATAGCATCAAAATCGATACTGTTAAGTTTTTGGTTTACCTGTTCATGAAAATGTCTCATTTTGGTACCTCCGTATAATGATTGTTCTCAGTTTCTGTATACATAATACCAAAATGAGGCACTAGGATTCAATTTGAAAAGTGATGGGTTTTTCATATCTCAAGGTAAATCCGCTTGACCTGCTCCTCATCGCCCATAAATATAAACCTGATATTCTTATCTTTCTTCTCGCACCTGAACTCTACGTTTTCAACATCCTTCATAAGGTCACAGACTTTGCTGACCAAGGGTTCGGAGTCACTTTCAGCTACGCACCTGTCAATGACCAGGCATAATTCATTGCCTGGTTTCTTGTCCGCCTTTAAGAAGTCAAACACCGGTGCATAGTGCTTTGCCTTAATCGCCGGTGCGATATAAGGATTTTCCAACATCGCCAGGAAATTATCTTCGGAAAATACCCACTTTCCATCTATTTTCGATGCAGTGGCAATTCCGTCAGACAGATAATTCCGTATGGTTCTGGTCGTAAGTCCGGTCATTTTTGAAACTTCGTTTATAGAATAAGTTGCCTTCAGCATATTTTCTCCATATCTCATCACACTTAAAATATAGCCGCTCCTAACCTGAAATATGCCCCATTTCAGTATATATCATCCCGTTCTTTAGTCAAAGTCACCTCGAAAACGCCTTCAGCGTTTCCTCGGTAACAAAACGATGCTCCGCTAAGAGGTGGGGGATATCTTTTATTTTGTTATACTACAAAAACATGGTCATATAGATTGGTATATATAACACGCCATCTTCAAACGCCAAATCCTTCGTATAAATAATATATCTGTCATTCATTTTAACTTGATACTTGTCCTTGAAATAATCAAAGGATTTATGGCTTTTATATCCAGACGATTTTACTTCTATCGGTGACAGTCTCTTTCCTCTTACCGTGAGAAAATCAACCTCGTATGTCTTGCTAACGCTGTTTCCCTCTGGGCAATGTTCAAATTCATGAAAATACAATTCATGCCCATTAGCTCGAAGCATTTGAGCAACCATATTTTCAAATATCATTCCCTGATTGATACCAAGATCATCAATGATCAGAGAACGATACATCTTATCCGTATCTCCCCCATTATTTAAAATATGTGTTATGAGAAGACCCGTATCGCCCATGAACATCTTGAATTTCGTCCTGTCAGCGTACATTTCCAGTGTGACTTCAGGCTTCGTAACATTGATACAGTTGTTTACAATCATTGCCTCATTCAAAAATTCAATCGCATTGCCGCAGTTTCTCGTACGGGCATTTTCATCTACCACTGATAATCTGAATACCGAGTTATGATTCGACAGTTGTTCCGGTATGGACTTAAACACAACTTCAGCCCTATCACCGTCCTCAGAATCATGTTTTTTCAAATCATTTATATATAGTCTTAGGATGCCTTTTTTTACCCTGTCTATCTCCTTATAAGTCTTTCCGTCGACATATGCTTGGGCAGCCTGTGGCATTCCTCCAACCGCCATATACACACGGAACTCTTTCAAAATTTTTCTGTGAATATCATTTCCCAGAGGTTTTCTCTTTTCAAAAGCCTCCCGGCAAGTATCAACTATCACGTTATTACCTACAGCCCAAAGGAACTCTTCAAAGTCCATCGGATACATCTTTATATTCTCTTCTTCCGAAGGGATAAGAATATCCTTTACGTTCTTTTGAATGGAAATCAAAGATCCGGTCTCTATATAATCAAATCTGCCGTCCTTTACAAGCTGCTTTATCGACTGCCTGGCTTTGGGAAAGAACTGAACCTCATCAAAGATGATCACACCCCTTCTATTTTTAAGCGTCTTTCCTGTTAACACGAAAAGATTGCGAAAAAATGTATCCATATTTGAAATATTATCAAAATTATCCTTGACCGCTTGTTCAGCAGTTGAAAAATCTATGAGTATGTAATCGTCATATTCTTTCCTTGCAAATTCCAGGGCAACCGTGCTCTTGCCAACACGTCTGGCTCCTTCAATCATTACTGCGGACATACCGTCTGATTCTTCTTTCCATGCTTTAAGATAGTCGTAAGCTTTCCTCTTAAACATAGCTTTCCCTCCTATACACCTGATTTTATCACTATCTCAAATCCTTGTCAACCGAAATTACGATTTGTTTTTTCCAGATTTTGCACCTAATTTCGATTTGTTTTTGCCCCGACATGCCGCAAATTACAGTTTTGCCGAAATTAAGTGTACTAGTCAAAAAAAGTAGATGTAGCAGTAGTAAGCTTTTCTACCAAAAAAATTCCGAAAACCTTATAAAATAAAGTTTTCGGAACTTTTCATTAGCTGCCGGCGACCGGGGTCGAACCGGTAACCCCAACTGAAAACCATTGAAAAATAGGAGGTTTCAAGGCCCTTCATCCCATTTTGACTCAGTTGTGACTCAGTTCCAACTCGGCCAGATCCATCACCAAAGTCCAGCAGTCATCGTTTGGACTTTGCCGCTTCAACGGCATCTAACAAATCATTTGCAGCTTTTTCATCAAGCAACACATCTGAAATATAAGTCACACGCTCCTCAAGATCATCATAAAACATAGGAAGATAACTCAATTCATATTGACTTCACCCATTTAACTGTCTCCTTAATTTACCAAATACTTCTTCGTGAGACATCCTCTCGGAATGAGTTTCTGCATATTTGTCAGCCTCATCCAATGACTGTTCTACGTTCTGGGTCATTCTGGAATATGCTTCAATGCTCATGACAACCATGGAACCGTAGCCGTTCTTTGTTAAAAACACAGTTTCTCCGCCATTAACAACATTTTCAATATCGGTAAACTTGTTTCTCAAGTCTGAAATAGGTCTGATTGTTATCATAAACAATTCCTCCTTTATAAATTATCATTATTTTATCATAATTATGATAATTTGTCAATTCTATCATCATAACGCTTTTTTCCAAAAACATTATCTCCATCTCATTCTTTTATCCTGTTTATCAACCATTCCAAATAAAATGCCGGTATATCCGTCCTCATGCCTGTCTGTATGATCATAATCTCACGTCCTTAATTCTTCCAGCACTGCGCCGATATCCCCATCGATACAGATACTCCTGTCTTCAATCTCTTTTGGACAGAAAGCTTCATCATAGTTGATGCAGGCATAGATAGCATTCTCATTAGCCATCGTCATCTGCCAGAACGGATACTTTATGATCACAGGGGTGTTGGTCCCTACTCCAAGTTCCATATAAAGCATGTGAAACCCTTCATGCTTATGCAGAAAATCGGAATATGCTGCTGATGCTATATGCCACCCCTTGTCTTCCACAAAGGAACCGTCAGCTCTGAGATTCATAGTAATATTGCTTCCATCATCATGGCATTTTGGGATCAGCTCCGACGGAATACTCATACTGATCCTACCATCCACGGGTACCTGGAACATACCACCGGAATCTCTCACAAAGCCTTGAGCCTCCATAGCTTTCATAACCCATTCTTCATTATCATAGGTCTTTCCGTTCAGTCCATCCACAGTCTGAAAAAGGCCATAATCCCCCTGCGTATAGAACAGTCTTTTCTTATCAAAGCCCGCTTTTTGGAACTGGTGATCCACGTTCGTTGTTATTACAAAATAATCCTTATCCTTGACCAGATCAAGTAATTCCTTATAAACAGGTTTGGGCGCATCAATATATCTATTGTAGTAAATGTGTCTTGCCCACCATGCCCATCTGGTTTCATCGTCAGGAAACGGGTAAAATCCCCCCGAATAAATATCCCTAATGCCAAACTTTTCAATGAAATCAAAGAAATACCGTTCAAACCTAGCTCCGCTGTATGTAAGTCCGGCCGAGGTAGAAAGACCTGAACCTGCACCGATAACTACAGCATCTGCGTTGCGAATCTCTTCGGCAAGACATTTTATCTGCTCTTCCCTTGTACCTTTTCCGAAAGAAAAATCACGGCCCCAAATATTTAATGCATTCAATCCTTTTTGTATGGTTTCCTGATAGCCGTTTGGCATATCAGAGTAATTCCTTCTCATAGTATCTCCTGTCTTCATCCTTAAAAACATTGAATATCACCCTTTCCATCTTGCCCGGATGCTCAGAAAGCCAGGTCGTCACCGTCTTAACAGCGATCTCGGCCGCTCTATCATTCGGGAAATTGAACACACCTGTTGATATACAGCAAAACGCCACGCTCTTCAGTCCATTTTCAGCACACATATCAAGCGTGTTCCGGTAACAATCAGCCAGATCATTTTCCAGATCGGGAGTCAGTTTATAATTTACAATCGGGCCCACGATATGAATAACCTTCTTAGCCGGAAGGTTATATGCATCTGTAAGCATCGGAACCGCTGTTGACTGTTCATAATCCATGCCATATCGGTTCTTAAGTATGTTCATCCGGCGATTGCATTCCTGCCTCAGCTGAATCCCGGCAAATGTATGTATGCAGTTATCAATGCAGGTATGCATCGGAACGAAACACCCCAGCATCTGTGAATTTGCGGCGTTTACGATGGCATCAACGGCAAGCCTTGTGATATCGCCCTGCCATATAGAGATGCCATCTCGAACAATCGGAATTTCCGATAGCTTCACAATACCGTTTTCATTTATACGCTCTTTCAGATAATCATCCTGTACAGATATAACAGCCGGATCCATCTCCTTTGGCATACGGATATTCATAAGTGAACGAAGAACTCTTCGTTTTTCTTCAACGTTCTTAGGAATTTCTAAATCTTTATAATCATCAGAGTCCCGCTTGAATATCTCAACCAGATAATCCAGACGTTCTTCCTGTGTTACGTTCTTCGTCATATCACACATCTCCTATATGTCTCTGTCCAAATAAATCTCAAATAATCCTCAGTCTCCATTAACAATTTCTTTTGAAAACAGGCCGCTGCATCTTCGCAGCAGCCTGTCAGTCTTTAACTTTCAGCTTCAATTTTCTTTTTTACATCAGCGGCTATCTCTGCCACCGTGATGGATTTCATCTCTTTTTCCATCGTATCCTGAACTTGTCTTAGCCGTGTATCCAATGCAGCATGTATATTTCGTCCCACGGGACACTTTATACTGGGATTTTCATGGAAATGGAAGAGCCCTTCTTCACCTACGGGATCTATTGCCTTGTATATGTCATAAAAGGAAATCTCGTCCAGTCTTTTTGCCAGACCGATCCCGCTTTTTCCCTGGCTGATGCTTATGATACCCGCATCCTTCAGGTTTCCCATAACTGTCCTTACTATGACAGGATTAGCTCCTACACTGCCGGCAAGGAAATTGCTTGTAACCTTCATTTCGTCCCTAAAATAATCTATCACTGTAATTATATGTACTGCTATTGTAAATCTGCTTGTAATCTGCATTGATCTATCCTCCTGCTTCTAATATAATCTCTTACTCAAAAGATGTCAATGCATATATTACAAGCTCTATGATTATTCTCTGACAACGCTGATTCTCTGCTGAATGTGATTGCCTTTTTCTATTTCATCAACCATAGCAATGGCATAATCAGCATAGCTGATAATGCTTTCGTTTCTGCTGTTTAATGTGAGTTCCTCACCGCCAAGAATATATCTGCCACTTCTTTCTCCATCTGCCTGGAAGTCACCGGCAGGGCTGATATATGTCCACTTAACATCTTTACGCTCACGAAGCTCAGTAAGTGCTTTTGCCATTGCTGCTGCAAGAGGCTTAAAAACATCCGGGAAATCGGGACCGTCAGAAACCTGAGCAGTATGTTCCTGATTCACATAAAGGCTGCCTGCTCCGCCTACAACCAAAAGTCTGGTATCTGTTCCCGAAAGAATATCGCATAGGTGTTTAAGTGATGTACTGTGCTGTCCTAATGTATCCTCTGTCCATGCACCAAAAGCATCAACTACTGCATCAAAACCTTTCAAGTCATCTGCTGTAAGATCAAACAGATCTTTCTTTACATATATCTTTGTTACAGTATTGTTGTCCTGTCTGCCAAAAGCAGTAACGTCAAATCCCCTGTTCACTGCCTCTGTGATAACCTTGCCTGCTACTCTGCCGTTTGCTGCTACTACCGCAATCTTCATAATGAAATCCTCCTTTAAAATATGGGTAGTGTCAAGTTGACACCCCGTTTTTTTATTTAAAACCTTTATTTTTCGGGAGTTAAAAAAAATTGAGCATTGACCTCCCTTTTTGGTATAATGTTAACGACCAAGAAAACATCCCCAGAAAGGAAACAATGCTCATGAACATTATACTTTATTTACTTGAAATAATCAAATATTTATATAAACAAAATTGCTGGCTTATAAACTTTATCTGTAGATACATCCCTTTAAAGCAATGGGCCTTCGATGATTCCCATTCTCCCAAGTACCAAAAGTTCAAAGTCGATGATCTTCCCCTGATCCGCCATGTGGAGCCCTGGGACTACCGTGACTTTATGAAATACCTTGAATGGCGTTACAAGGATTCTTATAAGCCAATAAAACCAGTACGAAGGCGTTCGGAATGCGATATCCCCGATGACTGCAAATGCCCCCGATGCAGCGCTCCAAAAATCTATATCTACAAGAACAACGGCTCCAAAGGCCAGCTGCTTTGCAAAGTCTGCCAGAATACATTCTTTGAAGAATCAACGGCTGCTTCAAGTCTAAAGCTACGATGCCCTTATTGTACCCATGCGCTCACTCCTAAAAAAGACCGTAAGCATTTCATCATCCATAAATGCATTAACCCTAAATGCCCTTATTATCTCCGCAATCTTAAGAAGGTTGATAAAAAGGATCTCGAGGAAGACTACGGTAAGAACAAATATAAGCTTCATTACATATACCGTGAATTCACGACAGATTTCTTCAAGATGGACATCACTACACTTCCTAAGAATGCCTCCTCGCTGAAATTCACAAAAAACAATGCTTACATCATGTCACTGTGTCTTTCTTACCGGGTAAACCTAGGCCTGTCCCTTCGTAAGACTTCACAGGCCCTGAAGGATATCCACGGAATATCGGTATCCCATCAGATGGTTGCCAACTACTGCAAGACAGCGGCCATCTGCGTAAAGCCTTTCGTGGATACATATCAGTACGATAAAGATCCGGATTCCCTTACCATGACAGCCGACGAGACATACATCAAAGTCCGCGGGATCAAAGGCTATATCTGGTTCATCATGAACGCTGCGACCCGTGCCATAATCGGATATCAGGTTTCTGACAACCGAGGCGTCGGTCCATGCATCATGGCAATGAGGATGGCATTCCAGCACCTTAAAGAGCTTCCTAAAAATTTTAAATTCATTGCGGACGGTTACAGCGCATATCCCCTTGCCGCCCAGCAGTTCTTCCACAAGTTTGGCGAAAAGTTCAATTTCACCGTAACGCAGGTCATAGGCCTTACAAACGATGATGCAGTATCCACTGAATACCGTCCCTACAAGCAGCTGATTGAAAGGCTCAACAGGACTTACAAGGCATCCTACCGCCCTACGAACGGCTTTGATGGTTATGACGGAGCCAACTATGACCTAGCACTCTGGGTTGCTTATTACAACTTCCTGCGCCCTCACAAGCAAAAAGGCTTCAAGACGCCGGTTGAAAACGAAATACTGAAAGGAGCCGGAAACATGCCCGGAAAATGGCAGCTGCTCATCTACATGGGACAAAAAACCATCCTACAGATGCAGCAAACGCAATCAGCTGAATAACCGGAGCGGAAGTATTTGTCAAGGGAACCGTGGAATACCGGAGACCGCGCACTTTGCGGTCGAGGATATGCCGCGAAAGTCCCTTGACAAATGCTTCACGGATAATCCTATTTTCTGGGAAAGGAGCTCCTGCTCCTTTCCCTACTTCCGGTTAGGACAGGTGTGGGCGGAGCCCACAAAACGGGTCAAGGGACTGGTCCCTTGCAGGTTCTTAGGGCAGCGCCCTAAGCCCTCGGAGAGAAAACCAAGGTCTTTCAGGGCCTATATTTTTTTCTCCATTTTTTTCATAACTTACTTTACACTACCTCAATTATAAACTGTCTTATTTTTTCCAATTGATACTTATACAGTTCATAGCCCGGATGTGGTTTCTTAAAAAGTTTATCTAATAATTCCTTCTTTTTTGACATTTCATCTCCCATCTTGCAACTATTTCATAGTTGCAATTATACTTACTGTTTTTATTTTTGTCAACTGTTATTGGATTGGATTTTGCCATCCCATTTCTTTGTTTTTCAATATATTATCGTTTTTACGAATGCATCGTTTTATTTCAAGGGAGATGCAAATATTCCATCTCCCCATAATAGGTTTATACCGTAATTAAAGATTCTGATTTCTTGTTGCTTGACTTATTAAGCTTACCTGGCTTAGTAGTTTTAGTCCTACAACCTTTCATTTGTTGTTTGTTCATTGCCTCCTGCAGCGCCTTCATATATCCGATAATACGTTGCTGCATACGGTCGTCCATAGCAAGATACTCACATATGATCTCTCCGTGCTCAGTATTCTTATCTATGATTATCACATCGGAAGGATTGCTCCTCTCACCCCTGCCGTCCGTACCACCTAACAGCTCGTATGGAGTCACTTCAAGCACTTCGCATATTATAAGTATTTTCTTGCTCACAGGATTCGTCCTCTTGCGCTTCCAGTCACTTATGGTACTCTGCGCAATACCGGTACGCTCAG
>JAEEGH010025726.1_pt1 | contig 11785 bp, 9 predicted proteins | sample 9134181 | NCBI WGS metagenome assembly JAEEGH01 (sample SAMN16246544, study PRJNA631951) | gut metagenome | biome: gut microbiome; feature: rumen; material: DP-attached | host: Bos | place: Iran: Karaj | collected 2018-10 | reverse complement strand
TATTTACAGGAAACCAAACAGCTGCATTAGTATTTGATTATATTTGTAAGACAAGAAAAGAATTAGGTACACTTCCAACTGATGGTTACCTATTCACTACAAATGTATCTTCAACACTTCCTATTGCAATTGCTGAAAAGTATGGCTTAAAGACTGAAATTACTTTAACAGGATTTAAGTTCATTGGTGAAAAGGCAAGAGAAATGGAAGAAACAGGTAGAGGAACATATGTATTTGGATTTGAGGAATCATATGGTTGTCTTGTTTCTGATTGCGTAAGAGATAAGGATTCAATTCAAGCTATTTTAATGCTTTGTGAAACAGCTGCTTACTACCGTGAGAAGGGTATGGACCTAGTAGATGCATTAAATGGCATTTATGAGGAATATGGCTATTATAAGGAAGGAATTACTAATATCGGCTTAGCTGGCTTAGAGGGCGCTGCTAAGATTAAGAGAATTATGGAATTCTTCCGTACAACTGATATTGCCTTAAAGGGATTCAAGATTTTAACTAAGGATGATGTTAAGCTTGGTATTAAGACTGATTTAGAAACTGATAAGAAGACTAAGATTAATTTACCTTCATCTAATGTTATTAAATATTATTTAAATGATAATATGTGGTTTGTATTAAGACCATCAGGAACAGAGCCTAAATTAAAGGTTTACTATGGTGTTAAGGGTAAGAACCAAGCAGAGGCTGACAAGAAGTTAGAAGACTTAAAGAATGAAGTAATGACTATTGTCAATATGATTAAGTAAATATTAAATGAGGAGAAATGTTAAAAGCATTTCTCCTTAATTTATTAAATACAATTGTATTTAATTGATTTTAAGACTAAATTATGATATTATTCACAAGGAGTGTGTTATTATGAATATTTGGCATGATATAGACGATGATAGAATAACAAAAGATGAATTTATTGCATGTATAGAAATATCTAAGGGCAGTAAAAAGAAATATGAGCTAGATAAGGAAACAGGTATGATTATACTTGACCGTATTTTATATACCTCAACTCACTATCCAGCTAATTATGGATTCATTCCAAGAACATATTCTGATGATAAGGACCCACTAGATGTATTAGTATTATGTGATGAAGCATTTGATCCATTAACATTAGTTAGATGTAAGCCTATTGGAGTTTTCAAAATGAAGGATGAAATGGGTATGGATGAAAAGATCATCGCAGTATGCATTAATGACCCAGCTAGAAATATTTATAATGATATTTCAGAGCTTCCAGAGCATATTTCTCATGAAATTAAGCATTTCTTTACTGTATATAAGGAATTAGAAGGAAAGAAGACTGTAGTTTATGAGGTTGAAGGCTCTGAATCAGCAAAGAAAGTAATTGAAGAGTCAATACAGGCTTATAAGGATTTATTTATAAAATAAGGAATAAAGGTGAATTAAAATGGCTTTAACAGCAGGTATAGTAGGTTTACCTAACGTTGGTAAATCAACTTTATTTAATGCAATAACAAAGGCTGGTGCTTTAGCAGCAAATTATCCATTTGCGACTATTGAACCAAATGTAGGTATGGTAAATGTACCAGATGAAAGATTAGATGTTTTAACAAAAATGTATAATCCTAAAAAATCTACACCCAGCAGTTCCGTGATACGATGATCGCGCTGATTCGCAGCGACGACATTCAGCGGGAAATAACGTGAAACGTAATTATTGGCGTATTCCCAGTTGTCTAAATGTCCAAGAAGCAGGATCACACCTTTGCCTGCATCCAACGCGCTCTGCAAGATCTCACGATTCTCAAGTGATACGTACTTCTCAATATGAGGAGCGATTTTCCGCAGACGCAGGGTTTCGGCAACCCCGCGCCCGATGTTGCGGTACGAACCGAGAACGATCTTCCGCGCGAGCGTGACACCTACGCCGAGACTTCGGACGCAGCGCTGTTCAGCCTTATCAACTTTGTGTTTACTGAAAAGCCAGATCATGCGTCCGAGAAAATCACCGAGTCGAACGGCCGATTTATGCGGGAGCGCACAGAAAATTCTCGTCAGGACACAAATCGTATACCAATAGAAATTTTGCACTCTCGCCGCCCCTCTCTTTCGATATTTGCGGTTATTATACCACGCCGGCAGTTTTTTCATACGAGGCCGGAAACAGGCTATTTCGTCACACCGCGATTGTAGTGCCCGTGCGTGTACAAGCCGGTTGGCATATCATAGACGCGGCTATCAAGTGCAGACCTGTACGCGCGTGTCAGTTTTTCTGTTTCTGCGGCATTCATTGTCCTAGCGTCGATCCGTACACGGGCGATACCGGCTTTCACAAAGCGTTGCAGCCTGTCGATCATACACAGCTCACGAGAATTGAGTACATGCATTCGACAATGCTGGTCGCCTTTCAGAAGGAATCTCGCCCCAGTTCGATCGCTCAAAAACAGATCCTTTTGACAGGCAAAAACGCACGAGCCTTTGTCGATCCGGCCCAACCAGCTTCCGGGAGCACAGTATTCGGAGACCATCATTTCGATCGGGCCGTGGACAAGGCACTCCAACGGCAGGATTTTCTTTCTCGCCAGATGTTCGATCTGGCTCATATTCAATTCAAGTGACACAACAGCACCGCCAGCGCCGTTTTCTTTCCAAAACTCAAGACTCTGGCTGTTAAAAACGTTCAGGCTTGCATCGGCCCACAACGGAACGGTCATCCCGTTTTCACGAGCCAGCTGCCAGACACTGAGATTATGCACATACAACGCGTCAGGTGCGAAAGAGTCAAACGTTTTAAAAAGCACACTCAATTTGTTTTCGTCGCGTTCTTTGATGATTCGCGATGTGCTGAAGGCACACTTTTTCCCTTTTTTGTGCGCAATTTCGAGTGCACAGCCGTATTCGTCCCAAGTCCGGTCTTTGCTCGAAAAGCGATCGCCGCCGAAGATCAGCCAATCGGCGTCCCCTCGCAAAGCAGCTTCGGCTTTGTCAAGCGTATCTATCCAGACGGTCAGTTCCGGCTTTGCACGGGCAGAGGAATCGTTTTGCACTCTTTCAGACACAGAGACCATGCGCAACGAAGCGTCTTCATCGACATGCGCGCGCCCTGCGGATACGAACGCACCCAACCGTGCTTCGTCAAGCGACCTGCACGCTTTGCGCCGGACCTCGTTGATCTCGCTGGCCGGAACGATTATACCTTCGTCGAGTTCTACCTCAAGACGTCCCATACAATACGCCGTCGTTCCCAGACGCTCGACCTGACGTCGGACCGCAGTTTCATCAAGCGGGCGGTTCAGCGCTTTTTCAGCGTTCAATACTGTTTGGGCCCTGCCGATTCGTCCTTCATGATCGCGTAGAGTCAGTTCGAGAGGTTCGCCTAGTCTTGCCTTTACGATCACATCCACAGGGATGCGTCGCGATGAACGCTCTCCGTAATAACGCGCCGCTCTTGCCATTAGTTCGGAGTCAAGGGTTTTAAACGCCGTCATGCCGACACGAACGCCTCTTGGAACTGCGACGGTAGCGATAGAACCGCTGGAGGCACATGCCGCAGCCGTACCGTTTACGGAAAGTCTCGTCACTGTCGTGCCGACGCTTTCACCTTTATGTGATGAAAACTCCACCCCGTCGCTAACGCGCAGTGTATCTTCAAGCTGAATGTCCGCTTCGTGCCGCAACGAATCGACCTTGACGACTGTTCCGATCCTGACGCCACGATTATCTGGGCGAAGCGGGCTCATCATGTTTTTACCGGGACGACCGCTCAGATAAGCTGTGGTAAAGCCCCGGTTGAATATCTGCTCCACGTCGCGTTTATCGTCGTCACTGACCCTATATGTGCCACAAAAGAAGCTGTCGATCGAACGGCGGTATGCTCCGACCACGGTCGCGACATATTCGGGGCGCTTCATCCGCCCTTCGATCTTAAACGAGCAGACTCCGCTATCGATCAGCTGCGGCAGCACATTGAGCGTATTCAAATCTTTCGGACTGAGCAAGTACGGCCCGACGCCGCGCCCGCTCAGAACATCGTTGCCAGCTGCGTCCACAAGCGAATAGGCCATGCGGCACGGCTGCGCACAGTTGCCGCGGTTGCCGCTGCGGCCGCCGATGAGGCTGCTCATCAGGCATTGGCCCGAGTAACAAACGCAGAGCGCGCCGTGTATGAACGATTCGATTTCGACGCCCTGCTTGACAGCGTCCTTCAGTTCAATAAGAGAAAGCTCTCTCGCGGGGACGACACGGCACATTCCGTTTGCAGCAGCAAAGCGTACGCCTGCCGAACTCGTCACTGTCATCTGTGTACTTGCATGAAGCGGCAGCTCCGGCACAATCCGGCGCGCGAGACGAATAACGCCCATATCCTGGACGATGATCCCATCAACGCCGGTGTTGCTGAGAAAAACAAGATAACCGGTCAGGTCTTTCATTTCGCTGTCATCGACGAGCGTGTTGACGGTCACGTAGATTTTGACCATACGCAGATGGGCAAAACGCACGGCGCGTTCGATCGAATCTCTGTCAAAATTGTCGGCGAAAGCACGCGCGCCAAAATTCGTTCCGCCCAGATAAACGGCATCAGCACCGCTATTGACGGCCGCTTCCAGCGCAGCCCAGCTCCCCGCAGGGGCAAGCAGCTCAGGTTTCTTACGCGTGTTCAAACAGACCGTCTCCTTTCGTTGCGATGAGTTTACCGCTCATACAATTCGCTGTTTTAAGCGACTTCAGTATAACACAAGAACCGCCGTATTCAGCCCCTAGGCAAAAAACGGCGGTTCAATATTGTTTAAGGTGGTGGGCCCACCAGGGTTCGAACCTGGAACCTCCCGGTTATGAGCCGGCAGCTCTACCCTTGAGCTATGGGCCCGACTTCGTCATGGGAAGGCAGGTCACTCCTCACGGTACTCGATGCAGGAAACGGGACAACTTTCGATGGCCTGCCCGACGTTTGCGTCGCCATCAGAGCGCACGACTTTGGCGACGCCGCGTTCATCATCAAGCGCAAAAATATCGGGCGCGATCTGCGTGCAGACTCCGCAACCGATGCACTTTTCACCGTCCAAGGTCACAACCATGCTCCTGCCCCCTCTCAAAGACGCCCTATTATAGCGGTCGCGGCTGTGTCCGTCAACCCGCACAAAACGGGAATAGCTGCGTCAACCCTTCTGCTGTCATCCGACCTCGTTCAGCAGACAGCGATGCGCTTGCCGTCCTGCACGGAAAGTTTGAGCAAAGCGTGATAATCCTCGACGGCTTTTTCCTCAGGTTCGTCCATAGCGATAAAAACACCGATCCCCAGCAGCTCGGCACGAAACTCATGCACGACCTGAGCCATTCCAGCGGCTGTGCTGCCGCCATGCATGAAATCGTCGATGAGAAGAATCTTATCCTGCGAACACAGATTCTTCGTGCCCATGTACATGGAACGAACTTCGCCGCTCTGTGTCGGATAATGGACGCAAACGGCGGGGCCGTCGCTGGCGCGGTTGCGGAATCGGCACACAGCCAGCGGCACGCCGAACGCGCGCGCTGTTGCCAGTCCGAGGGGAATGCCCTTCACTTCCGACGTCATGATCAATGTCGGATGCAGATGCTGAAAATCAGAGGCAAACGTCAGGCCAAGAAGATCGGTGTAGACAGGATTGAAAAGGATATCCGCATAATAGATCAGCCCCCCCGGCAACAGACGCCCGGGATCGGAAAGATCTTCCGCAATTTCGGAAAGGATCTCAGTGCGCCGTTCCTCTGAAAGCGAAGGTACGTAGAAAGCGCCGCCGGTCCTGCCGCGATCGACATTCAGGTGGCCGTACCCCTCGCTGGACAGCGCATCGTTGACCATTGAAACATCGTCGCTGATAACCGTTTTCGAGACGCCAAATTCCTCGGCAAGCCCTGTCAGCGAAACGAGACGTGACGGCGCGGATAAAAATTTAGACGTGATACGGATAAGTCGTTCAGTACGCTGACCTTTCATTGAGGAAGTCACCTTTCCAGTGAGAAATTAAGTACGTCTTCGATCCACGGTAGATCGGGGGTGAATGGCGATGCAGTTCTTCGCCGGAGCGCAAAAGCCGCGCTGCCGCTCCCGCTGATGCCCCAGGCAACGGCCCCCTCTAGCTCAAAAACTGAAAACAGTTCCCGATAGAGAGGATATTCCTCCAGCAGGACGGGGGTAAAATCATTAGGTAAAAGTCCGCAGATCACGCCGGCTGACAGATTTTTCAGCACTGCCGCAGACTCCGCGATTGCGTCGGATGTGCTTACCGGCCAGACACCGCCATAAAAACGATCGACTTTCTGATACATTTCCGGCGTCTGACACCGCCATTCGGGAATGACGATGAGAGCCTCAAGAGCCGACAGATCGCCGTCAACCGCAGTTATGCGCTCTCCTGTCCCCTGCGCAAGCGCAAGCTGCGACGACGAATACAAAAACGGCACGTCGGCACCAACACGCGCCGCGCTGTCGTGTGCAGCCAGATATGAAAGGAGCGCTGCCGCGTCTCCACTGCCGCAGCCGAGCCCGGTGCCAGGAGGAACGTTTTTTTCCAGCGTCATGTCCAGAAAAGGAACATCGGCACGTTCAGCCCTTGCCGCATCGATCGCCTTAAAGAGGATGTTGCGCCCCAAAGGTGCTGATTTTGCCCTGTTGAAAATCACCCTGACATTATCAGCCAATGAAGTGTTTATTGTCAAGGTGTCTATTGGACCGATTTTACAGAACAATGAGCACAGTTCATGATACCCCGACGGAAGCACCCCCGTCAGGCGCAGAGTGAGATTGAGCTTGCCAAAGCAAGGAACCTTTGTCATTCCTGACCGCCTTTCGCGTGTTAAGATCACAGAGAAATTCTGTTTGACGTTCCGAACAATTACGACTTCTGAATGAAGATGCGTTTTTCGCCGGCCCGGCGCGTCACTCCACGGCCATCGAGATATTCCAGCACGGGAAGGATATACTTTCGGCTGCTGCCGGTAATGTCGCGTGCCTGGGCAAGCGTGAAACCGCCTTCCAGCTCGCGAAGCTGTTTCAAAAGCGGCGTCAGCAGCTCCAGCGCAAGCACGAACGTCCCGTCAAGGATCGTAATGTCGCCGTTTCTCTTTAAGTGATCAACCAGTTTGCGGAACTCTGCCGCCGACAAGTCGCACGCGTTCGCCAGATCGTCGAGCAGCGGCAGCTCCCATCCTGCCGCGCAGCAGACCGAAAGCAGCTTGTCGCGCGAGGCGCTGAAAACCGTGTCGCTGACAGGGGCAAACTCCGGCAAAGCAATAAAGTCCTCATCGCGCCGCAGTTTCTTTTCCTCAGTAAGCTTTGAGACAAGCAGGCGCCCAGTTTTACGATCTTCTTCGGAGAAAACTTCCGTCAGCAGCGTGTCAGCAGGAATCCCTTTCTGATGAGGATTTTGCTCGTGATAATCACAAACAGTACCGATCAGTCGCTCTGCGATCTTCTTGTAATACCCGGCCGATAAGATGACGCCGTCGCCCGTGCGGAAATAAACAAGCCTTCCGGCTCGTTCAAGTGACTCCAGGATTTTCTCCAGGTCTTCACGGCGCTCCTGCGTCAGCACCATTGCCGTGCTCACCGAACACTGAGCTTCGCTTGCGACGACGGCAGCGGTGCGTTCTTCGCGGCTGCCGGACGAAGTGAGACGCAGGATATGATCGCGTTCAGCGTCTCGTCCGCGCTTTCCTGAAGGACGGCTCGCATACGGCACGAGGACCTCACCACCGCCGATCGTGCGAAGGGGGCTGTAAAAGCGGATGATGAACCGCTGCCCGATCGTCACTGCCACCGGCTCTTCAAGCACCAGTTGCACCGGTGCCGTATGACCGGGGAGCAGTTCCCGGCCGTCGAGCATGGAGATTCGCGCAAGCACGTCCGACGTGCCGATGTGAAGCCGCACGCGCTGCCAGTGTTCCAGTGGCTCAGCGACAAAATCAAGCAGTTTCAGCATGACATCAAGACAGCGTGTCGAGCGATAGACGTTTTTCACGCCGACCACGTCGCCGCGTTCGATCTCGTCCAGCCCGACATCACTCAGGCACATTGCCACACGCTGCCCCGCAAACGCCGTATCGACGGATTTGCCATGCACCTGCACCGATCGCACGCGAGAAACGCGCCCCGAAGGCAGCACATCGACCTCGTCGCCGGGGCTGATCGCCCCCTTATATGCCGTTCCCGTCACGACCGTGCCGAAACCGGCGACCGGAAACGAGCGGTCGATCGGCATGAAGTATGCGCCGTCCCGATCGCGCGGACTGACCTGATCGACCAGCTCGTCAAGGCGCATTTTCAATTCGTCCACGCCTTCGCCTGTAACCGACGAAACTGCGCAGACGGGAGCGTTTTCAAGAAAAGTTCCCGTTGTCAGCATCTGTACGTCTTCGCGCACAAGTTCGAGCATGGTCTCATCGACAAGGTCCTTCTTCGTGATTGCGATGACGCCGTACTTCACGCCCAGCAAAGAGAGGATATCAAGATGCTCACGCGTCTGCGGCATCACACCCTCGTCAGCAGCGACGACGAACAGCACCGCGTCCACGCCCGAAGCACCGGAGACCATCTGGCGAATAAAGCGATCATGCCCGGGCACGTCGATCAGACTAATCACGCGTTCGCTGGGCAAAATTAGCGGCGCAAAACCAAGCTCGATCGTGATACCGCGTTTTTTCTCTTCATTCAGACGGTCGCAGTCGACGCCCGTCATCGCTTTAACGAGCTGTGTCTTTCCATGATCGATGTGCCCAGCCGTGCCGACGACAAGCGATATTTCGCGCTGGCTCATGAAATGCGCTCCAACGCTTCGCTCAACGACTCGGCCAGCCGATCTTCTTCAAAAGCGCGGACCGTCCGCATGTGCAACAGCAGTTCGCCGTCCTTGACGGGTGCAACGACCGGTGTCGAACAGGCGCGAAGAGCAGCCTGCAATGCGCTGGGATTAAAACCTTCCGTACCGCCAAGAGCAACAGCCCAGCCGGAGAGCGGCCTTTCAGGGTACGCCCCGCCGCCGACAGCGTCTTCGCAGGGAATGGCACGGGCGCTGAGATGATGCGCTGCGCACAGCGATGCGATTTTTCCCGCAAAGCGTTCGGCCCGTGCATGTAAAGCGTCTTCGGACGCGGTGATCATCTCTAACGTGGGGATCTTCTTCCAATCACCTCGCAGATACATGCGAAGCGTTGCTTCCAGCGCGGCCAGCGTCATCTTGCCGCATCTCAGCGCGCGCAGCAGCGGATAACGCCGCAGCTTGTCGATCAGCTCCTTTTTCCCTACGATCGCGCCCATCTGCGGGCCGCCGAGGATCTTATCCCCCGAGAACGTCACCAGATCGACGCCCCCACGCAGACACTCAGTTACCGTCGTTTCCCCTTCGAGGGCCAGATCCTCATCAGGGACGAGGATCCCACTGCCAAGATCTTCGACCAGAAGCAAGCCGCGTCTGTGCGCCAGTTTCGCCAGTTCCTCGCGTTCAGGCGATGTGACAAAGCCGACGACGCGGAAATTGGACGGATGTACTTTGAGCAGCATCACCGTCTCATCAGTGATCGCGTTCTCGTAATCGCGCAGGTGCGTGCGGTTGGTACAGCCCGTTTCAACCAGACGTGTGCCGGCAAAACGCATGATGTCGGGAATACGGAACGAACCGCCAATCTCCACCAGCTCGCCGCGCGAAACGACGGCGTCCTTGTTAGCCGCCAGCGCGGCCAGCACCAGCAGTACCGCGGCCGCGTTGTTGTTGACGACGACCGCCGCTTCGGCGCCGGTCAGACGGCACAGGAGGCTTTCGACATGAGCGTTTCGCTGACCACGTTCACCCTTGTCGAGATCGTATTCCAACGTGCTGTAGCCCATTCCCGCCGCAGCCGCTGCGTCAACGGCTTCTTCGGCCAGACATGAGCGCCCCAGATTGGTGTGAACGACGACTCCAGTGCAATTCAGAACCGGCCGCAGACTCGGCGTCGTCAGACGGCGCAGCTTGCCAGCGATTTCCGCATAAAAAAGATCCTCGTCAAAACGCGTAATTTCTCCGCTCAGAATCTTCTCGCGCCAGACACCAAGCACTCCGGTACACGCATCTTTCAGGGTCGGACGATTAAGCTCGGTGGCGAAAAAAGCCACCCTGTCGTCCAGCAGGAGTTTATCCATCGAGGGCAGCTGCCGCAGTACAGTCTGGGCCGTCTGCACACAGGGATCGTTTTTGTTCACTCCGAAACACCTCCGAATTGTCATGCTCATTATGAAAAACTTTCTCGTTCGCTTACCTGAGTATATTAACACAAAAGGGAGCCTTTCGGCTCCCTTTGATGCTCCGGGCTGGAAATCCGTTCTTTAATTGGGGATCAGCAGGCCGTAGCCGCCAGCTTCGCGCTTGTAGACGACGTTGACCTTGCCCGTTTCGCCGTTGAGGAACATGTAGAAAGAGTGCTCCAGAAGATCCATCTGCATCGCGGCTTCTTCGGGCGACATCGGATAAAGATCGAAACGTTTTTCCTTAACGATCTTCACACCGGACGTCTCTTCGACAACCGGCGTCTCCTCGAACGTGAAATCATGGCTCTTCAGATGCGCGCGATCGACGAGGAATTCCTTATGTCGGCGGATGCGACGTTCAAGGTTTTTCAGTCCGAGATCGAACGCCTTGCGAAGATCAAGATCGCGTTCTTCGCCGCGCATGATCACGCCCTTGACGTTAGCTGTCACTTCAGCGATATACGTATCGCGCACCATCTTGATCAGGATCTGTCCGGAAATCTGCGGGAAGAACTTTTCCATGCGGGAAAATTTCTTGATCATGTAGTCCTTAAGATCGGCGGGGACTTCGACGTTTTTAGCCATAAAGCGGATATCCATGTTCAGTTCCTCCTTCCAAATCACTCAACGGAGTTCCGTTGTTGAATTCATATTAACATATTATTTATTAAACTTCAAGCCCCTCGGAATAAATATTTTAAAATAAGATAGCACTGGATTTTTAACGCTTTTTCTGTTACATTATTAACAGAGTTTTATAGCGCACCAAAAATTTTAACCGAACAGGAGTGGTCGTTATGTCTCTGTCTCTTTCTCAGAAAGCCGCAAATCTAAAGCCTTCTGCCACGCTCGCCGTCGGCGCTCTGGCCAAGGAGATGAAGCGTGAGGGCAAGCCCGTCATCGCGTTCAGCCAGGGCGAGCCTGACTTTGTTTCGCCCAAGTCAGCACTCGACGCCGGTATCGAAGCGATCAACAAAGGATACACGCACTACACCGCCAGCAACGGCATCGCCGAGTTGCGCGAAGCGATCAGCGCCTATTACAAGAAGCACTTTAACCTTGACTATTCGGCCAACGATGTTGTCGTCGGCGCGGGAGCGAAACCTGTCCTCTACGCTGCGATGGCCGCCATCCTTGATCCCGGTGACGAAGTGATCGTCCCCACCCCTGCCTGGGTCAGCTATGTCGAGCAGATCCGTCTCTGCGGCGCGCGCGAGGTGCTCGTCGAGTGCTCCGACACGGGCAACGTTCCCAGCATTGAGCGTATCAAGGCCGCGATCACGCCCAAGACCAAGTGCATTCTGCTCAACAGCCCTAACAATCCCACCGGTGCGGTCTATGGCCCCGAAACGATGAAAGGCATTGCCAAGCTGGCGCTTGAGCACGATTTCATCATTCTCAACGATGAGATCTACGAGCGTCTTGTCTACGGCAACGCCAAGTTCTGCGAGATCCTCACCGTCTGCCCCGAAGTCAAGGACAGGACGATCAACATCAACGGCATGAGCAAAGCCTTTGCCATGACAGGCTGGCGCATCGGCTACGCGA
>JAEEGH010025719.1_pt1 | contig 11786 bp, 13 predicted proteins | sample 9134181 | NCBI WGS metagenome assembly JAEEGH01 (sample SAMN16246544, study PRJNA631951) | gut metagenome | biome: gut microbiome; feature: rumen; material: DP-attached | host: Bos | place: Iran: Karaj | collected 2018-10 | reverse complement strand
TCAGCGGTTTTGCTGCTAAGAACGACATCATCCATCAGCTCATCGACCTCGCTTTGCTCCAGAACGGCATGCTGAAGGGTGAAGCTTTGGATAAGTTCCTGAAGCGCTCCGTCGATCTGATTAAATAATAATGAGGCAGGTTTCCCGCCTCACACAAACAAAAAAAGCGCAGGGTTGAATGATCGCCCTGCGTTTTTATTTTGTTATTGTATTCCGTCTTCGCGAAGTTTCTGTTGCCACTTCCAAGCCGACTTCAGGACTTCGTCTGTAGGCGTCTCAGCCTTCCAGCCAAGCACCTTGTTAGCCTTATCGACATTGCCCCAAACCTGCTCGATATCGCCCTCACGACGGGGAGCATAGGTCCAGTTGACCTTCACGCCAGTAGCCTTTTCGAAGCCTTCGACAACCTCAAGCGTGGAAAGTCCACGACCGGTTCCGATGTTGAACACCTCAACGGCATCGGTCTCAGGCTTATCCAACACGCGCTCCATAGCCTTGACGTGAGCCTTAGCCAGATCGACCACATAGATGTAGTCGCGAATGCAGGTCTTGTCGGGGGTGTTATAGTCGTTACCGAAAATCTTCAGTTGCTGACGAATACCCATAGCAGTCTGCGTAACGAAGGGAATGAGGTTCATGGGCACGCCATTGGGCAGCTCGCCGATAAGTGCCGTGGGGTGTGCGCCAATGGGGTTGAAGTAGCGCAGGATGATGGACTTGATGGGAGCACCAGAATGGATGTAGTCCTGAATGATTTCCTCGTTAATCTGCTTGGTATTGCCATAAGGCGACATAGCCTTCTGGACAGGAGCATCCTCGGTAACAGGCAAGTTCTCCTGCGAGGGCTGACCGTAAACGGTACAGCTTGAAGAGAAGATGATGCCCTTGACGTCGTACTTGGGCATGAGCTCCAACAGATTGACGAGCGACATGAGATTGTTGCGATAGTACAGCAAGGGCTTCTCGACACTCTCGCCAACAGCCTTAGAAGCGGCGAAGTGGATGATGCCCTCAATATGGGGATACTTCTTGAACACGTTCTCCAAAGCCGGCATGTCACAGCAGTCCACCTGTTCGAAGGCAGGACGCTTGCCTGTAATCTTCTCGATACCATCCAATACGTTGATGTTGGAATTAGAGAGGTTGTCGATGATGACCACCTCGTAGCCGGCCTGTTGCAGCTCTACGGTAGTGTGGCTTCCAATAAAGCCCGTTCCACCTGTAACAAGAATAGTTTGCTTCATATTTATTGATAGATTGAATATTATTTGCTTCGCTTTTTACTAAAATCCGCAACACCTCTTGAGAAGTATTGCGGAAGCGGTGCGTACGAGACTCGAACTCGTGACCTCCTGCGTGACAGGCAGGCATTCTAACCTACTGAACTAACGCACCATAAATATAACCAACAATATCGTCATCACGACGACTTAAAAAAGAAAGGAAGCGGTGCGTACGAGACTCGAACTCGTGACCTCCTGCGTGACAGGCAGGCATTCTAACCTACTGAACTAACGCACCAATTTCAAAAAAATCTGTTATACAAAACGACTCTCCTGTCATTTGCGGGTGCAAAGGTACACAGAATTTTCGAATTCTCAAAACTTTTTCGCAGAAATTTTATAAAAATCTTTGCATCACCACCGCATCGGCATAATTATGGCCGTCGAAAAGCCAGTCCTTCAATGGTGTCTCATGCTGAAAACCCGCTTTCCTGAACAAATGGAGTGCCGCCTCGTTGTCGGCTGCCACGACGGCATAGAGCTGATGCAGATGCAGGATGCGAAGTGCATATTGAGCCAACTGTTGCAGGGCTGCAAGTGCATATCCCTGCTGACGATACGGCTTCATGATGACGATGCCCGCCTCGGCACGCAAATGCTGGGGCTCGAAACGAACGATGTCACAGATGCCCACCGTCTCATGGTCAGCATTCTCACCTTGTGAGTCAATCTCGACAATCAGCCTGACCTGGCGGTCGGCATAGATATCGTCGCTCGACGTGGCGATATAGTCGTGCAGCGTATAGCGCGAATAAGGCACATTGGTAGCACCGACATGCCATAGCTGCTGGTCGTTCTCTATCTGATAGAGCAGGTCGAGGTCTTCAGGCTCAATGGCGCGTAGCGTGACGTTGACGGAGGATTCTGTATTCATGCTTCGATATCGTTTTGGGGTTGGAGGAAGTTACGCAGCCGCTTCGTCATCATCTGCATCAACGCCACGAAGGCACGGAAGTAGATGGCCGTCTTGATAGGCAACGTCAGCAGGAAACTCAGATGACCGTAGTGCTTGCGGAAGAAAATGAGCATGGCCTGATAGAACACGTGGACATAGCGGAACGAGGTCTTCTCGGTCGATTCGCCCTTGTAGTGGATGATGTCGAAAGGCAGGTACCAGTTTTGCCAACCGCCCTTCAGCAATCGGAACGAGAGGTCGATGTCCTCGCCATACATAAAGAAGTCCTCGTCGAGCAGTCCCACCTGATCGAGTGCCTTCCGACGCAACAGGCAGTAGGCTCCGCTGACCACTTCTATGCGACCGGGCTGGTCCCAGGGCAGATGGCTCATATAGTAACGCTTGGTAAAGCCCAGCATTTTGAGCATCGACACCCAAGGCGTCGGAACGGCACGGCGTGACTCTGGTGCAGGATTGCCCTCACGATTCATCATGCGCACACCTGCCCCACCCGCCTCCGGATGTTCGTCCATGAACTGCAGACAGCCCTTGATGGTTGGCTCATAGACTACCGTATCAGGATTGAGCAGCAACACGTATTCAGACTGGGACTGACGAATGGCCTGATTGTTGGCACGGGCGAAACCGACGTTCTGCTGATTGGCGATGAAGTGTACCTGTGGATGCTTGGGCTGAAGGGTTTCTACGGTGTGGTCGGTGGAATTGTTATCCACCACGTAAATATCACCCTCGACACCTTCGAGAGCCCGCTCTACACTCTGCAGACATTCGTCCAGCAGCTGGCAGACATTATAGCTGACGATAATTACGCTGATTTTCTGGGCCATACAAACGGGATGCAGAGTAACAGGATGACACCCAGATAGAAGAATGGTGTCGTCCGGAATATGAGGTACAGGATGCCGTTAGCCACCAGCGGCACAACAATGAGCGCCAGTCGCAACCATTTGTTCTTTTTGAACAGGCGCAATCCAAGATAGGCACACGCCAGCGTGGCTATCTCCATCACGGTGGTCAGTATAAACAGTATCGTCTCTGAATTCATTATTTATTCTTTATTATTTTATATTTAGGCACGTTAGTGCCACTTATCATTTAGGCACGTTAGTGCCGCTGTTAGTGTCGCCAAACGGCGTTCGGTTCAGGATGCTTCGCCCCAGCGTCACCTCGTCGGTATATTCCAGTTCGTCGCCCACGCTGATGCCACGCGCAATGATGCTGATCTTGACATCGCCGAACGGAGCCAACTTGCGGAAAATGTAGAAGCCTGTCGTGTCGCCCTCCATCGTAGAGCTCAGGGCCAGTATCACCTCTTTAATACCACCTGCGCGCACGCGTGAGACAAGCGACTCTATCTCAAGGTCGCTGGGACCAATGCCGTCCATCGGCGATATGACGCCACCTAACACATGATAAAGACCTGTAAACTGCTGGGTGTTCTCCACCGCCATCACGTCCTGAATATTCTCGACCACACAGACCGTAGAAGCATCGCGGTACGGGTCGCTGCAGATGGGACACGTCTCGCTGTCGCTGATGTTGTGGCACACGCGACAACGCTTCACCTCATGCTTCATCTGCTGGATGGCCTGGGTCAGCTTCTCGACGTCCTCCGTGTCCTGACGCAACAGGTGCAGCACCAGTCGCAGGGCGGTCTTGCGTCCCACGCCAGGCAGCTTGGAAAACTCTTGCACCGCCCGTTCCAGCAGTTGTGATGGATATTGTGTCTGTATCACTATTTCTTAACTCTTAACTCTTAACTCTCAATGTCACTCAGTTCCAGCCATCGCATCGACTTCTCGTCCAATTCTTCGTTCAACAGCGGCAGTCGCTTGCTCATGGCCGTTATCTCGTCCACCGACGTCGTGCCGCCACACAAGGCCTCTTCTATATGTTTCTTCTCGTCCTCAAGGGCGGCGATGTCCTTCTCCAACTGTTCCATCTCACGCTTCTCCTTGTACGACAGGCGGCGGCGGTCGTCGTGGCGGTAGCTGGGCTTATTAGAATCTCTAGATTCTCTAGTATCTCTAGATTCTCTAGAGTCTCTAGAATTTCTAGAATCCTCCATACTGGCCCACTCCCGATATTGCGTATAGTTGCCTGGGAAGTCCTTGATTTCGCCCTGACCCTTGAACACCAGCAAGTGGTCCACCACCTTATCCATAAAATATCGGTCGTGGCTCACCACAATGACACATCCTGGGAAGTCCTGCAGGTATTCCTCCAATATCTGAAGCGTCACGATGTCGAGGTCGTTGGTGGGCTCGTCGAGCACCAGGAAGTTAGGGTTCTGCATCAATACGGTACACAAGTACAGCTTCCTGCGCTCACCGCCCGACAGCTTATAGACATAGTTGTATTGCTGCTCCGGCGTAAACAGGAAATACTGCAACAATTGCGAGGCCGACAGCTTGCGGCCACTACCCAAATCGACATAGTCGGCAATGGCCGTTATGACGTCGATAACCTTTTGGTTCTCATTGAATTGCAGACCTTCCTGCGAGAAATAGCCGAACTTCACCGTCTCACCGATGATGATGCGACCGTCGTCCACGGGCACCTGTCCTAAGAGCATCTTGATGAACGTCGACTTGCCCGTTCCGTTGTTGCCCACGATACCCATTTTCTCGAACCGCGAGAAGTTGTAGTAGAAGTCTTTCAGGATGACCACATCGTCGAACTTCTTCGAGATATACTGGCACTCGAAAATCTTACTTCCTATATAGACATTCGAGGCCTTTAGGCGCAGCTGGCGTTCCTCCAGGCGCTGTTTGGCAACCTTCTCCAACTCATAGAAAGCCTCCTCCCTGTAGCGCGCCTTATGACCGCGAGCCTGCGGCATGCGACGCATCCACTCCAGTTCCGTGCGATACAGGTTGTTGGCACGCGCCACCTCTGCCCTGCGGTTGTCTATGCGCTCCTGACGTTTCTCCAGATAGTAGGCGTAATTGCCGCGATAGGTATAGATGGTCTGGTCGTCCAGTTCCAGGATGACCGAGCAGACACGATCCAGGAAGAAACGGTCGTGAGTCACCATCAGCAGCGTCTTGTTGCCACGTGCTAGGTAGCCCTCCAGCCACTCTATCATCTCCAAGTCCAGATGGTTCGTCGGCTCGTCCAGTATCAAGAGGTCAGGTTCCGTCAGCAACACGTTAGCCAGCGCCACACGCTTCTGCTGACCACCGCTCAGTTCACCCATGCGTTGCTGCAAGTCGCGAATCTTCAGCTGCGTCAGCACCTGCTTGGCCTTCAGCACCTTCTCGTCCTCGCCCTGATGATTAAAGCAGGCGTCCAGCACCGATTCGTCGGGGTCAAACGCTGGCGACTGTTCCAGCATGCCCACCTTCAGGTCACGACGGAACACGATGCTGCCTGCGTCGTAACCCTCCTTGCCCGAGAGTATCGACAGCAGCGTCGATTTGCCCGTACCGTTCTTCGCTATCAGCCCCACCTTCTGACCTTCGCCGATGGAGAAACTGATGTCGTGAAACAGCTGCAGGGCGCCGAACGACTTCGACAAATGTTGAACGTCTAAGTAAGGAACCATTCTTTTCGTATCTTCTTTTCTCGTAAATTCGTTTGCAAAGGTACGAATTAGTGAGCAAAGAACAAAATCAAAACCGCCTTTTTTGATGATTAAAGCATATTTAATGTTTATAGTTTATTGTTTATAGTTTAAAGCAAATTAGTTTTGTGGCAAAGTTTATGGTCTACAGTTCTGCCTACAGTCATATTAACTATAAACAACAAACTGTAAACCATAAACATTAGAGACTACTCGCCTTCGTCATCACCGTTTCCAGCCTCACCGGGCGTCACGCCACCATTGCTGCCGGGGCCTGAGCCACCACCTGGGGTGTCAGACGTTCCATCGTCGATCTCTGCGTCATCGGCGCTGGTCACACGCTTCACCTCGTTGCCGTTGCGGTCGTAGCAAGTGATGACCACAGCCGTCGACTTCAACTCGTCCTTCAGCTCCACGGCGGGCGTGAAGATGATGCGACGCACTTTGATAAGGCTCGTCTTCACCTTGTTGACGTCGTCAACACTTTGGGCCGATAGACCAAAGCGGCAGGTGCCCAGACCCGGAATGGGGATGGAGTGACCTTCAGGCAACCACGCCTTGATGACCTCGCCAGCCGCGTCCCAGCATGCCTGCATGACGCCCTCAGACACACCACTGCGCAGGGCAGCCTCCTTGATGACCTTACTCTGGGTCAGCGCCGAATACAACTCAGGCTGCATGACCCACTTCCAAACACCTTCAGAGTCCTTGCTGAACTTCAGCAACTTCTCTCTTGCTTTTACTTTCAATGCCATGATGTAAAAACTTTTAACGATTAAACTTATGGTTGATTAACTCAGTCGGTTTCGGTCGGAAACGTCTGTCACCACAGACATCTTAAACCCTTCCTAATTCCACTTACAAAGGTACGAAAATTCCCCGAATTATGCAACTTTTTTCGTAATTATTTTCATTAATAAATGCAAAAAATAACGGTTCATAAAAGTCCGGCCACTTTGCACCCTTTTCCTGCGTCGCGACAGAGAAAAATCTGGGACGCGACAGAGGAATTTCTGGGATGCGATGGAGGAATGATGGGGTCGTATAAAGATGTGAACTTTTTGGGGACTTTTTAGAAGGCTAAAAGAAGATTTCATGTTGTTGATTTATAATGTATTAGGTTTTCGTTTGTGACTTATTTGAACTTTTTCCTGAAAAATAATTAAAGAAGGAATATGATAGTAATAATATTCCGTGAAAACAATTCAAAAATTCACATGACCCTTGTAAAAAGCCGTCTGTATGGGCTTTCCGGCTCACCAGACGGCTTTGAAACTATTCACAGAAAAGTTCACATCGAACCCTGAATGGGTTGTGGCCAAAGTTGCTGTTGCAAATAGTCGGCGATGTCGAACTTGGGCTGAGCATCGGTTGCCGCACGTTCGCAGAAGTCGCTGACAATAAAGTTTGCCAGCCAGGTCAGATCGTTGACTTTGTCTTTCCAGTCGTTGATGGCATCACGATCGGGAATGACAATAACGTCGCGTCCCTGTAGCGGCTTCAGTTCTTCAGGGCCGATAGCAGTCTTGTTGCCTGTAGCCACCCACAACATCGTGGGGTAGGCTAAGGCTCCGAACAGAGCGTTCTTCGGACTCTCTACAAGCACCACGGTACACTGAGGATAGAGGCCGAGAAGATGTTCACCGAAGAGGCAGCGGCTTTTGAACTGTGCATCCTTAGGCAGTCGTCCCTCCTTGGCCCATATTTTGCCCAGCCAATAGGTTTTCTGGTCGCTATGGGCAAATCGGTCGGAAGTCGGGTCTGTGTCGTAGTGTTGCACTTTCAGGTTACACACGCGCCCCTGTGCATCGATGTTGGGAAAGACGGTGTAGTCATCCTGTCCGTATAGCGAGTAACACCCCAGACGGTATTCCTCAACGAGCCACTTTACCGCTTCTGGCTGGAACATACGCGTCAGACATTGGCAGAGCGAGTTCTCCACAGAAACCAGCTTGTCGATCATCTCCATCGGGATGTATGTGTATATCGGCTCTAAGGGCTTTGCTACGGGACGAGGCTTGGGGTGAGGAAAGTAGCTTTGCACGGTACAGATGCCAAAAGTCTGGGAGAGCCACTGACATGCTTCCTGGAATGTCCACTGTTCGTGTTGCATCGTATAGGCAATGACATCGCCTCCCTTGTCGCAGACAAAGCAGTGACAATAGTTCTTGTCTTTGCTTTCTACCAACGAGAGTGAGGGGTGTTCGTCCTCGTGCCATGGGCAACAGGTGACATGGTTCACACCAACCTTACGCACATGGTCGCCCAACCGCCTGGCCACCTCCGAGATGGAGATGGCGCGGATGCGGTCTGTGTCATAATGTTCATACGGGCTGCTCATGACTCAATGAGTTTAAGTTTGAAGTACATCACTTTACGTATCTTCTCACCAGAGTGGGTCAGGCTGTCCAGACGCTTATAGAATCTGGTTCTTCCCAACGGGTACTGCTGGGCTGCCTTGCAATAGGCGACGTAGGCATTGAACAGATCCTGTCCGTGTGTGGACGTCTTGGAGGGTTCAAGCATCTCGCTGAGGAACAGGCGAACGTTGTCTGACTCCAGTTTGTACTCCTCAAGCGCCTTCTCGCTGCTTTCGCACGATGTGAACTCACCGCGTTTCATCAGTTCGGGCAGTACCGATAGCGTCCAATTCAAGATGCCCGGCAATTCTTCTTTGAGTTTGTCGGCCAGATGGATGTCCTTTTCTCCGTCAGGAATCGTGACCTCGAAGGGGAGAATGAGAATTCGACGGAAAAAAGCACCGGTGTTCTCCGGTCTTGGGAACTCGTTGGTGGCCATGATGACCTTGCCGTAGCTGGTGGTCTCGTGAGGATTGACGTATTTCTGTTCAACCGTTATTGCTTCGCCCGTACAGATACGCTTCATCACACTGGCATTGATCTTGTCGCCAGTCTCTGACGAGATGTTTAGCAGCTTGTGCTCAAAGGCTGAGCGCATAATCTGGTCGTTGGTCAGCAAGTCGAGACTGAGATTACTCACGTTTTCGGAACCAAACAGCGATTCGAGCACCTCTAACACCGTCGACTTACCGTTCTGCCCAGGGCCAACCAACCACAGCATCTTCTCGAAGCGGTGGCTGCGCATCATGGAATAACCGATGAACTCAGCCAGCAACTGTTGTGCCTGAGAATCGGGCAGTACACGGTCGAGGAACTTATGCCACTGCGGACAATCAGCCTGCGGGTCGTAAGGGTAGGGCAGACAGTAGTAAAATAAGTCTTCGCGACGGTGTTCACGGGGCATCACACTACCGTCGGCTTTCAGTTCCAGCGTGAAGTTCGGCAAGTTTAGCCACACCTCGTCATCATGAACCACAGACTGACGATACTTGAAGATGTTGTAGGCCATGCCGTCGTACAGCTTCTTCATGAAGTTCGAGTCCATGAGCAATGTCTCGGGCACGCCACACTGCTTGGCACAACGTCCTACGAAATCCTTCCACAGGGCAGGCTCCACCGTCTTCCAGAAATTTCCTGTGTAGCAGTAAATCACCTGTTCGCCATTGGGACGCAAACTGTAATCCGAGTTCCACAGTGAGTCGTCGGAAGAACGGATGACCTCTTTCTCGACCATCTGCATAATCTCCTTCTGACAACGGCCTTTTGTGGCAGCCATCAGTGTCTCGATTTCTGCTTCCTTCGACACGATCCCGTCGCAGATTCGATTGAGGATGAGTGTCACTAACTGTTGCTCGCGCTCACGGCGCTGCGCATCCAGTACATTGCCCTTTTGGGCCAGTTCCTGCTCCAAAGAGCAGAGATTGTTTACAACCTCGTCACTATTCTTGTCTTGGTTGTTTATTTGTCCAGTCAGACCCTCGGTCTGCTGAACGTTTACGTTCTCATTCTTAAAATCTTTAACCATAATCGTAAGATTTAAGATGAGCGTTCATAGCACTCCAGCTTGGTAGCGAACGCTCGTTTACTATGGCTGGCGGGTCCCGTGCTCAGGATGGTTCTCGTGTGTAATTACGACGCAAATTTACGAACATTTTTCCAGACGCCAAAGCTTTTTGTGATTATATTTAAGTTGCTTAAAATCAGGTGTTTATAGCAATTAATTGTCATTGTTTTGAGCCCTTTGTCAATAACTGTCATTCTATTGCTCAGAGTGTCAAAACAGGACTGATGGAAGTCATTTCTGTTTATGGAAAAGGTCATTTTGACTCCAAATCGACTCAAAAAACAGCATGTTAAGTCAAAATGAATAAAAATTGACTGGCTCTCGTCAAAAAGCCAGTCAAAATGATACGAAATGATAGAAGTTAAAAAAACGTAATGTGGTATGTTATGCCGCCTCTTTCAGCGCTTTGAGGAACAATTCCACCTCTTTGTTGAATTTTTCCTGCTCTTCTGCCAAGTTCTTTATCTTGTTCTTTCTAACGGTGACGGCGTGCCAATCTACAAGCTCTTTGTTACGGTAATAGGTTTTTAGAATATTATAGAACTGCTGCTGTGGCGCTTCCACGGTATCGCCGCACCAGTTGACAAAAAACAATATTTTCTCGGCACTGACCTTCTTGCGGTTCTCCGGACGAAATTCGTCGAAGTGTTCAATTAATAGTTGTGCATCATTGCCTTTTGGGGGATTCTTGAGCCAAACTAACTGCGCTATGTTGCCAAAAGTCGACATGGCACCATTTTGCTGCTTGTAAACTGAAATAGCGTGGTTTCTGACAGCATCAATGGAGTACTCATGAAAACCTTTTTGGGCAAAATCCCTCAGACCCATCTCATCGATGAACTGTTGTATCTCGTCAGTAACTGGACACTGTATCATGTCGATTGTGTCATCGAGTTCCTTCATGATGTCACGGCATTGCTTCTCTAAAAGTTCAACGCATTTATCTGGATCTGCCTTCGTCATTTTCTCCTTTTCAAGTTCTTTGTAACAGAGCATAAGTGAAGCTAACACATTAGCAAATAAAGCTCTTTGTTCAATGTAAAGCGTCTGAATATTGTCGCTGTAAGAATGAATTCCAAATAAATCGCGAGCACAACCACCATAGGATAATACAGAACGCTCAAAAACTGATGGAGACAGGCGGTCACGGAACGTCTCACCCGTTGGCTGCTGTTTACGAACGATGGGGCAAGACTCTCGATAACTTCTCTTGATGGATGCAAGAGAACTTCTCAGTTTGTTCAGCATAACCTGAGTTGTACTGAACCGCTTGTTATCTTCAGTGGCCCATCGTGTATTAAACGTGAGGGAAAACTTAGAAAGCGATAAGAACTCTTTGTGTGCAATACATAGGCACTCGCGCACTTCTGCAATCTTTAACAAAATGTCTACTTCGCTTAAATTGCGAACATACAAACTGGCAATGAAGCCATCTTCTGTGAACAATTCAACCTTATGGATTACATAAAGCAGACCATGTTCTGTAACCTGAATAGAGTCTTTATAAGTCATCGCGAAATAAGATTATATTAATTACATTTTCGTCAACAAAATTACACAATCTGAACATATTTTGCAAGAATATACACAAAAAAATAGGCTTAGGCCGAAGTGAAATTGATTTGAATCAATTGATAATTACTGTCTTTCCCGTTTTTGCATTTCTTTTCTGTTTTGGAACACTTTTCAAGAAAATGAAAAATAAAAGTTTTCCAAAACGGATAACTTCAGAAATACCATAACTCTGATGGATTTAGATATGTTCTTCCCCGATTATTATTTGCTTGCCCTCGGCGAAAGGCTCTGATAGGTTTCCTTTCCGCCGGTTCCTGATAGGAAGATGATGGTGTCGATGAAAACCAGCAACCCTGTTCCTGAGCCCATTTCTTCAGCCTAACCAGTTGGACAGATTTGCAAGCCGTTGTTCCCGCAAGAGCCTTAATCTCTTCAAGGACTCCGTGCGCGAAAGCGGATGCGCTTTCCAATATGCCACCTTCGCTATTTTCTCGGCATTCACCTTCTTGTGGTATTCGTTCAATTTGACTTCCATTCATCCTTGCTTTAATATTTTCGTTGCAAAGTTATGAAAAATATCGAT
>JAEEGH010025718.1_pt1 | contig 11786 bp, 14 predicted proteins | sample 9134181 | NCBI WGS metagenome assembly JAEEGH01 (sample SAMN16246544, study PRJNA631951) | gut metagenome | biome: gut microbiome; feature: rumen; material: DP-attached | host: Bos | place: Iran: Karaj | collected 2018-10 | reverse complement strand
TTTCTTGGTGGATAAAATAAGGTTAATCTTTAATTTATGATTGGCATTCAGAAAGAAACTGACGAGGATATCCTCGGAATAGGTGATATTGCAAATAAAGTAGCTGTTGAATATTTTGAAACAGTTCCTAAGGAAAAGAGAAACGGAAGAACAATCGATATTGTTGCAAGTACATCTTTCTTTGTGCCAAAGCCATTTACTCCTTTCCAGTGGGCACCGATGAACACAAAGGAAGAATTCCTGGATAAAGCCAATAAGACCCGTAAAGGAATTATGTCTCAGCTCAATCAAAAGCATATTAAATATAACTGGCATGAAGCGGATGCATCAATGATGGAAGGTGTTCTTGCCAGAGGTGACAGAAAGCTTAACAAAGTAATTCTAAAGGCATACGAAAAAGGCTGTATTTTTGATGCCTGGGGCGAATACTTTAAGTTTGATACATGGATGGAAGTTTTCAAGGAATGCGGTGTTGATCCATTTTTCTATACTACCAGGGAAAGAGCTGAAGATGAGATATTCCCATGGGATATATTAAATTGTGGTGTTACAAAAGCATTTCTTTTAAGAGAATGGAAAAACGCATTGGAAGGCAAGCCATCTTCAAACTGCAGACAGAGCTGCCTTGGATGCGGAGCTGCTTCTTACGGAGTAGGTGTATGTAAGGAGGGCAAATAAATGAATAAATTAAGACTTAAATTCAGCAAAACGGGACCGATTAAATTTGTCGGTCACCTTGATGTGATGAGATATTTTCAGAAGGCTATAAGAAGAGCTGAAATAGATATTAAATATTCGGAAGGTTTTAGCCCTCATCAGCTTTTATCTTTTGCACAGCCTTTAAGTGTCGGTGTGACCAGTGACGGCGAGTACCTTGATATGGTAGTCAATTCCTATAAGGACACTGCTGATGTTATGGATAGATTAAATGCTGTCATGAATGAAGGAATAAAGATCATAGCTGTAGAGGAACTTAATGAAAAATCCGGTAATGCCATGACTTTGGCTTATGCAGCAAGATATATTGCCAAATTCAGAAATTCAGCAAAGCCTGACTTTGACTGGATGAAAGCTTTTGAAAATTATCTTAATTCAGAGAAATTACCTGCAATGAAAAAGACAAAAAGCGGTATGAAAGAAATCGATATGAAACACATGATTTTTGATTACAGATTTTTGCCTGAAAATGAAGCTGTAGACCTTATTCTTAGTATGAGCAGCCTTGAAACTTTAAAACCTGCTCTTTTATTTGAAGGATTTTTTAACAGCCTTAATAAAGAATTTAGTGTATCTATGCTGGAATTACACAGAGTTGATATATATAAGCTAGCAGAAGAGGATTCTCAAAAGTACATTGAACCATTTATAACAACCGATTCATCTGAAAGGATCAAGATAAATGGCTGAAATTATAGTTTCAGAATATAAGAATGTACCAGTTGTTACGGCTTTTATAGACAATAAACTTGAATTTTTGCAGTTTGTTCGTAAGAGTGAGCTTCATGACATATATTTGGGAAGAGTAGATTACATTGTCAAAAATATCGATGCGGCTTTTGTCAGGTACAGAGATGATGAAATCGGATATCTGCCTCTGAAAAGTGTTTTGCCTGCCTGTGTTGTAAACAGAACCTTTAGTAAAGGAGATACATTAAAGGCAGGAGATGAAGTTATCGTTCAGGTGGAAGTAGAAAAGCAAAAGACCAAGAAAGCCAGACTTACAACATATCTTGCTCTCTCAGGAAGATATAATGTTGTAACCCTTGGCAGGAATGGCGTCGGAGCTTCACTAAAGCTGGATGATAAGATGAGAAATGATCTCATATATTCTATCAAAGAAGAATATAAAAGCTTATCAGATACTTTTTTCGACAAGTTGCTTGGCAGTAGCACTGGAACAATTATTAGAACTAATGCTTCAGATCTTGCTCCGGATAATGCTCAAAGTGCAATTTTGGAAGATGCAGAAAATTGTATTAAAAACATTATTGATATTCTTGGAAACGGAAGAACCAGAACATCAGGGACTCTTTTATATTCAAAGAACAGTTCCGAGGTTTCTTTGTATATAGAAAAGGCCAGAGCATTTTTGAAAAGCAGGGGAATCACTGACCCTGCAATCATAAATGATACGGGAATTCATGGTATCCCGGGGAAGATAGATGATCTGCAAAAAAATAAGGTTTGGCTTAAAAGCGGTGCTTATTTAATTATCGAGCAATTGGAAAGCTTTAACGCCATTGACGTAAATACCGGAAAAGCCATAAGTGGTAAAAAAGATATTTCTTTAAAAGTTAATGAAGAAGCTGCCAACGAAATTATGAGGCAGGTCAGACTCAGGAATCTCACAGGAATGATCTTGATTGATTTTATCAATATGAAAGAATCAAAAGCCTATGATGAACTGACTGAACTTGTTAAAAAGCTTGCCAGAATGGATCCTGTACATACTGCCTTTGTTGATATTACAGGACTTGGTATTATGGAACTTACAAGAAATAAAAACGATAAATCATTAAAAGAAATATTACAAGAAGTTGAAAAAGCTGTTGACATTAGTAAACATCAATGATATTATATCATGGTATGCCGCATAACTAGGCAAAAGAGGATATTAATCCCGCCAAAGTTAGCGAGTTTTTTTGAAGAAGGAGGTAACTTATGTACGCAATTATTGTAACTGGTGGAAAGCAGTACAAAGTTTCCGAGGGCGATGAAATCAGAGTAGAGAAGCTTGATGTAGAGCCTGGAAAAGAAGTAACATTTGATAATGTTATTGCAGTAAACGATGACAAGACTCTTAAGGTTGCTGGCGATGTTAGCGGAGCTAAGGTTAGCGCTACAGTTGTTGAGCAGGGCCGTGGTAAGAAGGTTGTTGTTTACAAGTACAAGAGAAAGACTGGATACCATAAGAAAAATGGTCACAGACAGCCATTCACACTTGTTAAGATTGAAAAAATCTCTATGTAATTATTAACAATTGGAATAATATGACTACTATTACAATTACCAAGACGTCCAGCGATAAATACAGATCGATTGAATGCAATGGTCATGCAGGCTTTGCTGATTATGGCAACGATATTGTGTGCGCTGCAGTTTCAGTTTTGACAATCAATCTTATCAATTCCATTGATAATTTCACTGAGGATGAGATAAGTGTTGTTCAGGATGAAGACAAAGGACTTATAAAGCTTAGTTTTAAGGATGAACCAAGTAATGATTCAGATTTATTATTAAGATCTTTTGAACTTGGTGTAGACAGCATATTCCAACAGTATGGAAAGAAATTTCTGAACATTAAATTTAGGAGGGAATAAGTCATGATGAATATGAACCTTCAATTTTTTGCTCACAAGAAGGGTGTTGGATCTACTAAGAACGGTAGAGACTCAGAGTCAAAGAGACTTGGAGCAAAAAGAGCTGACGGACAATTCGTAAAGGCCGGTAATATTTTATACAGACAGCGTGGAACACACATTCATCCTGGTGTAAATGTAGGAATCGGTAGCGATGATACATTATACGCACTTGTTGATGGTGTTCTTAGATTTGAGCGCAAGGGCAGAGATAAAAAGCAGGCTAGCGTTCATCCTGTAGAGAATAAGTAATTTGCTTAAACGGGCTTCAAACACATTTATGTTTGGAGCCTTCTTTTTACCTATTAAGGAGTTAAATTAATGCCAGTATTTGTAGATAAAGCAAAAATCTTTATACAGAGTGGTAAGGGCGGTGACGGACATATCTCTTTCAGAAGAGAAAAATATGTGCCAAACGGTGGCCCGGATGGCGGAGACGGCGGCAAAGGCGGAGACGTTATCTTTGTCATAGATGAAGGAATAAATACTCTTGCCGATTTCCATTATGGTGGAAAATATAAGGCAGAGAATGGTCAGGATGGAAATAAGAGACGATGCCATGGTAAAAATGGCCAGGATCTTTATATAAAGGTTCCGGAAGGAACAGTAATTAAAGAAGCTGCTTCAGGAAAAGTAATCGCTGATATGAGCCTTGAAAACAGAGAGGTCGTTATTCTTAAGGGCGGAAAAGGCGGCAATGGAAACATGCATTATGCTACTTCAACAATGCAGGCGCCTAAATATGCTCAGCCAGGACAACCGGCTCTTTCACTTGAAGTTCTTTTGGAGCTTAAGGTAATTGCGGACGTTGGACTTGTGGGCTTCCCAAATGTTGGTAAGTCAACCTTCTTATCCAAGGTATCAAATGCCAAGCCTAAGATTGCAAATTATCATTTCACAACCCTTTCACCAATGCTTGGTGTTGTTGATCTTAATGATGCAAAAGGCTTTGTTGTTGCCGATATTCCGGGACTTATTGAAGGTGCTTCAGAGGGTGCAGGACTTGGACATGAGTTCCTTCGTCACATTGAGAGAACAAGAATGATGATCCACGTTGTGGATGCGGCATCAACTGAGGGCAGAGACCCTATTGAAGATATAGAAGCAATTAATGAAGAACTTAAAAACTACAACGCTGATATAACAAGCAAGCCACAGGTTATTGCAGCCAACAAGATAGATATGCTTCCTGAGGGAGAGCAGGCAGAGATAATTACCAAGATCCGTGAAAAATACGAGCCTCTTGGTGTTAAAGTATTTGCCACTTCAACCCTAACTGGAAAAGGTATTCAGGAACTGTTATACTATGTAAGTAGGACCCTTTCTGAGCTTCCTGAAAAATCTGTTGTCTTTGAGCAGGAATTCTTCCCTGAAACAATGATAAGAGATGCCGAGGATGCATTCACAGTTTCTTACGATAAGGATACTGCTGAATATGTTATTGAGGGACCTAAGATTGAAAAGATGCTTGGTTATACAAACCTTGAGTCTGAAAAAGGCTTTGCTTTCTTCCAGAAGTTCCTTGCAGATAATGGAATTCTTGATGAACTTGAGAAACTCCACATCGGTGAAGGCGACACTGTAAGAATGTATGGTTATAGTTTTGAATATTATAGAAATGCAGATACTAAACCGGTATCTGAAGATGAGGATGAAGAAGAATGACATTAACAAGTAAACAAAGAGCTTATTTAAAGAGCCTTGCAGCAGATCTCGATCCTGTTTTTCAAATTGGAAAAGCGACTGTTACTCCTGAAATAACAGATGCAATTGCTGAAACCTTTAATACTCATGAGCTTATAAAGGTTACTGTACTTAAAAACTGTACAGAAGAAGTTAGTAATGTTGCTATCATGATATCAGAGAGAACAAGATCTGAACTTGTTCAGGTTATTGGTAGAAAGTTCGTATTATACAAGCCTTTTAAAGACAATCCAAAGATCGTACTTCCTAAAAACAAGAAAGCTTAATATTCTAAACTTGTCGGAGGTTATTTATGGAAAGCAGAAAAATCGGAATACTTGGTGGCACTTTTGATCCTATTCACAATGCGCACTTGCTTTTAGGCGAGTCAGCAAGAGAGCAATTTGGGCTGGACAGAGTTATCTTTATTCCAAATAATCTTGCTCATTTGCCAAACAGAACCGAGGTCGCAAGCGGTGAGAACCGCTATCAGATGGTAAAAATGGCAATAAAGGATAACCCCTATTTTACCTGTTCAAGAATAGAAATCGATAAAGCCGGTGGTACTTATACGTACAACACCATACAGGAATTAAAGCTTATGTACCCTGGAGATGAGCTTTTTCTCATACTTGGCGGTGATTCTGTTATTGGAATTGATAACTGGTATATGGCCAAAGAACTTCTTCAGTCCTGTACCATACTTGCTGCTGTCAGAGAAGATGATGATCTGGCTGCTTTGGATAAAAAGCGCAAAGAACTTGGTGATCAGTTCGGTGCAGATATCAGACTTCTTAAATTCAACAGAATTGATATTTCAGCAACAGAAGTAAGAAACAGAGTTAGAACCGGCAGATCTATAAGGTACATGGTTCCTGATGAAGTTATTGAATTCTTATGTATAAAAGGATTATACAAATGAAGACTATTGAAATAACTCAGAAATTGCGAAAAGAGCTTTCTAAGGAATTAAAACCTGATAGATTTGATCATACTCTTGGTGTTGCATATACAGCAGCCAATATGGCATTTATTCATGGTGCGGATGTCGATAAAGCCCTTATCGCAGGTATGCTTCATGATTGCGCAAAATGCATGTCTCATGAGGAGCAGATCAAAATTTGTGAGAAGAATAAAATAGACATAACAGAAGTTGAGAGAAAAAATCATTCTCTATTACATGCAAAAGTAGGTATGTATCTTGCCAGAACAAAATATGATGTCTATGATACAGAAATTCTAAATGCAATAAAATGGCATACTACCGGCAGAGAAGATATGTCGCTACTTGAAAAGATAATTTATATTGCCGATTTTATAGAGCCAAACAGAAAGCCTTTAGAGGATATGGATGTCATAAGAAAAGAAGCATTTACCGATTTAGACAGATGTCTTGCACATATTCTCCATAATTCTGTTATATATCTAAAAACTATAGGCAAAGAATGTGACGATGCTACTTTAAATGCATATCACTACTATCAAAAATATTACAAATAATCAGAGGTATTTATGGCAGATATTGAAATTTCAAAAAACATGGCAAAAATGGCTGTTGAAGCCCTCGAAGACAGAAAAGGAGAGGACGTTCACGTAATAGATATAAGTGAGATCTCAACTCTTGCAGACTACTTCATTATTGCCAGTGGTACAAACATCAACCAGGTACAGGCACTTGCAGACAATGTACAGGAAGTACTTGGCAGAGCCGGTTTTGATACCAAGAACGTAGAAGGCTACGAGTCAGGAAAGTGGATCCTTCTTGATTTCGGTGACATCATCGTTCACGTATTCGACAGTGAGAACCGTCTTTTCTACGACCTCGAGCGCATCTGGCGCGATGGTAAACTCATCGATTCTACATCTCTCTAAATAATATACTTTTACGCGAGTGGCATAAAATCCATAAGTGCCCATAACTTCGGATAGATCTCGGAGTATTCGCAAAGACACAGTAAATATAAAATAATGCGCCTTGTTTTCTTTCATGCTTATTCAGAACAGAAAACAAGGCTTTTATTTTATATTAACTGTCTCTATAGCTCATACTAAATCGCTCTATCCAAAGTTATGGGCGCTTATGGATTTATGGTCTACTATACATATAAAGACTAGTATTTTTTCAAGAACAGCAGACGAACTGTAAGTGTAGGCATAGTGATGTGAACGGAGCTATACCTACACTTTCAGCTCGTCTGCGTACGTTTACAAGAAAGTATACTTTACTGTACAACGCTGTATTCAATAACTTCAGCTTTTTCAAGGTCAGCGTACATAGCTTTCATTGCGGAGTCATCGGGAACTACTGCATTTTCATCTCCATCAAGCTCTCGAAGATCTGAGTGATGATAGTATGTCCCATTGCCGTTTCCGTCATATTCTACATATGCTTCTTCGTCAATGCAGAGAATACTTCCGCTTGCAATGGTGTACTTTTTGATCCAATGATTTGAACCTGCATAAAGCTTTCCGTCATAAATTGCAAGAGGATAAGCTGTACCGCCTGCTTCTACAAGACCAAGGTACTCTGGAACACCAGCTTCATTGTAGCGATATACTTCTGAATCGATAGCTGCGTTGAATACACCACCATCAGGGCTGTTATTAAATGTGTATTTTGTCACAAGTAAAACATCTACCCCATCGATAGTTGCATTAGCATAGCCGCTTCCTTTTTCCAGCTTATCTACAATCTGTGTAAAAGTATCACATCCTGTGATGTCAGTAGGAACATATTCATCATCCGGCATATTGGCGCCAACCTGCTTACTCTCATCATACATAGCCTCTGCTACTGCCTGAAGATCAAATCCGTCAAGATCAGCAGCTTCTACAGTAAGAGAATAATCTGCCCCTGTTTCTATATCAAACCAGGTGATAAGATCAACATATTTATCATCGCCAATGTAGCGGTAAGCTTTTCCTGTCATATTTCCACCGCCCCAGTTAGCAAGAGTAATATCATCTTCCACTGTCCAGTTATAATACAGGCCTGAAATATCCGTAGGCTCATCTGAAGCAATGAGCTGCTCTCTTGCAACAAAAGAATTGCCATCAAGATCAAAGGTAAGCTCTACAAGAGGCCATGTATACTCATTTTCCTTTTTTTCCGCTTCCATCATTCGCCATACTATATTTGTTGCTCCTTCAGGTGCAGAAAAGAGATTTGGAGCTACAGCATATGCTTCATCTTCAGTACACTCACGCCATGGATTTGCGATTTCTGTTTCTTTAGTGCTCTCAGAAGAAGCTGCCTCTGCTACATTTTCAACTGCTTCACTTGTTTCGGTTGTTGGTGCTTCTGCTGCGCCTGATCCACATGCAGCCATAGAAATGGCCATAGAAATAGCCATGATAGAAGTTACGAATCTTTTTTTCATGTTTTCCTCCTCGTTAACGAAATTTAAATTCATATATAATGCTACACCATTTTGTGTACCACAATAATTAAAAAAAAATAAAACAATTTAAGATTTTATATTGCATACTATTTAATTATGTGTTAGATTGTATGCAATCTAATTCACAAATACAAAATATTTTATCAGAAAGGATGTGATATTTATGAATAATATGTTTGATTTAACAGGAAGAGTTGCGCTTGTGACAGGCTGCTCAACAGGACTTGGTGTACAGATGGCTAAAGCTCTTGCAAGCCAGGGCGCTTCAATCATCGCTCTCGCAAGACGTCAGGAGATGATCGATCAGGTTGCAAAAGAAATCCACGATACATACGGAGTTGACACTCTCGCTATAAGATGTGACATTACAGATACTGAAATGGTTGATAAGGCTATAGATGAGGCCCTTGCTCATTTTGGAAAAATAGATATTCTTATCAACAACGCCGGAACAGGTGCTGTCGCTCCTGCAGAGGATATAACAGATGATCAGTTCAGCAATGAGCTTAACATTGATCTTTTTGGAACTTTCAAAGTTGCAAGAGCAGTTGCTAAAAAGGCAATGATTCCTGCAAAATACGGAAGAATCATCAACATCGCTTCTATGTACGGACTTGTTGGAAACAAGATTGCTCCTTCATCTCCATACCACGCAGCAAAAGGTGGTGTAGTTAACCTCACAAGAGCCCTTGCAGGTGAATGGGGCAAGCACGGCATCACAGTAAATTCCATCTGCCCAGGATATTTCTACACTCCTCTTACAAAAGAGACTCTTGATTCCGATTACTTCAAGGAGTATGCAAAGACAGCTATTCCTATGGAGAGATACGGTGTTGAAGGTGAGCTTGATACAGCAGCAGTTTTCCTTGCTTCTCCAGCCTCCAGCTACGTTTCAGGTATCGCCCTTCCAGTCGACGGCGGCTACACAAGTATGTAATACGCCCAAAGAACTGATCTATAAACGTACCATGCAGTAAATTAAGAAGATTGCGATTGCTTTAATAACACAAAATATATGTGATACGACTTATACTGTAGATTAGAGAGAGGATTCTGATGTTTGCAATTAGCATGCATCAGAATCCTCTCTCTTTGTATATGCGTAAGTAGTTGGCTCCATACGCCACCATTGACTGAACCTGAGGAAAACGCCCTGCAGGCTCTGCCGACGGTGAGGATGATGGGAACAGTAGTTAGAATCATGCACCGTCAGAACCAGCATTGTAGCGTTTCCCTCAGAACCCGTCAATGGCAAGCACCTTCGGTGTGGCTTGGTTAAGGTGCCTCAGGATCCAATTCCGAGAACAGTAGGGATGACTACTTTCAAGGATATGTGTGACTATATGTCTGCGTCTTTCAATGTAAAGAGAGCGAAGATTCTGTTTTGGAAATATAGCTTGATTTTTGAGATTACAACACCATTCGACAAGGATTTTGACGTGTGATTTTGGGCATATACGGCCTTATTTGATGTTACCACACCATTATATAGAGATCATATGTCTAAAGTTCACTCATCCAATGGATGTGGCACATTATGTCCATATAATGGTGTAAATTGAAAATATAATATAAAAGAGCCATGAATGCTCTCTCCTGATTTAAAATGTTAAGTGACCAAACCAAACAATATAAAGGAGGTGAGTAATCATCATGGCTCAAGTAAATATTACATTAAACCATGAAGAATTGGTAGCACTATTAGGAGGAGACCGAGAAGAAGCTTTTAAGCATCTTGTCGAGAAAATCCTCAACGAGGCCCTGTTAGCTGAGTCTACTGCACAGCTTGGCGCCGAAAAGTATGAAAGGTCTGACGATAGAACTGATCAACGCAATGGCACAAGAGAACGTGAGCTTACTACCAAGATAGGAACTATCGTTTTGGAAGTACCCCGCCATCGGCTTTCGCCCTTCCATACCACGCTATTTGAAACCTATCAGCGTAGTGAAACTGCATTGCTCAATACTATGGCCGAGATGGTCATCATGGGAGTATCTACACGGAAGGTGAGCAACGTAATAGAAATGATTTGTGGAAAGGAATACTCCAAATCCACTGTATCTGAGGTGTGTAAGCGTCTTGATCCGGAAATAAAGGATTTCCAGAACAGAGATCTCAGCACACGTGAGTTTCCGTTCATAATGGTTGACGCAACCTACTTCAAGGTTCGTGAAAACCATAGGGTAACATCCAAAGCCCTGTTCATAGCTGTAGGTTACACACAGGAAGGAAAGAAGGAGATTCTCTACTTCAACGTGTACGACAACGAAAGCAATGACACCTGGCTTGATTTCTTTGAGCATCTTAAGGCAAATGGTCTCAAAGATCCCATGTTGCTTACATCAGATGCACACAAGTCTATCAGATATGCAGCATTCAAGGTTTACCCCAAGACGCCTTGGCAGCGTTGTCAGTTTCACTTCACAAAGAACATCCTTGATGCAGCACCTAATTCACAACGGCCAGGACTTGAAATTGAGCTTCGTCAGATGTTCAATTCCAAGAGCATTACAGAAGCCAGAAGGAAACGTGACAGTATTCTTTCTGATTATTCTGATTTGGCGCCAAAAGCCATGGAACTGCTGGATACAGGCTTTGAGGATTCAATGACCATATATATGCTTCCAGAGCGTATGCAACCGCATTTGCGTACATCCAACACTTTAGAGCGTCTTAACAGAGAGTTGAAACGTCGTTCAGAAGTGATACAGATATTTCCAAATGGTGCATCTCTGCTCAGGCTCATGGGTTCAGTAATAATTGATCAAAATGACATAATGCTTATGAAGCGCATGTGTTTTGGAACAATAGCTTATGCAAGCATAACTCAAGAGACAAGTGTAAAGCTACAGTCTTTGGCGCTAGAGCAGCAAAAACTTCTGGCAGCATAACAGCTGCTCAAAGATCTGAAGCCGGAGGTAATAAACCAGCCACCCTGCCACTGGCAGGGCTTGTCCTTGATGCCCATAAATCAGAGCGCTACACTGGATCGAACGATGGTGAGGCAGGTCAGCTGCTCATGAGTCTATCGCCATCGGTAATGACGTGTAAGCGCCATGATTTATGGGTGTCAAGGATGGCGTAAATAGCCACTACTTTTAAATCAGAAAATCAATTTACACCACATTTAGGACTTGACCTAACTCAAAAAGCGGCGAGATAATAAGCGCTCTTAATAAGGAAATAGACACATTTGATATGTATGTGCACAGTGCAGATCCTTCCAATAAAACAGAATGGACCACGTGTGTTAACGAAAGCGAGAAAACGCTGAATAAAGTACCCCTTGATTATGGGCGACTTGGGCAAGAGCGCTATGCGCTGATGTTTTCCTTTAAGACT
>JAEEGH010025714.1_pt1 | contig 11787 bp, 1 predicted proteins | sample 9134181 | NCBI WGS metagenome assembly JAEEGH01 (sample SAMN16246544, study PRJNA631951) | gut metagenome | biome: gut microbiome; feature: rumen; material: DP-attached | host: Bos | place: Iran: Karaj | collected 2018-10 | reverse complement strand
CGAAGCCGTACAGACGATCGTCATGATCGTGGACCGCACCGAGACCGAGCGCGTCAGGATCAACGTGCCTGTGACCCTTGATCTGAACGGAAAGGTCGTCACGAATAACGGCGACACGCTGATGAATGCAAGCGCGGATCTGACGATCCTCGATTCCTCCGAAGAAGGCACCGGCGCGCTGAGAAGCAATACAGCGAACGGTCGTGCAATTCAGGTCATCGGCGGAACAACGACGCTGAAATCCGGCGAGCTTTACGGCAAACAGATCGGTGCGCTGGTTTCCGGTGCAAACTTTGTGCTGGATGGCGGTAAAGTCACCGGCGGCGACGGCCTGTATGTGATTACCGGCTCAATCACCGTAAACGGCGGCGAAGTCAATGTTACGGGTTCGGCGCTCGTTGGCTTGAATGACTCAACGGTTACGGTCAACGGCGGCACGATCCACGGAAACAACACAGGCTTGTATCTGGCAGGAACGGCGAAGGGCGAGATCAACGGTGGCGAAATCAGCGGCTTGTACGGCATCGGCCTGTATGATACCGCAGAAGTCGTCATGAATGACGGCGCTGTCAAGGCAACCGGCTATTGCGTCAGTGCAAACTTCCACTATGATAAGGGCTTCACGTTCACGATGAAGGGCGGTCAGCTCCTCCAGACGGATAAGGATCAGCCCGCAATCTACATGCCGGGTATTGGTACTGTGAACATCGAAGGCGGCTACATCGAAGGTAAGTACGCTGTCAAGATGATGCACGGCGTGCTGAATATCAGCGGTGGTACGCTTGTCGGTCTCAGCGAAAACGCGGTCGAGATCAACAGCGTATGCTGGGGTGCGAACGACCTGAGAAGCGACGCGGACCGCGCGAACTATTCGCAGACGCCGCAGGTGCTGATCTCCGGCGGTTACTTCAAGAGCGGCGAGGGCTTCGAAAACGTCGAGGTCATCCAAGGCTCCAATATTCACCAGACGACGCATGAAGAATGTTTCGGCGGCATCGTCGAAGACTTCATGATCGGCGGTTACTACACCACAGTTCCGAAGTTCGAGCACTGCGGCGTTGTGAACGGCGTGCAGTACTACCCGATGATGAGCGGTATTGAAGAGTACCCGTACACGGTCGGCGATCCGGTCGCAGTCATCAACGACAGCTTCGGTTACGCAACCCTCGAGGCGGCGTTTGCGGCGGCGAAGGACGGCGACACCATCAAGGTACTCAAAGACAGCGCAGGCAACGGTATCCAAGTCCCGCAGGGCAAGTTCACGAACGGCCTCACGGTCGACTTCAACGGTCATTCCTATGAGATCGACGGTTCTCTGGTCGGTTCGACCGGCACGGAAACGCAGGCGTTCCAGCTGCTGATGGACAACACCATCACGTTCAGGAACGGCACGATCTCGTCTGAAAAGGCGTACATGCTGATCCAGAACTACAGCAGCCTGACGCTCGAAAACATGACGCTGGACGGCAGCAAGCTGATCGGCAGCGCGCCGTACACCCTGTCCAACAACAACGGCACGATCGTGATTGACGGCTCCACCGTCATCGCAAAGGACGGCGGTTTCGCATTCGACGTCTGCCGCTACGCGAGCTACAAGTCCGTGAACGTCACGGTCAAGGGTGACAGCGAAATCAACGGCAACATCGAGATCTATGCATCCAATAAGGACGCAAAAGACGGCTTCAGCTTGATGCTCGAATCCGGCACGTTCACCGGAGCGATCGTTCTTGACGCAAGCGTGGAAGATCTGCTTGCGGCGAACACCGACAACGTGTGGGTCAAGAAGATCGAAGGTGTTGAAATCGAGATCCCGGACGGATATGCGTGGAAACTGATCGATGCGCAGAACGGAATCTATCTGCTGACCAAGGCGGTCGCGAAGATCGAAAGAGACGGCAAGACGCTGTACTTTGCAACGCTGAACGATGCGGTCGCGGCGGTGCAGAACGGCGAAACGATCATCATGATCGCGGACGTCAATGACGCATCCGGCATCGCGGTTGCATCCGGCAGCAACTTCACGGTCGACTTCGACGGACATACGTACCTGGTTGCGGGTCCGGGCGCAGGATCGACCGGCACACAGACGCAGGCGTTCCAGCTGCTGAAGGATTCGACGATCACGTTTAAGAACGGTATCCTCGGTTATGCGGAAGGCAATACGACCGTCAAGCGCATGTTCCAGAACTACGCGAACCTGACGCTTGACAACATGACGATCAACGCTGCGGGTCAGGCGGGCGGCGAAGCATACGTGCTGAGCTTCAACAACGGCAGCTCCGTGCTGACAAACGGCACAAAGATCATCACGACGAGCAACGATACGGCGGCATTTGACGTATATGATTGGCCGAGCGGCAGCTACACCGAAGGCGCACATCTGAAGATCGAAGACGCCGAAATCAACGGCAAGATCGTCTTTGACAACAGCGATCGGGACAGAGAGACCGGCAGCACGCTTGAAATCACCGGCGGCAAGGTCGGCGAAGTCACGCATGACGGTACGCTCTATGACGGACAGATCGTCATCACCGGCGGCGTCTTCCGCGTTGTACCGCTGTTCGCATACTGCGGCAAGGATGCGGAAGGCAATCAGCTCTATCCGATCCCGAACACGGATCCCGAAACCAAGGAAGCCTATCCGTATACAGTCGGCATCGCGGTTGCGAAGATCGGCGACGTCTACTACACCACCCTTGAGGCGGCGTTTGCGGACGCGATCGACGGCGACACGATCGTTGTACTGAGAGACAGCGCAGGCAACGGAATCAAAGTCCCGCAGGGCAAGTTCACGACGGGTCTTACGGTCGACTTCAACGGTCATTCCTATGAGATCGACGGTTCTCTGGTCGGTTCGACCGGCACCGTTTCGCAGGCGTTCCAGCTGCTGATGGACAACAACATCACGTTCAAGAACGGCACGATCTCGTCTGAAAAGGCATACATGCTGATCCAGAACTACAGCAGCCTGACGCTCGAAAACATGACGCTGGACGGCAGCAAGCTGATCGGCAGCGCGCCGTACACCCTGTCCAATAACAACGGAACCATCGTGATCGACGGCTCCGAGATCATCGCAAAGGACGGCGGCTTCGCATTCGACGTCTGCCGTTACTCGAGCTACAAGTCCGTGAACGTCACGGTCCAGGGCGACAGCGTGATCAACGGCAACATCGAGGTCTATGCATCCAATAAGGACGCGAAGGACGGCTTCGGGCTGATGCTCGAAGACGGCACGTTTACCGGCGCGATCGTTCTTGACGCGAGCGTGGAAGATCTGCTTACAAACCCGCCCGAAAAGGCATGGGTCAAGAGAGACAAGACGAAGGTCGAGATCGAGATTCCCGCGGGCTATACCTGGGTCGATCTGGAAGGCAACATTCAGCTTCTGGTCAAGCTGATGACGGTCACCTTCGATGCGGACAACGGCACTGAAAAGGTTACGGTCGAAGTCCCGAAGGGGCAGATAGTCGAAAGACCTTCCGATCCGGTCAAGGATCACTACAACTTCCTCGGCTGGTTCGAAGAAGGCGCAGAAAACGCGTTCGACTTCGAAACGGCGATCACCGAAAACGTGGAGCTCAAGGCGAAATGGCAGGGCGACGCCGTCATGATCATCTACACCGACTACTTCACCGGCAGGATCCTGCAGAGATTCGACGTGCATTACGGCGACTCCAAGGAAGCGTATACGTTCACTGCGGCGGATAGGATCACGCAGCGCGACGGATATCACTATAATGTAAACGACATGTGGACGGTTCCGGTCGCCGACACGGCAACGGAAGACATCGTCTACGTGCTGAAATGGATCAAGGGCATTGCGGTCACGTTCGATCCGGACAACGGCGATGAAGCGGAGGTTGTCACGGTGGATCGCGATACCGCGGTCGAGAAGCCCGCGACCGATCCTGTGAAGGAAGGATACACCTTCGCGGGCTGGTTCGACGGCAATAACGCATACGACTTCACCGCGCTTGTCACGGGAAGCCTGTATCTCAAGGCAAAGTGGACGCCGAACAAGATGACGGTCACGTTCGACACGAACGGCGGCAGCGCGATCGAAGCGGTCGAAGTCGACTACGACACCGCGGTTACAATGCCTGCAGCGCCGACGAAGGACGGATTCGTCTTCAACGGCTGGACGCTGAACAGCGAAGCATACGACTTCGGCAAACCCGTTACGAGCGACATCACGCTCACGGCGCAGTGGCTCGACGCGGTCGCAAAGATCGGCGATGTGATGTACCTGACGCTGAAAGACGCGGTCGACGCGGTGCAGAACGGCGAAACGATCGTGCTTTTGAAGGACACCACGACGGTCGATGCGGAAAACGGTCTGACCTACACGATCGCAATGAACGGTCATACGCTGACCGGCATTACCTGGGTCATCGACAACACGACGCTCACGCTCGACGGCTCCGCAGAAGGATCCGCATATAACGGCAGCGTGTACGTCGGATATGCGACCAACAACAACGGCAATGTGATCCTCGACGGCGGTACGTACACCTGCGGAGCGGGCAACACGGTTCTGCACATCAACGGCACCTGCCTGAATTCGAACGTCACGATCCGCAACGCGAAGGTCATCAGCCCGGACGACAACGGCATCCAGCTGAACGGCTTCGGCGAGTTTGTGATCGAGAACAGCGAGATTTCCGGCGCAACCGGCGTGTATGTGAAGTCCGGTCATCTGACGATCACGAACAGCACGATCACCGGCAGCATGAGCCCGGCGAATTACACCTATAACGGAAACGGCGCAGTCGCAACCGGCGATGCGATCGTGATCGACTCCTGCGAATATCCGGGCGGTGCGCCTGTGGTCGAAATCGGCGACAGCAACACCTTCAACGGAACGAAGAAGCAGGTCGGCTACTACGAATTCGACGCCAACAGAGACGGCGAAACGCAGGAAGGCAGAGTCACGGCAAAGACCAACACGCTGACGGTACCGGACGGCTACGCATGGCTGAAGCTGGCAGACAATGAATATCTGCTGGTGAAGGCGGTCGCACAGGTCGAAGACGGCTACTACGCGACGTTCGAAGAAGCGTTTGCGGTGGAAGGCGTGGTCGGCGGCGAGAAGATCATCAAGCTGCTGGCGGACGGCGCGGAATACGAATTCCATGCCGGCGACGTGCTGAAGGTCCAGAAGGCAAACGATGCGATCACCTTCGTATACACCGCGGATGAGGGCGTGATCGTGAAGGTCAGCGAGCCGGACGAAAACGGCACCGTAACCTACACCACGGCGGAACCGGTTGCAAAGATCGGCAGCACGTACTATACAACGGTAGCGGAAGCGATTGCGGCGGTCAACGCGGGCGAGACGATCGAAGTGCTGAAAGACGTTGCAGAGAACGTCAGGATCGCGGAGGGCAAGAGCTTCACGCTCGACCTCGGCGGACATACGCTGACGGGATATGTCTATCAGTATGACGCAGACGTCACGGTGAAGAACGGTACGATTGCGGGAACGATCTACGCGAACGGACTTGCAGCGGGACAGAACGGCAAGCTGACGATCGAAGCGGATGCGACGGTCAAGGCGGACTACGCGATTATCCTGTATCAGGCAAGCGACAACACGGGCAACGGCTTTACGATCGACATCAACGGAACGGTCGAAGGCATTGTCTGGGTGATGGGCAATATTAAGGAAGGCAACTCCGTGATCAACGTCAACGACGGCGCAACGATCACGGGCGACGACGTTGGCATTGCGCTGAACGGCGCGGCGATCGTCAACGTGAAGGACGGCGCGACAGTCACGGGAACTTCGACGGGCATCGAAGTGCGCGCGGGCGAACTGAACGTGACGGGCGGCACGATCACCGGCAACGGCACGGCGACGACCGTTACCCAGAACGGCAGCGGCACTACGACGAGCGGCGCGGGCATTGCGATCGCGCAGCACACGACGGAGCTCGACATTAAGGTGAACATCTCGGGCGGCACGATCAACGGCGCAACGGCGCTGAACGTCGCGAACCCGCAGGGCAACGACGAAGGCAGTATCGCGGTTGCGGTCACGGGCGGCATCTTCAACGGGCCGGTGAACGTGGACGAGAGCGAGACGCGCGTTGAGAAGTTCGTGTCGGGCGGCGACTTCATCGAGACGGTGAAGCCGGAATACGTTGTGGACGGCAAGCTGTGCACGACGACGCTGACGGAAGAAATCAACGGCATCGACTACTACTACATCGTCGATGCAATCAAGGTCACCTTCGACGCGGACAACGGCACCGAAAAGACAACGGTCGAAGTGCCGCAGGGCGAGAAGGCAGAAAAGCCTGCTGCCGACCCGGTGAAGGACGGCTATGTGTTCCTCGGCTGGTTCGACGGCAACAATGCGTATGACTTCGATAAGAACGTTTATGAAGACTTCGAACTTACGGCGCATTGGGCGGAGAACGAATACGAGATCAGCTATGTCTGGTCCGACGACAACGCATCCGTAACGGCAACGGCGGAATGCAAGAACAATCCGGAGGCCGGAACGGTCACCGAAACCGTCAGCACGACGAGTGAGATCACGAAGGCTGCGACCTGCGAAGAAGCGGGCGAAAAGACCTATACGGCAACATTCGAAAACAGCCTCTTCGAGACGCAGACCAAGACGGAAGAAATCGATCCGATCGGTCATGACTGGAACGAGCCGACCTATACATGGGCGGCGGATAACGGCAGCGTAACGGCAGCCCGTACCTGCAAGAACGATCCGAGCCATGTCGAGACCGAGACCGTCGATACGACGAGCAAGGTCACGAAGGACGCGACCTGCGAAGAAAAAGGCAAGACGACCTACACGGCAACGTTCACGAACGAAGCGTTTACGACGCAGACCAATGAAGCGGAAGACATCGATCCGATCGGTCACGACTGGGACGAGCCGACCTATGAGTGGGCGGCGGACAACGGCAGCGTAACGGCAACCCGTATCTGCAAGAACGATCCGAGCCATGTCGAGACCGAGACCGTCAACACGACGAGCGAAGTTACGACGGCAGCGACCTGTGAAGAAGCGGGCAAAACGACTTACACGGCAGTGTTCACGAACGAAGCGTTTGCGGCACAGACCAAGGAAGTCGAGGATATCGATCCGATCGGTCACGACTGGAACGAGCCGACCTACGAATGGACGGCGGACAACAGCAGCGTAACGGCAACCCGCACCTGCAAGAACGACGTCAAGCACGTCGAAACCGAGACCGTCGATACGACGACTGTGACGACTGCGGCAACCTGCGAAGAAGCGGGCGAAATCACATACACGGCGACGTTCACGAACACAGCGTTTGCAGTGCAGACCAAGACGGAAACGATCGCGGCGCTCGGTCATGCGTACGGCGAACCGACCTATGTATGGGCGGACGACAATGCGACTGTCACGGCAACGGTTGTCTGCGTGAACGACAACAAGCACGTGATCACGGAAACCGTCAATACGACGTCTGCGGTCGTCAAAGCGGCGACCTGCGAAGAAGCGGGCGAAGGCATCCGGATCGCAGAGTTCACGAACGAAGCGTTTGCAACGCAGATCAAGACGGTCACGATCGATGCGACCGGTCATGACTGGGGCGAACCGACCTACGTATGGGCAGAGGATCGCAGCACGGTTACCGCAACCCGCATCTGCAAGAACGATCCGAGCCACATCCAGACGGTGACGGCGAATGTGACCTTCGAAGTGATTCAGGAAGCAACGGCGGACGAAGACGGTCTCAAGCGGTACACCGCAGAATTTGAAGAACCGTTTGAGACGCAGACGCTGGATGAAATCCTCCCGGCGATCGGACATGACGATGTCACCGTAACGTTTGACGCGAACGGCGGCAGCGCGGTCGAAGCGCAGACGATCCCGTACGCGGGATACGCTCAGAAGCCTGCAGATCCGGAAAAGGACGGCTTCATCTTCGACGGCTGGTATCTCGGTGAAGAAGCGTTCGACTTTGCAACGCAGCAGATCACGGAGAACACCACGTTGACCGCGAAGTGGACGGAAGGCGTCGCAAGAATCGGCATCATGCTGTATGCGAAGCTCGAAGATGCGTTTGCTGCGGCGAAGCAGAGCGATACGATCGTTCTGCTGAAGGACGTCAGCATCACAGACATCACGGTCGACAAGCAGGTCACGCTGAACCTCGACGGACACGAAGTGCGCTCCGACGCGCCGGAACTGTTCCTGATCACCGCGGCAGGCGATCTCACGATCAACGGCAACGGCAAGATCACGGGACCGGAAAACGGCAAGCAGTATGACGGCAAAGCGCTGATTACGGTCAACGGCGGCAAGCTGACGATCGAAAACGGCACACTGACCGCGACGGGCGAAGGCTCCGACGGCATGTACGGCGTATACGCGCTGAACGGCGCAACGGCAGTCTTCGGCACGGCAGACGGCAAAGGACCGACGATCACCTCGCACTTTGCGGCGATCGGCACGAACAACACCACGGCGCCGGCAGATATTACGGTATACGGCGGCGAATATACAGCGAACGCGGTACCGACGAACAATGAATGGTGGAGCTACTTCTGCGCACCGATCTACGCGGTATCGAACGGCAGCTTCACGATCAAGGGCGGCACGTTCAACGGCTACTACGGCATCTCCAGCCGCTACGTGAATGTTGAACAGAACGTCATGCTCGAGAATGTCACGATGAACGCAAGCTCCGGCATTCAGGTCTTCGTGGACGAGAAACTGGGTTCCGAAAGCAGCTCGAACCGTACGATCAAAGCAACAACGAACACGTTGACGATACCAGACGGCTACGCATGGAAGAAGCTGGCAGAGAATGAATATCTGCTGGTGAAGGCGGTAGCGCAGGTCGACGACAGCTACTTTGCAACGTTTGAAGAAGCGTTTGCAGCGGAAGGCGTCGTCGGCGGTGAAAAGGTTATCAAGCTGCTGGCGGACGGCGCGGAGTATGAATTCCACGCGGGCGATGTGCTCAAGGTCCAGAAGGCAAACAATGATATCACCTTCGTCTACACTTCCGAAGAAGGCGTGATCGTAAAGGTCGGCGATGCGGATGAAAACGGCGTTGTGACATACACCACGTCGACAGCGGTTGCCAGGATCGGCAGCACATACTATGCGACGGTAGCGGAAGCGATCGCGGCGGCAGAAGCAGGCGATACGATCGAAGTACTGCAGGACGTCGCGGAGAACCCGGTGATTGAAGGCGGCAAGAGCTTCACGCTCGACCTCGGCGGACATACGCTGACGGGATATGTCGATCAGTATGACGCAGACGTCACGGTGAAGAACGGTACGATTGCGGGAACGATCTACGCGAACGGACTTGCGGACGGGAAGACCGGCAAGCTGACGATCGCGGCAGACGCGACGATCAAGGCGGACTTCGGAATCGTCCTGTATCAGGCGGCGGACAACACCGGCAACGGCTTTACGATCGACATCAACGGCACGGTCGAAGGCATCGTGTGGGTGATGGGCAACATTAAGGAAGGCAACTCCGTGATCAACGTCAACAACGGCGCAATGATCACGGGTGACGACGTCGGCATCGCAGTGAACGGTGCGGCGACGGTCAATGTAAAGGAAGGCGCGACAGTCACGGGAACCTCGACGGGTATCGAAGTGCGCGCGGGCGAACTGAACGTAACGGGCGGCACGATCAGCGGCAACGGAGCGGCGACGGAAGTTGCGGCAAACGGCAGCGGAACTACGACGAGCGGCGCAGGCATCGCGATCGCGCAGCATACGACGGAGCTTGGCATCACGGTGAACATCTCCGGCGGCACGATCAACGGAAAGACCGCGCTGAACATTGCGAACCCGCAGAGCAACGACGAGGGAACCATTGCCGTGGCAGTCACGGGCGGTATCTTCAACGGACCGGTGAACGTGGACGAGAGCGAGACGCGCGTAACGAAGTTCATCTCCGGCGGAGACTTCATTGAGACTGTGAAGCCGGAATACGTTGTGGACGGAAAGCTCTGCACTACGACGCTGACCGAGTCGATCGACAGTAAGGACTACTACTACATTGTCGACTCGATTAAGGTCACGTTCAACGCAAATGAAGGCACGTTCCCGGCATCGGAAGGCGAGGAAGCATTGACGGTGATCGAGGTTATGGTCCCGGCAGGCGAAACGGTTGCGGCGGTCGAGTCACCGGTCAGAGAGAATTACAGCTTCGAAGGCTGGTTTGAGGAGGATGCGGAGGAAGCGTTCGACTTCGCGAATACGCCGATCACAGCGAACCTCACGCTGAAAGCAAAATGGAAGGCGGGCGAATACATCGTTACGGTAACGTCGTCCGGCGACGGAACACCGAACCCCGGCATGACGGTTGCTCATGTAACCGGCGGCGGCAAGTTCGCACTCGGTGAAAAGACGGTTGTATCCGCGCCCGCGGTAACAGGCTATACGTTCCTCGGCTGGTATGAAGTCAACGGTGAAAAGCTCTCGTCTGAGATGGCGTTTGAGTACACTGTACGCGCAGAGAAGAATGATTTGATCGCGGTATATCAGCCTGTGGACGGCGCGAAGTTCCGTCTGACGATCACCGCTTCGAGATTCACCATCAATGACGGTACGGTGCAGCGCTCCAGGTTCGACGATTACTACACAGCAGGCGGTACGGTAACGCTGAAATATGTAGGCAGCGACAAATTCCTGTACTGGGTCAACGATGCGAAGAAGATCGTCAGCACAAGCGAAGAATACACGTTTACGTTGGTTGCAGATACGATCATCGACGCTGTGTATTCCGAGAGCAGCGCGAGCAATGAAGCACTTGTCCTGTTCGTAAGCTCTAAGAACCTCGGTCAGGTAATCAGCCAGCGGTACTATACGAATGAAGAGGCGATCGTATTCCCGGCCGCACCTACTGCGATGGGCAAGACTTTTGTAAGATGGGATAAGACTGAAGAAGAAATCCATGCATTGATGGCAACAGATACGCGAATCGTTGTTTATCCGATCTATGAGTCGGTTGGAAACGAGTATACCGTAACCATCGAATACTGGGTTGACGGCGAGATGAAGAAAGCTGAGCAGAAAGATCCTAAGACGGTCGGAACCGATCTGGTGATTGCTGTCGACGGATCTTATGAAGGAAAGACGTTCTCTTACTGGACGGATGATGACGGCAATATTCTCGGCTATAAAGCCGGCAATTATGTCGTCCGTCCGACAACGGATATCACGCTCCGCGCTGTTTACGGTGTTGAATGCGAACCGAAGCCGGTTGTTCGGATGACCGATGCATTCGCTTCCAGAAATGGCGATAAGAACGTAATGAACTTCATGGCAACAAGAAACATTCCGGAAGGGTATACGCTTGAAAAAGCGGGCGTACTGTATGCAGGTCTTAATCGCGTCAGTGTATCGGAGGCAAAGGATAAGCTTACGCTTCCGTTCTATGACGGAGAAGGTCACGGTTACATTTTGGATGGACCGTTTGTGGCAACCAGTCTGGACGATGCGGCAAGACTGTACTTTAATACTTCGAATGTCGATCGCCAGTTCATCGCCAGAGCATATATCGTTGTGAAGGATGCGGGCGGAGAAATCCACTATATCTATTCGAACAATGTAATCTATGCAAGCTACAGTGAACTGAACAACAATGTATTCCACAGCGTCAATATTACAGAGTAAGGAGGAAAACGCCATGAAAAAGATGATTTACGTAAAACCGACCACGGAGGTCATTTCATTAGACATCCGCGACGTAATCGCAACATCCGGCGAAGATACGGGTGGCGATGAACCTCCGTAGTAAGTGATTGGTCATTTGG
>JAEEGH010025708.1_pt1 | contig 11789 bp, 10 predicted proteins | sample 9134181 | NCBI WGS metagenome assembly JAEEGH01 (sample SAMN16246544, study PRJNA631951) | gut metagenome | biome: gut microbiome; feature: rumen; material: DP-attached | host: Bos | place: Iran: Karaj | collected 2018-10 | reverse complement strand
TGGAGCAACTTTCTATACATCCTATAGGCGAAGGTATGCTATGGATAGGGGAAAGCCGTGGCCCATTGTTCTTTGCTAATTCCCATACAGGTAAAGCAAGGCAGTTGTTGGATGAGAACAGTAATCTTGTGGGATTTGAAGACCGAGATTTCGATTGGGAGAAACTAAAGGCTGTGGAACATCCGTATGATGTGAACCATAAGCACGTGGACTATGGTGGTTTGGGACGATATTGGGATTTCAGCGATGGCATTTGTTGTCTATGTTGGATGCTTCACCCAGATGGCCGTTATTATGCCGATGAAGATGGATTTGGCATGGAGGATGACGATGAGGAGAATATCTACTGTGTCATCGACAGCAATCTTCGTATTGTCATTCCTTGGCAACCAATGACCGATGAAGAAAGGGCAGCAAACATGAGAAAAGCAAGAGAAAAGGTATAAGATGGAATGATATTATTCGATTGTTGGTTCGAGTTATCCTCCTTGTCGCTTGACAACGGAGGATTTTTTGTCGTTGATGGTTACTCGGCATAGTTTGTTCGCATAAACAAGTACATAAGAGATAAATCAAGGAAGTTGTGCCCGACACGAAACAGGGTATGAAGTTATGAGCAAGAAATTATTGATATTGTTACTGATCCTGTCTGGTGGCTTATCTGTTGTTGCACAGGACAACTACTATATGGATAAGGCCAAGGATTATATGCGTGATGCTGAGTATTACACAAAGAAAGCTGAAGGCTACGACCGCGAGGCGAGATACTACAACAAGAAGGCACAAGGTTATCTGCGCGAAGCCGACTATTATACACGGAATAAGAAGTATGATAAGGCTAACACCTATAGCCGTTGGGCAAACGAAGCGTCAGACAAGGCCAGAACTCAAATGAGATGGGCCAATGAAGCAAGGGAAAAAGCCCGTTTGAGGATGAAATGGGCACAGGAAGCAATGGAAAAAGCAAGAAGTAAATAAAATGAAAATCAGTTATACATCAATTTCAGAGAAAGGTGGTCGTATGAATAATGAAGACTGCCGTAATGTGGTGAATATTGGCGATGAACGGAAGATGTTCATTGTCTGTGATGGAATGGGTGGCCACGCCTTTGGCGAGGTTGCAAGTAAGACCGTGTGTGATTCCATCTCTGCATATTGGGAAGCACATTCTCAAGAGAAGGATGGGGGCAGCAAGATTTACCGGGCTACTAAAGAGGCTCAAAAGGCGTTGGACGAGAAATCTGGAATCTATCAGATGGGTACAACAATGGTGATGATGAGCATTGAAGGGCAGTCGGCAACCATTGCACATACTGGCGACAGCCGCTGCTATGTCATTGACTTGAAGGGGAATGTGAAGTATAGGACAATAGATCATATTGAGACAGGTACGCCCTGGATTCCCTATATCAACAGGGCATTCTTCACTAGTCATCCAGAGCAAGCCGTTCCTGAAATCAAGCAGATTGAACTCGAACCGTGTGACAGGATATTGCTCTGCACCGATGGGTTGTATAACGCTATCGACGATGCGACATTGCTCCATACGTTACAATGTGCGAAAGATGTTGTACAGGTTGCGAAGAAATATGATTCCATCTGCCGTGAAAAGGCCGATGACAACTATACTGCAATTATTATAGAGGTAGCATAGATATTTCATCCATCTCAACCTTTTTTGCTTCTCATCGATAGCAATGGTTACTTTTCTTACTCTTTTAATCATAAAGGGGTAAGACAAATGGTTGTTAAACGATTAAGATGTTACGATTATGATGCAGAATTACGACAAGATGATCCAAGAGAAGGCCGAGAGAGTTTTCTCTGTGATGGGAAAGAGAGTCTCACAAGAAGATGTAACGCGAATCCAGGAGGCTTTTGAATTTGCCAAGATGGCACATGCTGACCAGAAGAGAAAGTCTGGCGAGCCCTATATTTTCCACCCAATTGCTGTGGCTAACATCGTGGCAGAAGAACTAGTGTTAGGTGCAAACCCCGTCATAGCCGCATTCCTGCATGACGTTGTGGAGGACACAGATTATACAATCGGTGATATTCAGCAGCGTTTTGGTGATGACGTGGCTTTTCTGGTGAGAGCTGTCACCAAGCAGGAAAAGGAAAACTACGAGATGTCAAAGCAGATGGATAACTACAAGCAAATGCTTGACTCCGTGCAATATGACATCCGTGCGCTGCTTATAAAACTGGCAGACCGTTTACATAATATGCGGACATTGAGTAGTATGCCGCCTCACAAGCAGATGAAGATTGCCGGCGAGACCGATTACTTCTATGCTCCGTTGGCAAACCGTTTGGGGCTGTACGGTGTCAAGGTGGAACTGGAGAACCTGAGTCTTCGTTATCGTTGTCCCCAAGAATACGGCGAAATCGAGGAGATGATTCGCAGAGACAAGGAACTGCATGAAGCCCGCCTCTCTGCATTTACCTCAAAGATTCGCGAGGTGCTGGACCATAACGGTATTCGAGGTGAGGTCACCGTGGAGTACCGTGAACCTTATAGTCTATGGCGTAAGATGCGCAAGACAGGCGTGGACTTCAACCATCTGCCTGACCGTCACTTCGTGGAAATCGTCTTCCCATGCGAGGATGCGACTAAGGAGAAAGACATCGTTCTGAAGATATATGCCCGGCTGACCAATGTGTTTCGTGAGAAGCCTTGTGGCATATTGAACTATATCGACTCTCCCAAGGAGAATGGCTATCAGAGCTTCCATGTGCAGTTGCTTTCAGATTACGGCTGTTGGGAAGAGGTGCATATCTCCAGCGAGAGGATGGTTCGCCACAACCAAATAGGTATCGTGGCAGAACGGGAGGAAAGCAACATACGCCGTTGGGTTGACCGCTTCCGCAGGGTATTGAAGGATATGGAGTTTCACATGAAAGATGGTGGCTTCATCGAGAATGTGGTTACAACCTTCTATAATGACGACATCATGGTGTATTCTCCAAAGGGCATGGCTGTCAACCTGCCGAAGAAGGCAACGGCACTTGACTTCGCTTTTGAGATCCACAGCAAGTTAGGCGAACATGCCTACCATGCCAAGATCAACGGTCAGCTGGCATCCGTAAAGACAGAACTGCATCGTGGCGACGTAGTGGAAATCTTTACTGACGAGAGCATCAAGCCGAAAGAGGACTGGCAGAATGTTGTTGTCACCTATAAGGCCAAGCGTTTCCTCAGAAGCTATTTTGCCAAGAAGGAGAAACCCAAGTATTGTCATTGCCATCATTGCAATCCCATTCCGGGTGAGGAAGTTATTGGCTTTGTAAGCCCAGACGGTACAATAACGATACACAAACGCAGTTGCCCACGGGCCATTGAACAGGCATCTCAGCAAGGTGATTCTATCGTCTCTGTAGAATATGAGCAGGAGCAGAACATCCTCTATCCTGTCAGCATACAGATACTGTCCGTGGATCGATACCACCTGTTGAGCGACATCATTAACTGCATCACCAATGAACTGCAGCTGTCAATAGATGCACTGACGACTAAGACAACAGACTGCATCGTGAACTGCAATATATCATTTGGAGTACACTCCTTCGGAGAACTCCAAACAATTATATCACACATATCAGCCATCAATGGCGTTGACGAAGTAAGAAGAGTGTAAAATGAAAATAAAAGGAAGTTCTATGAAGTTAATCTATTTCCATGGTTTCGGCTCATCTGCAGCCAGTGGAACCATCCAAACGTTAAGGAAGAAGTTGCCGGACTTTGAGGTTATTGCACCAGACATACCCGTAGATCCTGCTGAAGCATTGCCGTATTTAAGGGAACTGTGCAGCAAAGAGCATCCCAATGTCATCGTAGGTACAAGCATGGGAGGCATGTACGCCCAGCAGATGTTCGATTGCAACCGTATTTGTGTGAATCCGGCCTTCTTTATGTCGAAGACAAGTAAAGTATTGAAGGTCGGTAAATTCGAGTTCTTCAAGCCACGACTTGACGGACAGAAAGAGTTTGTTATCACCGAAGACATCATCAGGCATTTTGCCGAAATGGAAGAACACCAATTTGACGGTGTTACGTTTACTGACCAGGAGCGAGTATGGGGTATGTTTGGTGACAATGACACTCAGGTGAATTGTGAAGAGGCGTTCCTCCGGCATTATCACAATGTGGTTCACTTCAAAGGTGGTCACAGACTGGATGAAACAGCCATCAACGAGGTATTGATACCCTTGATTCATCTTTTGGCATAAAAATTCTGCAAGTTATGGTTACTTAGGAGGAAATGGTCTCATAAAAGGATAAAAAATCAATAATAGTTTAAGTTTAGAAGTTGCGCACGACACGAAACAGTGTAGGAGATTATGAAGAAGATGATTCTTATTTGTGCAGTAGTGATGTCGCTGGTGGTCTCTGTATTTGCAAACGCCCAGCATATCGAGTCAACAGGTCACGTTCATCACATCGGAACTACGCACATGACCTCTCAGGGTACACACTGTAACGGAACCGTCGGGTGTGATTGTAAGGGATTCTCGCCGATTACCAATGGTGATGTCTGGCAGCAGGCTTACTGCAAGCACTGCGGTCACAAGAAGAGTTGTCACAAGTAAATCCGAGGAAAGATGAAGAAGATTCTGTATATATTCGTTGCGCTGCTGATTGCTGGCTGTTCCGAGCAGGACGTGTACAATGACATCGTTGATGCGCCGAGTATAATGAGCGAAAAATCTAATACAGACCAGTATTCCGCTCTGCTGGAGCAGGCTCGTTGGGGAAACAGTGACGCTTATCTGAAACTGGCAGGATTCTATCATGATGGTATTGGTGTTAAGGCTGACTTCATGGGCATGATGTCGATGCTGGCAATGGCTGACCAGTATGGCGCATCCCCAAAGTCCACAGATTCATATCTGCTGTCATTGCCAGAGACAGACAACACCAAACTGATTATTGAGGCATTCGCCAGCTTGGATCGCAAGAACACTTACAAGACAGACAGTCTCACAGAGATCTTGATTGCTAATGGCTCAGCAGAAGGTTATGCTCTGAAAGGCATTCTTCAGATAGAAAGAGGTGATACGCTCGGAGGGAAGCAGACTATCCAGACAAGTGCAGACATGGGAAGCTCGTTTGCAAGACTGCTCTTGTGTGCAGTTCCTACGCTTGGCTCAAAGAACAACACTTTAGACATGGATATGTTGAAAGATTTGTCAGTCAGTACTCCGCTTGCAAGCAAGTTACTCGGGGACTATTATTCAGGGTATGAGAAAGGTTATACTGAGGATGAACATCTTGCGGCATACTTTTACAAGAAAGCGGACGAACAAGGTTGTCTCGGCAAGCGACCTGCGAGATACTTGATTAACTACTATGAGCGGAATGGGATCAGCATCGAGCCAAAAGAAATGGAACGTTTGCGAATTCTAAGTGGAAATACGAATCCAGATGTTTACATTCCCGACTCAATCGCTGTTGACATAGACTATATTGACACTGACAGCGTCGTTATCTCAGAATAAAGAATTAAATAAGTAAGGAGAAAGCAATTATGGAAGAAGTAAAGAACGAAACAAAGCAAACGAAGACACAGGTCTTCAATGTTATCATCCTTGACAAGAGCGGATCGATGGAGAGCATCCGCAAGCCTGCAATTGGCGGATTCAACGAGACTCTGGCTGGCATACAGAAGGCACAGGAGAAGTTTGTAGATACACAAGATCACTTTGTATCTCTGCTTACTTTCTGCGACTGTGAGAAGAAGTATCTATTCGACAAAATTCCTGCAAAAGACGCACGTAAGTTGACCATGGAGGACTATGAACCTTGCTGCTGCACGCCCTTGTACGATGCCATGGGGTTCACTCTGACAACCATGCGTAACTATGTGAAGAAGGTTGATGATGCTGTCGTTGTTGTCACTATCATCACTGATGGCTATGAAAATGCCTCGAAGGAATATACTGGAGCAGCTGTCAAGAGACTGGTCGAAGAACTGAAGGGTGAAGGATGGACATTCACCTATATGGGAGCCAACCAGGATTCCGTAGAGGTTGCATTCAACCTGTCCATCCGCAACTCGCGTAACTTTGAGGCAACTGCAGGAGGAACCGCGAGGGTAATGGCCAGAGACACCAGCACTCGTATGAACTTCTTTTCCCGGCTTGCACATTTTAAGGAAGATGAGGATGGTTGTGCTGCGATGCCATCAGAGGAGCGCCGTGCTCATTATACGGCAATGGCCGACGAAGCGTTTGACGAAGAAGAATCAAAAGGATAATCATTCATGGCTATGAAGTGTTACATAAAACTGTTCTGGGCAGGGCTGACAGGTATTTTGTCAGCCATTGCCAACTGGTTTACCACTGTTTTGGGTATGACAGATGACTCCAAGTACGGAAAGTTTATCCGTCGAGTTGTAGGGACTTGTTTTGCCGTGCTGGTACTTATCTTTACGGGAACCATTCTTTGGGCTGTTGGTGAAGAAGTCTGGCGTAAGTTGGATTGTGACTGGTTTAAGGCAGAGACGATTGACTATTACGGCAATGAAGAGCTTTCTCGTGAGATTTCCTTCCACGAGGGATATGCGAAGGATGGCTATCTCTTCAATCGTGACAACAAAAAAGTTCTGAAAAACATCAGTTGGATTGTCAAACCTTTAGGTGAAGACTCTCTGGTATGCTATAGCAATGGTGAAAAGCGAGGCTATTTCAATATGTACACGGGCGAAGTGGTTATCAAACCTCAATATCGTCATGCATGGATATTCTCTGAAGGCCTTGCATCTGTGGATGATAACGGCTGGATTAAGTTCATTGACTATACAGGAAAGGTCGTGATAGACAATCATATCCGATATGTCCCAGGAATGGATGGCTATGTATTCCACAATGGCCATTGTGTTATACATAATAAGAAAGGTGACCGTCTAGGACTGATGAATAAAGAGGGAAAGACTGCTTTGGTTCCTGAGTATTCGAGTATTGAACCGACTGACTCCTTCTGGATCGTTAGCAATGGAAAGGAAAAGACTGTGCTGAATGCAAATCTGGATACGATATTGCCTTTCATGGATGCGAAGGTATGGATTAACAATGGGATGATAGAAGTAACGATGAGTGATCATACTATCAGAACTTATTCATTGCAAGGTGAAATTATCGAGGACTTCCATATCAGCGAGGTGTCTCAGCTGTACTATGACACCAATGAGATTCGCTATAATTCCACCAAAACATACGATGATGAAGGGAATCTGTCAAGTGAAACAGAGAATAGTGAAGCAACTACCGGTTCTAGTGTAGCTCGTTGCCGTCGATACCAAGCGGAATATAACTGGTATGGGTTAATGACGCAAGACGGCCACGTTCTTACACTCCCATCGTATTCGGACATAACAGCCATTGGCCCGGACTTGTATTTGTGCAAGACTGACTGTGAGCATGGATTTATCATCAATGGGAAAGGACAACGAGTAAAGTAGGACTATGATTGCCAGCATGATACTGTGCTGGCAATCTAATCTTCAAATGTAGATTGTTGGGTAATGAACAGAAGGAGCGTGATATGAAGAGTTTATTTGTTTTTATTACTGCCATATTGATGGCAAGTTGTGCCAAGATGGAATTCGATGAAATAGCCGGATCTCCGTTCAATGGCAAAGTGGATCCTGTCTGTAGTACCTATCGGAACTTTGAATCCGATGGTTGGCATATCGTATCATTGTATTTTTTGGACAAGGATAGTAAGAGAATCAAGTCCAAGATTCGTAAGTCCTATTTTGAGGATTGCTGGTATAGTTATGAACTTGATTCAGCTGGTGACTATAATATGAAGTCATCCGTAGAAAATCCGTATTTACTGATAGACTCATATAAAACTGAAGAGATTGCTGCAACTTTCACCTTTGGCGGTGATACCATTAGGATTCATCGTTGTGGTGGCTATCCTAAAGAGAATCCGAAATTTTCTTTGCTTATTGTTATACAGAAAGAAGCAAATAATCCGTTAGACTCTACTTTGATAAACAGTACCAATAAAGCTGCGGTACTATAAAAACTTAAAACCTGACATGACCGATGAGCATAGTAAAATGATTTGAATATGAAGAAATACTGTATTGGCATGACAAGAAAATTATTCTATGTATTTGATATGGTGCTACTTGCACTGTTGTTTTTCTCATTAGAGCATACGATGTTCAGGGAAGACATCATCATTGACACGATGCTCGATGTTGCCCTATTGTTGCGCGTTATCATCCCGTTCCTACTCTACCGTTACGAGAAGATGGCTGTATGGCCAACATTGGTGTTTACTGTGCTGTTCGGATTGCTGATCTATTCAAATGCTTTCTACAATACCATCTTGAATATGGGACAATTTTTGTACATCATTTCAAATCCGTCCCCGATGACTGTGCATGAATACTGTGTTTCTCCAAGGAATATTGTAGGCATGGCTATTATGCGTGGTATTATCTATTGGATATGGCTGATACCCCTTTGTACTTACATCGTTCAGTATGCGTGTAAGTTAATGCGGAGCAACGGCTATCCCTGGTACTACTTCTTTGGCGAAATTCTGTTTAAGGATACCGTTGGCAAGACATTCCTGCGTATGGCTTTTATGCTGGCTATCGCCTATCTGATAGGCTACGAAATGCAAGAGAACCTGTCGTTCTTTGCCATGATTGCTCTTTCTCTTGCCTGCTACTACTATTGGAACAGGCATATCGGTCGGCACCCCCATTGGGCAGAGTATCTGGCGTTTTTTGGTGGGCTGTACATCTTCGATAAAGCCCAATACCAGATAGATGATGAGCGCATCATTTATCTGGTGGCAAGTGCTGTTGTCATCTTTGGGGCCTGTTGTTGGATGGCATACAAATCAAGGCATATTTTTATTGCTGCCTTGGCATTTGTTATGACTGCTTTCCTGCTTCCAACGGTATCTTTGGGCTACAATGTCTATCAGAGCATTGAAGGAGCAAGGGGTGCTAATTATACCAATGTGGGATTGAGCAATAACAAGGGATGTATGTTTATCTGGCGGACTGAGTGTGTCGATGGCAAGGAGGTGCGGCTCATGGGAGTCCGTGACCGCTATCGGACAACCATCCCATGCGAATACTCCTTTGTTCTTCCAACAGGGCTATACAGTTCATTCGCAAAATGTATCAAGATTAACGGAGTGAAGCGGGATTCCGTTGAAAGGAGTGTAGAAAATGGTTATGTATTAGAATAAAATCGATAAGTATGAGACAGTTGTTTTGGTTTTGGGATTATTGGTCATGGCAAGTTGCTCTGACCGACTGACTGAACAGCCCGATAATTTGATAGGTATGTTGACGTTCTACAATGCCATTGCTAACTGTGGTAAGATGATGAAGATATGAGGTTCCAATGAAACCGACGCAACTATCATCCACGACCAGATATGCTACCCCGAATATATTGAGCCAGTCCAAAGGGCTATGGAGCGTTGTGTTTCAGATGGCATTTATAAGAAAGCAGGTAATGAATACACTGACGTGGCAGATTGTGGCCGTACTTTCATAATCCATGATACCACATATAGATTGGAACTGTGTGGCTATTTTCCAACAAAGCACCCGAAATACATTATAATGGTTATAATGGAAAAAAATGGTTTACCTGCGAGTGCTGGAGGTATGTGTGGTCCACTCTTTAGTCAAATTGTAGTCAGCTTATTGCCTTATGTAAATTAGTGGGTGAATCCCAAAAGAAACCCTTATGCGATAGATATGTTTGCAAAAGGGCTTATTTAATGCGAGAATTAGACATGATAGTCGGACAGATCCATATAATAATGTGAAAATTGCTTGATTTTTGCTCTATAATGGGGAAATCTGAGGATTTTTGAGTACCTTTGCCACAAAAATATCAAATTGGGGATTTTGTTTCCCTAATGTTTACGCAAGTTGAAGGTATGACACAGAGCGAAGAAATATTGGAGCAAGGACTTATCAAGACCCTGACGGATATGAGCTACGAGTTCGTTTCCATCAAGGAAGAGGACAACTTGTATGCCAACTTCAAGACTCAGTTGGAGAAACATAATCGGAAGGAGTTGGCTGCGCATGGTCGTGAGCATTTCACAGATAAGGAGTTCGACAAGATACTTCTCTATTTGGAAGGTGGTACTCGCTTTGAAAAGGCCAAGAAACTCCGTGACCTGAAGAACTTCCAGTTGGAAAACGGCGAACGTGTTTGGATTGAGTTTATCAATAAGCAGCATTGGTGCCAGAACGAGTTTCAGGTCAGCAATCAGATAACTGTTGAAGGACGAAAGAAATGCCGCTATGACGTGACAATACTCATCAATGGTCTGCCATTAGTGCAGATAGAATTGAAGAAGCGTGGTATAGAACTGAAACAGGCATACAACCAGATTCAGCGATACCACAAGACTTCGTTTCACGGACTCTTCGACTACATCCAACTCTTCGTCATCAGCAACGGCGTGAATACCCGTTACTTTGCCAATAACCCCAATAGCGGCTATAAGTTCACGTTCAACTGGACGGATGCAGATAACGTGCCGTTCAATGACCTAAGTAAGTTTGCCTACTTCTTTTTTGACAAGTGCAACTTGGGCAAGATGATCAGCAAGTACATCGTTCTGCATGAGGGTGACAAATGTCTGATGGTGCTGCGCCCTTACCAGTTCTATGCTGTGGAACAAATCCTCGACCGTGTGCAGAACACCAATAAGAACGGCTACATCTGGCACACTACAGGAGCAGGTAAGACCTTGACATCGTTCAAAGCGGCTCAGTTAGTGAGTGAGATTGATGGTATCGACAAGGTAATGTTTGTCGTTGACCGTCACGACCTGGATACCCAGACCCAATCGGAGTATGAAGCGTTTGAGCCAGGTGCCGTTGACAATACTGACAATACCAAGGAACTTATCAAGCGATTGCGCAGCGACAGCAAGATTATCATTACCACTATTCAGAAATTGAATGTTGCCGTTACCCGTGAATACTACAACAAGAGGTTGCAGGGTGTACGTGACCAGAAGGTGGTGATGATATTTGACGAGTGCCATCGCAGTCATTTCGGTGAATGCCACAAGAACATCGTGAAGTTCTTCAACAACCTGCAGATATTCGGTTTCACAGGAACGCCCATATTTGCTGAAAACGCCAAACAGGAGCATACTACGGCAGAAGTCTTTGGCGACTGTCTGCACAAGTATCTTATCAAGGATGCCATTGCCGACGAGAATGTGCTTGGTTTCTTGGTAGAATATTATAAGGGGCAGCAGAATATTGACCTGTTCAATGAGAAGCGCATGAAGGAGATAGCACAGTTCATCCTCAACAACTTCAACAAGTCAACATTCGACGGAGAGTTTAATGCGCTGTTTGCCATCCAGTCCGTTCCCATGCTCTTGAAATACTACAAGATATTCAAGTCGCTGAATCCGAAAATCAAGATAGGAGCCGTCTTCACCTACGCTGCCAACGAGAGTCAGGACGATGAGAAGACTGGTATGAACCAAGGCTTTGCAGACGATAAGGTGACCTCTGACGAGTTGCAGACCATCATGGACGACTATAATGAGATGTTCAGTACGGCATTCACGACGGAGAACTTCAGCGCATATTACGATGACATCAACTTGCGTATGAAGAAGAAAAAGCCGGATATGGAACCTCTTGACCTACTATTGGTTGTAGGCATGTTCCTTACGGGCTTCGATGCGAAGAAGTTGAACACGCTCTATGTGGATAAGAATCTGGAATATCACGGACTGCTGCAGGCATTCAGTCGTACCAACC
>JAEEGH010025704.1_pt1 | contig 11790 bp, 10 predicted proteins | sample 9134181 | NCBI WGS metagenome assembly JAEEGH01 (sample SAMN16246544, study PRJNA631951) | gut metagenome | biome: gut microbiome; feature: rumen; material: DP-attached | host: Bos | place: Iran: Karaj | collected 2018-10 | reverse complement strand
GACTTTTCAATCGTCTTGGATACTCTTTGAGGTACAGAATATAATTTTAAATGAATGAATACTATGTTAGAGAAACTTTTTGGATTTGATCCCTCCAAGATGACTTTACGCAAGGAGGTGATTGGTGGTATTACCACATTCTTGACGATGGCTTATATTTTGGCTGTCAATCCCAGTATCCTCTCTGTTACGGGTATGGATGCAGGTGCCGTGTTTACCACAACGTGTATCTCGGCAGTAGTAGCGACCCTGGTAATGGCAATATATGCAAAATTGCCTTTTGCCCTGGCTCCTGGCATGGGACTGAACGCTTTCTTTGCATTTACCGTCGTGCTCACTATGGGATATTCATGGCAGTTTGCGCTGACGGCAGTCATGATTGAAGGTGTTATCTTTATCTTACTGACCCTAACAGGTTTGCGCCAGCGTATTGTCAATGCCATCCCCCTGGTTTTGCGCCGAGCCATCAGTCCTGGTATCGGACTCTTTATTGCCTTTGTGGGACTGAAGGGCGCAGGTATCGTCACCTCGTCGGAATCGACATTCATCACATTGGGTAATCTGCACGACCCTGCTGTGCTGCTGAGCATCTTTGGTATCATATTGACGGCAGCACTCTTGGTAAGGGGCATTACAGGAGCATTGCTCATTGGCATCTTGGCGACAACCATCGTGGGTATTCCCTTAGGCGTTACCAATTATTCTGGCATCGTGTCGGTACCACCTTCTATCAGCCCTATCTTCCTGCAGTTTGAGTGGCACAATATATTTACGGTAGATATGGTTGTCGTGGTGCTCACCTTCCTGTTTATCGATATGTTTGATACCATCGGAACCCTTATTGGTGTATCCAACCGTGCAGGTATGGTTGACGACAAGGGAAACGTGAAGAACCTGAATCAGGCCTTTATGGCTGATGCCATTGGTACTACTGTTGGTGCTATGCTTGGAACCTCTACGGTAACCACTTATGTGGAGAGTGCCTCTGGTGTGAATGTAGGTGGACGTTCAGGCTTGACCAGCTTTACCACAGCCATCTGCTTTGCTGTGGCATTGCTCTTTGCCCCCTTGTTCCTGGCTATTCCTGCACAGGCTACAGCTGCAGCCTTGATATTGGTGGGAGTCATGATGATGCACGACATTCGAAAGGTCGATTTCTCCAATTATGTAACGGCTATACCTTGCTTTATCTGTATCGTGCTCATGCCACTTACCTATAGCATCTCCGATGGAATCCTGATGGGTGTCATTTCTTATGTGCTGATTCACTTGCTGTCAGGTACCCTCAAAGACAAGGACGAGCGTAACAACATAAATTGGGCCACCATTCTGTTGACCATACTATTTATCTGTCGCTACGCATTCCTATAGTTTGAAGAAACAGAGAGGAGTCAGTCCCCGTTAGTTCAGTATAATTCTCATTATAAAATGATTAGGCATATGAAAAGAATGTTTTTTAGTATGGTCCTCGCCTTCGTTACGATGGCGATTTACTCGCAGGACATCAAGGGGAAATGGATTACAGAGGCCGGTGACGCCCAGGTGGAAATCTACGAATCCAACGGAAAATGGAACGGAAAGATAGTATGGTTACAGAAAGGTCCCGACACCAAGGATACGCATAACAACGACGAGAAGCTGCGTAGTCGCAAACTGATGGGAGTCAACATCCTCTTTGGTCTTACCAAGAAAAAGGACAAGTGGGAGGGTGGACGCATCTACAACCCCAAGAATGGTAAGGACTACAAGTGCTCTATGTGGCTGGACGGCGACAAGTTGAAGGTACGCGGACATCTTGGTATCTTCTACGAGACGCAGACTTGGAAAAGAGCGCAATAGCCGTAGTTTTGACTTAAATATATTTGGTTTTTCTCTCAATTTGCACTACCTTTGGCTTCGCCTTAGGTAGGCTACATCTCGGAAATGAAAATAAATTCCAATTTATTTTGCATTTCTCTCGATTTGCACTACCTTTGCAGCCAAAATATAAAGGAAAGATGTTAGAAGTTAAGAACTTACACGCCAAGATAGGCGATAAAGAGATATTAAGGGGTATCAATCTGACTATCAAGGATGGTGAGACGCATGCCATTATGGGACCTAATGGTTCTGGAAAGTCGACGCTGAGTGCCGTATTGGTGGGTAATCCACTCTATGAGGTGACTGAGGGCGAGGCTTGGTTTAATGGCAAGAATCTGTTGGAAATGAAACCAGAGGATAGGGCGCACGAGGGCTTGTTCCTGTCGTTCCAATATCCTGTGGAAATCCCAGGGGTGTCGATGACCAACTTCATGAAGGCTGCCATCAACGAGAAGCGTAAGTATCATGGATTGCCTGAGCTGAAAGCCGGCGACTTTATCAAGTTGATGCGCGAGAAGCAGAAGATAGTAGAATTGGACAATAAGCTGGCAGGTCGCTCAGTGAACGAGGGCTTCAGCGGTGGTGAGAAGAAGCGCAACGAGATATTCCAGATGGCTATGTTGGAGCCGAAGCTTTCGATATTGGACGAGACAGACTCCGGTCTCGACGTGGATGCTATGCGCATTGTGGCTGAGGGCGTGAACAAGTTGAAGACTCCAGAGACCTCTTGTATCGTGATAACCCACTATGACCGTCTGCTGGAGATGATCCGCCCTGACGTGGTTCACGTGCTGTATAAAGGCCAGATAGTGAAGACCGCTGGTCCTGAACTGGCTATGGAGATTCAGGAGCGTGGCTATGACTGGATAAAGGCTGAAGTGAATAGTGATAAGTGAAGAGCGAAAAGTGAAAGCAGAGAAGCAATATATAGAACTGTATGAGCAGTGTCGCAAGATGATTTTCGAGCATTCGTCGGAAGTGATGAATGCGGAGCGCGATGCTGCTTTCAAACGGTTTGCGTCCAACGGATTTCCGTCACGAAAGGTGGAGCGCTATAAATATACGGATATGCAGGCGCTCTTCGCGCCAGACTATGGGTTGAACCTGAATCGTCTGGAGATTCCTGTGAACCCCTATGATGCCTTTCGTTGTGATGTGCCGAACCTCTCAACTTCCTTGTATTTCGTGGTGAACGACGGGTTCTACACCAAGGTGCAAGCCAAAGGACATTTGCCTGAAGGTGTGAAACTGGGGTCTCTGAAGGAATTGGCAACGACGGAATACTATAATCAACTGGCTGCTAAGGATGAAGATGCGGTGACAGACCTGAACACGATGTTGGCACAGGATGGACTTTACGTCTATGTGCCTAAGAATGTGGTGGTTGACCGCGCTATTCAGGTCATCAATATTCTGCGTAGTGATGTCGACTTGATGGTAAACCGTCGTGTGCTCATCATTGTGGAAGAGGGTGCAGAAGTAAAATTCCTGTTCTGCGACCATGCTGCTGACGACCGTTGTTTCCTGGCTACGCAGGTGATAGAGGCTTATGTGGGAGAGAATGCTAAACTGGACCTGTATTGTCTGGAGGAGACACATAACAAGAACACCCGTGTGAGCAATGTCTATATTCAGCAACAGGCTAACAGTCGAGTGAACCATAACGTCATCACCCTGCATAATGGTGTGACGCGCAACAAGTTGAACCTCGATATGGTAGGCGAGGGGGCAGAATGCTCATGCAATGGTTGCGTGATAGCTGATAAGAAGCAGCATGTGGATAACAACACGCTGATAACGCACCATGTGTCGCACTGCACGTCGAACGAGCTCTATAAATACGTGTTGGACGACGAGTCAACAGGAGCCTTTGCAGGACGAGTGTTGGTAAAGAAGGATGCACAGAAGACGGTATCGCAGATGACTAACCAGAACCTGACGGCGACAAAGCAGGCTCGTATGTACACACAGCCTATGCTGGAAATTTATGCCGATGACGTGAAGTGTGCCCACGGTTCTACTGTAGGTCAGCTGAACGATGCGGCCTTGTTCTATATGCAACAGCGAGGCATCTCGAAGAAAGAGGCCCGATTGTTGTTGCAGAATGCATTTATCAATGAAGTCATTGACCACATGGAGTTGGAACCCCTTCGCGACCGTCTGCACTATCTGGTGGAGAAGCGTTTCCGTGGGGAACTGAATAAATGCGAGGGCTGTAAGTTGTGCAAATAACGAAAAGTGAATAGTTCAATGTACGATATAAACAAGGTACGCGAGGACTTCCCGATTCTTTCGAGGGAAGTATATGGTAAGCCACTGGTTTATCTGGATAATGCAGCAACGACGCAAAAGCCACTCTGTGTGTTGGATGCCATGCGCGAGGAGTATCTGAACGTGAATGCCAATGTACATCGTGGAGTTCACTACTTGTCGCAGCAGGCTACCGATTTGCATGAGGCTGCCCGTGAGAAGGTGCGCCAGTTTATCAATGCAGAAAAGACGGAGGAGATAGTTTTCACACGAGGTACCACAGAGGCCATCAATCTGGTGGCTTCGTCGTTCTGTGAGTTGCAGATGAAGGAGGGCGATGAAGTGCTGGTAAGCGAAATGGAGCACCATTCGAACATTGTTTCATGGCAACTTCAGGCAATGAAACGAGGCATCGTGGTAAAGCATTTGCCCATTACAGACAAAGGGGAACTGTGTCTGGACTCGTTGGAATCGCTGATTTCTGATAAGACGAAGATTATTAGCATTGCTCATGTAAGTAATGTGCTGGGTACAGTGAATCCTGTTGAAGAAATCATCAAAACAGCTCATGCCCATGGTATTCCTGTATTGGTTGATGGAGCACAGAGTGCCCCACACTTTAAAGTAGACGTGCAGGCGATGGATTGCGACTTCTTTGCTTTCAGTGGACATAAGATGTACGGACCTACGGGCATCGGTGTGCTTTATGGTAAAGAGGAATGGCTCGAGAAACTGCCTCCTTATCAGGGTGGTGGCGAGATGATAGACAAGGTAACGTGGGAGAAGACAACCTTTGAGCGCCTGCCCTTTAAGTTCGAGGCTGGCACCCCCGACTACATAGCCACTCACGGCTTAGCTACCGCTATCGATTACCTGAACCGTGTGGGGCTTGATTCCGTCAAGGCACATGAAGCCGAACTGACTCGCTATTGTATGGAACAGCTGAGAACCATCGATGGAATGCGCATTTTTGGTGAAGCAGAGCATAAAGATGCTGTGGTTTCTTTCCTTGTGGGCGATATTCATCACTTGGACATGGGAACATTGTTGGATCGTCTGGGCATAGCCGTCCGTACCGGTCATCATTGTGCTCAGCCCTTGATGGACCGTTTGGGAATCAGTGGTACCGTTCGTGCTTCTTTTGCCCTTTACAACACAAAAGAAGAAATCGATGTGCTAGTAAATGGCATCCGTCGTGTCAGTCAGATGTTTTAGTTGATGTGATGCTGTGCGGAATGCATAATACGTTGTTTCAGACATTCCACTTCTTCAGGAGAAAGCATATCACAATCGTCTAAGTGATTGAGAATGTAACATGCTTTCAAGTAGGCTGAACGGATATGCGGAGCCGCTTGAAGGTAGGATGCCCAGTAGGATTCCTTTTCCGAACAGGCATCTATGACATAGCGGATGAAATCGTCATCACGCAGAAAGTCGTCTACTTTGGTGTAAATGGTTTGTTTCAAGTGTTCCGTCTTTTATCTTTAAGACGGAAAACATTTCATATTGTCATCAAATAGTGACGAAAATTACATGGCTGCCTCACGCAATTTTAGCATTCCACGATGCATCAGGTTGCGAACAGAGTGGTAGTTCATCTGCATAATCTGGCAGATCTCATCATACTTACGCTGTTCTAAATAATATAAGGTGATAGCCTGACGCTGACGGCGGGTGAGGTTTTTCATCAGGTGGGCTACTTGTGCATTCTGAATCTCTTCGCGCTCTGAGAAAAGATAGTCGTGCTCTACATCTGTGGTTGAACAGCGGAACTCATAATCCTCTACAGCATCTTCGGTTGTGAAAGTCTGGCGACGGAATTCGTCGAACAAGCGATTCTTTAAAGAGATAATCAGGTATGATGCCAAATTATTAATAATTTTCTTCTCTCCACGTTTACTATAAACTTTCATGAATACATCATGAATGCAATCCTTTAGCAATTCTTGGTCTTGGGTAATTTTTATACCATAATTGAACAACATCTGAATGTAGAGGTCGTACAATTGCGCAAAAGCCTGATCGTTACCAGCACAAAACTCTGTTACGAGCTCTCGGGTCCTTGCTTTGAGATTTTGATTTGCCATGCAGAGGTTAGTTTTGTTTTTAAGTAGTTTGTTTTCTGGTTGCAAAGATATGGAAAAAACAAATACTACGTGCGCAAAATCAGTTAAAAAAATGGGAAAAATCGGTATTTTGCTGATTTTTCCCATTGAAACCTTATTTTTTCTTGAACCAGAAGACCCCTTTTTCTTTCAAAGTGATATTTCCTTTCACGGGTCGTAATCGCACAATCTTGCCTGTTTTTTCGTTCACCTTATATAATATATAGCCGTTGTTTTCAGGTAATGTGACGTTTATTTCCTGCTTTTCCACTATACAAATCAGCTTACCATCACTGCCTTCAAGAACATAGGCATTGTCAATTTTCGACGGTTTCATCGAAGAAATGCTACGCAGGAATGCCTCGTCCTTAACGGGGATGGCAGCACACGAACCACCAGCCATCAGGGAAGCCCATCCCAACTCAGGTGCTTTCTGGGCAGAGTAGATGACGGCCTTACCATATTTCGTGCGGTATTCGATAACGGCACGATAGACATCTTCAAAGCGCGCACTTCCCGTTCTGATTTTACGCATGTACTGTCGTTGAGCCATATTGACGCCACCTTCAGGAGCATATTCGCCTTTATTGTGGTAGAACCACTGTTCTATGTCGATAATATCAACAATTTTTGAGCGCACAGGGTCGTTCAGTATAGCATCCTGCACATCCTTGTTAACAGCGAGGTCGACAAGCACCTTGCCGTTTTCTGCTTCCCATTCGGCAATCACGTCGAGCCAGAACTGCACGAAATGCAGTGGACCTGTAAATTCCTCACCAATAGAGTGGATCACGTTAGGTTGTCCCTTAAATGCATCCAACAATTGACGGATATATTGGCGATGCAATGCACGTAGGGTAGGATTGGTAATGTCATAGAATAAGGTAGCAGTAAAGATACGCTTGTCGCCTGTAAAGTTGACAGGCTCCAAGAACGGCGTATTGTTCACGTTGTTGGCTGTTCGCCACGGACAATCCACCCAGTGGGCACCCGCTTCTAGAATGTTATGCTGGAAATAATGCTGGTTTTTCAATAAAATACCGATGGATTCGGTCTTTTTAGCAAATTGTTGGAGACGCCAGAAATACCATTTGTTCAGTGTAGTCAAGTTATATTTCGTCATTCCATCCCAGGCGAGTGAGGTATTGGGAATACCGATGCGGGCAAAAGGCTGTTCATAAAAAGGAGCCCATGCGTCACCATTCTTACGACGGATACGTTCATGGTCGTCGCGACGGCGATCGGTCCAAAGACCATAATTCTGACTGAATAGCAGTGTATGCGAACGTTGCATTTCAGCAATAACACTATCTATGCGGTCTGTTCCGCCCAGACCCTCTTGCCCTGGTACAAAGCGCGTCAAAGCAATTTTTGCTTTAGCCATAGAGGCATCCGTAGTACGACCATTCCACCAAGGTGTTTGGTGCTTCCCACCAACAAGGACGGCATCGTTCAGGGTTAGCCAACCGTTGACGACAGCATAGCGGTCTGGATTCTTTATTTCCTCTTCATATCTAATAATGGGGAAAGGATGTTTATCTTGCGTTATGTTACCTTCAAAGCGGGCAGCGTCAATCCATTGCTTGAGGGTGAGACGAGGCTGTAATGCCTCTTTAGCCAGTTTGATAGCCTCTTCAATACTTGGGGAGGATGAGGCATTCGTGTTGCGTTCCAATACACGACATTGTTGTGACACATCATGACCAAGGCGTTTCTCCAATTGCGAAGCAAAGAGCGAGTAGGGTCTTACATGCTCGTTCATTTCTGAATATTCGCCATTTCCTTGAATTTGTCCCCAACAGCCATGAGAGATGTTGCGATTCAGAGAATCCGGTGAATAGCAGAATAGTCCTGCAGCGGTACTTTGCCACATGGTACTGTTTGCTGTGCTCCAGCCAGCACCAAACTTCTCCAATTCCCAATTCTTGAAAACAATATCATTTCCATCGATATTTACTATATCGAACAAAATACCTGGAGCCCAAGAGGAAATAGCTCCACTGGGACCGAATGACTCATAGCTATCACATTGTACGAAGGCATTGGGACCTGGTGCAGTGTGTCCCACAGCGAAATCATTGATGCCGTGCTCTGAGTAACAACGCTGAAAAAGCGTCTTTTCACCAAAAGTCAAGAAGGTGCGACGACGGAATCCACCGATTTCAGAGATAGGTTCCAAGGACTGACAGTCTTCTACCGTTATCTGGCCTGCTGATTTCTGGATGACAACCGCGGAACCCGCAAAATGACGGAAGTTAACCATGCGAACCCAACAATCCTCAGCATCAGCCAGATAGACTCCATCCCAACAATGGTCTTCATCCAAGGGTTTAGCGTGGTTATAATCGGATTCCAAAGAGAGATTTTCTATGCCACACTCGTTGATAAGACCTTTTTGTTCATAGAGAACAGCCTTAGCCCCTCCCCAGCGACTTTCGATAGATGAGGTAATGGGGGCATCAAGCGTCAGTTCATTGCCTTTAACAGTCATAATCTGGCGATTCCATCGCACATCGATATCACCAGGATGCCAAGCCCAATACCCCATGCGCTTGCCTCCACCAAACGATTGGCAATTGAGAGATTCTATCCATTCTTGGGTAGAGGGACGATAGATGCAGATGCGAGTGCCTGGATTCAGAGCAGCAGATTGTAACGCCACACTTTGATTTTTAGTCAAAGAACTGCCCTGCACACAAACCGTGAGAGAGCCAGCCTTGGTATCGCTGACATCAAAGGTTTCTTTGGTTACCACATCGTGCGTACCTTCTATATATATAAGGGCACCACGATCGTATCCTTTCTTTACCAGAATGGTCTTATCACGTCCACTGCCACGAAGCACGACGCCACTGGTGCGAATACGCAACGGTTCACTTAGGCTGAACGTGCCTTCTGAGAGCAACACTGCACCACGCAGTCCTGTCTGCTTATCAGGTTTTTGCTGACTAACCCAATCAATGGCATTCTGTAACAAAGCAGCATCATCGCCACCTGTAGGTTGTACGTAAGTGACAACCTTTGCCGATGGAATGGGCTGTTCCGAACGATGGTAACCACAATAGGAATAATCCATCGGCAACTCTTGAGCTACCGATGGGATTATTGTTGTCAGTAAGACTGATAGGGCTAATAAGTGTTTTCGCATTCTTTATTTTTTCTTTGCGTCCTCTATTCGTTTCATCCACGCATCACGCTCCTTTTTCAGGTCGTAGCCACGACTGGAGAGCCAGTTGTTGGTGCGTCCGCGATATTTGTCGAACCAGAAATGTTTGCCTTTCGAGTCTGCAGCATCCATTGCAAACTCGCGAGCTTCCTTGAGCCAGATAAGCACTTGTGCCTTCTCTTCATTTGTCAACGAAGGTATCATATCCTGCGTAGCTTGATAGTCACGTGGCAATCTGCCAAACGTCATTCCATCCTTTACAGCGTCAATCTGCTCGTCTGTCAAGTACAAGGCAAGAGCAGAAGCCAGCTCAAAGTGGTGTTTGTAAAGTTCAGCATCGCGCTCAGCTTGTTTATCTTTGCCGTATTTGGAATGAATGTCGTTCAACAAGAAGTAGCGGTTGGCAATGATGTTGCGAACGTTCTCTGCCTTCTTAGCATCAGTAAGCTGAAGGCCATCTACAATCTTCTGAGCGCGCCCCTTGATGGTCTCGACATATTTTGGGTCCTGACCTTCAGTTTTGAGGGCAACTTGTCCTAGAGCACCTAGAGAAACTAGACATACAAGAAATACAAGAACCTTTCTCATAACTTACATCAGTTTTCCTTTGGCTGCCAGCGTATCGTAGTTGTTGTTCAGGTTACGCCAGTCGGTCTTGGTGTTTGGATTGATACCATTAATATACTTCTCGATATTGGTATAGCCATCGCCATTGCAATCCTTTTGGGCGTCTGTTGGGTCGTTGGGATTCAGACCATACTGCTTCTCCCACTCATCGGGCATACCATCACCATCCGTATCAACGTAAGGCTCCCAAGCCTTATATTCAGGATAGCCACCCATCTGACGAGGATCGGTAATGACACCCTGCTTGTAGGAATCCTTGGCTAGACGACGATACTTAAAGAGGCCATCGTCGTTCTTCGACTTTTCGTGCAGACCCCACATATCACCATAAGGGTTCTGGGCTACCTTCGTCTTCTTTTCTATCTTGTTAAGCTCCTTCTCATAGTCTTTTACGTAGTAGGCCTGACCCGTACGAACCTCTTCACAGATGCGCTGGTCAACGATATCACGACAAGGAATGGTAGCACCAGCATTGGAGAGTACCCAATCGAATGCTTGTTCAGCACCCATAATCTTCAGGAAAGGCATCTCAAATGGTTCATTGCTATGCATCAAAGCCAGCTCAGTAGCATCCATCTCACCATCCTTATCAGCAGTCTGAATGCCACCGTTCCAGTTGTCCTTTGTAATCTCAGGATAACCTTCCATGATATTACCTACAGCATAAACGCGACCAAACTGCTTGAAGGAGAACAATCCCTGTGAACGGCTTTCGGCCTTTACAATGCGATGACCAATAGGACCGTCTTTGGGAGTCAGAGGTCCTGGCTTATAATAGTTGTTGATGAAGTTCGACATGGTAGTAAACTCACCACCATCAGCCGTGCGATGTACCCAGTTGTAAACAACGTTGTTGATGTAGTTGAATACGCCACCCCATCCGATAGAAGGGTTACGACCTGTGTTGTCAGCCCAGAGGTTGCGCATGAAGGTAGTATTCTCACCACCGATAGTTGAGCCAAAGGCGTGGTTCCAAGTGTCAAGAGCTTTGGCAGAAATGGTGTTCTGGATGGTTACATTGACGGTAGGTTCCTTGCGCATGGGCTTACCATCGTGCATATCGAACATGTGACGATAGAACGAGATGTTCTCATCCAGTCCCCACTCGCAAGAGCAGTGGTCAATCATGATGTTGCCCACAGGGTTGCCACCAAATGAGTCCTCACGATTGGTAACCAGTGTCTCACCACGACGGAAGCGCATGTGGCGAACTATCACGTCGTGCGTATCAACCTGAAATGACTCGCCTGCAATGATGACACCATCGCCAGGAGCAGTCTGTCCAGCAATGGTGATGTAAGGAGCACGTACATAGATGGGCGACTTCAGGCGAATGATACCACTGACGTTGAACACAACGATGCGGGCACCACCCTGTTCGCAGGCCCAGCGGAATGAACCAGGACCATCATCGTTCAGGTTGGTAACGGTGAGCACCTTGCCACCACGTCCGCCAAAGGTGTACATACCACCACCCTCAGCTCCAGGGAATGCAGGAATCTTAGCCTGACGCAAGTCGTAGGGACGAGCAGCCCAGGGAACATAGGGGCGTCCTGCTTTAGCTTCTTCAATGACAATAGGGAAAGCCACTGCCCATGCGGAATCGCTATGAGCCTTCCATTGCTTCTTCTGTTGTTCGATCAGTTGCTTAGCCTCATCGGTCAGCTGTGGATACTGAGCGCTGGCTGATAGACAAAAAAAGCCAGCAACAACCATCATTAAAATTTTCTTCATATTCCGTTAGTTTTTAATATTTGCTGTTATTAAGACGTTTAGAAAGCT
>JAEEGH010025701.1_pt1 | contig 11791 bp, 10 predicted proteins | sample 9134181 | NCBI WGS metagenome assembly JAEEGH01 (sample SAMN16246544, study PRJNA631951) | gut metagenome | biome: gut microbiome; feature: rumen; material: DP-attached | host: Bos | place: Iran: Karaj | collected 2018-10 | reverse complement strand
TCCGTCCTGTCCCGTGATCCCGGTGATATTCTTTTTCGAAAGCTCCTCTTCAACCTGGAATATATTAAAGTCTAGCTCGTAAGACACTCCATTCAGGTCGTCATTAGGATTGATACCGAACGATATCTCAACGATGCTCTCTTTTCCTGCAGGAATTTCATCCATCACGTTAATGCACTTCCCCAAAGAATTTCCGTACCTGTCTATCATTTCCACGGTGATCTCAGTCACCACATTATCTACCTTGGGCGTTACAGTGAAATACAGTGATCTGTAATGCATCCCGGTATATTCAATAACATCAGGATTTATCTTCACAAGGTCAGAAGACGGCACGCTCTCAGCATCCAGGCTTAATGTCCCGTAAACATCATCCTGGCCTAAATAATCGTTCAGAACGATCACATCTTTGTCAGCAGGATATCTAATTGCCCGGTCATCAGTCTGATTCCGGCTGTTTGAGATATAAAACCTGATCACATGAATGATCACCATCATCAGCAGGGAAAATATTATCCCTATGGCCAACAGCTGGTTCCTTCTCCTGTCCTTTTCCCGGAGTTTTCTTCTCAGGTCTTCTTCCTCACGGAAAAACCTCCTTGGATCGCCAGCGGTTTCATTGTTATATTTATAATGTCTCCAGGCATCATCCTGAAAAGGATTGAACATCCCGTCATCCGCAGGCTCCTCCTTTTGGGGGATATCCTCCACATTTTCAGGAGCCTTCTTAGGTTCCTCTGCTTTTTCCGGAGCCTTGAACGGACTTTCAATCCCCTGGATAGGTGTCAGTTCAACAGGTGAAAAAAGATCTACTGTCTCAAATGACTGAAAATCCTTATTTTCCACTTTCTTCCTCCTTTTTGCTAACCTGTCGCAGCGTTGTACCACATAATCCCGGTACTATGATACCAATATACAGTATCCTGCTAACATCTTCAAGCAGCAACAAAGCGAATTATATGGGGATAATTGCAGAAAAAGATTAATTTATCATGGCTACATTTTCTACCTTCGCATTAGCAGTCTGCAGGTGCCTTGCCTCTGCAGCCACCTCAAGTACCGGCATAGCAAGGCTTCCCGGGCGCCTGTCGAAACGCAGTGATGTGATGCATGTATGCTGAAGGTATCCGAGGACCATGCACAGATGAGGGAACGGAATGTTAAATACCCTTGAAAGAAGAGCTGTCGAAGATCCGCCATGGCAGAAAAGCACCAGGGTCCTCTTCCTGTCGTCCTCGGTCTTGCAGCGATAATAGAGCCCTTCACGCTCATAGCCTAAGGATGCCAGCCACCTGTCGGTCCCTTCCATCACGCTGTCGATATCGGTCGTTGCCGTATTCTCGACAAAGTTCGGGAATTCCCTCCAGGCAGGATTCTGAAGATCTATGCCCATGCTCATAAGCTCGGCCGAAACGATCCACGGATTCCCGCTGGTATACAGCGCATCCTCACGCCCGTACCTTATCTCCTTCATGAAATCCAGTATATTTATCTTTCCTATCCCTGATGTCTCCGCAAAAGGCTGCGCTGTCTGCCTCGCCCTTCCCATAGGCGAGGAATATATCTCCTCTATGCCTTCCTCGAGCAGGCGCTGTGCAACTATATCCGCCTGCCTGTGCCCAAGCTCGGTAAGGCAGTCCTTATCATAATCAGGGTCCCCATGACGCACCAAAATAAGCCTCATGCCTATCCTCCGTTTATCTTTTTATTCTTTTTTTCACTGTATTGTTTTTAGCCATTCGACGATATCGTCACGTGAATCCGGTATGTCATCGCAGTATATGCTCATGACTTCTATCACATCTGCGCCTTTTGCCTTTTCCCTGACAAACGAGGTACTCGAGCCAAATCCCGCTGAGCCCTGCGTAGCGATCAGATAGATCGTCTTGCCTGTAAAATCATTGCCTTCAAGGAATGTCGCTACAGGCATCGGCACAGTTCCCCACCATATCGGGTATATGAGTATGATCTCGCTGTAGCCTGAAATGTCGATATCTTCTATGCCGGGCCTTGCATCCTCACGGAGTTCCTTTCCCCCGACAGATACGGTATCCATGTAAGAGGACGGGTATTTTTCACCGGTAAGCGTTATAGGTACTATCTCCGAGCCGATGGCATCTTTTACCATGTATGCAAGCAGTTCCGTATTGCCTATGAGCGTTCCACCCGATCTCATAAGCGAGGCTCCGGAAACAGCATCCACATCATCCTCGAAATCGGTATTGCCCACTCTTGTAAAGTATACGACAAGAGGCTTGTCACCGGTCATTTCGACCTTTTCGCCTGTGACCTTTTCCTCAAAGATTATATCGACCTTCCTCAGATGCCTGTTCAGGTAAGGCACCAGAGCCAGACCGATGGCCAGCCCCAAAATTGCAAGTATCGATATCAGGATGACAGCCTTCTTCTTGGATTTTGCCTTAAAATAGAAATGCATTCCACCATGTACAAATGACAGCGTGAGCACTGCAGTAGCAAGATACCTGTGGAAAAGCGGCTCCATCATGAATTTGAACCATGGGAACAGAGTCCTTGACACTCCCATGCTGCTTATCATAAGGACGCAGGCCGTAGCAAGCAGCAGGATGGTAACTGCATCAGCAAACTTCCTTGATGCCGCTTTTTTATCCAGATTCCTGAAAACTGCCTTGAACCAGTACCTCTTGATGACTATATGTACCACCAGGCTTACAAAAAACACTATGCCAAGTATCTCATGGGCGACATTGCCCACGATCACGTAAAGCATCTGGGCAAGCAGTGCCAGATACATAACCAGCTCACTGGCTAGATTGATCTTCTTTTTCATAAAAATTTTCCTGTCTCGGTTATTTCCATTCCTTCCACACTTCGGGCCTGTACCCGACGGTGGACTGCTTACCGTTCCTGACTACCGGGGTCTTTATGACCGACGGGTTTTCAAGTATCTTTTCAAGCTTGTCTTCCTCAGCAAGGTACTTGATTATGGTAGCGGTTTCCTTTTCCTTGCCGTCCCAGTCGACCATGCCGTCAATGCCGCCGTTTGCCTGTGCCACGGACAGGAACTCGCCTTTGCTCATCCCTTTTTCCTTCATGTCCACAGACTGGAATTTGATCCCCCGCTCCTTGAAAAACCTTTCAGCCTTACGAGTATCGCTGCACTTCTTTGTGCCAAAAATCTGTATGTTCATTTATTTTCCCTTATCCTATCTTATCAGCGGAGTTCCTTTAGCATCTCAGAAAGCGTAGCCTCAATGCCTGCACTGCCTTCTTCTATCGTTATGTCCGCATAGCGCTCATAAAGGATGCTCCTGCTGTCAAACATCTCTTTGAACGTTTCCCCGTCCTTAAGGACAACGCCACGCTCCCTGATGTCATGGAGCCTTCTTAAAAGCTCATCCTCAGCCACTTTAAGGTAAACGACTGTCCCGATTGATGACAGATGCCGCATGGCTTTTTCACTGTAGACCACGCTTCCCCCTGTTGCGATCACCGTATTTACGGGGCTGACGGAAAGGACTGCCTTTTCTTCCCTTTCCATAAAGCCTTCAACACCGTATTCCTCGATGAGATCACGGAGCAGTGCCTTTTCCCGCTGCTGTATCACAAGATCGGTATCCACGAAATCCATCCCCAGCATTTTTGCCAGGATGACACCGGCCGTGCTTTTCCCTGATGCCGGCATCCCTATCAGGACAATATTTTCCTTTGTCATTGATCCCCCGTCTCCTTAAGGTCAGCGAATTTCTTCTGCATTGTGGGGTTGTCCTTAGTAAGCTTCTTTATGCTTACATCCTCAACCTTATTATTTGCCAGGCGCAGCTGGTTATCAGAGCCCTGGAGTTCCTTCTTCACCTTCTCGAGGTGGTCTATCGTCTTATCTATCTCGTCTATCGCCTTCTGGAAATGGTCATGTGCCAGCTGATAATTCCTGCCGAATTCATCCTTGAACTTCATAAGGTTGCTCTCGAAGTTGGTTATGTCCACATTCTGGTTCTGGACCTTCACAAGCTCCCTCTTATAGGTCATGGCATTCATGGCAGCGTTCCTCAGAAGCGTGATGATCGGTATGAAGCACTGCGGACGGACTACGTACATTTTCTCAAACTTATGGGAGACATCCACTATGCCGGCATTGTATATCTCACTGTCCGACTCGAGCAGTGATACGAGCACGGCATACTCGCAGTTCTTCTCTCTGCGGTCCTTGTCAAGCTCCTTGAGGAAATCCTCGTTCTTATGCTTGGTCGCGGTCTGATCCATCTCATTCTTCATCTCGAACATGATGGAGACTATCTCGTTCCCGCCCTCATCATTCTCACGGTAAATGAAATCACCCTTGCTTCCGCTCTTTGCATCATTGTCCTTTTCAAAATATGCATTCCTGAAAGCCGTGGCACGGAGCTGCTCGAACTGGATCTGGCAGTGCTGCTCAAGAGTCTCACCGACCATCTTTGTTGACATCTTCGTCTTAAGGTCCTTATAAAACTCTATCTGCTTGTCCTTTTCTTCGAGCAGTATCTTGTTCCTTTCCTTTTCGTTCGTAAGAGAGGTTTCAAGCTCACGGATCTCCTCGTTTGCCTTCTGCACGGCCTCCAGCATCCTGGTCTTGCCCTTTTCCTGCTCGCTCTTAACAGCAAACTCGAGTTCCTTCTTATCAGCCTCTAATGCAGAGATCTTTTCCTTCTCGCTCTGGACGGCCTTCATGACCTCAGCCTCATTCTTGCTGCGGATCACTTCCATCTCCTGCTTGAGCCTGTCGGCTTCGGCTTCCGCCTTGTGCAGCTTCTCCTCCAGCTCATGTATCTCTATATCGGCCTTCTCCTTTGCCTTAGCTGCGGCATCAGTCTCCTTTGCATGGATCTCCATACGCATGAGATTATCCTTGTTCTCCATCTCAAGCTTATGCTCCCTCTTTAAATGGTCAACCGCTTCCGCAACCTTTGCATCGACATCCTGTTTGAACTCAGAATCCCTTATCTGGTTCACTATAGAGTCCAGTTCGGACTCATCTACAGTAAAGACCTGTCCGCAATGCGGGCACTTAAGTTCTGTCATAATAAACCCCCTTTTTCTCTCCCTGATAGTGCTTTTCCCTTGTGAAATCCGTCCATTCTACCGCTGTCTAACTGCTCCGTTTGCCCTTCAGACATTAGCATCCGGACAGGGTATCAGCGCCGGATTTATGCTATAATCATAATCCATTAAGCCCCAAAAAGTCAAGGAAAATCAGGCTTTTTACAGTATCGTTTTTAAAAACGATACTACTATTCCGAGCCCGGTATTTTGAACCCCATCGCCTCCAAAACTTCCCTGTTGAGATCCTCAGGGAACTTAGGCGGGAGGAACCTGAATCTTCCGTCTTTTTTATCAAACTTCATCTCAAAGATACCAAATCCGCCATAGTAATCCCAGCTTGTGCGGGGTATCCCTCTCTCATCCAGCAGCCTGGTCACAACCGAATACCATTTGGCCCTCTGCTCCTTATCCACCGCAAAGTTGTTGCATCCGAACTCTCCGCAGAAAACAGGTGCGTTCCTGGACATACTGAATTCCGAATATACATCGAAAACGCGCTCTATGGCTTCGATAGTCCCGGTATAAGGGTATCCTTCAAAGCATCTCCTCTCGATCTCAGTGGCATCCTCCGGCATAGGGGGCATCTTTTCCTTATCATAAGGGAACGGAAGGCCCTTGACCCTTTCCATATGGCACCAGGGTGCGCCCTGATGGGTAAAGGTATGTGGGTCATAGAAGTGGAAGGTATAGATCACCTTGTCATCCTTAAAATCTGGAAGGCGCCTCATCGCCTCAGTGCTGTTCCAGTCTGCTCCCCCGACTATGATATAATGAATCTTGTCTATCTCACGGACCTTTTTGAACAGCCTGCCGATGATCCCGTTCCACACGTCAATATCAATGCCGTGCGGCTCGTTCATAAGCTCAAATACAAGATATTCCGAAGCGTCCTTATATCTCTCGGCCAGCTGTGTCCATACGGGTGTAAGTACATCCTCGACATCTGCCGGTGTCACAGAATCCACATGCGTATTGTTATGGAAATCAAATATCACATATATGCCCAGCTCTTTTGACCATGTGGCTACATTGTCCAGTATCCCAAGTATCTTACCGTTTATGGCACAGCCATTCTCCCTGTCTATGAATCTCTCAAAATGGATCGGGATGCGCACCACATCTCCTCCCATTTCCCTGACGTGCTCAAAATCCTTCTTTGTGAACATCTCCACAGCAACATCATCCGCTGACCTGTGCTCAAGCCATCCGCTGAAATTAAAACCCTTTGTAAAGGGTGCCGGTATCGTCCTGTCCATTTCCTACCTCCACAAAACAAAAATTCTTTATATTAAATTATATTTTATACCAAAAATAAAGTCAACAAAGAAAAAGCAAGCCGCCCATCCCCCCTCGTGGATAAACGGCCCGCCATTATTAACCTGTTATACTTGTAACTACAGTATATGTAGATTACTTAACTGCGTATTCGTTGTAAAGCTTTCCGGTCTCGTCTGTCTCGTTATCGATGAAGATCCAGCCCTTAAGTCCTGATGCAGCCTTGATATATGCCTTCATAGGTCCGAACTCGTTATCTTCAAGGAAGATGACCTTCTTTACAACATAGGTCTCGCCTTCGCCTACCATACCGATAGAATCATCAACCATACAGTTCTTATTAGCGAACACTTCGAATGTCCAGGCTGCTGTGTACTTAGCAAGTTTGTTTTCCTCGTAACGTGCAGGAGCTATAGTATAAACACCGTTCTTGTTAGTCTTCTCAACAAAGCCCTTCTTTGTGAGCTTGTAGTTCTTGGTCAGCCAGATGTTTCCAAAAACGGGAGTGTAAGTCTCAACGTTAACCTTGATGTACTTATTGCTGTTCTGCTCTGTGGGTACATAAGCGTGTGCGCCTTCAGGATTGTACTCGCTGACAACTTTAAGCTTGCCGTTGTTATACTTGAAAACCTTCATGCTTAAGAGAATGTTATCTACATCTGCGTAGTAGCTGGCTACTATCTCTTTTGTATTGTCTTCGGGGTTAACATCAACAACTGTAACATTTATATTCTTAAGGTGATCAAGCTTATCATGAAGCCTGTTCTCTTCTGTTGCCTCAGGATATCTCTCAATGAGGCCGCCCTCTTCGTAAGCTTTCTTGCCGTTAACTGTCATCTTGAAGCTGTAATCGATATCTCCGTTGTCCAAAGGATTGATATCCTGATAATAAGTAACGATCTCTTCAGTACCGTCTCCGTTCAGATCAGCTATCAATGTGTCGTCGCTTGCCTTAATTCCAATAAAGCTTGCTATTGCAACAAAACCTGTCATCATGATTCCACCTACGATTGTCTTTAATACGTTATGCATATTTTTTTCTCCTTTTGGTTTGTGTTTTTATTTTTTGTTTTTGGGTTTTCCCCTTGCTTGTGAGTTCATAATACACAGTTTTTAAGCGAGTTTCAATATTCAGAATACCCCATAAATGTAGTAAAAGCTACACCCTGCAATCAAGGTGTAGCTTAATTTACAAAATTTCAAAATATGTAGTTTATCTTTCTTATTCTTTTTTAACACACACCCTATACAGGCGTTTTTCCAGTTTGTACCTGGTCATGATCTCTTCTTTTAGGTATTCTATAGTAAAGTCCTTGAAGAAACTCCTTATATCCTCTTCGTTAAAAAACCGCTTTATGGTCTTCCCTTCCATCTCGAATACATGATGCTCTATCTCCGGTCCCTGACCTGCTCCGTGCAACACATCATTTATTGAATTCACCCGCAGGATCAGTTGCCCGCCGGGAGTAAGTATCCTGCGTATATCATTCAGTATTTTCTCTGTATCCGATTTAAGGAAATAATGCAGGCACAGATCTGCGATCACAACATCAAATGCCTCATCCTCAAAAGGCAGCCCGTCCAGCATGTTGAAGCATTTTGCATCATATACCTCCGGAAAATTCTTCCTTATATTATTGATAGCACTCGGAGACTGATCGCAGGAAATCACCTGCTTTCCCTTTGATATCAGATAAAGCGTATCATTGCCACCGCCGCATCCAAGATCCAGTATCGGTTTCTGAGTGCCCATTATTATATCATCGAACTTCTCCAGCCAGTCATCTACCTTAATGGTGGCTCTGTCATATTCCTTATGCACATTGTCCCAGTATTCCAGGGATTTTTGTCTGTATACCTGTTCCATCATAATTTCCTCTCAAATCTCCCTAATAAATTGAAAAGCTAGGCATATACACTTTCCTATAGAAAGCATCATTGTTAACAAATTTCACTTCTCCGTTTTTAAAAAAATACCACTCATCAATTCCTAAATAAGCGTACTCAACATCTCTGGGGTTAACTTCCATCTCAGCATAACTGTTTATATAATACTGTCGAAATGTTATACCACTGTCATCCTCAATATAATATTTCCCTATACATACTCCCCAATCATATTCCAGATCCTGAAGAGCCAGAAAATTATTTATAAATTCTTCAGTTAGCTCAAAGGATGGCCATTCTTCCTTTTTATCGTAATAATCATTCTTATATACAACTAAGTTCTCGGTACTGTAAGCCCCTGTATATCCTCCAACAGCACGTTGGAAAAACCAATACTCTTCAGTTTCCTTTAACAAATAGATCTGTCCATAATTGAAATCTTCATCATCAGTTATAGTCCAGTTCTCTTCCGCAATACGCAAAGCTTCTTCATAATCCGATGCCGGACGGTCTGCCGCTATTCCGCAATATTTGTATCCTTCTTCAAAATGCCTGTCACCACGATTAAAGAGCGGTGATGGCAATCCATTTAATTTCTTTTTCCCATCCAGCGCACCTAAAAACATGATTTCATCATCAGTAAAATTCATAATCTGTTCGTCGGTCAAGCACGGAGTAAGAGTCGTACCTGTTCCCAGATAACCTAATGAGATACTGCATCTAAACGGGCTAAGTGGATCAGAAAACCTGCTCAGAATAGGATTGGTATAACATAAGAATTTCTCTCCATTTTTAAATACATCATAAAATACGTTGTCCAAAAGAATATAATATACATCTTCATTCTCCGAATAACGCAAAAAATACAAACCATTATATGAATAAGGGAAAAAGTCCACATCATTATAATCTCCAGCATCTGCTACTTCCGGAGGGTTTACAATATCCGCTATTTCTGAAATGCTCATCAGATCAAATGATTTAAGCTCCATTACTTCAATATAATCGGCAATATTTGTCCCTGGGCTTAGGAATATATCCACGTCGGCAACAATACGTGCCCCCTGCCCATATTCCATTTCAGGGAAATTGCCTCGTACATGAGCACCAGTTTCAGTATCATGGTATATCCTTCCACAAATCACATAAAACTCTTTGTCTTTTTCTTGCAAAATATCAAAAAAATCTTTATATTTTTCAGCATTTGTCTGGGGTTTATCCGAAGTCTCTTGTTCATCATCTTCAGCGATGTCATTTTCTGTGGCAACATTCGTCTCCTGAGGAGGTTGATTGCTGATTACATCGTTATCCGTTTTGCTATCTGTACACCCGTTTAATAGCAATAAAGATACTATTGGCAGTATTACCAGGATAAAAAATCTGATGTGTTTTGCCATTCTCTATTCCTTCCATTTTTTAACAATGCCTGTTTTACTTTGCTACATCTTGTTTATTTTTCCTTAATTGTGTTTTTATTATTTCATATATCAGGAATACCACAAAAGCTGCAATAAAGAAAAGCAATACAGTTTTAATAAGACTAAAAGGCGCAAATGATAACCACATAGTCCGAGAAGGTTGGGGATCTCCAAGTTTTGTTTGCGGATATAACTGATTTAAAAGCAGTCCGAATCCGGTTTTCCCGCTGTAATCGCCACCCCAGCTGGTGCTTCCAAAAACTAAATCTTTATTTGTATAGTAATATATGAGATTAGTGAGAAAACATGCACCGTTTATCACGACAGAACTGATAATGGACTTAATTATTATACTCTTAAAATTCAATTTGCCTTCTGCATCATTATTTATATAGTGTGATGAAACCATGGCTATTACAGCTATGGCAGTATAAACTCCATAATCAACAAATAATGTCTCATAGTCAAGACCCCATTTTACATGAACGATAAATACTTCCGCTATATAGGCGAATACCAAAGCAATTATCAGCAAAAACCAGTGTTTTTTCATGCTCTTTCCTATTGAAATTCCCAGCACAAGGAAAAATATGGGATTGATTACAAGAAACCGGATTTCTCTCAATACATAAACTCTCCTAAGAAATGTCGTTTCAATCCAGGGAAATGCTATCAAAACCAAAGCAGATATCAGTATCCATGTTATAGCCTTTTTCATAACAACCTCCAAACCCAATGTCTTCAGGTTTTACTCCTTCTTATGTATATTAGACGAACATGAACCTGATATAGTTCCAACATGTTTACTATTTTCCAACCGATACATATCTATCCATATAAACCAATTTGTAATACTACCAAATGTTTATCCTCTTCTTAGGAGATAGATACATAGTATCGCCTTTCTTAACATCATAAGTCTCATAAAACTCTTCAAACTGCTGAACTACAATATTCGTTCTGAGATAATCTAACAGATGTGTATCCGTGGCAAAATAATACTGTTCGGATTCTTCAGACATAATGCTACGCCACCTTTTTGCATAGGCTGTAAAAAACTCCTCATAATTAAAATCCGGTATTTTCTCGGCCATTTTTAGGATAACCTTCATACCTGCTATATCAGCAATAGTTTCACCACACACCATTTTCCCGTTAACATATCCATTTAACCATACTGTTATACTACTCAAATATTTGATAAGCTCATCAGTCTTTTGCTCGAAAGTCTCGTAATCTTCCTCAGTCCACCAGTTCACATAATCTCCGTTTTTATCAAATAAAGCACCGCTAGTATCAAATGCATGTGAAATCTCGTGACCGATGATAGTACCTAATCCTGCATATAGCTCCTCATCGGATATACCATCATAGTAAAAATCCCCATCAACTATTCCGTAATTAATTATAATGCTGTTATATAATGGATCATAAAATGCATTTGTAGTAAGATAAAGATTTCTCCATTCTGTATGACTGCATGTCCTGCCAATTTTAGCAAGAGCAACCTGCCATTTATAATCGTTTATCTTTTGTATAGCATCCAGATAAGAAAGACCTTTTATATCCAAGTCTGAGAAATCATCCCAAACTGGCGGATATACTGCACCAATATTAATACTATCCAGTTTCTCTATAGCATATTTTTTTGTACTCTCTGAAAGCCAATCCTCTTCCGAAAGCATCAACCTGTATTCATCTATAATCTGCTTAATCAGTTTCTTAACACGTTCTTTGGTCTTGGTTGCATGATATTTCTGAAGATATGATTTATAAAATGGTGTACCTAAACTTATTACTACAGTACTTAATGCAAAATCTTCATCTGATGCAACTTCTGACATTCCGTATAATGATTTCTTATAATCATTAAAAAGCTCGTATGCATCCTTATTCAAGTTTGGACCCATTTTCATTACACAGGTTACTATCAGATACCTTTTTAGATAAGCAAGATTACTTTCCATATAAATCCTATCTAGATTTTGAATAACTTCAGGATCAAAAACCTCGTATTGTTCAGCATCCGCAACCCCATAGTAATCAAGCACACGCATCAAAGGAAATTCTTTAGTCAAGCCCTGTATTTCATCACTAGACAGAATAACAACATTTTCGTCATAAAGACTTAACCCCCTTTTAACCTCTCGGAT
>JAEEGH010025697.1_pt1 | contig 11793 bp, 6 predicted proteins | sample 9134181 | NCBI WGS metagenome assembly JAEEGH01 (sample SAMN16246544, study PRJNA631951) | gut metagenome | biome: gut microbiome; feature: rumen; material: DP-attached | host: Bos | place: Iran: Karaj | collected 2018-10 | reverse complement strand
CACACGGTTGGTGGGGTAAGGAGCCATCACTGGGTCTTGCAGAAATGGGCTCAGAACTCTTCTACTTTGGCTACGACAACAAGCAGAAGTCGATGCTGAAATACGATATCTCTGCCGAGGCTCTTGGTAACAACACAGCCGACAACCCCTGCTTGGACGAGTATTGGGAGATGTTCTACGCTGGCGTAGATGTATGTAACAACGCCCTGAAGTATGTTCCCGAGTGCAGCGTTATCGACGATAACAAGAAGGCCACCTACCTGGGCGATGCTTACTTCCTCCGCGCTCTGTACTACTCGCAGATGGTAGCATTGTGGGGACCTATTCCTTACAACGCCGAGCCCGTTAGCTCTATCAACAACAATCCTGTTCGTGTACCAGAGGCTGAGGTTTACGGCAACATTTTGGCCGACTTGAAATTAGCTATGGAAAATTACAAGAAGGCAAATGTTATGGAGGTAAATTCTGCTACTGCCGGACGTGCATGTTATTATTCTGCTGAAGCTCTCTACGCTCGTGTAGCTCTGTACGCAGCTTCATGGTTGGGCGCCAATGCCGTTAGCGGTTATGGCAACCTGTATACTGAGGCTCTCAACGCTGCTACCGATGTTATCAATAACTCTGGTGCCAAGTTCTACAGCCGCTACAGCGACACATGGAATATGAAGAACGAGGAGGCAACAGTCAATACTGAAAATCTGTATGCTGTTCATTATTCCAACACCCTAACATCTGGTTTCGATAACTGCGTACCTTATCGTTATAGTGGTGGTGGTACCGATGAGTATAACAGTTTGATTACTCGTACTGGTTATAAGAAGAATGGTGGTAGTGCATCATTGCTGATGTTTGTACCTCTTTGGAACAACGGATGTGATGATCTCGGCAATAGCGGTCAGAAAAACACTCAGGTATTCTGGCGTGTAGCTGCAGGCAAAACTACTATCAAGAGTAAGATGACAGGCAAGGATGTTGAGGTTGGAAAGTACTACTCTCCTTACGGACGTGGATTTACCCGTTACCTGCCCTCACTCTATCTCTGGCAGATTCTTGATGAGATTAAGGAAACCGACCAGCGTTACAACGGCACTCTGCTCACCAGCTATCGTATTCCTTACGAGTTGTCGCAGAATGCAGCCAAGTATCCAAAGATGAGCGAACAGGAATTCAAGGATTATGACGAGGCTTATGCTGAGGATGGCAACTACTTCAATGGTGGTGGTGTTGCTATTATGTACAGTCTGCTTGACGGTAACTCTGATGAAGGTAAGGCTCTGCAGGAATATGCTAAGGATCGTTTCCGTCTGCAGTTTGCGTTCGGTGGTGATATCCCAGTTTACACCTCGGGCGATCCTGCTACAGCTCTGCCAACAGAAGGTGGTAAAGCAAAATCTGACGTTTATGGCGACAACCGTTACAAGAGTGAGAAGATTGAAGGCCGCCGTTCATACCCTGGTATCAAGAAGTTCCTCGACGATCAGTATGAGGAGGATTATCCAACATACGAAGTCTCTCATCGCGACATCATGGTACTGCGTCTTGCTGAGATGTACCTCATCAAGGCCGAGGCTGAGCTGGCTACTGGCGGCGATGCCCTGAAGACCATCAACCAGCTGCGTGCAGCCCGCGCCATCACTGGCAAGGACAACAGCATCAGCGGTACTGTAACCATCGAGACTATCCTGAAGGAGCGCGCTATCGAGCTCTGCGGTGAGTACCAGCGCTGGTTCGATCTGAAGCGTACCCACACCCTGATCGACCACGTGAAGAAGTACAATGCTCAGGCCAGTGGCAACATTGCCCTGAAGCACTACTACCGTCCTATCCCACTCACCGAGCTGGAGTCGGTAACTAACCGTGGCGATGTAGCTGTAACACAGGATGCCAACGGCGTACTGCAGTACAGCGCAACACAGGAAACCATGTGGCAGAACCCTGGTTATTAATCCTATAATAACCATACAAATAAAAAGTAGCTTTCCGACTATCGGGAAGCTACTTTTCGTTTATCAACAAGTTACTTTTTACTGATCAAAAAGTTACTTTTCAGGGCTGCAGGGTTACGGCCATCAATCCGATGATCACATCGTTGGATAGCGTTCGGATGGTGAGCGACTGCAAGCGTTTCTGCTGGTCGAGTGGCATCTCTAACATCTGACCAGCACCACCGGGGATTTCTCTACCGTACTCACCACCAAGCTGGATGATGCTACCTAAGTTACGGCTCACATCGCCTGTGCTGAAGCATACACGATACGGACGGGGCTGCGGCGCGTTAAACGCCATGCCGTCCACATAGTAGTCCTGCTCGATGGGGCACCAGTTATCTGGGTTGCGCAAGGCGAGCGTGTCGGCCGTACCATCGGTATAGGTCACAATCACCAAACCGTTGTCAATCCTGCTCTGCATGTGGTTAGTAGAACCAGCCATCAGCAGATAAGCCTTCTGGGCCTTACCCTTCAAGGGGACGGTAACGGCATCGGGGTAGTTATCCCACAAACTGGTGTAGATGATATTCTGTCCCTTTTGCGGGGTACTGAAGGGGATGCCAACCATGTTAAACACACCGTTCACGATTTTGGTACGGAACACCGAGTCGTTAATCTCAGCAGTCTTCTTAGGATGGCACCACTCACCAATGCCCTGCACGGGTATCTGCAACGTGGTGGTTTGTGGACGCGGACTGAGATATTGGTTCTTGAAGATATCAGTTACATGGGCATTGTAATACTTCGCAAGCTTAACGGGATTCAAGTCCACATCATATTCAAGAATCTGCGTTTTGGCTGTTGAACCAACCACATCCTTGAACGCGCCACCACCTAAGTTCTGACGGAAGATAATTTGCAGAGGCTGACGGAAGTTCTGGGTGATTTCAACACGCACCTTGCCATTCTTTCGCGTGTACTTGTACGACAGGTAGGGCGTTTTTACGCTGGCACTATCCCACTCTGCGGGGAACCCCGGACGGATGATGCACTTGCCATCGAGCGCCTGGGGGATGATGCCAAACAAGCCTTGCAACAGCGTACGACTGCTGATGCCGATACAATCACCAAAGTCGCGATAACACTCACCACGGGCTGCATCGTAATGACTAATCTGACCGAAGTTGGCCGGACTCTGTCCGTAGTACATCTGATCCATGATGTTGGCCTTCATCAGCTGGTAGCCCTCGTCGGCACGCCCGGCCTCAAAGTAAGCCAACGCCGTGTGCATCACTTCGGCAGCCGCCACGTTGTTGATGCTCCAGCTGTAGGGCATCCAGTTGCTGGTTGAGATGGTTTGTAAACCCGACTGCTCCACGGGGATGTGCGGAATGTTACGGGTTACCCAGTTGGTAGCCTGGTAAGCCTGTTCGGTGGTGCAGGCACCACAGTCAATCGGGGTATAGATGCTCCACACGGCAGGATTATCGTGGGTGCGTTTCAAGCCCATGCCATCCTGATACTCGGCCCACACGCCTGCTTTCGACAGCCACAAACGCTGGTTCATGGCCTGCAGGATAGCTTCGGCCTCATCACGATAGGGCTGCGCATCCTCGCCAATGATTTCGGCGATACGGGCAGCCAACTTGTTGCCGCGATAGTTGTAGGCCGAACTATGAGTAACGGCACCACCACTGTAGTAGAGTGCATCGCTGGCCCAGATGCAGCAGTAGGCATCGTACAGATGGTCGCCATCGGCATCGTAGTTGCGTTTCTCCCATGCCAGATGCGACTTGAGTACAGGCCACATCTTACGCATATAAGCGGTATCGGCATCGTATTGGAAGTGCCACAGCAGCTCGTCGATGTAGTTCAGGTTCATATCGTAATGGTGCATCTGATCATTACGCTCTGGATTTCGACAGATGTAACCATCGCTGTACATCTGCGTGCCCCAACGCTTCTCGGCACGCGCCATGTTTAACGTTGAATCCTGCGAGGGATGCGGGATGGTGGCAGGCACATGGGTTACCTGACTCTTGGCGTAGGCATCGAAATGACTCACTGCCCTATCCTGCCAACCCAACACATCGCCCAAGTAACCGGCACGCCAACCAGCCAGCGGCATACGCCAACCGATACAACCGTGCAGCCACGTTTGTCCGTCCCAATCACCATCGGCAGCCAGCACCAGGGCACCACCTAAGGTATTGATGTAGGCATCGGGCGTAGTAAACTGTATGCGCGCAGCCAACTGCTCGTAATACTGCTGGGCAGCGGCAAACTGCTTGGCACCATCGGCAGCCGCCAGCGGTTTCATCACGTTCACATCCACCTGCATGTAAGCTGTGTTGCCATCCAGCGCCACTTCGGCGGTTTGCAGCACCTCGCCTTTGGGTTCCAGCACGCCTGGCTTGTCGGCACCGATATCGCCATTGCGACTGAGCTTAGGCTGAGCTATCTCGCACACCAACGCCTTGATACGAGCCTTGCCAGCCAATGCGGGCGACGAGAACTGCCAGATGGCCGCCTCGCTATCGGGCAAGGTGATAACACGGATGGTTAGCTGCGCCCCACCCCAGCCCGTAAGCTGATAGGTACGCTGGCCATCCACGTAGCTGGCCGTACAAGGACTCACCTGCTCTAGCGGATAGTCGATGCCATCCACCTCTGCCACCAGTCGGATGTTACGATGATAGCCTTTCTTTACCACGGCAAAGATGGGGCGGTCGCTGGTTTCCAGGCGCCAGTCGGTATGACTGCCGTAGAGAGCACGCGTGTAACGGTTGTTACCATTTGCACAAACAAAAGCGCCCCCCGCACCTGGCTGGTATTGCAAGGTGCGAGGAGCGGGTGTGCCATGGGTTTGGCACATAGCGGATAGCGGGACCATGCCCGCTAGTCCGACTATAACTATCTGTAGCTTATTCATTAGCAGGGGCGCTTCTTGGGCAGATTGAATGCGTCCTGCACTTCCTTCATCTGTGCGTCGGTCATGCCATCGGGCTCCGAACCCATCGACTTGGCACACATATAGATGTTGGCTGCCTTACAGAGCACGTCGGTCTGGTCGAAGGCATCCATGATATCGGTACCAACAGCCACGGTGCCATGCTTCTCCCACAGCACCACGTCGTGGGTCTTAATCTGCTCGAGTGTAGCCTCGGCCAGTGCTACCGACGATGGCATAGCGTAAGGTACGATACCGATGCCGAGTGGTGCGAATGCCAGTGTCTCGGGAATCATCGACCACAGCACGCGTGTCATCTCATCGCCCTTCAGGAAACGCTGGATATGACTCATAGCCACCAGCTCGATGGGGTGCGTGTGCAGGGTAGCCTTGTAGGTAGAACCTGTCTCCAACAGATAGTTGTGCAGCGCCAGGTGTGTGGGCAGCTCCGATGTGGGTGCCACGGGCTCGTCGGCAATGATCTCATAGCTGGCGCAGTCGTCGCAGATGCGGATAATACTACCGTTCTGCATGGGCTCCTTAGCCAGGTCGCGCATGCGCTTGCCCGTACCTTTACAATAGAAATACTTTCCTTTGAGCTGAGGCAGCACCATACCAATCTGCTTCACGGGCGCGATGGCCGGCATCTGCTTGCAGTCGTCGTCCATATATTCGGTCACGTTCACGGTGATGTTTCCACCGTTACGCTCAGCCCATCCTTTCTGCCAGAGATAGCCAGTCACCTCAGCTATCTGGTCAACAACCGCTTTCAGTTCTCCGCGGCCGTTCAAAATACTATTAAACTGTTTCTCCATATCTTTCTTTTGTTATTTGTTCCAATGATTTACCACGGGTGTTAGGCATGCCGATAAGACCAACCACGAGCGATGCCAGCAGCAGCGCCACCATGCAGTAGGCAGCTAAGGTAAAGCCCTCGCCATTGTCGCCATAGATAAAGGTGAACACCAGTCCCCATACAGCCGACAGGCCACGAACGATGAAGAACATCAGTCCCTGCGCACCGGCACGGAACTTGGCAGGGAACAGCTCCGAGCCCCACAAGGCGTAGAACACCTGTACCGAGCTACCGTTGTTAACACCCCACAGGATGGTGAACACCCAGATACCAGCGATGGTTGACACGCCACCACCGATGATAAGAATCCACGCGGTGAGCGCTGCTGCCAAACCGAACACATAGAAGAAGCGGTGTGCCACCTTATCAACCATAAACGAGATGATAAACGTGGTAACCACTACAAACACCCAACTAATGCAACTCAGCATGTTGGCTGCCTCGTTGCTCAGTCCGCCAGCGGTCTCGTAGATGTGTGGCATAAAGAATCCCATCACACTGGCCACCAGGTTCCAGGTAAGGTAGATGGCTGCCAGGAAAGCCACTGTCTTTACCGCAATCTTATTGGTAAAAAGCAGCTTGATGTTATCTACTATACTGCTCTGGTCCTTCTCCTTGTTGGCGGTAAACTCGGCGCTCTCCTCCAGCTGGCGCTGCAGGTTCCAGGCAATGAAAGCCACCACAAACAGGGTAGCGAACACCACACGCGAAGAGAATACCTCGACAGCAGCCTGAGCCGCATCGGCACCGATGATATCGTGGGCGATAGCCTCGACCGGACCGTACAGATAACCGCCCGGCGCAAACAGCATACCGAACAGAAGGATGCACATCGGACCTACGCCCCACGACATCTGCGAGATACAGATGTTACGACCGCGGTTGTTCACCTCCGAACTCTCAGAGATATAGGTCCACGAGGCGGGCACACCGATACCTACCGAGATACCTGTTATCAGGAATCCAGCCAGAAGCATGGGGAAGTTCATCGACAGCATGATGATGAGCACACCCGTCATATACACCAGCAGGTTGTAGGTAAAGATGAACTTACGACCGAACTTATCGGCCAGGAAACCACCGATGATAGCACCGATGGCAGCACCCAGCGCATTGGCACTGAGTGCGTTCAGCCAACCTAAGTGCATCTCGCTCAAACCCAAGTAGTTCTGCCACAGCGTAACACCACTGGCACCAGCTACGATGGCACCTGCATCTAGATAGTTGTTAAGAGACACGGCCAGCGTGCTCTTCAAAGAACCTGACTTAGCCATAGCTTATCTGCAAACTACGTCACACTCAATATTGAATATCTTAGCCACCTTCAGGATGGTATCGATATGATGACCTACAGCAGCAGCCATGTGGTGGGTAGGACCAGCCTCGCTCCACTTGTTAACGAACTCGCGACAGCTCAGCGAGAACTTGGTGCGCATGTTGGTATCGCCGAAGGTAAAGATCTCACCATCTTCATTCACACCCTCAGCAACCACGAACTTGAATACGCCATTCTTGTCCTGTGTGATAGCCAGATAGGTAACAGGTCCCGTGGGAGGATAGAACTGGGTGAGGTATCCACCACCAGCCTTGCCGTGGAATACAGGCACAATCTTCATGGTTGGCTTCTTGGCCTGAGAGATATCAAAGTCGCCAGAGCCTGAGTGACCGATGATACAGATATCCTTGGGGAAGTCGATAGAGTACATCTCGGCCAGTGTGCCTGTACCAGAGATAGTCTTCAGAATCGACATGGCCATAGCCACCTTCATGTCACCCTCAACGGCACAAGCGGTATGCTGCTTGATGAGCATAGAGAAAGCAGGAATCAGCATCGAGTCGAGTTTGCCGGCAACACCCTGTGCAAAGCCATCGTAGTGCGAGGCAATCATACCCAGTTTTTCGTCCTTTACCCACTGTTCAAAGGCTACTACATATTTGGCCATATCCCAAACCTTCTCGATAGTACCACCACCCTCGATATCGAAGGTTGCCAGAATATCCTCAGCCTTGGCACGGATGGCAGCCTCGTCGGTAATATTGTCGGCAATAGCCCACATCTTCTCCCAATCGAACTGCTTGGTATAAACAAACATACGATGGTAGAGGTTGGTCTCATCGATATAAAGATCCATCATACCAGGATATGGACGACCGATCTGAGCGATGTTGGTATCACGGAAACGACGACGTACCTGAGCAGCACGGCACCAGTCCTCAATCTCAGCCTGACAAGCAGGGTCGCCGCCCTCAACAACTCCTGTAATCACAGCCGAGCGCTTTCCGGCACGATTCAGGTCGGCCACCATCTCACCGATGGCACCGCAGGCATAAAGTTCTCCCAACCATGTGGGGATATCGGTCTTAGCATAATCGGGTGCCAACTTCTTCTGCAGGTTCACAATCACAACAGGTACGTCGAGGTCGCGAACGGCAGGCAACATATTATAAGAGGTGCAATAGGTGAGCATCTGCAGGATGACGAGATCAACATCTGCTGCGCGGAACTTATCACCTGCAGCCATCGACTGCTCCTTGGTGGTTACCATACCACCATCGATAATCTCGATGGTATCGGGCAGTGTTTTCTTGAATGCCTCATACTGTGCTTCGAACTCAGGAACGAGCTGAGGGAACTGTGGCAGGTAAGCCTGAAGGGCTATACTGAATACACCTACCTTTGCTTTAGTTTCAACTAATGGTTTTGCCATAATTCTGTTTGTTTTTATTTATTATTCGTTATTCTCAAATATTTCTCGTAAGCCTTATCCCAAGCAGCCTGGTCGGTGGGTTCGTACTTCACCAGATCAAGACTGTTGGCAATGATGCGGCGCATCTCCCAGATATCTTTTACCAGTCCGGCAGCCTGGGCCTGCAGCATGATGTTGCCGATGGCGGTACCCTCTTGCGGACCGGCCAGTACGGTTGCACCGGTGGCGTTGGCGGTAAACTGGTTCAGATACTTGTTCAAACTGCCACCACCAATCACGTGCAGTGTCTTTAATTCGAATGGAGCAAACTCCTGCAGCCACTGGAACACCTGTTTGTAGCGCAGAGCCAGCGAGTCGAAGATACAACGACAGATTTCGGCCGGTGTTTCGGGCACAGGCTGATGGGTGTCGCGACAGTACTGCTGGATGGCACCAATCATGGATTTGGGCGATGCAAACAGCTGGTCGTCGGGGTTGATAATTGAGCGGAATGGCTCAACCTGCATGGCCGAACCCTGCAGCTCGGGATGCGACAACTTGCGCACTTCGTCGGGCCACTCCAGTCGGCAGCGCTCATACAGCCACATGCCACAGATATTCTTCAGGAAACGGGTGGTACCCTCTACGCCACCCTCGTTGGTAAAGTTGCGATCGTACGAGAGGTCGTTGATGATGGCATCCTTGGTTTCGATACCCATCAGGCTCCAGGTGCCACTGCTCAGGTAGGCAAACTGCTCGTTCTTGGCAGGCACGGCGGCCACAGCCGAACCGGTATCATGACCAGCCACAGCTATCACGGGCACAGCGCCCAGTCCGGTCAGCTGCTGCACCTCGTCGGTCAGCACACCAATCCGGGTGCCAGGCATCACCATCTTGCCAAACTTACTGCGGTCTAATCCTACCGATGCCAGCAGGCGCTCGTCGAGCTGCTTGGTACGTGGGTCGAGCAACTGCGAGGTAGATGCGATGGTATATTCGCACACGGCCTCGCCCGTCAGCATCCAACTCAGTGCATCGGGCACAAACAGTATCTGCTTGGCGTGCTTCAGCGCGCTGTTATCCTCCTTGCGCATGGCGTAGAGCTGGAACAGCGAGTTAAAGAACATAAACTGTATGCCTGTTACATCATACACCTCTTTCTTAGTAACGACGTTCTGCAGATAATCGTCCATCGCCTCGAAGGTGATGGGGTCGCGGTAGGCACGCGGATTACGCAGGATGGCGTTGTCCTCGCCTATCATCACAAAGTCCACACCCCAGGTATCGATACCGATGCTCACGATATCCAGATGGCGGCGTGCCACCTCTTTCAGGCCCTTGATAATCTCGAAATACAGGGCGTAGATATCCCAGTAGTAATGACCGCCCTGCACAATCAGGTTATTGGGAAAGCGGGTCACCTCTTCCAGTTCGAATTTGTTATCGTTGATACGGCCGATAATGGTTCGACCGCTGGTAGCACCAAGGTCTACCGAAAAAAAGTATTTTTGATTATTCATATATCATATGTTGTAGTTGTTCTTTCGAAACGGGGTTCTTGGCAAAGGCCAATGGCTTGCCGTCGATGGTAAAATCTACCAGCTCGTACTTATCCGATGTCTTCACGTCGTAAGGCGTTGGGGTTTCCACCTGGATGTTACGCATCACAATGTTGTTGCATCTCGACAGCGGCATGTCGTCGCGCTGCTCGGGCTTGAAGAACTGTGTCCAGGGGTGGATAAACAAAAAGCGCTTGCAGTGACCGGTGATGTTCTCAACCAGCACATACTCGTAGTGCTGCGGCGTGTCGGGACGCATTTTCAACCACAGCACACGGTCGGCACGCTCGGTGTAGCAGTTGCGCAGAATCACGTTGCGGTCGTGCAGCGACTCCGAACCCAGCGTCAGGCAGCCGTGTACCTTTCCGTAGTGACAGTTCTGAATCAGTATGCGCTCGCAATCGCCGTTGGTCTCGTCCTTGTCGGCCCAGGTTCCCTTACCGCCTTTCAGCACCACGGCATCGTCGTTCACGTGCATATAGCAGCCGTTGATGAGCACATCGGTGCAGGCGTCGATATCGATGGCATCGCTCGATGGCGCGCCACGTGTGGGGTCGGGCTCCCAGATATTCTCGGTGGGGGCATAGATGTAGCAATCCAGATAGCGCACGTGGTTGCTCTTGTACACATGGTTGGTCCAGAAGGGCGAGTTAACCAGATGCACATCCTGAATGGTGACGTTTTTCGAGTTCGACACGTAGGTGAGTCGTGGGCGCTGCGCATCCTTGTTGGTACACTGGGGATTCCACTTGCGACGAATCCAGAACTCCTGCCAGTAGTTCAGTCCGTTACCATCGATGGTACCCTTTCCACTGATGGTAAAACCGTCCAGTCCGTCGGCATTCACCAGGGCACAGAAGTAGGTACAGGTTTCGCCCTCGATACGGGTCTTGATATAGGGGAAATCGATGATGCGATCGGAGCCCTTCAATCGTCCGATTACATGCAGGTGCGTACCTTGCTTAAAGAACAAGGCGCCTGTAAGGAAAGTGCCCTCGGGGATAACCACCACGCCACCACCCTCTTGGGCAGCACGGTCGATGACAGCCTGGATGGCCTTGGTCTGCACCACGGTAGAATCGCGACGCACACCAAAGTCGGTAATCACATACTGCTTACCCAGCTTAGCCACATCAACTTTAGTAGTATCCTTAAACCACGCGTCCATCACGGTCTGGTCGGGCCAAACCTCAACGGCGGGTTTCTTCTTGGGTTTTGCAACTCCCGTAGCAACCAGCGCCACGGCAAGCAACAAGAGCACTATTCTTCTCATTTTTCAGTCGTTTGTTTTAATCGCCTACAAAATTACGGATTATTTCCGAATTAGCAGCGATACATATTGTACTAATTGCTATCTTATCGTACGGATTTAGTTATTTTTGGCGTACAATACGCTTAATTTAACTTAGGTTTCAGCTCGTCGGGACTCTCTTTCGTAAACATATCCACTCTGGGTGCCTCGCGCTCAAACAGGTGCTGAATCACCTCGGGTGCCACACGGATGGCGGGTTTGAAATCGTCCGATGCCATGTAGCGCAGTATGCTGTAACGCAACTGTCGGGCCACGGGTCGGCGGTCCAGATTGCGGGTAATGTCCATCGTGGTCATCAGCAGGCGGCCGTTCAGTACGCGCGCCTCTAACAGCATACCCAGTTTACGACTTACGTGCCAGGTATCGATGGGCTGCACGATGGGCTGATAATCGGCGGGGAACTCGGCCATGTTGATTACCTGCGCACGGTTGGTCAACTCCCACCAGTTCAGGTTCTGCCAATCGTCGGTTGGGAAATAGCCGAACACGGGATGGTTGCTC
>JAEEGH010025696.1_pt1 | contig 11794 bp, 10 predicted proteins | sample 9134181 | NCBI WGS metagenome assembly JAEEGH01 (sample SAMN16246544, study PRJNA631951) | gut metagenome | biome: gut microbiome; feature: rumen; material: DP-attached | host: Bos | place: Iran: Karaj | collected 2018-10 | reverse complement strand
TTTCAAGAAGCACCTCAATCATATGGATGAACTCGGGGATGCAGTGCGTCGCGGGCTCAACCACGTCGGGCGTCTTGATGTTTAACTTTGCGCAGTCCGTAAAGAAAGCGTCCGTATAGAACTTCGCAATCTCCATAACGGTCTTGTGCTCGCGCTGCGCGCCCTTTAACATCTTGTCCTCGCCGGAATCGGCATCGTCGGTCAGATGGCCGACGTCGGTAATGTTCATAACGCGCTTCACGTCGTAGCCGAGGTAACGAAGGGTCTTCTCCAAAACGTCTTCCTGAATATAGCTTCTTAAGTTTCCGATGTGCGCAAAATGATACACGGTCGGGCCGCATGTGTACATATTTACCTTTCCGTCAATGTTCGGTACGAAGGGCTCCACCTTCTTGGTAAGTGTGTTATAAAGCTGCAAACGGTTTTCCATTTATTTTGACTCCTTTTTGATGTAATACTGTCCGGAGGTGTACACGAGAATGCCGAGTACACGGTCCTTTTCGGACTCCGGTATATATGCGGAGAAGCCGTTGTCTTTCGTGATCTCCGCCCCGAGAAGCTCCTTCTCGTAAATCGGGAACGCCTCGTAGAATATCTTATCTTCTTCGGTTCCGGCTATAATATATGCTTTGTATTTGGCGCCGAGATACCGCTCATCGATCGTGCCGTAGATGTGACAGTAGCCGGTAACGGATTCGTACTCGATCCGGTTTTCGCCGGCCGACATGTCGTAGGCATCGAGAATCTCAATCTTCTCCGTCGGAGCCGCCATCATCGGCGCCTTCTCGGCGAGGTTGATCAGATTCCGTTCAACGATTTCCAATATAACGACGTCCGCGCCGAGCCGCTCCACCGAGCTCATGCGGTACGGCACCGCACGCTGGAACTCCGCCTTCTCAAACGTCTGCGCGAAGTATCTCCAGGTCGTATTTCCGAAGGAATCCCGGAACATCAGAACCGTTCCTTCCCCCGGACCGCCGTAGGTCTCAATTACCAGCGCCTCATCGAACACGTTCGGCGTCTTCGTCTGGAAGGTGTAATTGATATTCGGATAAACCTGCGGGTCGGTATCGGGCGCGTTCGGATAAATCATGTTCGTAAGGTCCGAATCCCAGTCTCTCCGCTCGGTATAGGTCATGCTCAATAGCGTGCCGGTTCTCGGAGCAAGCTTATCCATGATGGTCCGATAAGCGAGGAAGCCGCCCTCATAGGTCCAGTGGGAATCCTGCGGATGATAGAATACGCGCGGCTCATCGAGAAATGCCTGCTTCAGGTCCGCGTAACAGACTTCGTTTCTTGCAAGCGCCGGCTTCAATGCGTCGAGGTTACTCGGACAGTCAAGCTGCACATAGCGCGCGGGCATGTTCTCGGGATACAGCGTGTTCTTGTTCGGCGCAACGGTGAAAACGAACTCCGCTCCTGCCTTTTTACAGTAATCCTGCACCATACGGAGGGTGTACGCTACATTCTCCGTATTGCGCGGGGTAAGCGTCCGCACGTGACAGTAATCGTCGGCGGTCTTCTCGTAGAAAAGCCAGCCCTTCTTTCCGAGAATGATCGAACTCTCGGCGGACTCTCCGAAGACATACTCCTTCATCACCGTCTGGGCTTCGATCAGCTCGGAACGTCCGCCCATATGATCCGTAAACCAGGCATCAAACTCGGTGAAATAATCCGTGTTCAGACGTCCCTCCTTCATGGGCTTCGGAAACGCCGCCAGTTCACGCTTCTCAGCCGAAGAGGTGTCGGATTTTTGGATCCACACCGTCGCGAACGGAGCCACACAGGCGAGCAGATAGATTATGATGAATACAATCTTTTTCTTCATAAAAACTCCGGTAATCAGAATCGGAAATAGATAAACGGGTTGTAGCTCTGTGACGCAAGCGCCATCATACAGAGCCCGAGGATAATCAGGGAAACAAGCATCGAGCCGTACTCACAGAGAGCCCCGCCGTGCTTCGTATTCTTAACGCGCCCCACAAGGTTCTTAAGGAGCGGTGTTGCGCCGATGATCGAACAGACAATGATTAAGAGAACGTAAGGCGACAGCATCGCCCGCGTTCTGACCCATCCGGCCGAGCCCTGCGGCCCGAACCCGAACATCGCAAGGATCATATCCCATCCCTGCTTAATGGTATCCGCGCGGAATATAACGAATCCGACGGTAACCATAAGAAGCGTATAGATATGGTTGAATACCTTCCATTCCTTGTGAACGGGAATCCAGTGCTTCTCCTCAAGCATCTCAAGCGACCCGTGGAACAGGCCCCATACGAGGAACGTCCAGTTTGCGCCGTGCCAGAAGCCGGTACAGAAGAAGACAACGTACTTGTTGAAGATGGTCCGCCCTCTTCCCTTCCGGTTTCCGCCGAGCGGGATATACAGATAATCCCGAAACCACGTCGACAGCGAGATGTGCCAGCGTCTCCAGAACTCGCGGATGCTGCCGGAGATATAGGGGTAATTGAAGTTCTCGAGAAAATGGAATCCGAACATCTGCCCCAGTCCGATTGCCATATCGGAATATCCGGAGAAGTCGAAATAAATCTGCATGACATAGGCGAACGCGCCGACCCACGCGGTCAGAATTCCGATATCGGATTTCTGCATCGCGAAGATGGAATCGGCGACAAATGCCATGGAATTTGCAATCAATACTTTCTTTCCGAGACCGAGGCTGAACCGTACGATTCCTGCGTAGATTCCGTCCACGGTAACCTTACGGTTGCTGATTTCCTCGGCGATGTCATGGTATTTGACGATGGGGCCGGCAATCAGCTGCGGGAAGAAGGAAATGTACAGAAGGAGCCGGAAGAAATTCTTCTGAACGTCCGTCTGTCCGCGGTATACGTCGATTACGTAGGACAGCGCCTGGAACGTATAGAACGAGATACCGATGGGAAGCGTCAGCTTCGGAACCGGAAGTGCCGCGCTCTTCGGAAGTACGTCGTTTAAGGACGTCACGAAGAAGCCCGCGTACTTAAATACGAACAACAGTCCGACATTTATGATGACTGCCGCCGTGAGGAACAGCTTCTTACGTTTCCCTGCGACGCCGAGGCCGAACAGGTAGTTGAGAATTACGGAAACAAGCAGTAAAAGGACATAGACAGGCTCCCCGTAAGCATAGAAAACAATGCTCGCGAGGATCAGAACCGCATTCCGAAGCCGGCCGTTCGGAAGAACGACGTGCAGAAGAAACACGATCGGCAGGAAAATGCATAAAAATGTTACGGAACTGAATACCATGAAAACTCCATTTAAGGCTTAGTATAGCCGTAGTAATACTTGTCGGTGTAATTCGCCTGGCCCGGTCTCGGACCGTACCGTGAATCGGTATAATAGAACGTTACGGCGTCAAGAGCCGCCTGGCTCATAACCGACGTGTTGCGCATTGCGTCGACATACTGCCATGCGCCGCCGGTGTATACCGCCGTCCAGTTATGTTCGGCATATGTATGGCCGCCGCCCTTGATTACCTTTGCCTCGTAACCCGCTGCGCGGAGTGTGAGCGTCATAAGGGCCGCATAGTGCCAGCAGGCACCGTAGCCCTTATTCAGGCCTTCGATGGCGAGCGTACGGATGCCCTTGCTGCCCGATGACCAGTAGTTGTAATAGCCGATCTTTCTTCTTACCCAGGCGGCTATTGACGAAATGTTGCGGCTTCCGATTTCGTTGTCAAGTGCGTACTGCAGGTATTCGTCGAGGTTTTCTTCGGTAATCGTACCGAAACGGACCGTGGCAACACCGTTGCCGTCAATGTTATATACGCGGCCACTGACCGTAATCTGCGTATTGGTTGCAAGCTGGCCGGACGCGTAGACGTAACGCTGCTGTCCGCCGACCTTCTGCAGGCCCTCTTTCGTAATCAGATAGCCGTTGTCATTAAAGCCGTACAGAACGCCGTCAATCCATACCGCGCCGACTGCGATGGTACCGTCGCTGTAACAGTACATCTTGCCGCCGTCGGTCTGCCAGCCGGCCGGAAGGAATCCGCCGTTGCTTGCAAGGTAGTAACGCTTGCCGCCGATGTATACGTTTCCGCGCACCATCAAACCGGTTTCCGCAAAATAATACTTCTTCCCGTCGATGGTCTTCCATCCGGGCTGTGCGGAACCGTCTTCGTTGTAGTTTCCGAGAATGCCGTCAACCCTCTGCATTCCGCCTGTGGGAACGCCGTCATCGTTCAGGAAATAATACTTATCCTCAATCTTCGTAACACCGGTCTGCAGATAACCCTTAACGTAGTACTGCTTACCGAGCTCGGTCTCGTTGAAGCCGTCGTAATATGCGCCGTCTTCCTGGAACATGTACTTGGTGCCGTCGATTTCGTGCTCGCCGACATACAGAATACCGTCGTCAGCAAAGCAATATGTCTTCTCTTCGATGGTCTGCCAGCCGGTCAGCATGACGCCGTCGTCATCAAAGAAGTACTTTCCGGTTTCGCGGGTGACCCATCCGCGGGCAAGGCGGTGATCGTTCTCGAAGTAGTAATTCTTGCCGTCAATCACCTGCGGGCCCGTTACAAGTCCCTTTTCGGTGCTGTAGAAGGAACCGGTATCGTCCTCAATCCAGCCGGACTGGAACGCGTTATCAATAAAGTACCAGTCGGCATCCTCAGCCGGGGCGATTCCGTTCAGAACCTCGCCCTTCTCGGTCAGGTAGTATTCTTTTCCATCCACCTCGACGCGGCCGTATACAAGCGCGCCGTTCGGCTCGGAGGCATAGTAACACATGTCCTCCGTCCGGATAAAGCCCTTCACCACATAACCGTTCCAGTCAAAGTAGTAGAGCTCGCCGTCCACCGGACAGAAACCGGAAACCATCGTATGGTCAACAGGGCGGAAATACCGCATTCCCCCGTCACACTGCGCCCATCCGTCAAGAAGGCGTCCGTCGGATGCGATATAATAAACGTTATTGTTAATCTCACGGAATCCGGATTCGACAAATCCATGGGAATTCCGGTAATAATCCAGGCCGTTCAGTGTATAGAAACCACGTCGCAGCACACCGTCCGGCTCGCAGAAATAATAGATTTCGCCGTCAATGGCAACTGAACCGGTGCTGATACCGTCCTTCGTGCAATAGTAGATGTTGCCGTCCTTCTCGGCAGCGCCTTCGATCAGGTATCCGTCGCTGTCGAACAGGTACATCTTGCCGTCAATCCGCTGCAGGCCCGTCAGTTTGCGGTTCTCGCTCATATAGAAGCGTCCCCGCGACGTTTCATGCCATCCGGTCAGATACGAATAATAAACCGCAAGGTAAGCAACCACAATCATGGCGCCGACCATCAGCAGCTGCAGGAACAGGTGGGCGGATTTCTTCATTTTCTTTCGGTGAAGCGAAAGAATCATCTCCTCTTCGGTGAGGAGTTCCTCTTCCGGTATCGTTTCAGCGTCTGCATTCTCTTCGGAATAAGATGCTTCGCCGGTCTCAGCGGCTGCTGCCACAGTGCCGTCTTCTGCTGCAGTGTCAGACGCAGTTGCAGTGTTTTCTGATGCAACGTCGGTTTCTGCTGACGTGCCTTCTTCTGCTTCCACAGCAACTGCTTCGGCAGCACCTTCTTCCGTTGCTGCAGCGCTGTCTTCTGCTGCCACAACATCGGATTCCGCAGGAACTTCGTCGGACGCGGCGGACCCGGCCTCTGCCGTAGCATTTGCCGCGGCTCCTGCCTCTTCCATGGCAACGCTTTCCGCCAATATGGACGGGGCGGACACGGCTGCCGCAATGATCGGGTCCGAAACAGACGCCGAATAGCCCTCGGAGAGTTCGGGTTCTTCGGGGTCTTCGGGATCTTCCGTCGGAAAATCCGAATCCGTAAGCGCCAGTTCCTCTTCCAGGGCGGCCGAAAGGGTCTCCGCAACGTGATGCACGGGATTCTCGGAGAGAATCTCTTCTGCGGGACTCAGCTGTTCGATTTTGTCGTTCTCGTCTGTCATCTATACTCCGTAATCTGATTCGTCAGATTTTGTAGTTGGCATATATATAGTCCTTGATGAGCGGGAACAGGGAGATGTTTTCCCTTCCGAGCTCAAAATGCCACCACTCCTGCTTGGCAACAAGCGGAGCGAGACCGGTTCCGGTGGTCATAATGTTATACAGATCTCCGGCTTCCTTCGTGTTGTAGGTCATGTCGCAGCGATAGTCAAGGGTGTGCATCTTGGTCTGCATCTCCACCTCTTTGCCGAGGGCATCAACGGAATCGTACTTCATAATCGTCAGGTCAAGCGCAATTCCACGGTTATGGCTTGAGTTGTTCGCAATAAAGTAAGCTTCCGTGTAGTTCTTTCCGACAAGATAACCGTTGGCGAGCGTCAGCTTCTTATCGTTGCCTTTGTCGTCCTTGAGGTTCTTGTTCACGGCTTCCTCACGGAAATACCCGTTGCCGGTCATCGCGTTGAATACCTTCTTCGAGGTCGCGTTCGGGCGGTAAGCTTCGTAAATCAGCAGACAGTAGCCCTTATCGAGCGCGTTCTTCTGCGCTGTCAGAAGGGTAATCGCAACGTCCCAGACAGCAGGCATCTGTTCCCTCGGTCCGTAGTTGGGAAGCGCTTTGCCGGTGATATCCGCGATTTCGTTGTAACCTTTGACCTTCAGCGATTCTTCGCCGTTCTTTACATAGAGCGGGTTGAAACGCGTGTCGTGGTCGGATTTTACGTCGACTTCCTTGCCGTTACCGCCGCAGGAAAACAGCGACGAGTAGGCATTGGTACGGTTATACTGGATTGAGTATTGGTTGGACGCCGGATAAATCATGGCAAGGTCAACGAACATGGCATTTGCCAGAACCCAGCCCTGCTTTTCTTCGCCGTTCACGGTGCCCGTCACATGGATGCTGTAACGGTTGTTCATGCGCTCGCAGACATAATGTCCTTCCTCATCGGCGGTAATCACCATCGGGGTTCCGCCGGGAAGCGCGCAGTCAATCGTTCCGAGAGCGACATCGGTATAAAGCGAGGTGTCAAGCTGTGCCCAGCAGTTTACGCCGAGGCAGCCCTTCTCCGCCGTATATGGGACGGATTTCGACTCTCCGCCGACCTTCAAAAAGGCATATACATTGAGGAACGGATCGCCGTAATCCGGCGTTACCTCAGGGGTAAACTGCAAAACTTCGGACTGCAGCGTCGCAAAATCCTCTTTCCTTGCATCCACCATAACCTCGTACTGCGTATCGGTGCGCAGTCCGCCGATGGAGATAAATGCGTCCTTGCTTTCAATCTGATGCCAGTCCTCTTCGCCCACGGTGCGATAATAAACGAGGTAATCCGCGCCCTCTCTGGTGAGCGGCCATGCAAGCTTTACGGAATGGCTGTTCTGCCCCTCAATGCGGACAACCGGCCGTACCGCCTCGGCGGAAACAATGCCTTCGCCCGAGAACGGTCCGAAGGAATCCTCAGGTCCGACGGAGCGCACCTTAACATGATAGGTAAATCCGGAATTGATCGGGATGAAACAAGTGGTGTCCTGTGTAACGACCTGTTCCCAGTCGCCTTCTTCCGAACGATAGTTGATCTCATACCCCGTCGCGCCTGCAACCGGCTCATAACCGACGGTCAGAATCTCCGAACTGGCGATGATGTGGTTGATATCCGGCACTCCTGCAGGATCCCACGGAATCGGCGTAGCCGTCGGAATGGCCACCATCTCCGTCGGATTGGCCTCGGTTCCCGGAACCGGCTTCTCACCGAAAATCTTGTTCACCGCACGAACCAGAAAGAATATCGCCGTACCGAATACGGCAACGACCACCGCCCCGATGATCAGATACCGGGTCAGCATCTTCTTTCTTCGAGAACGTACACTCATGCTTTTTTTCCTCCCATAAAAAAGTCTGGTTCTCTCTTTCTCTCTTACGCTCTTTTCTTACTGAAAGCTTGCGTCCGCAAGCATAATCTCCGTTACATGGTCTTTCGATACGATAAATGTGACACTCTTCTTGCCGGAAACATACACCAATCCGGCCATGGTCATCTCATGCGGGTCGCCGTATGCGGCAATCACGTCCTCCTCGGTGGAACCGATCGAGATTCCCTTCTCGGTCGCGAAACCGACTTCGGTAAATGTGGCGCTGTACACATACTGCTTGCCGGCAAGCGTCACCGTATCAATATGAAAGCCTTTATAGTAATAGTTTATGTCATAACCGATATTCAGACAGGAAACGCCTTCGAGCTTCTCTATAACCGTCCCGATGGTTTCTTCCTTTCCGGTAAATTCCATACCCGGACGGATGGTAACCCCTGCGACGATTACGGCGCAGTCGTCTTCCGTAAAGGTGCCGGACGGGTCCACGATGTGCGTGATCGTCGGATCGACGGTGGGCGTCGGACCTTCGGTAACGGTGGGCGTAATCTCGTCGGGATCCGGGCTCGGCGTAGGCGTCGGACTCGGCGCGTCAGTGTCCACATAGGGCTTGCTGTCACCGACTCCGTTGCCGATTCCGAGAACGACTTTCTTCGCTCCGGTATCCGTTACGGCATTCCTCGGTTGTCCGCAGGCGGTGCACAGAAGAATCATTGCGATCACTCCGCACAGGGCCAGGCATTTCTTATGCATTCTCCCCGCTCCTTTACAGCGATTAAATCATAGCATACCAAGATATATTATAGCACAAAGCGCCGTCAAAGGCAATACTGCGTTCTTCCCGCGTAGTATGCCTCTGACGGCACTGACGATTCTTTGTAATCGATTGTCTCCGGCAGTTATTCCGGTGTCGGGTGTCACATTTTCGGGCGGAAAATGTTATGACCTCGGGCAGCCTCCGCAGGCGCTGCAACGGCTGAACTCCGGGAACTCCGGCTCGGTAATCAGGCATACCGCCTGGGCGGCAATTCCTTCGCCGGCTCCGGTAAATCCGAGCCCCTCCTCGGTGGTCGCCTTCACGCTCACCTGCCCCACTTCGATGCCGAGATCTTCTGCGATGTTCTCACGCATTGCGGTCAGGTATGTCGCAAGCTTCGGGCGCTGGGCAATGATGGTCGCGTCGATGTTCGAAACGACGTACAGTTTCCCGGCAAGCAGCTCCCGGACCTTCCGAAGAAGCACCCGGCTGTCGATATCCTTGTAAGCCGCGTCCTTATCCGGAAAATGCTGCCCGATATCGCCGAGCGCAGCCGCTCCGAGCAAAGCATCCATGATTGCATGAATCAGAACATCCGCGTCCGAGTGTCCGAGCAGTCCCTTTTCGAACGTAATCTCCACTCCGCCGAGAATCAGTTTTCTGCCTTCCGTCAGGCGGTGAACATCATAACCGGTACCAATCCGCATAGTCTTCTCCCCTCTAACTACTCAAAGAAGCGCTGCATCTGCTGCTTCTTGCTTTCCTGAATGATGGTCTCGTAAACCGCAGAAACAATCTCCTCGTACTCCGCTCCGGCAAGCTGCCGCACACGGCGCCTGAGGAGGTCCTCCCGCAACTGGTCATAGACCGGAAGGTTCTGTTTCTTCTTCGCTTCGGCCATTTCATTGGTCACATAAATCCGCCGCACAAGCAAATCAACGATCTTGCTGTCCAGCTTTTCGATTTCCATTCTGCATTCTTCTAACGATTTCATGCTTTTCCGTCCCCTTTTGCGCTAATCCGTCTGTCTTATTCTACCTAAGGAAGCAATGCTTGTCAATGTGTTGATTTTTCGGAAGGATGATGGTAAATTGTATGTAGACTTGAGACGCCGTGACGTACCCGCGCCGCGGCCCGGATAGAGAGGAATTATGAAACTCGATAAGAAAAAACTGATTTCCATAATTGTGATGCTGGCCCTTCTGGTCATCGTTTCCGTTGTGCTGCCGAAACTGACCGGGAAGAACGGCGGCGATACCGAACCGACGCTTGCCGTCAACACGCCGACACCCACAAGCGAAGGCATAAAGGATGCCACCCCGACGCCGGAACCGACGAAGGAAGCGACTCCGACGGAAAATGCTACGGCTACTCCTACGGCCGAACCGACGAAGGAAGCGACTCCTACGGCCGAGCCTGCTAATACGGCTACGCCGACTCCGACGACCAAGCCTACCGCTACGCCGAAGCCGACCAAGACGCCGACGCCCGCTCCCGCAATCGATGAGAACGGCTGGTACTACTCGAAGGACGAGGTCGCTTTATACATCCATACCTACGGAAAGCTTCCGTCCAATTACATCACGAAGGATGAAGCCGAAGCCCTCGGCTGGACCGGCGGCTCCGTGCAGAAATACAAGGAAGGCGCCGCAATCGGCGGCACCTATTTCGGCAACTACGAAGGTCTGCTTCCGAAGAAGAACGGCCGCAAATACTACGAATGCGACATCGACACCGACGGCAAATCCTCCCGCGGTGCGAAGCGCATCATCTATTCGAACGACGGTCTGATCTACTACACGGACGACCATTACGAAAGCTTTACCCTGCTTTACGGAGAGCCTTAAGGAAAGGAGACGCACATGAGAACAGTTGTTATCGACGGAGCTTTTATGACCGAGAAGGCCGTTGCGTACGCCTATCTGATGCGGCGGCTCGGCTTTCCCTCCTACTTCGGCATGAACCTGGATGCCCTTTACGACCAGCTCACCGACCCCTGCGAGCAGACGCAGATCATAATCTACCGGAAGAAACGGCTCCTTGAAAGCCTCGGCCCCTACGGCCAGCGCATCCTCGACACGATTCAGGACGCCGTGAGGGTGAATATGAATCTGACATATGCAGAGGATGATGTGTAAGTATTGCGAATGACTTATGTCTGTGGCACAAGCCATCCTGCACATAATAAACGACACAGAAAAAGCTACCGCGAAAGCGATAGCTTTTTTTGATAGCGAAGGGGGGATTCGAACCCTCGACACTACGGGTATGAACCGTATGCTCTAGCCAACTGAGCTACTTCGCCACGTCTGTAAAGTTGAAAAACCGTACTTTTGCATTATATGCACAATCTCTGTGTTTGTCAAGGGAAATTTCACAGTTTGAACGTATCCGGCAGAAGTTCCGAAAGCGTCCGCTCTTCGTACGTTCCGGATTCGGTTCCGAGGATGACCGGCATGTCGGCAGCGCCGAATTCCGCAAGCACCTGACGGCAGCTCCCGCAGGGCGGACATATCTCTGTTGCCTTCTCTTTCACAGGGGCGCCGACAATGGCAATCGCCTTGAAAACGCGCGCTCCGGCCGTCGCCGCCGTAAAGGCTGCCGACCGCTCCGCGCAGTTCGTAAGTCCGTAGGATGCATTCTCAATATTCGCGCCGCGGTAGATCTTCCCGCTCTCGCAAAGGAGCGCCGCTCCTACGGCGAAACCGGAATACGGCGAATAGCTGTTTTTCCTGGCAAGAATCGCTTCGCGAATCAGTTTCTGTTTCATTTCTTCCGAAATCATGCCGCACCTCCTTAGCGCTGGTCGTGCAAATGGAAAACTTCTATGGCATTTGCCGCACAAACAAAACCTCTATGGCATTCCCGCGAACGGAAACTATCTCTCCGTCTTTACACTCCATGTCTTTCCGTCTGAGGAAAATATGACCGTTCCCCGTTCATCAGTCCGGTAGGTTTCCACCGAGAACGCCTGCAGTACGCGGAGCACATCGTCCGCCGGGCCGTCGTCGCCGCTTCCGCAGGTAATTACCGCATAGGAAGGGGCAACCTCCTTGACGAACTTCTTCTGCGTCGCGTCCGTCTTGCCGTGATGGCCGGCCTTCAGAATGTCGGACTGAATCTCATATCCGTTGTCCCGCATCTCTTTCTCGGTCTTGCTGAGGGCGTCGCCCATCAGAAGCGCGCTGCGTTCGCCGTACACATAGCGGAGCACGATCGAACAGTCGT
>JAEEGH010025695.1_pt1 | contig 11794 bp, 9 predicted proteins | sample 9134181 | NCBI WGS metagenome assembly JAEEGH01 (sample SAMN16246544, study PRJNA631951) | gut metagenome | biome: gut microbiome; feature: rumen; material: DP-attached | host: Bos | place: Iran: Karaj | collected 2018-10 | reverse complement strand
TGAACTGGCCAGTCTTGGGCTTGTAGGTGAGCTTCAGCGAGGAAACATTCGTTTTCCCCTTGGAGGTGTCCACCATGAGATCTTTGCCGGACTCCTCGTCGTAGAGAGGCGTCCTTGCCTCGCCCTTCTTAGGCTTCCGCCATTTGACGGACGCGCCCTTGGCGAACTTCCATTTGCCGCCGGAGACTTCGAACTTGCTGTCGAGCGGCAGCAACTCCCGCTGCAGCCTGCCCGGCACGTCAGGGTTGAAGCCCTCTACGTTGAAGGTATGTTCGCCACCCGCGAGCGCACCACCGACCTTCGCGGTGTTGACGGTCAGCCCGCCGGCAAGGCCGTCGCCTCCGCTGAACGAATCGCCGTCGATCGTCACGACGATCCCGCCGAGGTCCGCCGTCACGGGAACAACCGTCACGTCGACCGGCGCCTTCGCCTTGTAGGACTTCTTTTTGCCGTCGAGGCCCGTCAGCTTGGCGGACACCTTTGCGAACCCCTTGCCGTTCGCCTTGCCGCACTTGAGCTCGAACGTCCCCTGCAGCGGGTTCGCCGTCGCGCGCGTCGCGACGCCCAAAAGCTTACGCGCCTTCTTCCACGCCTCGGGAACCTCGCCACCGAGCGCAGTCTCGGCGCACACCGCCGCCATCGCGGCGGCAAACAGCAAGATGATTTGTCTTTTCATTTCCTTCTCCTAGGGATCCACGGCGGAAAAAGTATAACAGAAAACCCGCCGCCGACGCAAGAGGAAAAGGCGGTCACGGCTCACCCAGAGGGTTCGCCCCACCTTGCGGCTCGCCCGGAGGGCTCGCCCCACCGTTGGGAAAGGCGATTTCGTCGGCCATAAACGCGCCGCCGATGCGGCCGGAAAGGCGAACGAGGCCGTTGGAGAGGGACCAGGAGCCGTCGGCTTTCTGGTGGAAGCCGACGGCATTGTCCACAAATGGCAATTGTTCACCATTGCCCACAACTATCAAATCCAAATTGGCCGCCGCCCCGCCCGGAGTACTCCCCCCGGCGGCTTTGCCGCCTCCCCCCTCTCGGAGGGGGGCTTTTGAGTAATAGCGTTCGCGCTCGGAGAAAAACGGGATTGATATTTCCGATTTGTGAACATTTGTGGCAATTGCGGATTTGTGGACAATCCCATCATCTCCCGCCTTCAGCGCCGTGGCGTCCCCGTTTGCGCGCGCGAACGCCTCGGTCACGAGCGCATAGGGTTCGTCCTGCTCGTTCACAAGGCCGTAGTTGGAGTCTTCGGGGAGCGCCGGGCGCAGACCGGTCGCGGGCTGGTCCACCCACATGAACCAGTTGTAGCCGGCAATGAACGGCTCCGCAAGCAAGGTGCGGACGTAGAGTTCCACGGCGGCGGCGCGCTCCGCCTGGGTGCGGAAGCGCTGGCCAGCGCCGTGCAGGCACGGGCGCCCGGCGTCGAGCGCCGGAAAGCTCCATTCCGTGATCAGCAGGGGGCGGCGGCAAAGCGCATGGACGCGCCGCAGTTCGCCCTGGATCGGAATGCCGCCCTGGTCGGTCAGAACCACGCCGCGGTCGAGGTCGCACCAGGGATAGAAGTTCAGCGAAACCGCGTCGCAGTATTTCCCCGCCTCCTCCCAGACGACGTCGTGCGTCCAGAGCGTGCCGCGGGCGAAGCGGCATCCGAGGACCGCGTGGTTCGGGTCCGCCGCGCGGATCGCGGCGGCGTTGATGGAGAAATACCGCTCGGCGACGAGCCGAAGGAAGCCGATCTTGGCCTCGCGGGGAACAGCCGAGGCTGTCGTTTGCTCTTGATTGCTTTCGAGCCACTCCTCCAGCGCCTTCCGGGCGCTGTGTCCGGGCGGCAGTTTCGAGACGAGGTCGAAGAGTCCCGCGCCCACATCGGAGCCGCGTCCCCACCAGCACAGTTCGTTGTCGATGAACCAGCCGACGAGCCATGGGTCGTCGCGGCTGGAGGCGCAAAGCGTTTCGGCGGCCCATTCGCAGGCCCGGGCGTAATCGGCGTGGAAGACGTTGGGGAACGCGTTGCAGGGGGCGTGCTTGTTTTCCGCAATCCACCACTCCTCGTCGGCGTAGGTGAAGCGGTCGCTCATGGCGAGGCTGATCGCGTGGGCCATGCCGCGGTGGCCGAGCGTGTCGAGGTCGCACCCCGCGGCGAGCATGTCGAAGCCCCAGGCGCGAAGCCGCGCGAGCGTGTCGTCCGCCCAGGCCTGGGTCGATGGATAGGCTTTCAGGTTGTGGTCGCGGTAGGCGCGGCGGCCGCCGAGTTTTTCGCACGGGAAGCCTTCCCATTTCACGTGGTCGATGCCGGTGATCGGGATGGCCCGGCCGACTGGATCGACTGCCCAGTCGATGCCGCCCAGGTTCTCCACGTGGAAGAAGCCCGTGGCGGCGCCGCGGACGCCCGTTTCCGGGCCAACGGGGCTATACGGAGGCGTGGCCGTCGCCGCGCCGCCGGTAGCCGATGGACCGGCCACGCCAGCTGCCGCGTCCATTTCCGAGGATTCCACCATGGCCTTGAAATTTCCCGTGGCGCGCAGGGCGGGGATTGCGCCGGACGGGAGTAGCGGTCGGCCCTTTGGCTCGAAGGCGGTGCGATAGACGAGCGCACCGGTTTCTGCGTTGCGGACCTCGCCCTCGACACGGTCTGGCGCGAAGCGCAGCGAGAGGTCGTAGGCGCGCCCCCATTCCCATGTTTCGCCTTTCCTGTCCTCGACGCGCTTGTAAAGACCGTATGCCGGCCATTGGCCATCCGTCATGGGGCCGAGTTCGACGAAGCGTTGCGCGCCGAAATGATCCGGCCCCTTTGCGAGCGAGAGGCACCAGAAGTCGCGCGCAGAGACGTAGGCCGCTATGCCGACGGTCCCGAAGGATTCGCCTCCGCACGAACGCGGCCTGACGCGGGCGCGCAATTCGACGGCCCCCGCCGGCGCGATGTCCGCCAGCGCAAAGCCGGAACTGCGCGATTCGAGCGCGGCGCCGTCCGCGCGCCAGCCCACCGGGTCAAGCCTCCAAAGGGACTCCGGCGCCCTTTCGTTCCGCCGGACGTGGCGGCCGCCCTCCAGTTCCTCCCCAGGCGGCTGGCGCCGCCCCGATGCGCGCCCCTCCCCGGCGTCCGCAACGAGTTCCGCCCCGCCAAAGGCCAGAATGCAAGTGAATGCTACACAGAAACGCAGTGACATTGGGTTTCCTTTCTAATGCGTTGAAGAGTTTTACGAAGACAGTTTATACGATTCTTAAGCAGATTGCAAGGTGGGTTCCGCGCATCGCTGCCGCCGAAAGGACTCTGTCCAGAGAAGTTTCTGGCGTAGTCGCCGCGTTTTCTGGTGCAGTTTTCGCGGTAGTTGTTTTGGCGTGTTTTTCAGATGGTGCTTCTGCTTGTCCCTCCACAATCGCGCCTGGTGCGATGCGCTCTACGCGCTGAACGTTCCGTTCGCCCTCTGCGATACGGAAATGCTCGAAAACGGAGCCGGGGAGTCGGCAGACGTGCTGATCCTGCCCCAGGCGATGTATCTCGGAGGCCGGGACGCCGCGGCCATCAGGGCCTTTGCAAGGGCGGGCAAGACCATTCTAGCCGAGATGAACCTCGGCGCATACGATGCCGACACCGGGCGCTTCTCAATGGCGGTGCCGGGGCACGGCCTTGCCGATGATTGGGACGTGCGCGAGGAGGAGTCCACGGCGGCTGTCCATTTGCCTTCCGAAACGACCACCGCAGTCGCCTCAGACGGCGCGGACGACGTCTCGAAGGCGCTCAGGAGTTCCGGCGTCTGCGGAAGCGACTACTTCGGCTTCGATGCCGCCGATGGGGCGAAGGGGCTTGGCGCATTTGACTTCGCCCAGCTGAAGACGGCTAACGGAGAGGTTATTGCAAGGTTCGGCGACGCGCCGATGGCCGTGCGCACAAGAACGTCATCCGGCGGAACGGTGTTCTACTTCGGCACCCAGCTCGGCACGGCGGCAGCCGGGAAGGGCGACGATTCATTTCTCCGCCATGTCATTTCGATGGTTCTGGAGTCAGCCAACGTGCCAGCGGACGATGCCGGCGGGATGCACATTGACACACTTTCCGACGAAACTGGAACCATGAGATTCGCCGTGCTTGTCAACGAGGGCGAAAGGGAACTCCCCGTGCGCCTGCCTCCGGGGAACTGGAGGGAGCTGTTTGGCGGCAGTCCAAAGACTCTCCGCCCTGGAACGGCGGCCCTGTTTATCAGGCAATCTTGAAAGTCCTCGGATTGATATTCCAGTAGATGCAATAAGGGGCGTTCGCCCTTTGCAACACGCACGGCGATATGCAATGATACCTTCGACACGCCGATTACGATAATCTCGTAACGGATTTCGCGTAATGGCGTGCCCATTGGCATAGAGACTGCATGAAGTTGCTCCACCCTGTCGCTGTAGGCCATTCTGGCGCGGGTGTTCCCCTCCAGTTCCAGGATTTGACTTCTGCGGCAGATTTTGGTTGAATGGATACAGCCATGACCGTTCAGGAAATAGTAAAAACCCCGGAATACCAGTCGGTAGTCAACGACTACCGAGGAATGTGCCTGTGGTTTGCCAGCGAGCCGGAGACCCCTTCTAGTGACATCCAGCTAGAGCAGATACTCACTGAAATCGAGAAAAACGGTGACATGGCCGCATTCAAGCGCGTTGGGAGGATACGGAAATGGCTACCACGGAATTTCAGGCCGAGGTACTCAAGCGGATTGCCCGTTCGCGGATAGACGGAGGGGCGACCTACATCGCCGGCGGACTTGCTTTGAACCACGTCCTTGGCACTCCCCGCTTGTCTCACGACATCGACGTGTTCAATGACACGGAGGAAGCTGTTGCCGTTGCTTTTGAAAGAGATGTCGGCATTTTGCGTGCGGCGGGATTTTGATTGAGTTCGTTGCAAGAGTTCGCTATGTCCAGTCCGAGCTGGACCACCTTGTGAAACTACCTGAACCTCTTGACGCCGCAGCCATCATGCGCAAGTGGCATGAAATGATTTGGGCGGCACGCGAGACGATTGCGCTGCTGCCAGCGGAAGAGGCGGGCAAGTGCGTCGCTAACGCCGACGGGACTCTTTTCCAAGGCACGGACGACGAGTTGCGCGAGGCGCTGGACGCCGGGCGCATCGTCTTCCACGAAGGCTGCATCGGCGGCGCATGGCCGCAGATAGTCGGGAACTAGCCAAGGCGCGCGCGCCAAATCTCTTTTCCTAAGATTTCCCGACTTTGCTCTATTCGCCCTTTGCGCCGCACCATGCGATGTGGTATGATGGATGGCGTTTGCGACTATAAGGAGACGCAAATTCAAATGAAAAGCGACATCCTTCCTGAAACTCCTGCGTCTTTTGCCGAACCGGCCCGTACAATTCCGCTCGACGACTGGGCCGACGTAATCGTCGCCGGCGGTGGGCCGGCGGGAGTGGCGGCGGCCGTCTCGGCCGCACGCGCCGGCGCAAGGGTCCGCCTCTTTGAGTCGCACGGGTGCCTGGGGGGCGTATGGACTTCCGGCCTGCTCGCCTACGTCTTCGACTTCGACAAGTGCGAATTCGGCTTTGAGCTGATCCGCCGCCTCGACGCCTTTGGCGCGCGTTTCCCCGACCGTCCCGGCGCCGAGGGGATGCGCTTCTATCCCGACGGACTCGACAAGGACTGGGTTTACGCCCCCGAGGAGATGAAGGTCGTTTGCGAGGAGATGTGCGCGGAGGCCGGCGTCCGAGTTACGCTCCAATGCCCAGTGGTCGCGGCCTACCGCGATGCGTCCGGGCGAAACATCTCAACCGTGGTCACGGAGGCCAAAGGAGGCCGGCGGGCGTGGCGCGCCAAGATATTCATCGACTGCACTGGCGACGGCGACCTTGGTGCACTGGCGGGATGCGGGTTCGACATGGGGTTCGGCCCAGATGGCCGCGGGCAGCCCGCCACGCTGAACGCCCTCGCCGTGGTTGACGACGGCGACGCACTCGCGGCGCAGGGCTTCGTTTCAAACGAGCCGGCGATGTGGACGCGCTCGGACGATCCGGCGACTGGCGGCACTGTCTGCCACCACATCGAAGCCAGCCGCAGGATCAAGGCCGAATTGCGTCGGGCCGGCCTGGAGCCGAGCTACGGCGACCCCACGCTTTTCAGGATGCACCGCAACCTCTTCTGCTTCATGGCGAACCACGAATACGGCCTTCGCGTTGACGACGCCCAGGCGATTTCGGACGCCACCATCCGCGCACGCCGCGAAGTGATGTCGCTTGCCGCGGGCCTCGCCAGACTCGGAGGGCCGTGGAAGGGGATGCGCATCGCGGCCACAGCCGAGCAGATTGGCCATCGCGACGCGCGGCGCATCCACGGCCGCTACACGGTGACGCGCGCCGACGTAACGGCAGGGGCGACCTTCCCGGACGCCGTCACGACCTCCCGATTCGGCATAGACATTCACGGGCTGGATCTGGCCTCCAACAACGAAAAGGCGGCCGGACAGAACTTCGGCGTCGCCTTCCGTCCCTTCCAGATTCCCCTCCGGGCATGCCGCGCCATCGATGCCGACAATCTCCTCATGGCAGGGCGGTGCATTTCCGGCGACTTCATCGCGCATGCAAGCTACCGCGTCACCGGCAGCGCCGTCGCAATGGGTGAAGCCATCGGCAGGGAAGCCGCCGCCATGGCGCGGAACATGCCATAGCAGCATGCCTGACGGCAGCAGCCATCCATTTCAACCGCCACTTTGAAATCTCAAAAATTCATAATAATTTTGGATTTCAATCCAAAAATATTATAATAATTCGGGATTTGACTCCCGAAAAATTATATGATAGAATTTATCACAAAGGTTTGAATATGTTTATTAATCGTGAAATCAACGCGTTCTTCGCCAAACGCATGTTCGGCGGAAAAGTAATAGTAGTCTATGGACCGAGGCAGTCCGGTAAGACTACATCAATCGAGCATTACCTCAATACATCTGGGCTTGCCGGGGAAACCGTTACTTTCAATGGCGACGAAACTAATGACCGCCAGTTGCTAGCAGATGCCTCCGCTGAAAGACTGAAGACGCTCATTGGAAACAAAAAAGTGGTGTTTATCGACGAAGCACAGAAGATTCCAGAAATCGGATGGGTACTAAAGCGATTCCAGGACAGAGTGAAGGATGTTCAGGCAATCGCATCCGGCTCCTCCAGCGAAGCGCTGGCGGAACAGACCGAGGAACCTCTCACCGGTCGAAAATTCGAGTACACCCTTCTCCCGCCGTCCTTTGCGGAACTCTCGGCCATGTCCTCTCCAGTTGATGAAATGAGGGAACTGGAAAGAAGGCTTGTTTACGGTTCTTATCCAGATATCATTACACATCCAGGAGACGAGGTTGCCAGAATACGTGAAATCGGAAAAGGCTACCTTTACAAGGACATTCTCCAACACGAGGAAATCAAGCGCCCGGAACTGCTGGACAAGTTGCTACGGGCATTGGCGTTTCAAATTGGCCAGGAGGTCTCTTTCAACGAAATCGGGCAATTGGTTGGATGCGATGCCAAGACCGCCTCGAAATATGTCAATATCCTTGAAAAGGCATTCATCGTCTTCCGATTAGGAAGCTATTCGCGCAATCTTCGCAACGAACTCAAGAAGAGCCGCAAAGTGTATTTTTACGACATTGGCATCAGGAACTATGTTCTAGGAGACTGGCGTCCACTTGCCCAGCGTGGAACTGCAGAGACAGGGCATCTGTGGGAAAACTACTTCATAGCGGAGCGGCGCAAGCGAATTCTTGCTGACAATCCAGACATACGGATGTTTTTCTGGCGCACGACGCAGCGTCAGGAGGTTGATTTTGTGGAAGAGACGGCTGACGGGCTAAAGGCATACGAGTTGAAATGGAATCCGACGAAGGCACAGGGTGCAATCTGCGCGACTTTCAGGAATGCCTATCCAACGGCCATGTGTGTCGGCGTTTCCCCTGCGAATTGCGCAGAACACCTTGCCTGCCCCTCAGTTTAATGGCTTCTGGAAGCCGCGTGCAAAAGTAATCCGCTCCCTATTCCCCGCTCCCCATTACCGGGTCTGTCTCGTCATAGAGCCCAAGGGCTTCCCTCACTTGGTAAATTGCGGAGGAGTAGTCCGAGGCCAGCTGGGGAACTGTTTTCATCGATTCGTCTTTGGTTTCATAAGTGTAAGTCAGCGCCCAGAAGAGCTTGTCGAAACTGACCTCTTCGCCCACGGCCGACTTTTCACTGACGTTGTCGTGTATCAGGCACACCAGCGACCTTTTCCCATTTGAGTCGGTCATGTTGGCAAGCGCCCTGTCTCGTCCGATAATCTGGGTAATCTCCAGCTTCTGCTCCCCCTCTGGAGACTTGCCGTCAATCAGTTCAATCGCCTTGTTTATCCCATCTAGATTCTTGCGAGACATTACCCCCTGCTCCGCAGCCTTCACATACCACTCCAGCATCTTCCCAATATCCTTTTCGACGCCGATGCCAAAAAAGAAGCAGGTTCCAAGCTTGCATTGCGCGGCGGCGAACCCCTGCTCCGCAGCCTTTTGATACCACCCTGCGGCCGTAACCGCGTCTTCCTCCACGCCATCGCCGTTGGTGTAGCATGCGCCAAGATTGTATTGCGCCGTCGCGTTGCCCTTCTCCGCCGACTTGCGGAACCATTCCACGGCCTTCGCATCGTCCTTGTCAACGCCGACGCCTAACTCGTAGCAAAAGCCCAGGCAGAGCTGCGCCCGATCATCGCCCTGCCTCGCGGCCTTGAGATACCATTCGACGGCCGTGCCCTCGTCCTTGTCAACGCCAATGCCCTTTTCGTAGCAGAGCCCTAGGTTGAACTGCGCCTTGGCATTGTTTTGCTCGGCAGCCTTGAGGAACCACTCGACGGCCTTCTCGGCATCCTTTTTGACACCACGGCCATAACGGTAGCATAGGCCCATGTTTAATTGAGCTTTTGCGTATCCCTGCTCCGCCGCCTTGCCATACCATTCAAACGCCCTGCCCTCATCCTTCGCAATTCCCTCTCCGCTTTCGTAGCATTCGCCAAGGTTGCGCTGCGCCGGGGCATAGCCCTGCTCAGCGGACCAGCGATACCACTTGACGGCCTTGACCGCGTCCTTGTCGATGCCCAGTCCAAAGCCGTAGCATACGCCAAGGAGGCATTGGGCCTTGGCGTCGCCGGCATCCGCCTTGGCCCTGCACTGCTCGACGAACTCCGGCGTGAAGCGGCTGTTCTCAGCCTCGGCGGACATGGCGGGCGAGGAAATGGCGAGACAGAAGGCTGCCACCGCAAATGCGCGTAGTAAGGATGTTGCGTTTTTCATGAGGTTATTCTACACTTTCCGCGCCTGGCGCGCCATTCATCCCGGCGCATTGACGAGGGCCATGGTGCCGTGGTAGAGGAACGCCCCGTAGCCAATGGTGAAGACGAGGTCGCCGTAGAGGGCGTGCTCAAGATTGGCGAGCAGGAGGCTGCCTGTCTTCTCGTATGTCCGCCAGAACATTATTCCGCCGACGAATGTCAGCAGCAAGGCCCATGGGTTCAGGAAGAACACATGGCAGAAGGAGAAGCATGCGGCCGCGGCCAGCGTTCGCACGGCCTGGTTCGGGAAGAGCGCCGCATAGCGTTCGCGGAAGAAGGCCCGGTATATGACGCCCTGCGGGGCAACCGAGAGCACCGGGTAGGCGAACATCACGACAAGCCAGAACTTCGGATGGGTTGAGACGAAGGAGAAGAGCCACTCGGGATGTATGTGGTGCAGGAGCGCCACCATGGCGACTGCGGCGGGAACGGCGCGGAGCAGCGTCGCCGCAAGCCTCCGCTCCGTTATCGCGGCGCCGCCTACCCCCAGGACGGCGAGTGGCGCGAAACCGCGCTGTCTGACAAGCCAGGCGGCGAGCGGCAACGTGGCGAGCCACAGCGCCGGTATCACGGGAAAGGAGCGGATGCGCAGCCGCGCCAGGGTGAGCATCGCCGGCAGCGCGAAGTACAGCGCCGCCATCTCAGCGAACAGCCATGGGCTCGGTTTTCTTGTTTCACTACCAGTGGACATACATCCGGCTCTTTTTCTCTTCACCATCACCCTGCGCCATGCAGAAGAACTCCCAGCCATAGCGTTCGTAGAAGCCAGTGTGGTCAGTGAGCAGGTAGAGCGGCGACACGCCCCTGCCTCGCAAATCCTCAACGGCCAATTTCAGCAAATGGCCGGCAATCCCGCGACAGCGATAGTCCTCTTCGGTGTAAACGGCGCAGACATTGGGCGTCAGATCCTTCCTGTCATGGAAGTCGTTTTCTATTACGCCCAGCCCGCCGACAATCCGCTCGCCATCAAGGCAAAGATACCAGCCGTATTCGGTCTTTTGGTCAAGATAGGCCCTCATGCACTTGAGATAGGCCTCCGTGGGCACATGCCACTTTTCATGAAACCATTCCGCCGCCGGAACAAGCATTTCCGGCTTCTCGCGGAGGGGTATGAAGGAAAGTTTTTTCCACAAATACAGCACATATTCCCCAGCCATTTCCAGATGGCCGCCGTGACGTTCGATCGCGGCGCGGATGCCATCATAGAAGGGCTTGCGGAATTCAGGCTTGAGGCAGATGTGGTCGGAGTGCGTGCCGATGTACTCCACGTATTCGTCCGCCGTGTAGATGCGGCGCACAGGAAATACGCGGCGCTCCATTCCGCCGAAGCCCCAGGCGCCGGCGTTCTCGTAGTTGAAGCGCCGCGTATATGGGAGTTCGCTGTGGAAGAACTCGTCATAGACCTTCTGGATGTCGGCGTAAAGGGCGGGGTTTGGTGTCTTGTAGTCGCTACGGAGCAGGAACATCGCCAGCGTCCCGCCTGGACGGAGGATGTCGCGGCAGCGCGGGTAGGCGATGTCCTCGCCGATCCACTGGATAGTCGCGGCGGAATAGACGAGGTCGAAGGAGTTCGGCTCGAAGGGGTATGTGGCGAAGTCGCCCCGTATGAGGTTGAAATTGGGATAGCGGGAGAACTTGCGCTCACAGACACTAGCCAGGTTCTCGCCAAGTTCGATGGCAGTGCAGTCGGCGCCGGTCTTTAGGGCGAACTCCGTGGCCTGGCCGGTTCCGGGGCCGATTTCCAGGCTGCGGCGACCGGGGCCAAGGGCGGCACTCGCCGCAACGCAGTTGAAGAGTTCGTCGCAATAGCGGGGGCGCCAGCGGTCGAATGCCTCTGGAACGGAATCGAATGGCGTGCGCGGGTCAATCATGGTTCGTATTATACCAGAATCTCCCCGTTCCTCCATTATCTCAAGGCGCTTGCGCCAAACATCTAAGATGCGGAGCGATTTTTCTTTACTGCCCGCTGCGCGGGCGACGAGGGGAACGGTTTTTGAGGCGGGCCATCCGCAGGGATGGCTCTCGTCACGGGCCGGATTGCCTTCGGCGCCCGCGCCTCGCAGCCATCAGTTTCCTGCGGACGCCCCGCCCGAACATCAACGCGAAACTCTGCGCGAGACGCGCGGAGAAATAAGGGCTTGCGCCAGGCGGGCGCCGAAGGCAGACCGGCACGGCTGGCGAAGCCCGCCTCCGCGCTGAAATCGCCGCAGTAGAGCAATTGACCGCTGACCCTTGAAAAGCTGAATCGTTAACAGGCGGGATTCGGGTTTCGGGATTCGGGATTGGCCATTGGCAACATTGATAATTGGCAACATTTTCACATTTTCACATTTCAACCTCTCAACTTCTCAACTTTTCAACTTCCCCATTCCCCGTTCCCCATTCCGTATTGGGTTAGTGATTCGTGGGCGAGCCTTCCCATGAATGGGGAGCGGAAGTCGCGGCATTGAGGCGGCGGGCTTGCCGGAGCGGAGTTG
>JAEEGH010025693.1_pt1 | contig 11794 bp, 10 predicted proteins | sample 9134181 | NCBI WGS metagenome assembly JAEEGH01 (sample SAMN16246544, study PRJNA631951) | gut metagenome | biome: gut microbiome; feature: rumen; material: DP-attached | host: Bos | place: Iran: Karaj | collected 2018-10 | reverse complement strand
ACGCTTCGCAACGGCCAAGTGCCGCGAGAAGCTGACAGAGCTGCTGACCTTCGTGAAGGCTGAGGTGCTGCCAGGGCAGGTGGGTATTGCCGTGCCTGGCGAGGCATGGACAAGCGATGTGCTCACGTTGACCGACGAGCAGAAAGCGCAGCTGATGGCGCAGGCGGAGGATGTGATAAAGTAAAACGGAATCACGGAATCACGGAGCTACGGAATCACGGAAAGCCCGAAGGGCGGATTCACGGAAACCTCGTTTGCAGATCTTAAAGAAAAACTAGGAAAACCCTACTCTTGAGCCAGACGCTCTTGCAGAGCTCTTAATGCTGTCAGCAATAAGCCTGCTTGTGAACAAGCTCCCAGACAGTCTTATCACTGCCATCATTAACCCTAATGGGGCTTCTGTCTCATTCGTAGAAAAACCCCGGCCTTTCAGGCCTAAAAAACCGTTTCCTTAAACCTTGACGTTACCCTTAACGCTAACCTTAACGCGCTTCATGGTTAATGATGGCTGATGTATGATGGCTGAGGTATGATGTATGATGGCTGATGTCTGAAAGAGGGCTGAAATGTGAGGGGGGTACGGAGAGTGAAGTCATGCCAGAAAGTACGTGAATTTGCAAAAACAATATAATATTAGTTTCAAATAGTCGGAATAAGAGAAAAAAGTGTGGCAAAAACAATGTTATATCAATTATATTTTGTAATTTTGCCACGCTGCAAAACACAATATGGAATCTTAAACATGGAAGAAAAACTCGTAGTTGCTCGTAATGTTAAGCGTTTACGAGATGCTAGCGGTTTCACTCAGGATATTGTGGCTAACTATCTGGGTGTGAATCGATCTGCCTATGCTAATTATGAAGCAGGCGCACGTGAGTTTCCGTTAGCTCTGATGGAAAAATTGGCGGATTTGTATGGTTGTGAGCTCTATGATTTGTATAGCGAAGATGGAGATGTGGTAGATGTTATGCTTACTACGGCATTTCGTGTAGATATGCTCTCGCCTGAGGATATGGAACAAATAGCCGCCTTTAAACGTATTGTGAATAATTCACTGAAGATGGATAAACTACTGGCCCGATGAAAACCATTAGCGTATCAGAGGCGGGAACTCTGGCAGAGAAGTTCCGTTATCATGTGGGGTTGAGCCAATCGGAGCCCATTAATGCCAAAATGCTGATCCGCAAGCTGAACATCACACTGGTGTACAGACCACTTTCGGAAAACTCATTCGGTATAAGCTGCCGCTCTGGGGAAAAGCGATTTATGCTCATCAACAGCAAAAGTACCCGGGGAAGACAGCACTTTACGATAGCCCATGAATTGTATCATCTCTTTTTTGATGAAAGTCCTGTGCCCCATATGTGTTGTGGCGGTCCTGCTACCGGTGAAGAGAAGAATGCCAACCGTTTTGCATCCGCTTTACTGATGCCACGTGAGGGCATATTATCCGGTATCAGCACGGATGAGATAGCAGCACATGACGTGAAAATTGCCACAGTATTGAGGTTGGAGCAACTATTTGGGGTCTCGCATAGTACCCTGCTCATACGTTTGAAGGATGTCGGATTGATTTCTCTAACCCGTTATGATGAGTTGGATTCGATTCCAGTGAAAGAAACGGCTCGCGAGTGGGGGTATGACTCTGCGCTATATGAAAGCGGCAATGAAGGTGTGGTGATTGGTGATTTTGGAGAAAAAGCTCGCGGGCTGTTTGAAAGCGGTAAAATCTCTGAAGGTCATTACCATGAGTTAATGAACATTCTATATGGCAGTGCAGGGGAAGAGAACTAAGATAGTGTTGGATGCGGATGTTATTATCCATTTTGTCAAAGGAGGCAGATTGGATATGCTTCCCCGAATTCTTCCAGAATTCCAATTTATAGTGCTGAATGTGGTGGAGAGGGAGTTGCCAACGCTTATTATGTCTTCGCTCCGTAAGATAATAAATAGGGACAAAACTATTTTTGAAGATGTCTTCGGTAAGACGCCAGGTGAAGTGAGAGAGTTCGCCCGATTGACTTCCAAGAATGGCCTGTCTCTGGGCCGTGGTGAGAGTGCATGTATGGTGTACTGTTTATACCATCATGACGTGGTGGGAAGTAGCAATACCAAGGATGTTACGGCTTACTGCCAAGAAAAGGGAATAACCTACCTGACTACTGGCGATTTTTTGTACTATGCCATTCAACGAGGCCTGATGACTAAGGCAGAAGCTGATGATTTTATCTCTAGAGTTCGGAACATGGGCAGTTTCCCTCCGATCGTTGATTTCGATACGTACGTTTGTACGAAGATATGAGACAAAGGCACTGGAGTCGTATAAGGAGGACAGGAAGCCTGTGTTTAAGTCGTCGCCAAGTCAGTTTATGACTGTGATTTACTCTGTAAATTATGATGTTACAGGTAAAGATACAGGTAAAGATACAGGTAATGTCACTAAGCAGTCACTAAGTAGTCACCAAGTAGTCGCTAAGCTCTCGTCAAGTCTGAACTGGCTTAAGGCGAATAGGAAGAATATGAATGACAGTTGGCTGAACACGGAGCATATCAATAGAAGTGGGGAGGAGGGGATAGAGTACCACCCGTTGCGCCCCTTCCTGCCCGAGAATGCAAAGGTGCTGTTTTTGGGCAGTTTCCCGCCACAGCGGAAGCGGTGGTGCATGGATTTCTATTACCCCAACTTCATCAACGACCATTGGCGTATTGAGGGTGAGGTGTTCTTTGGCGACAAGAACCACTTTGTGGATACGGAACACAAGCGTTTCAAGATAGATGAGATTGTAGCATTCTGCCAAGAAAAAGGTCTGGCGTTCTATGATACCTCTACCGCTATCCGTCGTCTGCAGGACAACGCTTCGGACAAATTCCTGGAGGTTGTGGAGGCTACGGACATTCGTGCGCTTGTGGCCCGGTTGCCTCACCTTCGTGCTATCGTAACCACAGGCGAGAAGGCCACAAAAACCATCTGTGCATCACTCGACATTCCGGAAATTCCCAAAGTAAACACATATCTCAGGGTTCCCCTCGCCCAAAATTCCCAATCCAAGAAAAACTCTAAACTATCAACTCTAAACTATCAACTATCCTTATACCGTCTTCCATCTTCATCACGTGCCTATCCGTTGGCCTTTGACAAGAAGGTTGCTTGCTATCGGGAAATGTATAATCATGTAATATAGTGTAAACATCTAAACCTTTAAAGATTTAAAGATATGAAGAACTTTGAATTGATGGCGTTGCCATACGCGCCGGAGGCACTGGAGCCGGTGATAAGCAGAGAGACGCTCAGCTTTCATCACGGGAAGCATCTTGCTGCCTATGTGAATAACCTCAACACTCTGTTGCCGGGGAGCGGAATGGAGAATCTGTCCCTGGAGGAGATAGTATGCCAGGCAACCGGGGGTATACAGAACAACGCGGGGCAGATATTGAACCACGAGTTGTATTTCGGCCAGTTTGCCGCTCCGAAGCAGGACAACGCGCCCTCCGGCAAGATGGCGGAGGACATTGCCCGGGACTTCGGTTCGTTTGAAGCGTTCAAGGAGGAGTTCCAGAAGAAAGGCGCCACGCTGTTCGGTTCCGGATGGGTGTGGCTGTCTGCAGACAAGGACGGCAAACTTGTCATCACCCAGGAAGCGAATGCTGCCAACCCCACACAGAAGGGACTGACACCGTTGCTGACCTTCGATGTGTGGGAGCATGCCTATTATCTCGACTATCAGAACCGTCGTCCCGACCATCTCGCTGCGCTGTGGCAGATTGTTGACTGGAAAGTGGTGGAGGGGAGACTGAAGAGGTAAGCTGCAGAGCAGCGGAATTACGGACAATTGCTGCGCAAGGAATTACGGAATCACGGAAATACGGAATTACGAATTTACGGATCTACGAACTCACGGATTTACGAACTCACGGAGAAGCCCAAAGGGCGGAATCACGGAATTACGGAACAACGGAATCACGGACAATTGCTGCGCAAGGAATTACGGAGTTACGGATCTAAGGAATCACGGAATCACGGATCTACGGAATTACGGATCTACGGAATTACGGAGCTACGGAATTACGGAACAAGGCTGCATTGCAGCGGAATTACGGAAATACGGATCTAAGGAATTACGAATCTACGAACAATGGAGGAGAATAGAACGAAATCATACAATAGGAAACAGAAGTCCGGAAATCCGAACTTCCGTAAATCCGTGGATTCAGAGGTACGCAAATTCGAAGGCGAATTGCGACCTCTCATGAGTGAAGAGGAAAAGGCTGATGCGCAGATTCTGGAGTTGAGCTATGATTTCTCTTGTAGGATTATTAGGTTGTACAAATACCTTAATGAAGGGAAGCTAGGTAAGGCGGATAGAGATATTGTTGATGCGCTAGGTAGGCAGCTCCTAAGATCTGCAACAAGCATCAATGCAAACGTTAACGAGGCGCAACACCCTCAGAGTGATGCTGATTTCCTGAGCAAGGCCAGCATTGCCCTGAAAGAAGCAAGGGAAGCAAACAATTGGATTAGATTGTTTGCGGATAATGGATATTTGGATCCACGGATGTACGAATCATTATCTCATGATAGCGAGAGGATATTGAAGATATTGATAACAATGACGAGTAAGGTCAAGAAGCGGATTAACGGAGGCAAGGAATGATGGAACCAAGGAACAACTTCTTTGCAGGGAACTACGGATATACGGAACAACGAACTTGCGGTGGGGCCGGCCTAGAAAATCCTGCCATTGAAGAACTAATTTGACCAAATTCTTGACAAAATAACGGCCAATCCTTTGCAGGGTTGGTTATTTTTGTTATTTTTGCGTGTGAATCCCGTGAATCAAGTGGATAGGAATTACAATACTGTGGAATTGCTGAGAGGTTGTTTGCTATCTACAGGCGCGGAGAGCTTCTGGAATGAGAATTAGACAAAGGGAGTAATGAGGCAGAAAGAAGGGTAAGATGTTGGATAGGCTATGGCAACATTAACAGAACTATATGAATTGCTTGAGAAGAAAAGGGATGACGAGCACATAGACAGCGCTTACTCGTATGACGCTTTTTCACCAGAGGAGTGGCCGAAGGCTCGGTTGGAGATATTAACCTGGTGGAAAGTGGATCGAATGGTTGAAGATGAGAACTTTTCTATTGATAAAGATTTTGCCATATCTTATCTGGATGAACGCATAAACGCCACGGATAATCTGCTACTAAAATATAGATATAACTATTTTGCTCATTTGTTGACTACCAATAACAATCGTTATGCCCAACGAGCAATTGATGCTTTGATGTGTGTCATTGAAACGTTGTTGCCAAGCGATAAAGAGGATTATCCACATCATGCCGATGAAGCTATAGAGGTGCTGATGTCTCTGGTCAGAAGGGTAAAGTATAAGAAAAAAGAAGCAACAGAACTAATCTGGAATATTCTGACGTCTGAGTATGGATATCGCACGAAGTTGGTATGCATAAGTGCTGCTAAAGAGCAGGCATTCTTCCCTATTAGCGATGCAGAGAAGATTGCCTGTTTGTGCAAGGATTTGCTCCCATTAACCAAAGATGGTTGGCGTGAGAACTGTTGCCAGTTGGGCTTGTTTTACGCCTCTAAGTTCCAAGGACAGGCAAAGCCATATGTTATCTTCTTTTATGATGCGTTGGGTGAAATGGAAATGGGGTATTTGAAAGACCCCGCGACAGATCCAAATAATATTGCTATACCGCTGATGAACGAAGATCACCTTGAAAAAGCAATGGCTTTTTATCAAGAAGGAGGGTTGATAGAAAAGAGGAATAAGGCAGAACTGATGTTCCGGGAGAACAAGAAAAAGGTAGTGATACCAAATTTCAAAATTGAGAAGAAAACAGATGAGCAGGTGGTTAAGTATTTTGAGAACTTGGCGAAGGAGTTGCTTGAAGAAAAATTGAGTTGGCTCTTGCTGAATCTCTCCTGTCCTGTTAGATTTCTGTTCCCCTCCTATAAGCAGATACGTGAGCTGCTTCCAGAAAAAGAGACCACCATGGAAGATCTTGGATTTGTAAACAAGGTTGTGGATATCAACGGGAATAGCAGGAAGACGAGCGATGACTTTGAACTGCTTCAGAAGTATGATACATGGTTGATGAATATTGTCAGGAATACTGTGATAGGAGTGATACTTACAGCCGTCAAGACAAAACAGTTGACCTCAGGAAAGTTGAAGAGATGGTTCTTGAAGAACACTTGTTTCGGGTTCCCAATTGAGTATGCACGTTCTAACCAGGTGGTGACGGCCTCTTGGTATTCTCAAATAGATTATGGTATTGAGACCCTAATAAAGCAGTATAATCGCTATTTACAGGGGAAACCTGTAGATTGGCGCATACCAGTTGATTTGCTCTCAATACGTTTTGAGGGCATATTGCGAGATATGGTAGGTGACTACGGCGGTCATGTAACGAAAGTCGGACGTGATGGTAAATTTTCACAAGCTCCACTTGATTCACTGCTTCGCGAGCCGTGCCTGCGTGAGATATTCAAAGATGGAGATATAGAGTTCTTTGAGTATGTTTTTACTGCCAAAGGGCATAATATTAGAAACGACGTGGCTCACGCTTTCTATATACCTCAGGATTATGGAATCATGCAGGCGACGCTGGTATTCTTGTGTATTCTGCGGTTGACGATGTTTAGGCCTAAAGATAATGAAGGGCATGGAGATAAAACGAGTCATACAATATAGTGACCTCTATCCAGAGCAGGCAGATAATTTGCCTGATGCTCAGGAATTCATTAAAGGATTGAGGCGTGAAGACCTTTGCACCCTTACAGCTAACATGGTGTCGAGGCTTAGTGGTATGCCGTTTTATGATTTCAACTTCAATCCAAGGAAAAATGAATTCGACTTTGTTAGATTCTTCCTGTCAGACTGCGACCCTGTATTTACACAAGATGTTATAAACAGACATTCAGCCGCGGTAAAACGACTCCCTGAAAATTATAAAGGCATTTTCATAGCCACAGGCAAGGCTGCAATAATGACATTTCAGAGATTGTTTTTCTCTGTAGAGCCGGAAACGAAACCGGACTGGAGCCCACAGATTGAGAAGGATTATTCGAGAGCTCTTTTGAGAGTTAATGAAGATGTGTATGAGTCAGACTATGACGGCGAAAAGCATATGTTGGAACCATTAGATTTGCGATTGGCACATCTGTATTTAGCTTACAATTATGCCAATGAGGATGTGGAATCATTGGATCTTCATGATGCTTTCAGGCGGCAACTGACGAAAAGTATTACGCTGTTCACGTTTTTGTTTCGTTCAAAAGATAAACGAATAAAAGCCTTAAGGAGAAGGTTCCTTGCACATTTTCATATAGGGAATTGGGTCGAATACATCATCCCTCATATTATGACCATACATTATCTGCATGAGAAGAGCGGTTTGCTGATGATTAAGGGAGATAGCAAGTATGGAAGGAAGGGTAGGCGCGTCATAGAGAGAAGTAGTATTGAAAAGGATGCCATTATATTGGAAAAGGATAACCCGGACTTTATGATGTTCCGTGGAAAGCCATATATCCGAATGAGAAAGCATCATTACGCGATTACCAATTTAACGTTTGTTGTTGAGCATATTTATAACAGCGTTTATTTTGAATTAAGGAGTTTGCGTAAAGATGCAGGTTTTTTGAATGATGATGAGTTCAGGCAATACTATACTACCGAGTTCTCCCAAAAGTTCATGTTTGAGGGATATGTAAAGCATTGTTTGCCTTTAAATACGATGAAAGCAGTGTCAGGTAGTGAATGTGATGCTATGCTTGAAAAAGCAAAAAGGGGAGGCGCAAATACAGATGGCATTGTGCCACCGGACTATTATGTGAAGGTACCAGAGGGATGTATCGTCTTTGAGTATAAAGACTCTCTCACCAGCGCAAAGGTGAAGGAGTCCAGAAATGAAGAAAAGCTCTTCAAGGATATAAAAAAGAAATTCTTTGAGAATGATAAGGGTAAACACAAAGGTATTACCCAACTGCTGGATAATGTAGAAGCTATACAAAAAGGAAGTTTCTTCTTTGATAACGTCGATGCCGATGCGGTCATCTATCCAGTTCTTGTTGCTGATAATCCCGTTTACTCCATGCGAGGTATGCATACCGTTTTGGAGTATATGATGCGAGATGAATGTGCCAAACGTGGGTTGCGAAGTGAAAACATAAAGCCTCTTATTTTGACGGATGTGGCTACGTTGAAACTATATGCTGATTATTTTAATAAAAATGGTATGGTTGTCACCTTCGAACAATACTATCAACATATTAATCCCAATGATGCTAATGTCGAAAATGAACCATTTGAAATGTTGATCTCATTCACGGAGTTTATGAAAGATAAGGATATAGGCAGCATGCATATAGTATTCGATAGGTTGTTACATGAAGCGGCTCCGGTTATAAGACATTATAATTGAAGATGAGATTTTGCTGTTATTTATCTCATTTCTTTCGGCATTCGCTTGCTATCTGAGAAAAATTTCGTATCTTTGTAGTCTGATTTTATGAACTAGGAGCGGTTTGATATGACAATAGAAGAGATACAGAAATCGACGGAGTTTCAGGTGTTTGACCGGAAGAGCGCTCGCATCGACGCGAAGGCATTGGCAATTACTATCATCGCATTCGCGAATGCGGATGGTGGGCAGATTGCTTTGGGTGTGGAGGATGACGGCACTTTGACGGGTGTGGACGGTAAGACAGATCATGTGAACGAGTTGCTGAGGGCTTCGTATGACTACTGTGCGCCGTCGATAGCTACTTCAACGGAATATATGGACGTGACGGACGTGAATGGCCAGCCCAACCATATCATTCTGATGACGGTGCCGCAGAGCGTCCGAGTGCATGCTAATCAGGCAGACGAGGTGTACTATCGCGTGGGCGACAAGTCGAAGAAACTGAACTTTGAGCAGCGAATGCAACTGGTGTATGCCAAGGGTGAACATTACTACGAGGATGCGCCGGTGAATAACGCGCGATGGGAGGACTTAGATATGGCGCTGGTGGAGGATTACGTGAAGGTAATAGGCTACGGAAAAGGGGCTGAGACGTATCTGCGCGAGAATGGCTATGTGGTGAAGAAGGAGGACTACCGTGGGCGAGAGTATGAGGCGCTGACGGGGGCTGCCGTGCTGCTGTTCGGAAAGAATCCGCAGCGGTTTTTCCAGCGGGCGCAGGTACGGGTTATCCGCTATGACGGCACGGAAGCCAAGGTGGGAACGGAGATGAACGTGGTGAAGGACGAGATTTTCACCGGCCCGATATTGAAGTTGACAAACGATGTGCTGGCCTTTGTGAAGACGCAAATCAAGGAACATACATATCTGGGGCCAGACGGACGATTCCGCACGGATGAGCAGTACCCTGAGTTTTGCTGGACCGAGCTATGTGTAAACTCGATTTGCCATAGGGACTACAGCATCTTGGGCACGGACATACAGGTGAAGCTGTTTGACGACCATATCACGGTGGAGAGCCCCGGTATTCTGCCCGGCAGGGTACGGCTCAATAATATGCGGACAACACACTTCTCTCGCAATCCCAAGATTGCCGCATTTATGAAAGAATATGAATTCATCCGTGAGTTTGGTGAAGGGGTTGACCGTATGTATAGGGAGTTGGAGGAAGGAGGCTGGCCGAATCCTGTTTTCAAGCAAGACGATTTTATGCTGCGGGCATCTTTAGTTGCTAATCAATCTGGATCAGAAACTTCACCAGATGTTCCAAATGATCCAAATCCGATCCAAATGCATTTGACTGGTCAAATTCTGTCAATAATCGAGTCGAATCCTTCGATTTCTAGAAGGGAACTCGCTGAGCGTCTTGGAATTAGCGAACGGAGAACCCGCGATATCCTTAAAGAAATGCAAGATACCGGAAGACTGAAACGCGTAGGCTCGACGCGTGGTATTTGGATCATCGTGAAATAATCGGCCGGTTAATATGAGATTTAACTTCAAAATACAGCAGTACCAGACGGATGCCGTTGAGAGTACCGTGGACATCTTCGCTGGACAGCCATCACGGGATGGATTCGAGTACCGCCGAGATCTGGGTAAGGGCGCTACGGGTTTGTTTATTACAGAAGCCGATTTTGCTGGTTATCGCAATGCTGATATAGAACTAACGGACAAGCAGCTTCTGGATAACGTCCGTGGCATGCAGCGCATATGGAGCATTCCGGAATCCAAGAATCTATCTCACGACCTGGGCCGTCTTGGCCTGGACATCGAAATGGAGACCGGCACCGGTAAGACATATGTTTACATCAAAACGATGTTCGAGCTCAACAAGCGCTACGGCTGGTCCAAGTTCATTGTAGTGGTCCCGTCCATTGCTATCCGTGAAGGCGTGCATAAATCCTTCACTATGTTGGAGGACCACTTTATGGAATACTACGGCAAAAAAGCACGTTTCTTCATCTACAACTCTTCCAACCTGCAGCAGCTGGATTCCTTCTCGTCTGATGCCGGCATCAATGTGATGATCATCAACACGCAGGCCTTTGCTACGGATATGAAGGAAGGTGCCACCCGTGGCGCCAGCCGCATCATCTACACGGAGCGCGACGACTTCGGCTCCCGTAAGCCCATCGATGTAATTGCAGCCAACCGGCCCATCATCATTATGGATGAGCCTCAGAAGATGGAAGGCGTTGCCACACAGAGCGCTCTGCAGCGCTTCAAGCCCCTTTTTGTCCTGTACTACTCCGCAACCCATAAGACCTCTCATAACTGTATCTATGCCCTCGACGCGCTGGATGCTTACAAACAGAAACTGGTCAAGAAAATCCAGGTCAAGGGCTTTGAAGTGAAGAATCTCAAGGGCACCAGTTCTTACTTGTACCTGGATGATATCCTTCTTTCCAAGACGCAGCCACCGGTGGCCCGCATTGAACTGGAAGTGCAGGGAAAGACTGGCATTCGCCGCGAGAGACACAAGCTGGGTTACGGCGACTCACTCTATGATGAGTCCCAGGGCCTGGCGCAATATGATGGCTATACCATCTCGGAAATTGACCCTCTTACCAACCGTGTGGTTTTTCTCAACGGTGAATCCATTCGCAAGGGTGAGGTATACGGTGACAGCTCTCTGATTGCCATGCAGCGTGTCCAGATCCGCGAAACAATCGCTTCCCATCTGGACAAAGAACGTGAGCTTTTTAAGAAAGGCATCAAGACACTATCCCTGTTCTTCATCGATGAGGTGAAGAATTACAAAGGGTATGATGACGATGGCAACGAAGTTCACGGACCTTTCTGGAAGATCTTTGAAGAGGAGTATGCGAACGCCTTGAACGAGCGTATGTCCATCTTTGAAGACGACTACCAGGAGTATCTCCGACGCTTTACTCCGGACCAGGTCCACAATGGCTATTTCTCTATAGATAAAAAGACAGGTCGCGCGATTAACAGTGAGACAGGGCGCAAGAGCGACATTTCCGATGATATTTCGGCCTATGACCTCATTCTTAAGAATAAGGAGCGTCTCCTGAGTTTTGATGAGCCTACGCGCTTCATTTTCTCTCACTCTGCCCTTCGGGAAGGCTGGGACAATCCCAACGTTTTCCAGATCTGCACGCTGCGGCACGCTTCCTCTGTCATCGCTAAGCGTCAGGAGGTTGGCCGTGGACTTCGCATCTGTGTTGACCAGAACGGTAACCGTATGGATATGGAAGAGCTGGGCGAAGAGGCAGTGCAGGAAGTCAATGCCCTAACGGTAATTGCCAATGAGTCCTATTCCGACTTCGTGAAGGGACTA
>JAEEGH010025692.1_pt1 | contig 11794 bp, 9 predicted proteins | sample 9134181 | NCBI WGS metagenome assembly JAEEGH01 (sample SAMN16246544, study PRJNA631951) | gut metagenome | biome: gut microbiome; feature: rumen; material: DP-attached | host: Bos | place: Iran: Karaj | collected 2018-10 | reverse complement strand
TGGTGAAGGACACCATCAGGATGGGCGACGTGTGGATTGTGTGTGAGCTGATTTCGAGCGGGATGCGCAATGGCGGCGCACCACAGCTGACGGGAGGCACCTACGCCCCTGAGGCCATCGGCTATGCCATTGCCATCCAACAGACAAGCGACCATTACCTGATGCTCGGCTCCAATGTCCGCATCACCTTCCTCCCCGCCAAGGGTGAGGGTGTCATCGGGCTGGCAAAGGTCACGGAAGGCGACTTCGACGAACAAGGTCGGTGGCAGGAAGGGCGGTGGCTGAACGGCGACGAGATTCAGTTGCGCTACGACCTGCTTTATGCCGTCGATGAGGGATTCTCGGGACAGGGGCTGAACTTCGGTCGCCCGGAACCATCGTTCCAGAAAGTTGAACTATTTACCTATTAGCACCATGAAGAAAAGTCTGGCCCTACTTTGGGCGGCTTTGCTGGCGATGGCCGCAAGTGCCCAACCCGACATCCAGGTGACGGAACCTGGTTTCAAGGTATTCCAGTTTCCACGGACACAAATTCCTCGTATAGACGGCGACTTTACGGACTGGGACATTGTTCCTGACGCGTACAGCGTGACAATCGACGAGATGTGGGACGATACTGGCAAGCACAAGAACACTGACCGCTCCACGCTCGACATCAAGGTAAAGGTAGGCTGGGTGAAGGGGCTGAACAGGCTGTATTTCCTCTATGAGGCATACGACGACTTCTGGGATTTCAACCAGCTGGGGCTTCATAATGACACCTACGAGATTGTAGTGGACGGCGACCTCTCCGGCGGTCCCCATACTGACGAGTTCAGGCTGAATCCCCAAGTGAAGCGCCGTATAGACGCCTTCTTCGAATTTCAGAACCAGCATGCCCAGAACTATCACATCATGACGCCGCCCACGGAGGGCAAGTCGTGGACGATGGTATGGGGTCCGCAACAGTGGCTGAAATACCTGCCCTACGCCAACTATGCCTACGACTACAGTTTCACCCATGGGCAGAGCGGACGTCTCAGGTTGGAGTTCTACATCACTCCCTTTGACTATGCCAGTCCAGACGGGCCACAGAAGTCGGTCGAGAGTCGACTCTATGAGAACAAAAAGATAGGACTTTCGTGGGCAGTTATTGACTTCGACGGACAGAAACAGAACAACGGTTTTTGGAATCTGTCGAAATATCATCAGATGTATGGCAATGCTTCCATGCAACGACTGTTCACGCTGATGCCTCTGGAACCGCAGTTCCGAAAGGCTGTGGAGTGTGAATGGACCTTCACTGTTGTACCCGACACCCGAACCGTATGTTTCCGCGACCAAAGCTACGGCCCAGTCACCTCATGGCATTGGGACTTTGGTGACGGCACAACCTCCACGGATCAGAACCCTGTACACACCTACAAGCGCGACTTTGCTCATTATGTGGTGACGCTCATTGTCGACGGTCCCAAGGGCACCGCCCGTTGCTGCAAGGTGTGGGAGGTCTGTGTCCGCGATACCCATCACCCGTCAGACACCCCTTACGATTAACTATCTATCGATTATGTACAAAAGAATCATATTTACCGTTAGTCTTTTCCTATGGACGACAGGCGCAATGGCTGCACCGAGGCTGTACTCCGAGGAGGTGGCCAGGAGTTTCATCATCTCTCATCCCGACCCCGACGTAATCCGCTGGGGCAGTCAAGATAACCATTTCACTTGGCAGGCCGGTTACATCATGCTCGCCATGGAGAAGTTGTGGCGAATGACCAACGACTCCACCTATCTGAACTATATACGTCGCTATGTGGATCAGAATGTCGATGCCGAGGGGGGCGTACACAACTTCAATCCCCATGCACTCGACAATTTCATGCCGGGCTATGCCTGTCTGCTGATGTTCGAATTGACGGGTGAGCGGCGCTATGCCCGTGCCGCCGAGACCATCCGGCGTGGCTTCGACGACTATCCGCGAACTGCTTATGGTATGTTCTACCATTCGCGTAGCATTCCGCAAGTGTGGGTCGATGGTGTGTTCATGGGGCAGATATTTCTGGCCCGCTATGCCAAGACCCTCGGCCACCCAGAGGATTTTGCCGAAGTGATGAGACAGATACAGGGACTCGTCAGTCTTTGCGGTCGTGATGACGGACTGTTTTATCACGGCTGGGCAGAGCAGGGCAAGGCTGAATGGGCGAAGGAGGTCGACCACCATTCGCCCGAAGTATGGAGTGAGGGACTGGGATGGGGTGCCGTGCTGCTGGCTGACGTGTTTGACTATCTGCCTGAAGACCTGTCGGGACGTGAACAGCTGATGGAAAACCTACAACGTTTATGTCAGGGGCTGAAGACCTGCCAAGATCCGCAGACGGGGCTTTGGTGTCAGGTTGTGGACAAGCCCACTGCAGCGGGTAACTGGAACGAGACATCGGGCACGGGCATGTTCATCTACCTGCTTCAGACAGCTATCAACAAGGGCTATGTCACTGCCGCCGAATACCAGTCTGTGGTAGACCGCGCCTATAAAGGTATCATCCGTAAGGCCATCCGCAATAACGACGGAGGCTACAACCTCATTGACTGTAGTAGCATCGGCATCAAGGGAAGTTATCAGGCCTACATCTCGCAACCTCGCGAAATCAGCACCTACACCGCCTTTGGCTCGTTCATCATCGGCACGGGCATTGTGGAGCACAACTTCCGCTTCCACTTCTCAGGTTCTGTGTATATCACAGATTACGCTCAAGGATTGTTGCTGCGTTTAGACGGCGGGCAGGTGGCGTGGCAACATGAGGCACCGCTATCCAACGACCTGTGGCAATTACCCGACGGCCATCTGCTCTTCACCATAGGCAAGGGCGTACTGGAATTGGATGCTCAGGGCGATACTGTTTTCTGCTATCGCTCTGACTGTCACGTTTTCGCCTGCCAGCGTCTGCCAAATGGCAACACATTTGTCGGTGAGTGTGAGAGAGGCCGACTGTTGGAGGTTTCGCCCAAAGGACGAGTTATACGTTCCGTCAGCATCCTTCCCAAAGGCGTTTTTGCTGATGATATGGCATTTATGCGTAATGCCCGCCAACTATCCAATGGCCATTTTCTCGTTGCTCATTATCGGGGCGAAAAGATTGTCGAATACGATGCAAAAGGGCGTGCCGTGTGGGAAATCAACACGCCAGGCCGGGCTCACTCTGTCATCCGTCTGCCTAACGGCAATACGCTCGTCTCAATAGCCGATGCCGACAAAAATCCCCGTATAGAAGAATATACACCCAAGAGCCAACTCGTTTGGCAGTTAACCAACGACGACCTTCCAGACCACCCCCTCCGTTTCATGTCTGGCATGCAGTATATAGATGGCAAGGGTCTGCTACTATCAAACTGGCAAGGACATGGCAGCACGGCCACCCAGCCCCACCTGCTACTCATAGACCGTCGTAAGCATATCCTCTGTACACTCCCGCCAATGAGTGGAATTCGTACTGTATCCAGTGTAGCAGTAGGTAACTGACAATCATAAAAACAACAACTTATGTATAAAAGAATAGTATTGATTACTTGCTGCGCATGGTGGATGACGGCGGCATCTGCACAGACGATCAGTGCCACGAAACATATCAGCTCGGCTGACGGGCTGTCGAACGACTTCGTGCTCAGGCTGACCGTCGATGGGCAGGGCCATGTGTGGGCGGCTACAGAGGCGGGCGTGAATAGGATAGCTGGGAATACGAGCCATCCGTTCCTGATGTCTGAAAGGCTACGGGTAGGCGAGCATAACTCGGGAATAAAGACGATGGGGCGCATCACGGCTCTCTACTGGTACGACGAGGCGGGGCTGATGCTGGTTGGCACGGAGCGGGGGCTGACTGTCTTCAACCCTGCCGACGGACTGACGCGACAGCTGACGGCCCGCGACGGCCTGATACGGTCGAGCATCAATGACATAGCGAAAGGCGACGGCGGCGTATGGCTGGCATACGGTAACGGGCAGGTACAGATGTTTAACAGCCAAACGCTGCGTCTGAAGCCGTTGGAACTGAGCCGAAGCTATGGCAACCGCTGTATCATGGACGACGGACGGGGACATCTTTACATTGGCCACACCCAGCACGGCATGACAGTGGTAAACCTCAGCAGTGGGCTCGCAAGGAATTACCAGCAGCAGAAAAGTAAAGAGAACAGCCTGCCGGGAAACAACGTTCGACGGATATATCAGGACAGGGAGCGGCGGATATGGGTAGGCACAGACAGGGGACTGGCCCTGTTTCACCCCGAATCGGAGACCTTTACCAAGGTGACGGACCCCGCAGACCGATATGACGCCAACATCTATGACATCTGCCAGATGAGAGACGGCAGACTGTGGGTGGCAACGGACATAGGCGGAATCAAGACGGTTTCACCCTCCGGCCATTTACAGTTTGACCAATCCTGGCAGGTACGGCTGTCGTCGCTCAACTCACGAAGCGTGGTCGAGGATGAATACGGCAACGTCTGGGTGGGCAATCACAGCACTGGCATAGACTTCATCAGCAGCGACAAGCCGGACTTCAGCCTTCTGGACTATAGCGAGCCCGTCTATGCCATCGCCAAGGATACAGCCGACGGGTTCTGGATAGCCACCGAAAAGGAACTGACGCAATGGCAGCAAGGCCACATCACCAGACGCTGGCCGAATCCGGACAACATGCGCAGGGAATATGTCTCGCCACGCTGCTTGATGGCCGACCATCATGGTGGTGTGTGGATAGGATTGGACGATATGGGCGTGTTCCGTTTCGACAAGCTGAAGGACGGTTTCACTCACATTCCCATCACTCCGGATGGCTCCGACATCCATTCGTTTGCCGAGGACAGTGACGGGCGCATCTGGATAGGCGGGGAGTTTGGCGTATATCTATATGTGAACGGCAAGGCGACACGGCATGAGGCCATTAGCAACACCCTTCATGCTCCAGCCACCTGCATCATGCAGACGGCCCCCGGCCAGCTGTTCATAGCCACATGGGGCGACGGCACCTACTCCTTCGACCTTCAGACGATGAAGAGCCGTCACCTGAGTACGCGTGAGGGACTGCCGTCAGGAAAAATCAATCAGGCCATACGCGACAGGCATCAGGGACTCTGGTTAGGTACCGACAGGGGGCTGGTACACGTGGAAGATCCCGTCGGGCTGACAGGTGTTACCATCTACGGCAAGGAACAGGGACTGAACGACAGCCACATACTGGCACTTCAGTACGCCAATGGGGAAGTCTGGATGAGTACCTATTCCGGCATATCTTGTTTCGTAGAGAGTACGGAGAAGTTCTATAACTTCAGTCACCATGACATACGGATGACCGGCGGTTTTGCTAGTGGCGCAGCCATGACTGGCGAAAACGGAATCCTCTATTTCGGCTCGGCATCGGGCATCTGCTGCTTCAATCCACGGCAGATGGGAAACAAAACTCAGTTGTCGGACGTACAGGTCATCACATGTGAGGCTTACAACCCCGTGGGCAGCAATACGGAAATTCAGCTGTTATGGCCCGACGAGAAGGGGTGTGTCCATACGACCTGCCAGCAGAACACGATACGTCTGGCATTCGCCATGCGCAACTATGCACAGACTTCGGCGGTGGACTACTCCTACATGATGAAGGGTATGGACGACAAGTGGTATGACATCGGCAACGACCACGACGTGGTGTTCCGAGGCTTGCGCCCTGGACACTATACCTTCATCCTGCGGGCCAAGCTGAGAAGTCAGGACTGGGACCAGGCTACGGACACGCGGCTCAGCATCATCATCACGCCGCCTTTCTGGCGCACGTGGTGGGCTTACGTGCTTTACGCACTGACTGCATTGGCTGTGGCTGCATACTTCGTCCGTTCGTACAAGCGGAAACTGACAATGCACAATGCTCTGGAACTGGAGCGGCGTGAGAGTCAGCAGAAACAGGAGATGAACGAGGAACGCCTACGATTCTTCACCAACATCACCCACGAGTTGCGTACCCCGCTGACACTCATCCTCGGCCCGCTCGACGACCTGATGGAAGACCGCAGCCTGTCGCAGCAGAGCCATCGTCGTGTGTCCGTAATCCAGAAAAATGCCGAACGTCTCAGAAGCCTCATCAACGAGATACTGGAATTCCGCAAGACGGAGACGCAGAACCGGCGGCTCACGGTGGCACGCGGTGACATCGGACAGTTTGTGCGTGAGATATGCCTCAACTACAAGGAACTCAACCGCAACCCCAAGGTGCAATTCGCCTGCAATATTGCAGACAGTCTGCCATCGGTTTGGTTTGACTCGGAAATCATTACCACCGTCATTAACAATCTGTTGTCGAACGCCATCAAATATACCGACGAGGGCAGTATTACCACCACTGTGGAAACCACTGACGGCACACTGCGCATCGCCGTCGCCGACACAGGCTACGGCATCACCCCAGAGGCACTGCCACACGTCTTCGAACGTTACTATCAAGCCAAGGGCAGCCATCAGGCATCGGGCACTGGCATCGGACTGGCGCTGGTCAAGTCGCTGGCCGAACTGCATGAAGGCAGCGTCAGCGTTGAGAGCCATGAGGGACAGGGTAGCTGCTTCACATTCACGATAGACATTGACAACACCTATCCCAACGCCTTGCATAAAGAGGATCAGGGGGACAAGGCGCGTGATTCGCTCGACACGGGCAATTATGACTCAGTCCCCCTGAACGGGCTCCCGCAGCTTCTCATTGTAGAGGATAATGATGACATCCGCCAGTACATTGCCGACTCGCTCTGTGAAGAATACCGCATCCTGCAAGCTGCCAATGGAGAAGAGGGTGTCGTCATAGCACAAGAGCAGATGCCCGACATCATTATCAGCGACATCATGATGCCCAAGATGAACGGCATAGAACTGACCCGACAGCTGAAAGACGACATCCGTACCAGCCACATTCCCATCATCCTCCTGACGGCCAAAGATTCCGATGAAGACAAGGAGGAAGGCTACGACAGTGGGGCTGACTCATACCTGACCAAGCCCTTCACTGCAAAATTGCTGTCCAGTCGTATCAGGAATCTGTTGAACGCACGCCGAAGGCTTGCAGAACTCATCATCAACAATGAAAAAGCCGACAAACTGTCTTCCGCACATACAGACGGGGCATCCATGCTACCGCAACTGAGCCGTCTGGATCAGGAATTTATCGACCGCCTGAACCGCCTCATCGAAGATCATATCATGCAGGAGAATATCGACATGGCCTTTGTGACGGACAAGATGGCCATGAGCCACAGCACCTTCTACCGCAAGGTGAAAGCCCTCACGGGCATGACCGCTACCGAATATATCCGCAAGCGGCGGCTCCACCACTGCTACCAATTGTTAGAGAGCGGTGACTATAATGTGAACCAGGCCGCCATGATGACAGGCTTCAATCAGATGGCCTACTTCCGCGAGACATTCAAGAAGGAGTTCGGTATTCTGCCGTCGGAAGTTAGAAAGAAATAATCACAAACAAATTTGATAATGACAGAAAAGGAAAAGATGCTGGCTGGAGAGAGATATTCCGCCATTGACGCACAGTTGCTCAAGAAACTGGCAGTTACAAGAGAGGCGATTCACGACTATAATATGGTACGCCCCTCGGAGAATCGGAAGAAGTTGGAACTGCTGAAAAGTCTTTTTGGCTATATTGGAGATGATAATATCATCATCAATCAGCCATTCTATTGTGATTACGGTAAACATATCAGTGTAGGCAAACGTTTCTTTGCTAACTTCAACTTCACAGTATTGGATGAAGCACGAGTTACTATCGGTGACGATTGTTTTATTGGCCCCAATGTTAGCATATACACGGCCTGCCACAGCACCGACCCCGTAGAACGCAACAGCCGCATGGAGTGGGCAAAGCCTGTAATCATTGGTAACAACGTATGGATTGGAGGCAGCGTCACCATCCTGCCTGGTATCACTATTGGTGATAATGTGACTATCGGCGCAGGATCGGTGGTTACTCATGACATTCCCTCCAACACCATTGCTGTTGGCAACCCATGCAAGGTCATAAAGAGTATCTGACTATGATTATAGACTATCTTTTTGTCACATTTATGAATCAGTATATGATATGCGATATGGATAAGTATTTCTGATGCCAGTTGGGTCCGCAGCGCCTAAATAAAGGTTAAAAACGTTAAACCTTCGCTCTATTTGTACGTTCTCTGTTCAGCGAAATCACTTTTCTACCGTTTAGAGCGTAAGCAATTGATTATCAATATTTAACATATTCGCCGATTCCTTTGAACAGTATTTTAAATGATGAACGACAAACAGACGATTGCGGAATGTGCAACGCTGCTGAAGCTGCACTATGTAAAGGTGAACCTGGAGAATACCATCTGCCAGGCACAAATAGAAAAGCCAACCTACATAAGTTTTCTTGCACAGGTACTCAAGGATGAGGTAAAGGGTCGGCAGGAACGAGATAGGCAACGGAGACTGTCGCTGGCACACCTGCCATCGCAGCACGACCTCGATGCATTTGACTTTAATTACTCCTCGGGCATTAGTAAACAGGAGATGAAGGAACTGCGTACGCTCAACTGGGTAGATCAGGCATACAACATCATCCTCATGGGACCCAGCGGTACAGGCAAGACCTTTATTGCAGGCGGACTCATCTATGAGGCCGTAAAGCAAGGGAAGAAGGCTTACATGATGACTATGGAAGAGCTGATAACTACCTTCAAGATGAAGTCCATATCACCAACGGCCATGGGCAACTACAACCGCATTGCCAAGGCTGATTTGGTCGCTATCGATGAGATGTGAGGTGATAAATCTCAAAGGTACAAGCTATAGAATGGAGAACAGACAAACCATTTTCGACAAACAAAACATTAAAAAAACAGAAAAATGAAACTGGTTGGTTAACTTTACGAAAAACTGGTGTGTTTAGATTTGCTTATTACATCAGTCAAGAAAAAAAACAGTTGCAAGGATGCAACTCTTTGAAATAAAAGTTGTACCTTTGCAACTGACAAAAGCGATGGTATATCTGATTATCAGCAAGTTGAGTTTTCTGTGCGGACAAATAGGATATTTGAAAAAGGAAAAATAACAATGGATAATTTTGAAGAGCAGTTAAAGAAAGACCTGCATCAGTTTTTGCAGAGTATCAACAAAGTAGATGAACGTATGCCCGAATGCCCCGACGTAGAGGATAAGTGGGAAGAGTTGGCTAAGGCTTATATCCCCGACGGCATCCGCGAGTTTCAGGCTTTCCCATCAGCCTCGCTCGGCTGGATGATGTATATCGGCATGGCCGTAGCCAAGATGTGGGATACCGAATGGGAGATTTACGCGAAGGTTGAAGACCTGTATGCCTATATGCGCGACAAGCGCGGCTACGATGCGATGGACGAATACATCCGCGAAGAAGTATTGCTGTTGCAGGGCGATGATTATACCGCATTGGAGAAGGTTACGGGCGAATGTGCCTCACGCGTGTATAACGCCCTGATGCACCAGCGACTCGAACCAGGTACCAAGGAGGCTTTCAACGGTTACATTGCCTGCTTGCATCAGCTATACCTGATGGGAGCCGCTATGCAATTAAAGCGCATGGGGTATCACATGACAAAGATGTGATACCCCATGTTGCTTGCCTAAGCAAAACTTACTTATTGTTTCTTTTCTTTACCGTGAACACTCTTAATCTTCACGCCTAACTTACCAGGCAGGATAGCGTTAAGACCTACACCTACGATTGCAGAGAGGGCTAAGCCTGAGAAGTGGATAGGGCCGAAGCTTACGTTATCGTCGGCACCGTACTTAACACCGATAGCGATAACCAGAATCAAAGCAGCCACAAACACGTTACGCGAAGAGTTGAAATCAACACTATCCTCTACCAGGTTGCGAACACCCACAGCCGAAATCATACCATAAAGAATAAGGCTTACTCCACCGATAGTAGCGGCTGGCATCAAGCCAATCAAGCAAGCGAACTTAGGACAGAACGACAGCAGGATGGCAAAGATAGCTGCCAGACGAATCACAGCGGGGTCGAACACCTTAGTAAGATTCAGCACACCGGTATTCTCGCCGTAAGTGGTATTAGCAGGCGCGCCAAACAGCGATGCAAAAGCAGTAGCCAGTCCGTCGCCCATCAGCGTACGGTGCAAGCCGGGCTCCTTCAGGAAGTCCTTACCTACAGTTGATGAGATAGCACACATATCACCGATGTGCTCCATGATGGTAGCGATGGCGATAGGCATGATGGCAATGATGGTAGAAACCAGGAACGAGGTATCCATATTATCCCATACAGCCAGCGCAGTCTGCTCCTTGCTGAAAGGCAAACCAATCCAGTCGGCCTCGCCCAGCGAAGTAAAATCAACCTCGCCCATCGCAATGGCAACGCTATAGCTCACTACCACACCCAGCAGGATAGGGATAATCTTGATGATGCCCTTACCACACACGCTGGCAATAATCACCGTTGCCAAAGCCACGATAGCCAAAGTCCAGTTGGTAGTACAGTTCTGGATAGCGCTACCCGAGAGCACCAGACCGATGGCGATAATCATCGGGCCTGTTACCAGAGGTGGGAAGAAATGCAGAATCTTCTCGAGACCGAACGTCTTGATAAGTCCAGCCATCACGAAGTAGCACAAACCAGCAAAGAATACGCCGATACAGGCATAATTCAAAGCCAGCGTCTCGCTCATGCCCTGCTCTACGCCCAGTGCCTTTACCGAAATATATCCGCCCAGGAAGGCGAACGATGAGCCGAGGAAAGCAGGCACCTTAAACTTGCTGACAGCATGGAACACCAATGTGCCGATACCTGCAAACAGCAGGGTTGATGACACAGAAAGACCGGTTAACACGGGTACCAACACGGTGGCACCAAACATGGCAAACAAGTGCTGGACACCCAAAATGGTAAATTTTGGCATGCCCAGTTCTCTGGCATCGAAGATGCCCTCTTTTTCTACAATCTGATCCATTTTATTTTTTAAGTTTTACTCTTCCATCAACTTACGGTAACGGGCGCGTTTGGGCTCTTCCAAACCTAAGCGCTGGGCCTTATTGCTCTCGTACTCGCTGTAGTTACCCTCGAAGTAGAACACGTTTCCTTCTCCCTCGAAAGCGAGAATGTGTGTACAGATACGATCCAGGAACCAACGGTCGTGACTGATGATAACAGCACAACCGGCAAAGGCCTCCAGACCTTCCTCGAGTGCGCGCAGGGTGTTTACGTCGATATCGTTGGTAGGCTCATCGAGCAACAGCACGTTGCCTTCCTGCTTCAGGGCGATAGCCAAGTGCAGACGGTTACGCTCACCACCTGAGAGCACGCCGCACTTCTTTTCCTGATCGGCACCGCTGAAGTTAAACCTACTCAGGTAAGCACGCACGTTTACATCCTTACCGCCCATACGGATGGTCTCGTTACCCTGACTCACCACCTCGTAAACCGACTTGGTGGGGTCGATATCCTTATGCTGCTGATCCACATAGCTCAGCTTTACGGTCTCACCTACGGCGAACTGTCCGGCATCGGGTTTGTCCAAGCCCATAATCAAGCGGAACAACGTGGTTTTACCCGCACCGTTAGGACCAATCACACCCACAATACCATTTGGTGGCAGGTTGAAGTTCAGATCGGTAAACAATGTTTTCTCGGGGAACGACTTAGCTACGTGCTCGGCCTCGATCACCTTATTACCCAAACGAGGTCCGTTAGGAATAAAGATTTCCAGCTTCTCTTCCTTCTGCTTCTGCTCCTCGTTCAGCATCATCTCGTACGAG
>JAEEGH010025691.1_pt1 | contig 11795 bp, 12 predicted proteins | sample 9134181 | NCBI WGS metagenome assembly JAEEGH01 (sample SAMN16246544, study PRJNA631951) | gut metagenome | biome: gut microbiome; feature: rumen; material: DP-attached | host: Bos | place: Iran: Karaj | collected 2018-10 | reverse complement strand
GAATTTAACGCGATTTTAAATACGCGTAACGGAAGCGCACTTAAGGGCTGCCGCTTATACGTCACGTTATTCCCATGTAATGAGTGCGCGAAAGCATGCGTACAAGTGGGCATTAAGGAAATTATTTATTTAGAAAATAAATACGCTGACACAGTTGGCGTTCAAGCTAGTAGAAAAATGCTTGAATTAGCTGGCATCAAATTAAGACAATTCAATGCGAAAGAATTGAATGAAATTGTAAAGTAATATGACTATCAAAGAATACGTTGCTCTTCGTAAGGAAGAGATTAAAAATTTAGTAGCGGGTTTAGAAAGAAAACCATGCATCGCTATCGTCCAAGTTAATGAGGACGCGGCTAGCTGCGCATATGTGCGCGGGAAGCTTAAAGATGCTGATGAATTAGGCATCAAAGCAGACTTAATTAAGTTACCTTTAGAAACAACTCAAGAACAACTTTTGAAGGTTATCGATGAATTAAACAAAGATGACATTCATGATGGCTTTATCGTTCAAATGCCTTTACCAAAAGGAATCGATGAAGAAGTCATCAAATTAGCGGTTGATCCTAAAAAAGATGTTGATGGTTTCCATCCATTATCCTCTCTTGTTCCATGTACCCCAAAAGGTATTATTAACTATTTACACTTTGAAAAGATTCCTATGCAAGGAAAGAATGCTGTGGTTATTGGCCGTAGTAATATCGTTGGTAAACCAATGGCAAAGCTCCTTCTTAAAGAGAATATGAATGTGACCGTTTTGCATAGCAAAACCACTCCTGAAGATATGGCTTTCTATATCGCTCACGCAGACGTCATTGTCGTAGCGATTGGTAAAGCTGGCTTCTTAGATAATCGCTTCACTTATAAAAAAGATGCCGTTATCGTTGATGTTGGCATCTCTAGAACTGAAGATGGTTTAAAAGGTGACGCAATCCCAGGACTTCCAGTTGGTCTTCAAACTCCAGTTCCAGGCGGTGTTGGCCTAGCCACTAGATTAGCTCTTTACGAAAACTTATTAGAAATCCACGGCGTTAACAAGTAGGTTAGCGCCTTTTCTTTAAGAAAGTTATTTTTCCCTTCTCTTTTTTAATGAGATGGCGTTTTACTAAGCTCGTTAATAAACGGGATAAAGTTTCTCTTTGAATACCAATTTGAGCGGCTAATGTTGTGACGTTTTTAAAAGTAATCACATTGTCGTTTTTACTAGCGTAATAAACGAGTCTTTCTTCCGCGTTAGTAAATGATAATAATTGTATGCGCGCGTTAAGAGATTTACCAAAGTCAGATTGGGCTTTTAAATAGAGAGTTAAAAACTCTTGGTTATTTTGTAATAGATATATTAAATTCTCTTTATTGATAAAAGCAATAACACATTTTTCTTTAGCGATGACATCCCCACGATAAATAGGTTCGCTAGAGAAGATTAAGTTGTTGCCAAAAATATCTCCCGCTTTAAGAGAGTTAAGAATCTGTTCTTTACCTTGGAAGGAATAAGAAACGATATCGACTTTACCAGAAATGATGACTCCGACGTTTTCGCAGAGATCACCTTCATGATTGATAACACTGTTTTTGGTGACCTGGTAACCCTTCACCAATTTGTGTTCTTTTTTAGTTAAAACTTGTAAAAGTGGTATTTTCATAATAATTGTGTGACCTACATCACATTTTATTATAAAGAATTATTCTATAATTACCAAGGAGGAAAATCTAAAAATGAAAAAATATATATCACTCATGGCTGCCGCACTTATGCTCGTAGCCTGCAACAGTCAACCAACTACATCTAACTCTGAGTCAAAGGCACCAGAGTATGATCGTACATCTTTAAGTATCATCGCCCCGACCGGCGCTCCAGCTTTAGCGTTCTATAACTACGCCAAGGTTGAAAAGTTTGAAACCAACTCTAACCCAGCGGAAGGCATCTTACCTTTAATGGTCGCTGGTAAGAAGGATGTCGTTGTCTTACCAACCAACGCTGGTATGCAAGCCATCATCAACAAGAAAGCTGAATACCAAATTGCCGCGACAATCACATTCGGTAATTTCTATCTTGTGAGTTTAGGCAACGACGCTAACAATGAACTCGATACTGATGACAAAATCCTTTTATTCCAAAAAGGTAATGTCCCAGACAAAATCTTCCATTATGTTTATGGCGATACCTATGACGCTAACATTTCTTATGTGAGTGCTGTTAGTGATGCTGCCGCTGCAGCAACTTCAGGATCATTCGTTGATGCTGAAGGTAACAATGTTGTTCCTAACTATGTCTTATTAGCCCAACCTGTTTTAACAAACGTTTTATCCAAGAAAGAAAACGTTAAGGTCTATGCTGATATCCAAGCTAAATACAAAGAAAAGAGCAATGGCTTAGATTTATTCCAAGCTTCTGTTTTCATTAAGAAATCAGTTGCTAGAGAAGCCGCTCAATCTTTCTTAGACTCTTTAAAGGGTGACATTGAAACAGTCATCGCTAAACCAGAGACATTTAATACCGCTTTAGAAGGAGTTGAAAACGCTAATACCGTTTACGGTATTGCGCCAGCTGCCGCCGCTAATGTTACTAAAAATAACAATGGTATGGGCTTAGGTTTTAAAGCCGCCAAAGAAAACAAAACAGCGGTTGAAAACTTCTTAAAGCTCTTTAATATTGAGGGAGTTAATGAAGAAGTTTATTTCTAATAAATATACTCTCTTCGCCTTAGGTACATTATTCGTAATTGCCCTATGGTTTATTCTTTCAGCATGCTTTGATACCAATAATGGGATATTCCCTTCTCCAATAGCGACATTCCAAGAATTTGGTGTTTTATTAACCAAGCCTTATTCATATCAATGTTTGGGTTATACATTCTTAAGAATGCTTATTGGTTTTGCGGTATCATTTGCCCTTGCCTTAATTATTGGCATTCCTGCGGGTAATCACTCGCAAGTACATACATTCCTAAAGCCACTCATGACCACGATTAAAAGCATACCAACTGTGGCTTTAGTCTTCCTATTTGTGGTCATGGTAGCCCCCAAAAATGCCCCTATCTTCGTAGTCGTTATTGTGTGTTTTCCAATCCTCTACGAAGCTGTAGCGGGCGGTATTAGAAAAGTTGATCAACAAGTTGACTATGCTGCCCAGATTGATGGAGCGGGCTATTTCCAAAGAGTTTTATTTATAAAACTCCCACTATCTATTCCTTATATTTTAGTCGGTATTGCTTCTAGTTTCTCTTTATCTTTTAAACTGGAAATTATGGCCGAAGTTATTACTGGTTTTACAAAGAATGGTTTAGGTAGTGTCATCCACTTTGTGAGACAAGAAGACCCCACTAATTTGACAGGTGTTTTTGCCTATTCTTTATTTGCAATTATTTTCATGCTTTTGATTAGTTTATTGGAAACTGCTATTAAACAAAAATTTAGCAAGCAAACAAATTGATTAATTATTATTAATGCCATAAACTATTTGTATAGGAGACAATACATATGGAATTAAAAGGTAGTAAAACCGAAAAGAATTTAGAAATGGCTTTTGCTGGTGAATCACAAGCCCGTAACAAATACACCTATTTTGCAAGCCAAGCTAAGAAAGAGGGCTATGAACAAATCGCTGCAATTTTCTTAGAAACAGCAGAAAACGAAAAAGAACACGCTAAGATGTGGTTCAAGTACTTACATGATGGTCAAGTCCCAAGCACCGTTGAGAATTTAAAAGCGGCTGCTGAAGGCGAAAACTTCGAATGGACTGACATGTATAAGAAGATGGCGGAAGAAGCTAGAGAAGAAGGCTTTATGGAAATCGCTGCTAAGTTTGCTTTAGTCGCTAAGATTGAAGCGGAACACGAACAAAGATATCTTAAACTTTTAGAAAAAGTTAAAGCCAATAAGATCTTCATCGCTCCAGACGTCGTCGTTTGGAAGTGCCGTAACTGTGGTCATATCCACGTTGGTAAAGAAGCACCAAAGATTTGCCCAGCTTGTGCACACCCACAATCATATTTCGAATTAAGAGTCGAAAATTATTAATCTTTAATGTAATTAAAAAGACGCTGAGAAATGTCTCGGCGTTTTTTTAATATTTTGATTAATTTACTATTGCATTTAATTTATTTTTCTATGATAATAATAAAGCGCGTTAACACGGATCTGTGGTGTAGCGGTTAACATGTCTCCCTGTCACGGAGAAGACCGCGGGTTCGATTCCCGTCAGATCCGCCAGCGCTTTTTTAAAGAAATGGCTCGGTAGCTCAGTTAGTAGAGCATCAGACTGAAAATCTGAGTGTCGCCGGCGCGCTCCCGGCCTGAGCCACCACTGAATATAAAATGACATCGAAAGATGTCTTTTTTATGTCTTTTAGGGCAATAAAAAACCGCTAGCAAACGCTAACGGTTTTTATACTCAAGAGAGACAATTAGTCTTTCTTTTGTGTTTCTTTTGGTTCTTCGCCTTCTGGTCTTGGCATGCCAATCTTAGCCATTAAGTCATCGACGAGTTTCTTTGCTCTACGATAGGCTAAGTCACTCTTAATACGGAGTAAGCATGGGAGATCTTCGTACTTCTTAGCTTCAGCTTGTTCAACTGGGATTGTGCTATCAGCATAATCTTGTGGGTTGAGTTGTAAGTAGATACGGAGATGTTTACCAACGATTGTAACGAAGGCATAACGTTGTCTCTTATAAGAGAATGTATCACCTGGGATAGAGACACGGTTTCTTAAACCATACCATTTAATATAGTCACGGAGATCATAGTATTTATGACGTAAATCATATTCACTATTTCTTAAACGGGTTTCGAATGGTTTTCTCTTTCTCTTACCCTTAATGACTAAACCTTCTGGACCGGCTTCGGCTGGGGCTTCTTCTTCCTCATCCTCTTCCTCTTCTTCCTCTTCTTCAGGTTCTTCTTCTGGTTCTGGTTCTGGCTCTGGTTCAGGTTCTTTTTCTGGAGCTGGAGCTGGTTCTTCTTCTTTTTCTTGGTGGAGTTCTTCGACGTGTTTGTCGACGCCTTCTTTAACAAGAGCGCGAACTTCTTCTTCACCTAAACCGGCTTCACCGCAGCAGCATTCTTCTTTCTTTTGTTCTGCACCAGCGGCTTTGTCTAAGAGACCAAGTAAGTCTTTGAGGACTGGTAAAATTGCAAAATAGATAGCAAATAAGTTAAGACCTGTAGCACCACCCATAAGGAGCATTGGAACAGCTCTCATAACACGCATTTCCACCATTGGGATAACGAAGATGAAAATGAATGGTAAGAAACCAATAGCAATAATTTCTGTTAATGCTGTGAGGAAAAGGACTGGTTTCTTTTTCTTAATAGCTAAAACGATTGTTGCGATACCCATTGTGAGGGCAACAAAAACGAGCACTACGCCAACGTAGGCTGTTGGATGACTGAATTGAGATGGTTTCCACATTAAGCAGTAGTATTGAATAGAGGCACGTAAGCCATATGTGAATAATTCGCTATTCAAGACACCGACGCCGCCGTTACAGAGATCGCTGACACCTAAAATACCTGTGATTAAAGCAGCGATTAACCATAAGACGAAAGCAATACATGTGGTACGCAAAATTTTCTTGTTTTCCATATATAGATTCTCTCCTTATTTATTTATAATTTAGTGCGCGTATTTACTAATTTCAAGTTTTTATTAAAAAATTAAAGAAAAAAGCACCCTATTGGGGCTATTTAACCTTGTTTTGTTACATTTTAAGGAGTTTTGTATTGCTTTTTCATGTATGACTTTTATGCTAAACTAATGCACCTGTCCCCTCTTTTTTATCTATAAAAATAGCCGACATGGTATCGGTTTTAAAAAAGATATCAAATAAGGTATGTTATTTCCTAATTAATTGGTTATCATATAAGCATGTTAATAAAATTAAAGGTACAAAATTTCGCAATCATCGAAGATATCGAGATTGACTTCAAAGATGGTTTAACTGTCTTAACTGGTGAAACCGGCGCTGGTAAGAGTTTAATCATCGACTGCATTGGCCTTCTTTTAGGCGAAAGAGCCGCCTCTGAAATGATTAGACAAGGGGAAGAAAAGGCTATTGTGCAAGGTGTATTTGATAATAATGCCCCATTACTTCGCGCCGCTTTAGAAAAAGCAGGTGTTCCTGAAAAAGATGGACTTATTGAGATCAAAAGAACCATCTCTTCCACGAAGAATGTTGTTAAAATCAATGACACCACCATTACTTTAAATGAACTTAAGTACATCATGTCATTAATTGCCGACATCCATCAGCAATTTGATATGGTAAAGCTATTCAATAACGAGAACTATTTGGCCATGGTAGATGGTTTTAATTCTCGTTTAGTTAATCAATACCTTGATAAGTATTTACTTAGTTTTAGTGCATTAAAAGAACAAGCTAGTTCCTATAATGCTTTAGTCAAACGTATTGATGAATTTAATCGTAATCAGGAAGAATATGAATATGCCTATAGTGAAATCAAAGCACTAGGCTTAAAAGAAAACGAAGAGGAAGAAATCAATTCTGAAATCTCTTTATTAGAGAACTACGATAAGATTTATTCCTTACTTATGGAAAGCAAAGAATTAATGGATGGAGATGCCCTTAATAACATCTACACCATTAAGGAAAACGTTAGTAAGTTATCTGAATATCAAAATGAATATCAGGATTATATTGAAAGACTCAATAATGCTTATTATGAGTTAGAAGATATGTTTGAAGAAATTAAAAAGAAAGCAGACTATCTTAACTATGATCCAGAACATCTTGACGCTTTAATTGAAAGAAGTCATGCGATCAATGCCTTAAAGAAGAAATACAATAAGACATTTGATGAACTAAGAGCGTATGAAGATGAACTTAATGCCTTATTAAAATACAAAGAAGATTATTCTATTCTTCTTAAAGAAGAAAAAGATAAACTTCAAGCAGCCTATGATGAAGCTTATGCACGTGCATCTGACTTGCATAAAGTCAGAGAAGATATTGGCTTAAGTATCACTAAAGATTTAGAAAAGACACTTAACGAATTAGCGTTATCTTGTAGATTCAATGTCGCAGTTATTGGTAAAGAAAAAGATGCTGATTTAGATATCTCTATCTTTAATGAAACAGGTATCGATACGATTGAATTCTTTATTGAAACTAATATCGGTGAAGGTCTTAAACCATTAGCGAAAGTAGTCTCTGGTGGTGAACTTAGTCGTATCATGTTAGCGATTAAACTTCTCTATGTGAAAGCCCAAAAGATTGGCACAATCATCTTTGATGAAATCGATACTGGTATCTCTGGTGATGTCGCTAGTAAGGTCGCTAAGAAGATTAAAGAACTATCTTATGGTCATCAAGTCATTACCATTACCCACTTACCACAAGTGGCAAGCTTATCTGACCATCATATAAGAATCGCTAAGAAGGTATCTAATAATCGTACCTACACCACGATTAAAGAATTATCTCTTGATGAAAAGATATATGAAATCGCTTCACTTATTTCTTCAGGCAAGGTCACTGATAAACAGTTAGAGTATGCTAAAGAAATGGTGATGGAAAGAAAATAGAACCCTAACGGGTTCTTTTTCATTATTTGAGTTTCATTCCTTCTCTAAAGGCTAAAGCTACTGTTTCACCAATCTTACGATATTCACTAGTGATTGGATCGAATGAGACAAAGTTGATTTTCTTTGGATCGACTTTGCCGTTAGCATCAAGGACACTTTCATCAGCGCTCACGTTAACGATTTTAGCGATGATGTTTCCACCACCTTCACCTTCATTAATGATATCAACAACTTCACATTCAAGAGTTAATGGATAATCAGTGAAGATCGGAGCGTCGACATGTTTAGCTTTTTCATATTTAAGACCACTTTTAGCAATCTTATCTTTTTCTTTCTTTTGGCTAACGATACCAACATAATCACTCGCGGTAATTGTTTCCACAGTGGCAAAGCTCACTGTTAAGGCTTTCTTAAGTCTAATGTTGTCTGTTGTTTGATGAGATGATAAGCAAATCATAATTTGATTGTAATCATAGGTGCCACCCCAAGCGGCATTCATCGCATTTGGTTCATTGCTTTCATTATAAGTACCAATGATAAGTACTGGCATTGGGTAAACCCACGTTTGTGGTCCAAAATCTTTACGCATATTATTTTCCTTTCAAGTAATCACTTAAACGTGACATTGCATCTTTCACATTATCTAAACTAGTCGCAACATTAACTCTAATAAAGGCTCCACCATTTTTACCATAATGGAGACCATCGTTAACGAATAGACCAGTTTGTTCTCTTAATTCTTTAGCGAATATATCGCTAGGTAATTCATAATAAGAAATATCAAGCCATAATAAGTATGTCGCATGGCCTGAAACATATTTAACATGTGGGAGATTATCTTTTAGATAATTCTTAACATATTCTTTATTAATTAATAGATATTGATTGAGTTCATCAACATACTGAGCGCCTTGTGTATAGGCCGCAATAACCGCAGGGACAGCGAAGTAACTAGCCTCACCAATATCATCGTGATAGAAAGCCGCTTCAATCTTGTTCTTTAGTTCAGGATTATTAACAACAGTAAGAGCGCTATGTAGACCCGCTAAGTTGAAGACCTTAGAAGGAGCGATACAGGTGATGATATCTTTAGAAATGCTTAACGCTGGAACATATTTATAGCCTGGGTCAACAATATCACAGTGAATCTCATCAGAAATCATTCGGACATTGTATTTGGCTAAGATGTTATGTAGTTTTTCGATATCTTCTTTTTCCCAAATCTTCCCTACTGGGTTATGAGGGTTACAGAAGATAAATAGTTTGACATTGTGCTTTTTAATCTTTTCTTCGACATCTTGATAATCGATATAGAAATTATCATTTTGATAAATCAAATCTGAAACAATGAGATTTCTTTTGTTATTTGTCACAACTGTAAAGAAGTTGTTATAGACAGGAGAAAGAATCATCACATTCTCATTTTCATTAGTTAATGTTCTCACTAAGGAGTCTAAAGCGGAGACCACACCAGTCACGTAAATCATCGATTTAGTGTCTAATTCTAAATCATGACGGGACTTCCACCAATATTGATATGTTTTGAAGAATTCTTCTGTTGGATATGAATAACCATAGCTACCATCAGTCGCAGCTTTCTTAACTGCCTCCTGAATCTCAGGCATGACCATAAAGTCCATGTCAGCGACCCACATTGGTAGTTCATTATCTTTCACATTCCATTTTTCAGAATGACTATGTCTTCTATTACTTAACTTATCAAAGTTATATTTCATATTATTCCTTAACGATGATTTGAGCCTCACCACGTTTATTTTCATCGATGATTAACTCTTTATAACCCTTGCAGCGGATTACTCCACTTGTGGGGTTTTTAATTGATTCAATAACATCAACGATATCAGCGTCGATATCTTCACAGTATTCAAAGCTTAATGAAGTATCAAGTAACTTGCAGCTAATCATTTTTAAGCCTTTGATATAACAAAGTCCTTGTAAGGAAGAGATTTCACAATCAATGAATGTGAGGTTCTTACTATTCCAACCAAGATATTCCCCGTTAATCTTACAGTTAATGACTGTGGCGTTTTCTACATTCCAGAATGAATCTTTACTATTGAGAATAGAATTCTTAATAACGATGTTTTTACCACCATCGAAAAGGTAGTTACCATCAAGAATGAGATTATCAACTTCAATGTTTTCACTATTCATACCAAAGTAGTCGCCTTTAGCGGTGACATCTTTAAGTTTGATATTAGTGCATTTCCATAAGGTTTCAGTCGCATTAGGCAAAGAACAGTCCACGAGTGTGATATCATTCGCCCTTCTAAAGGTCTTAGGAGCCGAAATAAGACACTTTTCCATCAAAAGGTGGTTAGTATACCAAATGCCACTTCTCGCCGTTTCTAGGAGTGTAGAACCGCTTACTTGTACATTTGTGGTATACCATAAAGGATACTTCCACTGAAAAGTAACATTATTTAGTTTTAAATCAGAACTCTCTTTTAAAGGAGATTCTCCATCATGAAATAAGCAACTTTCAATAACCGCATTATGGGTATTGAATAAGGCTCTTTCACCGGTAAATTCTTGATTCTTAATATTTAATGGTTCTTTATTCATGTTGATATTTTAACTTTTATTAGCGTTAATTTCTAATTAAATGCAACTTTATCGATAGTACTTTTCGAAAAAGAGTTTTTGATAAAGGGATGGATGTAATTTATTTGTGGTTGGATCAAATTCAGATTGGGTGCCACCATTATAGGAACTAGTGCCTTCTTTAACACCACTGGATTTGATGTATAGATTATTAAACCATTCACCGATATCCCCTAGTAAGTTATGTTTCTTCCAGAAGTTATAAACATAGCTTTGGGTTTTATTAAAAGCGGGATCTAATGGATGTAAGCCTTCTCTTTCACTTTCAGTGAGATAAGAGCCACTCGCCATTGATTTCATTTGATAGAAATAACTGGTGTAAGCACTATATCTTAGATATGGGCTTTCACTATTTAAGCAGACATAGAACGCTAATTTGTTAGCGTCATCTTCTCTCATCACTCCTTTAGTGTGGGCGAGTTCATGAGCAATGGTAAATGGGAGATTAACTTTAGTGTTAAGCACATTGATATTAGCCTCACCTAAAGCATTAAATGAAACACCAGTGATTTGGAACTCACGGTAGATAAAAGAAGACATCATAGGTTTAACCGCACCAAAGTAATTAGAGAAATAACTATCAGTCACGATTTTATAAGATTCTTTTACTAACTTAGTGGCTTCATTTAAGTCATAGCCTTTGACGTCGCCTTCTTCAGTGAACTCTAACTTACTAGCGCATAAATTAACATCATCCGCAAAGAAGTTATAGATATCGACAAATTCTGTTCTATCTACTTCACTTTCATAATATGGAAGAGGCATCTCTTTACGGTTATAAGCCATTTGGCAAGATAAGGAATACATCGCAATCACAGTTAAGACCATCACTGGAATAGTAAGGAACTTACTAATGGCTTTTAATGGACGGATTTTCACTAAATCTCTAATAACTAAAACGATAAGGATGATACTCACTATCGCAATAGCGATAACCACTAGTTCGGTTAAAGACACAAATGGGATTAAACCAGAAATAAAACTAGCGACTTGAATATAGCCTCTAGAGAATCCTCTGGTCATTGCCTCCGCGACTTCTGGGTTCTTTTTAAGAACCGCGATCAAAACGATTGTTAAAACAAGAATAACAATTACTGCTGATTTGATAATAATGCCACGGAGTTTTTTAAGCATATTTAGTCCAGTTTCTTAAGTTCTTCAGGATATTTCTTTGGATCTTTAAGGAAGATATATGGGGCGTTTGGATATTCTTTATTAAGACGTTTAACAGCATTTTTGCCTTCACCACTACCAGAATAGAAGATGAAAAATAATTTCTTATTAGATAAATCTAAGACGCTTAATAATGAGTTAAGAGCGGGAGTAAATGTTCCATTCCAAATTGGGGAGCCAAACACTACTTCTTCATACATTGAGATATCTTTATCGAAATCTTTTAATTCAGCTTTCTTTTTAGCACCCGCTTGAAAACCACCAACCATCATGGCCCAGAAGAATGATTTAGGCAAGTTTTTAACTGTTTCGACTTTGCGGACTTCGTAGCCTTTTTCTTGCATTCTTTGAGCGACGATATCGCCACGACCAGTGTAGGAATAATAAATGAATAGCTTTTTCATATTGTTCTCCTTATTGGAAATATAATTTCTCCAACCACCATAAGAGGTG
>JAEEGH010025688.1_pt1 | contig 11795 bp, 14 predicted proteins | sample 9134181 | NCBI WGS metagenome assembly JAEEGH01 (sample SAMN16246544, study PRJNA631951) | gut metagenome | biome: gut microbiome; feature: rumen; material: DP-attached | host: Bos | place: Iran: Karaj | collected 2018-10 | reverse complement strand
AATGAGGTGAGATTCGTTCTTATTTGAGGTCATCAAAATTCTAAATCGTATCAATATCGTTTTTGTGTAAAAAATCCCATTTCCTTTGGCGAAATCGGCTTTGTGTAAAATTTGTTAAATTATTATTTTGAGCTGATGTTGTCCTATTGCGAATGAACTTTGTCCTGGTCGTCAAAACCTCATTTCTGGGATAAAAAACAGGCGGCAAAACCATGCCGCCCGTCTTATTGGGATCGTAATCCGTCTATCTGTCCAAGGTCGTTTGCCTCGCATTATTTAGAATAGCATTGATATCTGACAACTTGTATCTTTTCTTTCCACCGACATCGATTGGAAGAAGATAGTTTTTATGCTCCCAGTTATAAAGAGTCTTTCTGCTGATGGATAGTCTATCCAATACTTCGTTTGAAGTTAGCAGGAATTCTCCTTTTCCGTTTACGACTTCAGACTCTAATATGCGTCTGGCTTCACTCACTGTTTCTTTAATGGTCCTCTTCAAATCGTCTGCACTGATAAGAAGTAAAGTACCACCTCTTTTCTCAAGAATGTCTTGAATTGCTGAATCTCTTTCTATCATAACTTCTATTACTAGTTAAACTGTAGTTGCAAAGATACAAGGTTTTACCCAAATATACAAATTGTCATCTGTGGCGAACATGATGGTATGTGTAACACCAAAAGACCATTCTATTCAAGCATGTTCACCAAGTTCTGTTTCATCTCATCGTCTATTGCTCGGTATCTCAAAAACGCTTTGGAACCTTCTTTGTGGCCAGATAGTTTTCCTATCAAATTGGGATCCTGTACCTTTTTATATAGATTACCAATAAATGTCCTTCGTGCCAGATGGCTGCTTGCAAGTTCGTTTAGGGGATGTTGCTCCTCTTTCCCTGTAGTCGAATTCCACACTGTAACAATTCGGGTTATACCACACAAGAGAAAGACGTCTTTAATGGAATCATTGTATTTCTGGGCTGAAATGAATGGTAGCAATCTCTGGTCGGTTGGGTACTTGTCTGCATATCGCTTCAATATGCTCTTCGCCGTTTCATTAAGTGGAACCTCAATAGAATCCAGACGATCATGGCTGGTCTTATGTGGAATGTAGCAGATCTTTCCGTTTATAAGGTTATTTTTGGTGAAATGAATAAGATCTCCCACTCGACATCCTATCATACACTGGAATATAAAGATATCACGTTGTCTTTCCAATTGAGGAATCGAGGATTCCTTGATGCTTGTCTTTTTTTCTTCCGGCAATTTCTCCCAGGCATCGTGCAGGTTTGTTTCGTATATCTTTGTTCGCTCTTCAATAGTTATATAATAAGGTGTACCATACATGGGTGATTTCTGTTCATATCCCACGTATGGGTCTGTTTTTAACAGGCCTTCCTTCATACACCACTTGATGAAGGTACGGAATCGTTTCATGAGCTTGGCTATCGTATTTTCTCCTCTGGGACGGGGAATCCTGCCTTCTGGTATTTCCTCATATATGACTTTATAAACCGCATGATTGACAATCCTATACTCGTTACGGATAAAATCCTCAATCTCGCGTATGGTATCAACATTGATAGTGTCGAAATCCAGTACCCACTCGGAACAATTAGTAATTGTCTTATAGAGCTGGAATCGTTTCAACATCCTAATCATTGTTATATAGTTCTTATTGTCGCTTTCTGGGTAATTCTTCACTTGAAGGAAATACTCAAACTGATTGAAGAAATCACGGTCTCTTGTTACCTTTTCATCTTCGTAGTTCTCAGGATGCAGTTTTTTGTCAACAAGCAACTCCAGACTTTCGCTTGTCAGCGTGTCCTTGTCTTCTGCTTCCTGGTATACAGTTTCAAGAGTGGTCTTCATCCTTCTGACGGATTCATCGAAAAGGACCCTTTCCATGGGCCTAAATAAGATTTTCGGTTTGATACTTTCTCTTTTGGGATCCCATACTGCCGGATCAACCAGAATGTCTGACTTGTAGAACAATTGGATTCTCCGTCCGTCGCTGACTCTGAAACGAACGGCCACTTCTTTTTCGATCTTTTTCTTGTTCGAAGATACTCTGATAAATGCTTTTACTGCTGTCATATCGAATAGTTTTTTTGTTAATGAACTAATAAATCGGTTGTGCAAATTTAGAAAACTTGCACAACGATGCCAAATTCGAAAACGAGAAAGTGCTTTTCAATTACGCTTTTTTAAGACCGAAAATTTGCGTATTTCTGTTTTATAATCCCCTGAAATATAACGATTTCTGACAGATTATCAGATATATAAAAAGATGCGATAAGACAGATTCTTTGAAATCTTCAAAAGTGCAGTAATCCCGACAACCGTGAGAGTTAAGGTGCTGATTTTCAGCACCTTAACTTTTTTAATACCCAAATTTGCACAACACTTGCACAACATCTCCTTTGCCCGACCATGTGTAAAGATCATCTATTTTTATGCTAAAATCGTTAAATCGCGCATGATTCCGCATTTTTTTGACTACCTTTGCAGTTCGATATTTCAAAACGTACATTAAAAAATTTAATCGCGCTGCTATGACAGAGGACGAAAACAAGAAGATTCGGGTAGAACTTGACCATGAGCAAAAGGTAATTCACCTTGGCTGCTGGTTCTATGACCTCAAAGGAGTCTTGATTGCCGAAGCCACAGATGAGGACAAGGAGAAATACCAATGCGGTAGGTTTATGACCTATCCCATTGTCGATGATGATTGGGAAGTGCGTGAAGACGATTGCATAAAGGATGGCATCGGTGATCTTGTCGTTGGCAAAAAGGGAGAAACGGTTCCCTTGTTTAAGCTCCAACATGTTCTTGACCTCAACGCAGAAGAGCGCAGTGGTGACTATTCTGACATTCTCATTGATGCAGAACACCATGGCATCACCGTTTCCAATCGTATGCAGGATAATCCGCAGGAAGAACTTCCTGAGACGATATTTCTCGAAATTTACAGAATTAGGAACACGGACTCATTCAGTATCTATTCTTACGAGGACGGCTATTACATTCCTAGCAGGGATTGTCATGTCGGGAAAGACGGTAAACTGTATCAGGGTACAAAAGAGGACGAGAATGAGAACAGTCAATATCGGCAGATTGTCTATCAGATAGCAGAAGATGTCAATGGTCTCTCCTGGTTCTTCAACAAGCACAATCTGAGGGTTCGCTGCTTAAGGGCCAGATATTATGACGATTCACAAAACGATGACCTTAGAATACCCGATGACTGGCATATAGCCGTCAAGACGTTGGAGGCTGACATTAACAGGGAAATAGCACAGAGACAGGAAAAATACCCTGATGATCATTTCCGTTCTAAACGACCAATCATGTAAGTATGGCTGAGGTTAAACAAGATAAAATACAGGCCTTCCTTCAGCTGGCACGCGATGCTTTCCAGCAGAAGGACTTTGATGCCGCCACCGACCATCTTATCTCTGTCCTCCAGATTGATAGCCGGAACAGTGAGGCAATCGGTCTGATGGGCGACGTGGCATTCTACAGGAAAGACCTTGACACTGCCGAAGGTTATTATCTTCGTCAGCTTGAGTTTGACCCTCAGAGCTATGAGGCACACATAAACTTGGGACGATTGTATTGGGAACGTGCAGAGTACGACAATGCCATCAGCGAGTTTAAGACAGCCTTGCAGCAGGATCATGATCACGCTCATGGCGACCCGTATCTGTACCTGGCATCCGTCTATTTAAGTCTCGGGAAATACGAAGAAGCCTACGAGTGGCTTTACCGGCAGGTCTTTGAACTCAAAGGCGAACAACCCGAGTCCGATAGGGATCTTTACAACCGGGCGTACTATGGTGTTTCCAGCACCATCTGTCAGAACTTGTCCATCAACGAGCTTGATGACCTCATAAGGCAGATAGAGTCCAAATACAACGTCAGCATAACCACACATCTCGTCGTTAATCCCGATGCTCCGCTGATGCCATTCCGTAAGACGGACGAGTTTAGTTATGAGATTGACTATGATCTCGATTCCGAGGATAAGTTCTACGAAGTGCTGAGTTCATTGGTACTGCTGGACAACTGCCTTGGTGGAGAGCATTTCGACTTCCATCATTTCCTTATGCCCACAGACGACGGGAAAGATCAGTTTGCTGCGATGGTCAGGAATACAATGGCTCCAGACTCAACACTGTCAATGCCTGATTTGCTCGACTATCTGGTGCTGGATATAAGAACCAGTTTGATTCGCATTTATACGGATGAAGCCATACACAACACGCCTGAGTTCAAGAAATACCGTCCCATACTATGGCTTGGAATGGGAAATACCATCGCCCAATCATACGACTATATCAAGAAACTGGAGCGAATCCATGCGCCCCGACTTGTCATCTATGTCCACAAGGTGCTGTTGTACCTGAAGTCTGTGCAACTCTATGAATACTTCAAGGCCTGCGACAAGAGGATTGATTTCCTGTCTGGATTTAACGAGCACAAGATGGGGTGCGCCATCTATAACGGCCACATGAGTATGAAGGATTCGGCAAAACGCAGGGACTGGGCGGCATTCTACCGTTCATTTGTCAATCAGATCTGTCCTCCCCTCCGATATTATGTGAAACTGGAAGAGATTTAGTTATAAAGGCACATACTTTAGAATGGCAAGCCATAACTATCACCTTTCTATGTTATTCCAGCGGTTTCCAGTCGTGCTCCATCAGGTAGAGCGCGTACTGGTGAGCCAGCGACATGAAGTCCAGGTTCTCCTTCTCGCGCAACTGATACCGCTGGTCGAAGATGTTATAGCCCACCTGACAATACCCGTAGAAATACTACGTTACTAAAAATGAGATTGCCCTCGCGCTATGTCGAAGGCAATCTCATTATGTTCTTAACCGCATTTAGTTGTACCAAATAGATGGCATCGGTTTCTGGGCACTTGATTCGACTTGTTTGTTGTCGATCTTCGTCTTGTCATCATTCATTTCCTTTTCTGTCAACATATGCAGCTCCTCCTCTGATGTTAAGTTACAGCAAATATAAGGATTATTTCGGCTCGTTGTTCTTTTCGTATTCCTCTTTTATGACACATTAACCAAATGCGGTATTTATATTCATGCAATATTCAACTTCGCTCTGTTTCATCCATAGCCTACTCCTTTTTTGTGTAGTTATTGCACAATTCCTGAACGTGGGCACATTGCTCACGTATCTGCTTGGATAGTTTATGCATCATTTCCTTCTGCTCCTTAAACTGGTCATGAAGCGTTTTGTCATTTGCTTCCATTGCCTGAGCATAGACCCTTATTGCATCCTGCATGATGTCATAATGGTCGAATGCCAGATGGGGCAAATCCGACAGTGGCCACCACTCCGCTTTGGCTGCATCATCTTGGCCAGTGACAGCCAAAGGTTCATCAACGATGGCAAGATAAGCTACAGTGACGGTTCTTCCCCTTGGGTCACGGTCAACCTTGGAATAAGCTCCAATCTGCTGAATTTTCGACAGTCGAACCCCTGTTTCTTCTTCCAGTTCTCTGACAGCGCACTGTTCTGTTGTCTCGTCCATATTCATGAAACCGCCGGGGAACGCCCAGCCACCCTTGAATGGTTGGTCTCCTCTCTGAATCAGCAGCACCTTTGGCTCTGCCTCCCTCGTTATCACCACGCAGTCTGCCGTCACTGCTGGTCTTGGATATTTATATGTGTATGCCATAATCGATGGATTGTTACGTCCTATACTTCTTTTTCTTTCTGAATCCCATGATAAACTCCCATTTGTCATCATAGTCCGTAGTCATGAGAGCTTCGCTGGCATTTGTACTCTCTGCCAGTGGAATCAGATCCTTTGCCATTTCTTCTATGTCGCTTCTGTCCATATACCTTTATTTGTATTGATTCAGCCTTCGATATTTATCAGCAACTTCAAGGAGCACATTGAACTTCTTCAGTCTTTCTTCCGATAGTTCTCCTTTAGTAATCCGCTTTTTGGTAGCCTTGAACCAGTTGAGCATATCATGTTCTTCAAGTCTGTACTTGGAAGGGCGACGATGATTCGTTTCCATGAACGACATCATCTGCTCATACTGCTGTTGCCATCTTTCTTCTTGAGTCATTTATTCGATGTAATGATTAATCCCATCCTTCTTCGTCATTATTCTCCATATATCGGCTCATGCCGTTGTCATCCATATCATTTTCCGATGCAGGATCGAAGCCACGCATATTGTCTGGCTTGTGCGGTGGCCGACCTTTCCCATGCGGTGGTGGCGGGCCGCCAGGATGCTTACCATCTGGTGGAGGAGGTGGCCTATGACCATCAAACCTGTCACTGTCGGGTGGTGGCGGTAGCATGTCAGGACGAGAGTCCATAACAGCAACACTATCCACATTAATAATGTTAGTGTCACTAGTGCTCTTTCTGCTGGTACATGATGCCATGAACAGCAGAGTAATACCAAGACTAATTAAAACATTATTATTGTTCATCTTCTTTCGTCGTTTGTTTCTTTGCCGTAAAACCTATACCAATGAGCTGCCTGAGCCATTATCGATTTGAATTCTTCTGGCTGCACCTCTGCCATTGTGGACTTTATATAGGCGTTTTCAGTACAACCAATGTAAAGCAGAATATCGGGGCAGTTTACAAAGGCTGTATAGAGTTTCCCGTGTTCTTTGAAATAGGCCAATGCCTTTTCTCTTTGTTCTTCATCTTTCGGACGAAGCACCTGAAAATGGAGAAATGGCTCAGCATTATGTACCAAATCTTCAAAAGGCGTTCCAAAGTTGTACTTGTTGATTCGGAACTTATCTTTTGGAACAGCACAATCTTTTACTTCAGTCACATCAATTGATATATGCTCCATAAAAGCTTTTTTTTCATTAACCATTTTATCCATTGTATACTATTTTTTTGCGAAACCAGCAATTAATCCAAGTAGTGCAACAAGTAATAACAATCCTGTGTAATATAAGAACACAATGATTGCAATGAATAGGATAGAAAGGCCGATTACTTTTAACCATTTTTGCCGATTTCTTTCTCTCTCTTCTTGCTCTTCTATAAGTAAACGTTCTTGCCTACGTCTTTCTGCTTCTTCTTTTTCTTTTCGTAACTGTTCTTTTCTTGCTTCAAACTCTTCTTTTTGACGTTGTATCTTTCTTTCTCTTTCTGCAGCTTTTTGTAATTCTTGAAGTTCTTGGCGACGAGCCTTTTCTTCAAGTTCACGCTGCTGTCTGGCTTTCCGTTTCTCTTCTTCTTCAATTCGAGCCATTTCCAAACGCTTTTCAGCTGCAATTTCTTCTGCTAAACGCCTTTCTTCTGCCTCTTTCTCGTCAAGAAGTCGTTGTTGATTTTGTTTAAATATCTCACTGCCAGTTAATATTTCGTCATTTTTATTCTGTTCATCTATTACTACATCTGTGGTTGCAATCTGTTGTCTTGTAACTTTTATCATCAAATCCTCTTTGTTAAAGGATAGTTTCTGTATTCTATTGTATTTATCATCTTCATCCCAATCCAACTCCCACATCAATTTGTTACCTTCGAAATAACCTTCCCATCCTCTAGGTGACGATGGAAAACTAAATCTTGTGTATAAAGCTGCATTGTCCAGAATAATTGTTTGCTCTTTGTTACTGCTAATACGCATACCACGACCAACTTGCTGGAGATATAATGCCAGAGACCACGTAGGCCTGGCAAGTTGAATAAATTCTATATCTGGGCAATCAAATCCTTCAGAGAATATATTGACATTGACCATTACGGTGATTTCTCCTTTTCTAAATCTTTCTATAATATCTTGGCGAGTGGTCTTGTTAGTTTCACTGTCAACATACTCGGCAGCGACTCCAATCTTTTGATAAGCCTGACAGATGTTATATGCGTGTTCTTTACTAACTGCATAGACAATTCCCTTTTTCCCATTTACGTATTGTAGGTAACAAAGGACCAATTTTTGAATATGTTCCTGAACATTCAACGCATCGAGAAGATCGCTGGTTTTATAATCACCAGTTGAACTACGCTCCTTGATTGCATCAATAGCCTTACTTAAATCACTATTTGGATTATCAACATATAATGTATATTCTGCAAGATAGCCTAGACTGATGAACTTTTCTATATCATAGGACATGATAAGTTTGTCATAATATCCCTTTAATGGCTTTCTGTTCAACCTATAAGGTGTAGCAGTTACACCTAATTTCCAGGTGTCTTGGCATTTCTTCCAGAATGTGGTGTAAGTTTTTGCAAGTGAATGATGGGCTTCATCAATGATAATGAATTTTGGAGCAATTTCATTAATTACATCCTGATTATCTTTGTGCGTAATTGTCTGGATTGATGCGACCTGAACATTGTATTCGAGGTGACGAACTCTTCCGCTTGTTATAAGGCCATGTTCTATATTATACTTTGTCAGGTGAGTGCTGATTTGGTCTATTAATTCTTTACGATGTGCGAGAATAAGGATTTTTGTTTCTTTTATTTTGTTAAGGTCATTGATAATGGATGTAAATAGAACGGTCTTACCTGCCCCAGTAGGTAATTGGAGCATAATATTAAAATAAGAATTCCACTTCTTGAAAATTCTCTCTTTTATTTCTTGTTGGTAGGGACGAAGAATGGGGTCTTCGTAAGATTTGTACTTTTCACCAAACTCTCTACATTTCTTGTTTATTGCCGTTTGCTGAAATAGCCAATCTAGAAATGAATCAGCGTCAATAAACTTTGCTCTGTCTAAATAGCTTTTTATAGCATCTTCCGCTGGTTCTTTTCCATATACTATGCAAGTTATGTTGTCTGAATCTTTTTTGATGGCTCGGCCACCTTTTTCATCAATATATTTATAAACCGCGTTCTGATTATTAACAGAATAGTAATCCAATTTCTTACTATCCCAATATGAATAATCTATCTTGCCTATGACATGAAAAACGTCATCCTCCAGACTGATTTCATTTAGGGGTGAATTCGGAATACATGCTAAATCTTCTTCACTACATGCTTTGTAGATTGGCCCATTTTTCGGTTTGGCAGCTTCTGCCTCACGTTCTTGTGTCTTCCTTCTTTCTTCTTCTTCATCACTAAAGACCTCTTCGAAATTACTAACGAAATGGTCGTAATCTACAATAATCGCTCCTTCTTCTCTTGCCTTTCCTAATGCATAAAGCATATCGTACAGCCAAGTATTGGAGTGTACTATAAAGAAATTCTCCTTGCCGTTTTTGGTAAATCTGAATTTTCCTCCGTGTTTGTCTATATTCCTTTTAAGATAGCGTTTTTCATTATTTGAGAATCCCAAAGCAATAGCTGTTTTTCCTTGAAGCAGACTGTCATAATCCGTTATTTCCTCTGTATATAAAGGCAAAATTGAATATACAATTTCCATAGCCTCGTCAGCATATTCCCATACTTCTTCTGGTGGTACAGTTGATGTACGGAAATGCTCGACAAGTTCTTCTCTTGTCATTCGATGTCGTCTATATGATGAGGAATAATAATCTGTCATATGTGGTCGTTATATCAATTCGCTCTTTCTGCCGTAGTTCAACATTAATCGACTTATGTTCTTAGAAATTGATATGTGTCTCTCCATCCCAAGTAGTATCACACTCGATGGTTATACGAAACGATGCTGATTTTATGTTCTCTTGAATCTTGGGGTACAATGAATGTCCTTTTGATTCTGGATATTCGGTAGTGTAGTTGTTGACCTTGATGGAGAATTGTTTGACGCTATCAATTGTGACGGCAGGTAATCGACATGACTCGGTATAGAAGCTTTCCATTTCTGGGTAGCCCTCACCATTGACATCATTCTCACAAGCTATTACTGTCAGACAGCAAACAAACAATAATAATAGTTTCTTCATATTCAGTTTCCTTTCTTCCGATTATTTATAATTCTTTGAATGCTTCCAAAAGCATTTTCATTCCTTCTGAAGCCGTTGTTTTAAAATGAGTGAAGCCCAATTGAGTACATTGATCCATTTCTCCAGGGTCAATAACAAACTTGGGAACTTCATGATGGGCATAGTTGATGAAACCTGCTGCTGGATATACCTGTAGCGAGGTGCCGATAACAACGAAAATATCTGCATAACTAACATATTCGATGGCCACATTCATACTGTCAACATATTCGCCGAACATGACTATATATGGACGCAACTGAGAACCATCATCAGTCTTGTCTCCAACCATGATGGGAGTTGTTAGTGGGTATTCTTTCACGCAGGTTGTGCGGTTATCCATCGAACAGACCTTACTGAGTTCGCCGTGAAGATGAATAACCTGAGAGGATCCAGCACGTTCATGAAGATTGTCCACATTCTGGGTGATAACAGTCACTTCGTGCTCCTTTTCCAACTCAGCAATCATTCGGTGCGCATCGTTTGGCTCCACCTCAGAAAGCTGTTTACGCCTCCAGTTGTAGAAATCCAGGCACCTCTGCGTATCATTGTAGAGGGCATCGGTACTGGCCAGATATGCCCATTCCTCATTTGTCCACATTCCATCCTTACCTCGGAATGTACTCAATCCGCTCTCTACGCTGATACCTGCACCTGTCAGGAAAACTATGTGTTGTCTTGTCATATCTATTCCTTCTTTGAATATTTCTGTACCAACATGTCCCATTTGTTGAGATAGTTCTGCCATGCTGCTTCGGCATCGCCACCGGACTCTGCTATGACTAAATAGCAGAAGAGTGCAGCACCTGCTTCGTCACCATTAACGCCAAATTCTGCCAGAGCATGATTCATCTTCAGGTTATCTACCACATAAGCTCCTTCTACCTTCTTGTAATGTGCTTCAAATCCACACATGCCCGTCCAGCTTCGGTAATATCGGATATACTCGTCATCACAGTACATGAACCAGTGATCTTCCTGAACCTCTGGTATATGTCCTTTGCGAATGATGGCCATAGCATTATTGGGTATCTTGAAATCAAAGGGCATATTGGTAACTTCCTGTGGGTCGTCTGGCATTGGCTCAGTATGCCAGTCTTTCGCTGTTGCAATCTTTGACTTATCAGGCAAAGGACTTTCCCCTGACATGACTTTATTGAAGTCCCCAAGTCCCAATTTCCAGTGCATGATGGCCATAAACTGTTGCTTCTGCACCTTTTCCTCTTTTTTCTTGGCTGCTTGCTCCATTCTCATGTAATAATGCTCTTTCAAGAATTTGACCAGAGCATTGGTAGTCTTGTGCCGTGAGGTAAGTATATGTTTAGCTATATACCCAACGAGTGATACTGGAAGGTCATAATCATCAGCGATGTCCTGCCATACTTCCATTGGAAAGCGTTTGACCATTTCTGCCTTTATGTTGTCTGCATTTGTGTAGCTACGTGCGAGATCATGCGCCCATTCATGCTCAATAGCGCAAACGTCCTTGTCCTTATCATCAACTGATTTGAAGTCACCAACGTAATAGAACTGACACATCTTGGTGAGCTTACGAAGACGGTTCAGACGGATATGGAACTCTTTCACTACTGCTTTCATGTCATCGGGCAAGTAGGAGAGGGCTTTATCTTTCATCCATTCTGGAATGCCCCATAATGCTTCTGCTATACTTCCTACAATCGCTCCGAGTGTATCTGCATCAGCTCCAAGGCTGACGGCCTGACGGATTGCATCCTCAAAACTCTTACTATGTTGTATGATCCACAGGGCCACAGGAACTGTCCCCTGGCAAGTCTCGTCAAACTTGTTGCGGTAGTCTTCGATGTTGAGCTTGAAATTTTGTGGCCACTCGTAATAAAGCATTACGGCATGGTCTATTCCCATAATTAGAA
>JAEEGH010025686.1_pt1 | contig 11796 bp, 9 predicted proteins | sample 9134181 | NCBI WGS metagenome assembly JAEEGH01 (sample SAMN16246544, study PRJNA631951) | gut metagenome | biome: gut microbiome; feature: rumen; material: DP-attached | host: Bos | place: Iran: Karaj | collected 2018-10 | reverse complement strand
GGTTGCGCTGGGCATCGCTGGGGGTCTTCGATGCGCGGATGATGTGCACCACCTCGTCGATGTTGTCGCAGGCAATGATGAGTCCTTCCAGTATGTGGGCGCGCTCCTTGGCCTTGCGCAGGTCGAACTGCGTGCGGCGGATGGTCACGTCGTGGCGGTGCTCGATGAAGTAGCCGATGCATTCCTTCAGCGTGAGCAGCTTCGGCGAGAGGCGCGTCTTGTCGTTCTTGCCGGGCACCAGTGCGATGCAGTTGACCGAGAACGAGCTCTGCAGGGCGGTCATCTTGAACAGCTTGTTCAGAATGACGTTGGCGTTGGCGTCGCGCTTCACGTCGATCACGATGCGCATGCCCTGGCGGCCTGTCTCGTCGTTGGCATTCGAGATGCCTTCCAGCTTGCCTTCCTTCACCAGGTCGGCAATATATTCGATGAGCTGCTGCTTGTTCACGCCGTAGGGAATCTCGGTAATCACGATCTTGTCGTGGTTCTCGCCGCTCTCAATCTCGGCGCGGGCGCGCATCACGATTCTTCCCCTACCCGTCTCGTAGGCATCCTTCACGCCCTGAAGGCCGTAGATGAAGGCTCCGGTGGGGAAGTCGGGTGCGGGAATATACTGCATCAGTCCGTCGGTGTCGATGTCGGGGTTGTCGATATAGGCGCAGCATCCGTCGATTACTTCGCCCAGGTTGTGGGTAGGCATATTGGTGGCCATACCCACGGCAATGCCGTTGCCGCCGTTCACGAGCAGGTTGGGCACCTTGGTGGGCATCACGGTAGGCTCGGTCAGCGTGTCGTCGAAGTTGTTGGCCATGTCTACGGTGTCCTTCTCAAGGTCGTCCATGATGTGCTCGCCCATCTTCGAGAGGCGGCACTCGGTGTATCGCATGGCAGCAGGTGAGTCGCCGTCGATGGAGCCGAAGTTACCCTGTCCGTCGACCAGCGTGTAGCGCATATTCCAGTCTTGGCCCATGCGCACCAGGGCGCCATAGACCGAGCTGTCGCCGTGGGGATGATACTTACCCAGCACCTCACCCACCACGCGGGCACATTTCTTATATGGCTGTGTGCTCACGTTGTTGATGCCTTTCATTCCGTAGAGAATGCGGCGGTGAACAGGTTTGAAACCGTCGCGCACATCAGGAAGCGCACGGGCCACGATGACCGACATGGAGTAGTCGATATACGAGCTCCGCATTTCCTCCTCGATGTTGATTTTGATAATTCTGTCGTTGTCTAATGTCTGATTCTCGTCCATTGTTTATATTTGTTAATTTTCTGTCTTACGCGGTTTTTTTTCGTTCTGAGGCGAAATGCCCCCTTTTTTAACCATGCAAAATTACTTAAAAACTTCGAACTATGCAAGCATTTAAGCAAAATTAAGCCTAATATAAGCTATAATTCAACACAAAGGCTCGGAGGGGGTGAAAAACGCCCATAAAAAAAGAAGAACCTAACAATCACTGCCAGGTCCTTCCCACATGAAAACTATAATCTTATGCTTATGGATAATATCAAATCCTTATGGCATTGGGCGGCGAGGACGGTTCTGACGCATCTGCGCCATTCTTTCCTCGTAGGCCTTGAACTGGTCGGCTGTGAGGATGCCCTGCAGTTCCTTGTTGTAGGCCTCCATCTGTGCCCTGCGCTCAGCAAAGCGCTTCTCCATTTCCTCGCGCGATGGGCGCTGCTGGCCGCCAGCCTGTGCCGAAGCACCCGAGTTGCCATCGGGACGGGGCTGCATGCCAGGACGCGGTCCACGATTACCATTACCATGGTGCCCGCGACCGCGGCGCTGAAGTTCCGGATACTTAGCGTTCAGTTCTTTCAACTGTTCTGCCTGTTGTGCACTCAGTCCCAGTTCCTTCACCATCCACTCGGTGCGGTCACCACGTCTGCTATCCCTTTCATCTTTGTTACCTTCCGTCTGTGCTGATGCGCTTGCGATGGTCATCAGAGCCACAAACATTAATACCAATTTCTTCATTTAATCTAAATTATTTTTTTGTTATACTTAAAGTTGCATTCGTTTCTTTGACTCGCTGATAATGAGCAAGTTTAATCGAACCCGAAACATTTAAGTTTTAAAAACATATTTTCAGAATTGCAGCGTCTGGTTTAGTCGATTTTACACTTTTACACTTTACACTTTTACACTTTTACGCGAAAAGACAGGAAGCTGCATTAAAAATCACATTATAAGAAAAGAGAGCACCTGTAGTAAGGCACTCTCTTATTCTCATTTGCGGAAGGTGAGGGATTCAAACCCCCGATACCCGAAAGGGGTATACCGGATTTCGAGTCCAGCGCGATCGATCACTCTGCCAACCTTCCTTTTCGGAACAGCTGTTGCTGAAACCGGATGCAAAATTACAATTTATTTTTGGAACTGCAAAATTTTCTACTCAAAACTTAACTTCTTGAGCCTACTTTCCAGTTCTTGGGCCAGCGATTGGCGGATTGCGAGCTTGATTTGGCAGGTGTTGTCGAAGTTCTGACTGACTATGCGCGGCTGCATGTCTTTCACGATTTTCATCACCTGGTTCATCATCACATAGGGGAAGTCGTAGGTGATGACGGTCTCGACAAGCCTCTCCTCTACCCTGCTGTGGGCAAGCGCGTCGGCTGCCGCCTCGCGATAGGCCACGATGAGTCCGCTGGTGCCGAGGTTCACGCCGCCATAGTAGCGCACCACGACAATGAGCACATCGGTCAGTCCGTTCGACTTTATCTGCCCCAGGATGGGCTTGCCGGCCGTGCTCGAGGGCTCGCCGTCGTCGTTGGCCCGGAAGTCAAGCCCTTCGGGCCCCAGCATGTAGGCATAGCAGCAGTGGCGCGCATCGTAGTACTTTTTGCGGTAGCGGTCGACGATGGCCTTCACCTGTTCGGCGTCTTCCACATGATGAGCAAAAGCGAGGAACTTACTGCGCTTTTCGGTGTAGTATCCCTCGCCTTCGCCTGCTATGGTCTTGTAGCTGTCGGCCATCATCAGCTGAGTTTGTGGATGACGAGTCCGCTACGCAGTTTCGGTTCGAACCATGTGGCCTTTGGCGGCATGATTTTCCCTGAGTCGGCAATGTCCATGATCTGCTGCATGGAGACGGGATAGAGGGCCAGGGCCGTGCGCATCTCGCCACTGTCAACACGGCGCTTCAGCTCGCCCAGGCCGCGCAGTCCGCCCACGAAGTCGATGCGGTCGCTCGAGCGGAGGTCCTTGATGCCGAGAATCTCGTCGAGAATCAGTCGGCTCGAAATGTCAACGTCGAGCACGCCGATGGGGTCGCTGTTGTCGTAGGTGCCTTCCTTGGCCTTCAGCGAATACCACTCGCCGTCGAGATAGAGCGAGAACTCATGCAGCGATGCGGGCTTGTAGATGTCGGCGCCCTTCTTCTCCACCTCGAAGTTCTTCTGGAGTGCCTCGAGGAACTCTTCAGACGAGAGTCCGTTCAGGTCGCGAATCACGCGGTTGTAGTCGAGAATCGTCAGCTGGCTTGCCTGGAAGCACACGGCCATGAAGTAGTTGTACTCCTCGTCGCCGCGGTGGTTGGGGTTCTGCTTCTGCTTTTCGGCGCCCACCAGGGCTGCTGCTGCCGAGCGGTGATGGCCGTCGGCGATATAGAGCGATGGCATCTTGGCAAACTCCTCGGTAATGGTGCGGATGTCGGCATCGTCGGAGATAATCCAGAACTTGTGGCCGAAGCCGTCGATGGGTGCGATGAAGTCGTACTCGGGCTCGGTCTGTGCGTATTTCATGATGAGCGCGTCGAGCACCTTGTTGTCGGGATAGGCAAAGAACACGGGCTCGATGTTGGCATTGTTCACGCGGACGTGCTTCATGCGGTCTTCCTCCTTGTCGCGGCGGGTGAGCTCGTGCTTCTTGATGACGCCCGTCATATAGTCGTTGACGTAGGCGCCCACAACCAGTCCGTACTGCGTCTTGCCGTTCATCGTCTGGGCATAGATATAATACTGCTCCTTGTCGTCCTGCACCAGCCAGCCGTTGTCCTGGAACTTCTGGAAGTTCTCGGCAGCCTTCTCATAGACGCGCGGGTCGTACTCGCTGGTCCCTTCGGGGAAGTCAATCTCGGGCTTGATGATGTGGTACAGACTTTTCTCGTTGTCGCCGGCTTCCAGGCGTGCCTCCTCAGAGTTCAGCACGTCGTAGGGGCGGCTCTCCACCTGCTCCACGAGATTCTTCGGAGGGCGGATTCCTTTGAATGGTTTTACGATTGCCATGAATATTTTGTTTGTTACTTGTTTAGTCGAGAAGAGTGGTTGAACGCACGCGAGAGAGCGTCTCGGGCGTCATCTGCAGGTAGCTGGCGATATACACCAGCGGTGCACGCAGGGCCAGCTGCGGCGACAGCTTGCACATACGGCGGTAGCGGTTCTCGGCGCTCTCGAAGCGTACGAGGTCGGCATGCACCTGCGAGAGTATCAGACTCTCTTCGAGTATCTTGCGGTAGAGAATCTGAATGTTCACGTTGTGGAGCGCCACCTCTTCGAGCCGCTTCTTGGGAAGGGCATAGATGACACAGGGCTCGAGCGCCTCGATCTGGATATGCGAAGGCTGCTCCTTGAAAAGGCTCTCGATGCTCATCATGATAGAGCCCTCGACGGCCAGGTATTCGGTGACCTCCTTGTTATTCTTGGTGTAGAATTCGCGTGCCAGTCCCCTGTCGATATAGATAATTTCGCTGCATACTTCGCCCTCGGCAAGAATCGTCTCGCCCTTGGCGTATTTACGATGTACGAGCACACTCTCGAGGATGTCCAGCTCGTCGTGCGTCATTGTGCTGTACTTGCGTGCCAGTTCCCTGGCAATGTCGCGTGTTGTGTTCTGCAGTTCTTTCATTTTCAGGATATTTTAGTGTAGTTGATTAGTTAAGTTGTTTTATTAATCGAGTTTAAGAACGGCCAGGAATGCCTTCTGCGGCACTTCCACGTTGCCTATCTGCTTCATGCGTTTCTTTCCTTTCTTCTGCTTCTCCAGCAGCTTGCGCTTACGGCTGACGTCGCCGCCATAGCACTTGGCCGTGACGTCCTTGCGCACCTGCTTCACCGTCTCGCGGGCCACAATCTTGGCGCCGATGGCTGCCTGTATGGCAATGTCGAACTGCTGGCGCGGAATCAGCTCCTTCAGCTTCTCGCACATGCGGCGGCCGAAGGTGACGGCATTGTCTTGATGCGTAAGCGTGGAGAGTGCATCCACGGGCTCGCCGTTGAGCAGGATGTCGAGCTTGATGAGCTTCGACGGGCGGAACGAATCGATGTGGTAGTCGAACGAGGCATAGCCCTTCGAGATGCTCTTCAGCTTGTCGTAGAAATCAATCACGATTTCGCCGAGCGGTATCATGAACAGCAGCTCCACGCGGTTGCCGCTGACGTAGTCTTGCTTGATGAGCTCGCCGCGCTTGTCGAGGCACAGCTTCATGATGGGGCCGATGAAATTGGCATCGGTGATGATGGAGGCCTTGATATAAGGCTCCTCGATATGGTCGATGAGCGTCTGGTCGGGCAGTCCGCTGGGGTTGTGCACCTCACGCTTGCCACCCTGCTTGTCGTAGACCATGTACGACACGTTGGGCACGGTAGTGATGACGTCCATATTGAACTCGCGGTCGAGTCGCTCCTGCACAATCTCCATGTGGAGCAGGCCGAGGAAACCGCAACGGAAACCGAAGCCGAGGGCAACCGACGACTCAGGAGTGAACGTCAGCGAGGCATCGTTCAGCTGCAGCTTTTCAAGCGATGCACGAAGGTTCTCGTAGTCGGTAGGGTCGATGGGATAAACGCCGGCAAACACCATGGGCTTCACTTCCTGGAATCCCTCGATGGCCTTCTGGCAGGGGTTGCTCACGTGGGTGATGGTGTCGCCCACCTTCACTTCCTTGGCATCCTTGATGCCGCTGATGATGTAGCCCACCTCGCCGGCCGAGAGTTCGGTGCGGGGCACCATGTCCATCTTCAGCACGCCCACCTCGTCGGCATCGTACTCCATGCCGGTGTTGAAGAACTTCACCTTGTCGCCCTTTCGGATGCGTCCGTTCTCAATCTTGAAATAGGCAATGATGCCGCGGAAGGAATTGAAAACGGAGTCGAATATCAGCGCCTGGAGCGGAGCTTCGGTGGAGCCTTCGGGATGGGGCACACGTTCCACGACGGCCTTCAGTATTTCCTCGACGCCCTCGCCGGTCTTGCCACTGGCACGGATGATGCCGCTGCGGTCGCAACCCAGCAGGTCGACAATTTCGTCTTCCACCTCGTCGGGCATGGCGCTGGGCATGTCGATTTTATTGATGACGGGAATAATCTCAAGGTCGTGGTCGATGGCCATATAAAGATTCGAAATGGTCTGTGCCTGAACGCCTTGCGTGGCGTCGACCACCAGTATGGCGCCCTCGCAGGCGGCAATGGAACGGCTGACCTCGTAGGAGAAGTCAACGTGTCCCGGGGTGTCGATAAGATTCAGTTTGTAGGTCTCGCCATTGTATTGGTATTCCATCTGAATGGCGTGACTTTTTATGGTGATACCACGCTCTTTCTCCAAATCCATGTCGTCGAGCATCTGGCCCTCCGTAATCTGGATGGTATTGGTGAATTCCAGCAGACGGTCGGCAATAGTGCTCTTACCATGGTCGATATGAGCAATGATACAAAAGTTTCTTATATGCTGCATTTGTTTTTTTACCTTTTAAAGTGCAAAAATACGAATTTTCCATCTTTTTACAACATTTTGGCGGGGATTTTTTGTAATTAGATAGAAAATTTCTAATTTTGCAACATATATGAAGAAGATTTTTTTAGTTGCCATAATGGCTGCCGCGCTGACGGCCTGCCATGAAAACCTCGACGAGAGGGCTGCCCGCGAGGCGCAAGAGTTCACCCGTAAGTCCTGCCCCATGAAGATTGGGGAGGGTATTGTGATTGACAGCATGACCTTCGACAACACCTCGAAGACCGTGCGCTATATGTATTCGCTCAGCGGCATGATGGACACCACCATCACCGAGGAAATCTCGAAAAAGGTGGAGCAGCAGATGCTGGAGGATGTGCGCAACAGTCCGCACCTGAAGGTGTACAAGGAGGCCGGCTATCGCTTCCGCTATACCTTCTTCTCGACAAAGCAGCCCCGCCAGCTCATCCTCGACTACGTCTTCACGCCCGAGCAGTATAACGCGAAGGAATAGTTGTTCCTGAAACTTTAAGTATAAAAAGAATCCTGCGACTCATTAGTGAACCGCAGGATTATTTTGTAAATGAAACTCCCTCCTTAAAAAGGAGAAAATGGCGGGGCAGATTACTCTTCAACAGCCTCGGGCTTCATGTTGGTGTAAACCGTCTGCACGTCGTCGAAGTCTTCTAGCTTCTCGACCATTTTGTCGATGGTCTCGCGCTGCTCGGGAGTGACATCCTTCAGGTCGTTGGGGATGCGGGTGAACTCAGCACCGGTTACCTCGAAGCCATTCTCCTCGAGATGCTTCTGAATGGCGCTGAACGACTGCGGGTCGCCATAGATGGTGATGCTGCCCTCTTCCTCATCCTCGTCGAACTCATCGTCAACGCCGTAGTCGATAAGGTCAAGAATCAGCTCGTCCATGTCGATGCCATCCTTCTTCTTGAAGGTGAAGCAGCTCTTGTGGTCGAAAAGGAACGACAGCGAGCCCTGGGTGCCCAGGTTTCCGTTGAACTTGTTGAACACCGAACGAACGTCGCCCACAGTGCGGGTGGTATTGTCGGTAAGGGTTTCCACAAAGACGGCCACGCCATGAGGGCCATATCCCTCGTAGGTGACTTCCTTGTAGTCGCTCTGGTCCTTGCCCATGGCGTTCTTGATAGCGCGCTCGATGTTGTCCTTAGGCATGTTCTCGCGCTTGGCATTGGCAATACAGGCACGGAGTGCAGGGTTCATGTCGGGTTCCGGACCGCCAGCCTTCACGGCAATGGCAATCTGCTTACCAATCTTTGTAAATGTCTTGGCCATGTGGCCCCATCGCTTCAGCTTTGCTGCTTTACGATATTCAAATGCTCTTCCCATTGTTTGCTTTTATTTTATGTTTCTACTCTTTGTCAAATTGTGAAATGGTCCAATTATCTCAGCTCAGCTCCAATCTGCTTCTTCAGACTCTGGATGATTTTCTGCATCACGGCGTCGATAGCCTTGTCGTTGAGCGTCTTCTGCTCGTCCTGAAGGATGAAGTTCACGGCATAGCTCTTCTTGCCCTCAGGCAGGTTCTTGCCCTCGTAGACATCGAAGAGTTCAACTTTCTTCAGCAGCTTGCGGTCGGCAGCGTATGCCACCTGTTCAATGCGTGCAAACTCTACGTCCTTGTCGATGAGCAGGGCGAGATCGCGGCTCACGGCAGGATACTTGGAAATCTCCTTGAAGCCCACCTTCTGCTTGCTCACGGCCTTCATCAGCTGTGCCCAATGCAGGTCGGCGAAATACACTTCGTTGTCGATGCCGAGTTTCTTCTGGATGGCACGTGCCACGACACCCATTTCGACGAGCGTCTTGCCACCACGGTTCTCAACGGCAATGCCCTTCGAGAAGATGTTGTTCTCACTGGCCTTGAAAACCACGGCACCAAACGGCAGTCCGATACGATTCAGGATATTCAGCACATAGGCCTTCAGCTCGTAGAACGAACTCTGCTCATCGGGATGTGCCCATGAGCCTTCCACGCGCTTACCAGTCACCCAAAGTCCCAGATGAGTCTCCTCGGAGTAGGCTTTCATCGGATTCTGGGCATCTGCCTTTTCGTTGAAATGGCTGTAGGTATTGCCGAACTCAAAGAATTTCAGGTTGGGGTTCTTGCGGTTGGCATTGTGGGCGATGCTCTCAAGTCCGCCAAAGAGAATTGACTGGCGCATCACGTTGAGGTCGCTCGAAAGCGGATTCACGATTCTGACGAGATTGTCGGCAGGATAGCTGTTCAAAGCGTCGTCGTAGTAGGCCGACTTTGTCAGCGAGTTGTTCAGAATCTCGTTGAATCCTGCACCAACAAGCATCTCGCCCACCAGGTTCTCCAGCTTATGCTTCTGGTCTTCCTGACCTTTGATGACGAGACTCGACTTGAGCTGCTCGGGCATTTCCACATTATTATAACCATAAACGCGCAGGATGTCTTCAACCACGTCACAAGGACGCTGCACATCCACGCGATAGGCAGGAACTTCGAGCTGCAGGCCTTCGGCATCTTCGGACTTAATCACCATCTCTAACGAGGTTACAATGCTCTTAATGGTATCGTGCGGAATCTCCTTACCGATGAGTTGGTGTACATAATCATACTTCAAATCAACATTGAAGTTGGGCAGCGGCTCAGGATAGATATCCTTTATTTCCATCGACACCTTTCCGCCGGCCAGCTCCTTGCAGAGGATGGCAGCCTGCTTCAGGGCATAGATTGTTCCGTTAGGATCAATGCCGCGCTCGAAACGGAACGATGAGTCCGTGGAAAGTCCATGGCGACGGGCACTCTTACGAATCCATGTGGGATGGAAGTAAGCCGACTCTAAAACAACGTTGCGGGTTGTCTCGTAGGTACCACTACCCTTTCCACCAAACACGCCGGCAATACACATGGGCTCTTCGGCATTGCAGATGGCCAGGTCGCGCTCAGAGAGTTTATGCTCTTCGCCGTCAAGAGTGACGAAAGGTGTACCCTCGGGCATGGTCTTCACCACAATCTTGTGGCCCTTCACCATGTCGGCATCGAAGCAATGCATAGGCTGTCCGTAGGCCATCATCACATAGTTCGTGATGTCCACGATATTGTTGATGGGACGCAGTCCGATGGTGTTCAGCTTGTTCTTCAGCCATTCTGGCGATTCCTTTATCTCACAGTCGGTTATGCTGACACAAGCATAGCGCTTGCAGGCCTCGGTATTTTCGATTTCAACCTCCACGGGAAGGTCGTGGTTGTCAACGGCGAACTCTTCGTCGGAAGGACGGTGAAGGCTTGTCTTATAGCCGTTCTGAACGAGCCACGCATACAAGTCGCGGGCAACGCCCCAATGTGAGAGGGCGTCAGCACGGTTAGCAGTAATGTCGACCTCGATGAGCCAGTCGCTCTCCAGGTGATAGTATTCAGCAGCAGGCTGTCCTACAGGAGCATCCTCGGGAAGTACGATGATTCCGTCGTGAGAGGTACCCACGCCGATTTCGTCTTCAGCACAGATCATGCCGAGACTTTCCACGCCGCGAAGCTTTGATTTCTTAATCAGGAATTCCTTGTCGCCATCGTAGAGCACACAACCCAAGTCGGCTACGATGACTTTCTGACCTGCGGCCACATTGGGAGCGCCACAGACAATCTGCTGGGGTTCGCCCTTGCCGAGGTCAACAGTGGTCACGTGCAGATGGTCGCTGTTGGGGTGCATCTCGCAGGTGAGCACCTTACCTACATAGAGACCTTTCAATCCGCCACGGATTGACTGTACCTCTTCAAGTGCGTCGACTTCAAGTCCCTCTGAGGTGAGTGCATCGCACACTTCCTGGGGCGTCAGGTCGAAGTCAACATATTCTTTCAACCATTTATATGAAATATTCATTGCAATGTATTTTTATAGAATCCTATTTTAAAACGGGTGCAAAATTACAAAAAAAACTGATAACCTCTGCACGAATGCCCGAAAATATGGAAAAATGCCAATGATTCGGGCCGGCAGGTAGGCTTCTGCAATCTTTTTGTCATTCCACAATGCCAGCCTGACGCCATTGCTCAGCGAGCTGCTTGGCATCGGTATAGGCGGTATCCTCGTCTACTTCATACTGTTCGAGCAGCAGCTTGGCGAGGTCTTCGTGGGTGAAGCTTTCAAGTTGCTGTACTTCCTTCCACAAATATGCCGACGACTCGTTCATGCTGATGATATTGCTGAAGTCGATGTTTTCCTTGCCCTCAGCTACGATAATCTGCTCTCCACAGACGTTTCGCAAATTAAAACCTGGTTTTGCTTTCACTTTTATCTTACTTTTTTGAATGTTGAATCATACGGGATTGTTGGCCGCAAAGATGGCCATGCGCTCGTCGAGCAACTCGTACTGGTTGTCATTGATGAACGACGTACACACGCGGAGTCCTTCCTGATGGCTGCCGGTGGTAATCAGGCAGATGGCACTCACGCCATAGTACATCAGTTCGTGGGCCAGCTGGCCGCTAGTCATTCCGGGATAGCCGATGGTGAAATAGAAGCCGTCGGCAATCGGTTCATCGAGGTCCTTGTCGTAAACCACATAGAAGTTATGACGGCAGAAGATTTCCTTCAGCTTGTGGGCACGGTCGCCATAGACACTGATTTCCTTGCGGAAGTCGTAGTCGCCATCAGTGGCAGCCTTCAGCATGGCAGCCATGGCATACTGGGCGCTGTGGCTGGTTCCCGACGAGAGTGCATAAAGCATGCGAGTAGAGAACACCAAACCGAACGGAAGTCCTTCGTAGCGATTGCTAAGCGCAGGATAATGGCGATGGAACAATTTGTCGGAAATGCACGTCACACCAATACGCTCACCGGCATAACTGAAAGCCTTGCTGCCGCTAATCAGGAGAATATAGTTGTCGGTATAGCGGGCAACGGTAGCCTGATAAGGAGGCTCGAAGGGAATGCTCAAGTTCTTGCGGAAGTCCATGGCAAAATAGGCAAGGTCTTCCATCACCACGACATCGTAGCTTGTGGCCAGCTTACCTATCACCTCCAGTTCCTGTTCGTTCAGGCAAATCCAAGCCGGGTTATTCGGGTTGCTGTAAACGATGGCACAGATGATTCCTTTTTCAAGATAGCTCTTCAACTTTGCCT
>JAEEGH010025685.1_pt1 | contig 11796 bp, 9 predicted proteins | sample 9134181 | NCBI WGS metagenome assembly JAEEGH01 (sample SAMN16246544, study PRJNA631951) | gut metagenome | biome: gut microbiome; feature: rumen; material: DP-attached | host: Bos | place: Iran: Karaj | collected 2018-10 | reverse complement strand
ATCCAGCTGGGTGCTATCCCCATGACGCTGTCTGACTCTGACGGTTACATCTACGATCCTGATGGTATCACCCAGGAGAAGCTCGAGTATGTGAAGGAGCTGAAGAACGTAGAGCGCGGACGTATCAAGGAGTATGCCGAGGAGTATCCCAATGCCAAGTATGTGGCTGGCGAGCGACCCTGGCACGAGAAGGCCGACATCGCACTGCCTTGCGCTACTCAGAACGAGATCAACGGCGAGCAGGCTCAGGCTCTGATCGACAATGGCGTTATCGCTGTAGCTGAGGGTGCTAACATGCCTTCGCTGCCCGAGGCCATCAAGATTTTCCAGGATGCCAAGATTCTGTATGCTCCTGGTAAGGCCAGCAACGCCGGTGGTGTATCGGTATCAGGTCTGGAGATGTCGCAGAACTCTGAGCGTCTGAGCTGGACTGCCAAGGAGGTTGACGACTACCTGAAGCGCATCATGAACGACATTCACGAGAACTGCGTGAAGTATGGTACTCAGGCCGACGGTTACATCAACTACGTGAAGGGTGCTAACGTTGCCGGATTCATGAAGGTTGCCAATGCCATGATGGCTCAAGGTATTGTATAAACCTACAATAAGGCTTTTTAATATCGGTGGTGCGATTTTCTTCGGATTATCGCACCATTTCTTATTTTTTTTCGTACCTTTGCAAGCAAAATTGTAAAAGACAGAATATTATGCTTACACTGAAGCTTATTACAGAAGAGACTGACCGCGTGATTCGCGGATTGGAAAAAAAGCACTTTCAGGGTGCCAAGGAGGCCATCGACCAAGTATTGGCCGTCGACAAGAAACGCCGTGAGGCCCAGCAGGAGCTGGACAAGAGCCTGAACGAGCAGAAGCAGCTGTCGGGTCAGATTGGCCGTCTGATGAAGGAAGGCAAGAAAGACGAGGCCGAGCAGGTGAAGGCCCAGGTGGCCCAGCTGAAGGAGAAGTCGAAACTGATGGACGAGACGATGGCTAAGGCCCAGGAGGAGATGACGACGCTGCTGTGCCAAATTCCCAATATCCCCTACGACGAGGTACCCGAGGGCCGTGCCGCCGAGGACAACCACGTGGTGAAGTCGAATCTGAAGGAATGCGGTCCTAACGATACCGTTGGCAACTGGGACGTGAACCCCTCGCTGGGCATTGCTAATCCCCTGCCCCACTGGGAGCTCGCCAAGAAATACAACCTCATCGACTTCGACTTGGGTGTGAAGATTACCGGAGCCGGATTCCCCGTGTACATTGGCAAGGGAGCCCGTCTGCAGCGTGCACTCATCAATTTCTTCCTGGCCGAGGCCAACAAGGCCGGCTATACGGAGATCATGCCTCCGACGGTGGTGAATGCCGCTTCGGGATATGGCACTGGTCAGCTGCCCGATAAGGAAGGCCAGATGTATCACTGCGAGGTGGACGACTTCTATCTGATTCCGACGGCCGAGGTGCCTGTCACCAATATCTATCGCGACGTGATTCTGGACGAGAAGGACCTGCCCATCAAGAACTGCGCCTATACGGAGTGCTTCCGCAGAGAGGCCGGCTCGTATGGTAAGGATGTGCGCGGACTGAACCGCCTGCACGAATTCTCGAAGATCGAGATTGTGCGCATCGATAAGCCTGAGCACTCGAAGGAGAGCCACAAGGAGATGCTGGAGCACGTTGAGGGACTGCTGAAGAAACTGGAACTGCCCTATCGCATCCTGTTGCTGTGTGGCGGTGACCAGTCGTTCACATCGGCCATCTGCTACGACTTCGAGGTGTACTCGGAGGCTCAGGGCCGCTGGCTCGAGGTGTCGTCAGTTTCGAATTTCGACACCTATCAGGCTAATCGTCTGAAATGCCGCTATCGCCCCGAGGGTTCGAAGAAGCCCGAGCTCTGCCACACGCTGAACGGTTCGGCACTGGCCCTGCCGCGCATCGTGGCTGCCCTTCTGGAGAACAACCAGACGGAGAACGGCATCAAGATTCCTGCTGCACTTGTTCCCTATATGGGCTGCGAGATTATCGACTAATTTGTACGACAAATTGCATTTTGTGACGATTTTCTTTGAAGATTAATAAAGTTTTTGTATCTTTGCAACAGATTCAGAGCAAACGAAGGATTATCATTAACCCAAAAAACTAACAATATGGACAAAAATCAAAAGTATGTCATCACAATTAATCGCGAGTTAGGAAGTGGTGGTCGCACCGTTGGTAGAAAGCTGGCCGAGAAATTGAGCGTTCCTTTCTACGACAAGGCACTTATCAACGAACTGAAAGAGAAGTATCACCTGTCGACCGGTGAAATTGAGAAACTGAAAGCCAGCAAGGCTAACTGGCTGCGCGAATTCATCAATGCCGCCATGTACATGGGTCAGGGCATGAACGAGATGTGGTACTACCAGCAAATGACGGGTCAGGGAGCAGCCCTGCTGACCAGCAGCGAGATGTTTAAAGTCGAGAAGGAAATCCTGACCAACGTAGCCGCTGAGGAATCGTGCGTCGTAGCAGGACGCTCTGGTTTCCACGTATTTGCCGAGCACCCCAACCACCTGAGCATCCTTATTCAGGCTCCGCTGGAGCACCGTATCCAGCGCATCATGAGCAAGCAGAACCTGAGTCACGAGGAGGCCGAGAAGGTCATCAAGAAGGTGGACGATATGCGTGAGACCTACGTCAAGAAGTATACGGGCACATCGCGTTACGACACTCGCAACTACGACCTCGTCTTCAACATGGAAGGCAAGACCGAAGACGAAATTGTTGAGCTGATACTTCAGTACATCGGATAGAACAAGGAGAAAACGCCAAGAACGTTATTTCAAAGTGCCAAATAAACCACGATTTATTTGGCATTTTTCTTATATTTTTGTACCTTTGCACACAAAATGTAAACTAAGCAATAGGATTATGAATAAAATCGTAAGAAAAGAGCAATTCTCAGAGAAGGTTTTTCTCTTTGAAATCGAGGCACCGCTGATTGCGAAGAGCCGCAAGGCTGGTAACTTCGTCATCGTGCGTGTCGACAAGAAAGGTGAGCGTATGCCACTGACCATCGCTGGTGCCGACATCGAGAAAGGCACCATTACGCTGGTGGTTCAGATGGTTGGTCTCTCGTCGAAGAAACTGTGTGCACTGGGCGATGGTGACTTCGTAGCCGACGTCGTTGGTCCGTTGGGCAACCCCACCCGCATCGAGAAATACGGCACGGTGGTTTGTGCCGGTGGTGGACTGGGCGTGGCTCCCATGCTGCCTATCATCCAGGCGCTGAAAGCAGCCGGCAACCGCGTACTGTCAGTAATGGCTGGTCGTTCGAAGGACCTGATTATCCTCGAGGATAAGGTTCGCGAGAGCTCTGACGAGGTCATCATCATGACCGATGACGGCAGCTACGGCGAAAAGGGCGTGGTGACCGTCGGTATGGAGAAGTTCTTCGAGCAGGAGCACGTCGACAAGGTATTTGCCATTGGTCCTCCTATCATGATGAAGTTCTCGAACCTCACCGCTCAGAAACATAACATCCCCTGCGAGGTATCATTGAACACAATCATGGTGGATGGTACTGGTATGTGTGGTGCCTGCCGTCTGACGATTGGCGGCAAGACGAAGTTCGTGTGCATCGACGGTCCTGAATTCGACGGTGCATTGGTCGACTGGGACGAGATGTTCAAGCGCATGGGTACTTTCAAGCGCGAGGAGCAGGAGGAACTGGCTCATTACGAAGAGCACCTGTCGCGTGCTGACGACGGTTCCCCCGTCGTCACAAAGACCACCGACGTGGTGATGGACGACGACCCCACGAACGATACCATCGAGATTCTGACCGATCGCGACACAGAGTGGCGTAAGGAGCTGCGTGCTTCGATGAAACCCAAAGAGCGCACGCAGATTGAGCGTGTCATCATGCCTGAGCTCGACCCCGTCTATCGTGCTACCACCCGTACCGAGGAGGTCAACATCGGTCTGACGAAGGAGATGGCAATGACCGAGGCCAAGCGTTGTCTGGATTGTGCCAAGCCGACTTGCGTTGAGGGTTGTCCTGTGAATATCAATATCCCATCGTTTGTGAAGAACATCGAGCGTGGCCAGTTCCTGGCTGCAGCAAAGGTGCTGAAGAACACCTCTGCGCTGCCCGCAGTCTGCGGACGTGTATGTCCTCAGGAGAAGCAGTGCGAGAGCAAGTGTATCCACCTGAAGATGAACGAGCCCGCTGTGGCTATCGGCTATCTGGAGCGTTTCGCTGCCGACTTCGAGCGCGAGAGTGGTAACATCTCGCTTCCTGAGATCGCACCTGCCAACGGCATCAAGATTGCTGTTGTGGGTTCAGGTCCTGCCGGACTGTCGTTCGCTGGCGATATGGTGAAGAAGGGTTACGACGTATACGTCTTCGAGGCCCTGCACGAAATCGGTGGTGTGCTGAAATACGGTATCCCCGAGTTCCGTCTGCCCAACAAGATTGTTGACGTCGAGATTGACAACCTCGCCAAGATGGGTGTCCACTTCCAGACGGACGTCATCGTGGGTAAGACCATCAGCGTAGAACAGCTTGAGGCTCAAGGCTTTAAGGGCATCTTCGTAGGCTCTGGCGCTGGTCTGCCTAACTTCATGAATATTCCTGGCGAGAACTCTATAAACATCATGTCAAGTAACGAGTATCTTACTCGTGTGAACCTGATGGATGCTGCCAACCCGACGACTGATACCCCGCTGAATCCTGCCAAGAGCGTGCTCGTAGTGGGTGGTGGTAACACCGCTATGGACTCTTGTCGTACGGCTAAGCGTCTGGGGGCTGATGTAACATTGGTTTATCGCCGCTCGGAGGTTGAGATGCCTGCCCGTCTGGAGGAGGTGAAGCACGCCAAGGAGGAGGGTATCCACTTCCTGACGCTGCACAATCCCATCGAGTACATCGCTGATGAGACGGGTGCCGTTAAGCAGGCCGTGCTGCAGGTGATGGAGCTGGGCGAGCCTGACGCTTCTGGTCGTCGCAGTCCGGTACCCGTTGAGGGTAAGACGGTGACACTCGACGTCGATCAGGTCATCGTGGCTGTAGGTGTGTCGCCTAACCCGCTGGTTCCCAAGAGCATCGAGGGACTTGAGCTGGGTCGCAAGAACACCATCGCCGTCTCTGAGGAGATGCAGTCGTCGCGCAAGGAAATCTTTGCCGGTGGCGACATCGTGCGTGGTGGTGCAACGGTGATTCTCGCCATGGGTGACGGTCGTCGTGCTGCGCTGAATATGGACGAATATTTGAAAGGTTAAAAGTAATAGTGAATAGTGAATAATTTGCTGCCGCTATCCTAATGTCCGGTAGGAAATTTTTCACTTTTCACTTTTACCTATTACTTTAGTTTATGAACGGACTTTATACTATCATATTGCTCATACTAAGCAACGTCTTCATGACGCTGGCTTGGTATGGGCATTTAAAGTTACAGGAGAACGGCGTGTCGAACAACTGGCCGCTGATAGGTGTCATTGCCTTTTCGTGGGGCATCGCCTTCTTTGAATACTGCTGTCAGGTGCCCGCCAACCGCTTGGGATTTGTGGAAAACGGAGGCCCCTTCAACCTCATCCAGCTGAAGGTCATCCAAGAGTGTATCTCGCTGGCCGTATTCTGTATCATTGCCAACATCATGTTCCAAGGCACTCACCTGCACTGGAACCACATCCTGGCGTTCTTCCTTATCATCTGCGCCGTCTATCTGGTGTTTATGGATCACTAAATGACGCTCGACGAACGACTCTGGAAGACTTTCAACAAGGCGCTGGGGCAGTTTCAGCTAATCGACGAGGACGATAAAATCCTCGTCGGATTGTCTGGTGGCAAGGACTCGCTCTGTCTGCTGGAATTCTTGGCACGGCGTTCGAAAGTCCACGTGCCCCATTTCACCGTCGAAGCCCTGCATGTGCGCATGGAAAATGTCCGCTACGAAACCGACACTTCCTACCTCCAATCCTTCTGCAACCGCCTTGGCGTTCCCCTGCACATCGTCACCACCAGCTTTACCACCACTCCCGATGGCTCAGCCACCGTTCCCGACGGTTTTCCGTCGGGAACCAAGAAGCCTGCTTGTTTTCTTTGTTCGTGGCAACGCCGCAAGCAGCTTTTCAACCTCGCCCAGGAGTTGGGATGCACGAAGATTGCCCTGGGCCACCATCAGGACGACATTATCCATACGGCACTGATGAACCTCACCTTTCAAGGGCACTTTGCCACCATGCCTGCCAAACTCCGTATGCGGAAGATGCCATTGACCATCATCCGTCCGCTGTGTCTATGCCAGGAGGACGACATTCGCGCCTATGCCGAGCAGCAAGGCTATGAAAAACAGCTGAAACAATGTCCCTACGAAAACGCCACGCAACGTACGGCAGCAGCAGACCTATTCAAGTCGCTGCAACAGCTGAATCCCGAGGCACGCTACAGCATCTGGCGCGCCTTGGAGGCCGACAACAAGCTCGTAGAATATTAAATATCTTTAATTGTATTCTGCCAAAGATACAATATCCAGTACTTTTTCGTATCTTTGCCTAATGATGAAGACGCGTTACCTGTTTATATCGTTCCTCATGCTCCTTACGCTGTCGGCTACGGCTCAGAAGCGCAGGGCAGCAAAACCTAAACTTACGCCAGAACAGATAGAGCGCCAAGCCAAGCTGGAACGCATGACGGAAAACACACAACGCATTCTTTTCATCGACAGCATGGTGATTCCCAAAAAGCAGTTCCTTTCCGCTTATCTCCTATCGCCAGAAGTGGGAAAGGTGGCCCGCCATCAGGACATCTTCCACACCCAGCAGCAACCCGATGCCTTTGTTCACGTCAACGACCTGGGCACGCGATGCTATCTCTCGCTGGCTCCGACGGACACCACCATGCAACTCTACATGAGTGACTATCAGGACGAGCACTGGTCGCGCCCGCAACTGCTGAAAGGCATCAACGACGACAACCAGTTCCAGCGTGTCAACTACCCCTTCATGATGGGTGATGGGCAGACGTTCTACTTTGCAGCAGAAGGTGGCGACGGACTGGGCGGCTATGACATTTACGTGACGCGCTATGACGCAGAAGAAGGACAGTTTCTGCATCCCGTCAACATCGGTATGCCGTTCAACAGCGAAGCCAACGACTACCTGTACATCATCGACGAGTACAGTAATCTGGGGTGGTTTGCTACCGACCGCAACCAGCCCGCCGACACGGTATGCGTCTATCTGTTCCTGCCACCCGTCACGCGTCAGACCTACAGCGCCTCAGGACTCACTCTGGAGGAGATTACCCCTTATGCACGCATCGATCGCATTGAGGACACGTGGACGGACGAAGCACCCCGTCAGGAGGCGATGGAAAGGCTCCACCACGTCGTCGAACGGAAGCAGCAGAAACCCGTGGTCCGCGAGTTTACCTTTGTCGTCAACGACGACATTACCTACACCCGCCTTGCCGACTTCCGCGCACCAGGCAGCAACAGGCTATTCCAGGAGTTACAGCGTCTGCGCCAACAGTACCAGCAACAACATCAAGCCCTAGACAAGGCTCGCGACCACTATGCACAGGCTAATCCTGCCGAGCGCGACAAGCTGCGTTCAGAAATACTGGCCAGTGAACAGGCACAACAACAGCTGCAGCGCCAGATTCACGAGACAGAGAAGACTATCCGTAATAACGAAATACTATTTCTAACTAAAAACTAGTAATACTATGGCAAAAAGAACATTCCCCGAGTCCGAACTCATCATCAATGGTGACGGCTCATGTTTCCACCTCCACCTGAAGCCCGAATTTCTGGCTGACAAGGTGATTCTCGTAGGCGACCCCGCCCGTGTCAACACCGTTGCTGCCCACTTCGACTCCATCGAGCACGAAGTGTCGAGCCGCGAGTTCCACACCATCACGGGTATGTACAAGGGCAAGCGCATTACCTGCCAGTCGCACGGCATCGGCTGTGACAACATCGACATCGTGGTCAACGAGCTTGACACACTGGCAAACATCGACTACAATACACGCGAAGAGAAGCCCGAGCACCGCACGCTGACCATGGTCCGCATCGGCACTTGCGGAGGTTTGCAGCCCTTCACGCCCACAGGGTCGTTCATTGCTTCTGTCAAGAGCATCGGTTTCGACGGACTACTGAACTTCTATGCTGGACGTAACGAGGTCTGCGACCTGAAGATGGAGGAAGTCTTCAAGAAGCACATGAACTGGGATCCCATCAAGGGTGCTCCGTATGTAGCTGTTGCCGACCGTGAACTCATCGACCGTATTGCCGCCGACGACATGGTGAAAGGTTATACCGTTGCCTGCGGTGGTTTCTATGGTCCGCAGGGACGCCAGCTGCGCGCTGCTGTCGGCGATCCCGAGCAGAACAAGAAGATTGAGGCCTTCGAGTATGAGGGTATGAAGATCTGCAACTTCGAGATGGAGTCGTCGGCATTGGCTGGTCTTGCTGCCCTGCTGGGTCACCACGCCATGACGTGCTGCATGGTCATAGCCAACCGCTATGCCCAGAAGATGAACACCGACTACAAGAACTCGATCGACACCATCATCCAAAAGGTGCTCGACCGCATCTAACGGTTTAAACGATTCATGGAGACAATCTGCGCATTAGCTACTGCTCCTGGCGGAGCGTTAGGCATCATAAGAATCTCAGGAGACCAGTCTCTTGAGATTCTTTCCCGTATATTCTCAAAGGATATGACAGGCGCCAAGCCCAACACCGTCTGCTATGGACATATTAAGGATGGTGCTGAGGTGGTTGACGAATGCATGGTATCCGTTTTTAAAGCGCCCCACTCGTATACGGGCGAGGACAGCGTAGAAGTTTCCTGTCACGGTTCACGTTACATCTTAAATAAAGTCTTGGAACTGTTGGTGCAGAACGGCTGTCGCATGGCCGAACCGGGCGAATACACCATGCGCGCTTACCTGAACGGCAAGATGGACCTCTCGCAGGCTGAAGCCGTTGCCGACCTGATAGCCTCGACCAACAAAGCTACCCACCAGATGGCCATGAGCCAACTCAGAGGTGGCATATCTACAGAGCTCTCCCGACTGCGCGAACAACTGTTGAAGCTCACCTCGCTGTTGGAACTCGAGCTCGACTTCTCGGATCATGAAGATCTGGAGTTTGCCGACCGTTCAGAACTGTTGACGCTGGCCCAGCAGACAGACTTACACATCAGTCAGCTAGCCGAATCGTTCCACGCAGGCAATGCCCTCAAGAACGGCATTCCTGTGGCCATTGTCGGTGCACCCAACGTAGGAAAATCGACATTGCTCAATGCCCTCGTGGGCGAGGAGCGCGCCATCGTCAGCGACATACAGGGTACCACGCGCGACGCCATCGAAGACACCATCCAACTGGGGGGCATAACCTTCCGTTTCATCGACACCGCTGGTATCCGCCATACTGACGACCAGATAGAACTGATGGGCATCGACCGTTCCATCGCTGCCGCCCAGCGAGCCCAGATTATCCTGATGATGACGCAGCCGGGAATACCCTATCCTGATATTCCCGTTCGCGACAACCAAACCCTGATTCGCATCGAGAACAAGACAGAACATTTCCAAGCAAAATACGGCGTAGGTCTCAACACGCTGCGACAGCAACTCATCGATGCTGCCCCCAAGACCAACGACAACGACGTCATCGTCACCAACGCCCGTCACTACGAAGCCCTTTGTCGCGCCCACTCCCACCTGCTTCGTGTCATCAACGGGCTTCAACAACAAATGAGCGGAGACCTTCTCAGTGAAGACCTCCGCCAGACGTTAGATACCCTTGCCGAAATCACGGGTGGACAAATCACCCCCAACGAAGTACTCGGAAATATCTTCTCTCATTTCTGCGTGGGTAAGTGATTGATTATTAACAACTTAGAGCAATTTGGATAAACTATAACTAAAGTCCTCATTTTGAGGGCTTTTTTTGTGTTAACGACTCTAAATTGCTTTTTGTTATTCCAAGTTATTTTAGTTATTTTTGTACCCTATTTCTACCCCGGAGAAAATTTTGGGGCGATTTTAGGGTATTTTTTTGTCCTTGGTGGTGCAAGCGTGGGACACAGTGGGAATCAGTAAAAATGTCGCCGACGGTGCAACGTGGGACACAGTGGGACACAGTGGGACACCATGGGACAGAATCTGCTGAATTAAAGTAAAGTAATGACGGATAATAGTTAAGTAAAATATGGAATATAAGAAGAGATGTCAATGGTGTGGAGAACCGTTCATAGCGCACAAAATGACGACTCTCTACTGCTCTAAAGCCTGTTGGGACAAGGCTTACAGGGTCAAATTGAGGCAAAAACAGCGTGAAGAGAAACGATTGGAGGTTGAATCGACCTTCCCAGTTGTTGAAAGTATAGGTCATAAGGATTTTCTAACTCCAAGAGAAGCAGCAAAACTCCTGGGAATTGGCAAAAGCACTATGTACAGATACATGGAACAAGGTATCATCAAAGTGTTTAGAACAGCAGCCAAGACTATTGTCAGGAGGTCGGATCTTGAAGCTTTGTTTGAAAATCCTCCTGTCTATATCAAAAGAAACAACTGCAAATCCAGAATGGATGGAGGTACATATACCATGCATGACATCATGAAGAAATACAATGTAACTAAACGTGTAGCTGAGAGAAGGATCGACAAGTATTCCATTCCCAAAATCATGCATGGAAGAAACGTATCATACAAGCGCGAAGATATTGATAAATATTTTACAGATTTGACAGAGAATATAAACAATGATTTCTACTACACAGTTGAAGAGATAATGGAAAAGTACAACATGACTCACCAGGCTGTTGTGGCATTTGCTCGTAGGCATAATATCCCAAGAGTTACCAGAAGTCGAATCGTCTATTATTCAAAAGCTCATATTGATAGTGTGAAAACGTCAGGCGAAAAGCTTGACCCCCTATTCTACACCTATCAGGAAATCAGGGATAAATATGGATTCAACAAAGACCAAATCAATTATTACGTGCATACCTATCATATTGAGCGAAAGAAACGCGGTGCATTTACATTGGTGAGCCGTGAAGACTTTGACCGTATTATCAGGGAGCGCATGAACGGCAGTATAACTATCGCCGAACTCAATGCCAAAATTGAGGAAGGCCAGGAATTAAGAGCAGAAAGAGAAAGTTTGGTTAATCCTATTGAGATTATCCCATATTCCGATGATGAAACAGAAGAGGATGATGGAAACTACGGTAAGATTCCGGGGTACATCTGTGCCGAGGAGATTGCCGAACGCTACAAACAGAACAAGAAATGGGTTCATTTCCTGACCCGAACAAAGAAGGTTCCCCGTGTCCAGAGGGCAGGATTCCTGTTCTACGACGAGAAGGTTGTGGAAGAAATCTTCAGCAGATATACCTCCGTAGATACCATTACAGAATGGTACACGACCTCCGACATTGAAGAGAAGTACAATATGACTGCTGTGGCTCGTCGTAGTTTTACCCATCGACACAATATTCCTACTAAGAAGGAATATGGAATCACTTATTATTCCAAGGTTCATGTGGACTATGCCAAGAACCCAGGAATCCAGTATGCTGAAGAATACTACACTATCGAACAGATAGTAGCCCTCTATCGCGTGGGAAAGAATGCTGTCTATAATGCCATCAAATACTATAAGGTTCCAAGCCTGAAGGATGGTATTTATAGTGTGTACTTGAAGACTGCCATCGACAAGATCTTCAAAGACAAGAAACGTCAGAAAGAAAAATAATAGTGTTAGTCTAATATTAGGATGAAGGTATGAAATGGTATGA
>JAEEGH010025684.1_pt1 | contig 11796 bp, 9 predicted proteins | sample 9134181 | NCBI WGS metagenome assembly JAEEGH01 (sample SAMN16246544, study PRJNA631951) | gut metagenome | biome: gut microbiome; feature: rumen; material: DP-attached | host: Bos | place: Iran: Karaj | collected 2018-10 | reverse complement strand
CCTGGCGTTTGTCTTTCACGTGTCGAGTGTTATATGATAGCCGACCGTCTGGTCTATCAGGTCCAGATCAATCGCCAGATGGAAATCATTATGCGGGAACATACGAAAGGCTTTGACAGGTGGGTCTGTCTGACGCTTCTTGAAAGCAAGAAACCAAGACTGCAGATCAGGTTGCGTTTATGCGAGGTGGAGACTCACGAGTTGGTCAGTTATTAGCATGATGAGCTCTTTTTAACACGTTTCCTCGAGCCGATCAGCACGAACGCTTCTTCAACATTATAACGGTATTCCCTGCCAATGTTGAGTTCGATACCATTGTCCATTCTTATCATGTTACCTGCAAATAAGGTGACATGCTCGATGTTGATGGCATAGGAGCGATGGATACGTACAAACAGCAAGGGGTTCAAGTCCTCTAACACTTCACACATGGGTATAGATACAATCTTCTTTCCATTGTTTGGGGAAAGATGTATGTAACAATAGCTTTGTTGAGCTTCCAAGTAAACAATATCATGAATGCTAACTCGTTTATAGCCCCATTCACTCAAGATAAAGACATGTTCGCTAAAGACTCGCTCAACCCCATGGATAGATTTCTTCTCCTCATCCATACATAATTTAGTTGATTATTTTATTAATTGTATTGTGTTGGCATCTCTAAGTATCGTAAGATATCTTGTTATGTTTACCTAAGTTACAAATTTCGAAAAAAAATCTGATATATGCAAGAACCTTTATCTTTTTTTTGTCTGCCATCTCCCTGAGCTTGCGGCCCCCCCCCTCCATACATTTTTATTCGTTTATTTGGTGGGATAGAAGAAAATGATTATCGTGTGCCTGATGCTGTTGCCGGAGCTTATACAACAGAGGATATGGCTGCTGGAGATACGGTCTTCGGCAATCATGAGGAACTGATCGCTCGGGTGCCGAAACTGATGGCGTCAACATGTCGGGCACTTGATGATGGACAGCATCCGATGGTCGTGGCTGCCAAATGGCATGGGTATTATGAATATCTGCATCCTTTCCGCGATGGTAACGGCCGGACGGGAAGACTGTTGTCGAACTTTATTCTTCTGAAGACTGGTCATCCTCTTTTGATTATCAGGATTGAAGATCGCGCAGCTTATATCTCAGCCTTGAAACAGATACGTACCGAGGGTACGGATGAACATCTGGTCGCTTTCTTCTTTAAGACGGCCATCGACCGAATGACTAGTGAACTGGAGCAGAAGCGTAAGAACTCTTTGCCCACGATGTTTTTCTAGACTGCCCTTACTGTCTTACACTCCCTGAGCTTGCGTTCCCTCCGGTCCCTGAGCCTGTCGAAGGGCTTGTCGCGCTCGAGCTCTGCTCGCTTGGCTCGTCCAAGAACATTTCGCCTATTCTTGCGCGCGAGGAGCGTAAATAATTCAATCTCCCTCGATAAATATTTCAATCCATGAGATTCCAGTATTCGCGCATTTTAGGGGTGTCTTTCCATCACGCAGTTACGCCGTTACGCAGTTACGCAGTTTCATTTGCCGTCGGCGCAGTTTCATTTCTAATGGATATCTATATTATATTATTATATATAATATATTATATATAATAATATAAAAATAAGTATTACTTCCCAAGTCACACAGCGCAGATACACCTTATGCAACTGCGTAACTGCGTAACTGTGTAACTGCGTTGACTCTATTCCTGAAAAGGTTTCTTGGACGAGCCAAGCGACCAAGGTCGAGCGGACTTGTTATACTGAAAAGGTTGTCTCTATTCCTAAGAACATTGACTCTATTCCTGAAAAGGTTGACTTTTTGCACAATTTTGCACGCAGTGAGTGCATAAATCTGAGATTGCGGCAGTCAGAGCCTGCATAATTACGCGTTTTATTAAATAATGTGTAAAAATGTGCTTTGATGTGAATAATCTCAATATTATTTTGTATCTTTGCACCTAAGTATCGGCTAATCGTCATAACATGGCGCTGCTACGGCAGGTATTTGAGCCTCAGTGGAGGTGCCGGTATGATTTTCGTTGGTTAACAATAGCATCAGCTATTTATTCAGTGTATCGTGAAATCTCGCAAATTAAACGATTGTAACACTTTGAATAAGTCAGCCGATGCCCGTGCGATAGCGCGGGCATGACTTATATCTAGTGTTACAGGTATGCGAGAACCCCACGATACGAGAGAAGAGCCATTGTCTGCGCTTCTTTTGTGTCCTGAGGTCTCTTAGTGAATATACCTGTAAGCAAGCCTGAAGATATAGTCTGATTGCTCCTAAACTATCGTGCGCTATGCTTATAGACAATCGTAACGACCGTTATCCCCAAAGTGGCTTGGGCATCAAGACCGTATGGGATTTCATCAATATGTATTCTGGCAGCCAGTCGCAGCAGACGGGCCGCCTGGATATTGTGACAGGCTATTTCACTATCCGTGCGCTGAGCAAACTATACAGGGACATTCCTGAAACGGATACCTTCCGCATCGTTTCTTCTGAAATGGTAAGACCAGACGAGGCGGAGGATGACATTATCGACCTGCTGAATGGCGACCAGAGTATTGACACGGCCCTCGAACTGGATGAATACGCTGAGGAAGCAAAGGCTTTCTTGGAGCGTAACAACGTGCAGGTGAAGAGCATTCAAACTGCTTTCTGCCACGCCAAAGCCTATATGTTCAAGAACTCCAATCCTCGTGGTCAAGGCTACTATCTGACTGGTAGCAGCAACATGACTGACGCAGGCTTGGGCCTCAAGAAAACATCGAATGTGGAACTGACCATAGGCGAGGCCGTCAATGGTGCCAACCCAGACTATACAGAGGTTTGTTCTTGGTTTGAGGACATTTGGCGCGATGCAAAAGATAAGATTCAAGACCCTGATGACAGCAAGGCTGGCATGATTAGCGTGAAGGAATTCTTTATCCGCAAGATAGAGGAATACTTCAAGAAATACACGCCTGAAGAAATCTACTACAAAATATTGTTTGAACTATTCAAGGCAGACCTCGACCTTGACGGCACACAATCCTTGGAACATCAGCAGGACATGTCGCTGCTACAGACCAGCGAGATATGGCGCACGCTGTTCAACTACCAACAGAAGGGCGTTATCTCATTGATCAAGATGCTGCGAAAGTATAATGGAGCCATCCTTGCCGATGCCGTTGGTTTAGGTAAAACGTTCTCTGCGCTGGCAGTCATCAAGTTCTTCCAGATACAGGGTTACACAACCGTACTGCTCTGCCCCAAGAAACTGCAGCAGAACTGGACGCAATATCTGAAAGGTGCTGGTTCGCGTTTCGACAAGGACAAGTTCGACTATCAGGTGCGCTTCCATACAGACCTTCAGAATGAACGCCTGCAAACGGCCTACGAGACATTCCGTTTGGACTACTTGCAGAAGCGCGAAAAGTTAATGATAGTTATCGACGAAAGCCACAACTTGCGTAATGAGAAGTCTGGCCGCTATCAGGAGCTGATGGAAAAACTCATCAAGATTCAGTCGCAGAAAGAGGGTCACCAACTGAAAGTGCTCATGCTCTCTGCTACGCCCATCAATACAGGACTGCGCGATGTGAAAGGTCAGTTTAATCTGATAGGACGTGGCCAGGATAACGCTTTCGATACTGATGACTTTGGTGTAGAGTCGCTTCGCAACCTCTTTGCAGACAGCCACAGAAAATATACAGAATGGTGCAAGGATGCAGATCGTACCATTGGCTCGTTTATTGCCAAACTGCAACCCAAGTTTTTCAACCTGACAGATAAACTCATCGTGGCCCGTACCCGTCAATTGATAGAAAAGACGCTGGGCGAAGATATGGGCTTCCCTGAGAAAGCCAAACCGCAAAATGTCTATCAGGGAGTGGATCACTTTGGCAAATACCAGAGTACAGACGAAATCTATGATGCCTTCGACAAACTTACGCTGACGGCTTACCAGCCCAGTCTATTCCTACCTGATTCACAACAGAAAGCCAAGAAAGGAGCCAAGAGCGACTGGGAAGACAACGTAAACCGTGAGCGTTTCCTTGTGAAAATGATGGGTATTCTGTTTATGAAGCGATTGGAAAGTTCGTGGTTCTCTTGTATGCTCACCGTCAAGAAAGTGCTCGACGTGCATGAGCAGACGCTGCAAAAGGTTGTAGAATATAAAGAGCACAAGAGAAATGGAGAGATCGACATCGATGTGCCTGACGAGGATGAGAACTTCGATACGGACGATATGTTTACTTTGCGCAAAGGCACCATCCGTTTGAGCGACATGAAGAATCTTGGTGGCTTCGAGGCTGGCCTACGATACAATGTGAACCGTCTGAATGAAATATACAAGAGTCTGCAAGCCTTTGAAGAAGACTATCGCAATGGCTTTGAGCAAGACCTGAAGATGGAAGAACTCATCAGGATTCTGAACGAGAAGCAACAGGCCAAGAACAAAAAAGTGGTTGTTTTTACAGCCTATAGTGATACGGCCAAGTTCCTCTATGATGAATTACAGAAACGAGGATTTACACACATCGCTTCCGTCTCAGGTACTGAGATTCACAGTTCTGGTCATCATCATACCAAGGATTTCCAAGAAGTGCTGCAAAGTTTTGCACCATATAGCAAACTCTATAAAGAAAAGGACTGGAGTACGCTTTATGAAGATGCGAAACTCGACACAGAGCAATATTATAATGCAGAAAAACGCCAGTGGAATGTACCATACAATGTGTGGGAGCAGTTGATCAGAGAGAAAGAACCTGCTACGGCTCGTTTGCTCGATGACCCTATCGATATTCTGATAGCCTCAGACTGCCTGTCAGAGGGCCAGAACCTGCAAGATGCTGACATGCAGGTGAACTATGACATCCATTGGAACCCGGTTCGTTTGATTCAGCGCTTTGGACGTATTGACCGTATTGGCTCGCCCAACAAGTTGGTGCAATGTGTCAACTTCTGGCCTGCCAAATCCTTCGAGCAATACCTCCGTTTGGAGAGCCGTATCATGAACCGTATGGTGACGATGAATCTTGTTGGCTCAGAGACTCAGGAACTGAACGATGCCTACTTACAAATGGAAAAGGACAATCCGCTGGTTGATAAGAACGCAGACCGCCTGCTGGCAGAACTCGAAAACAACAGCATCAGCGACATCGAATCTCCACGCACCCTGTCGCTCAAAGACTTCTCACTCGAAGTATTCCGTCAGGATTTGCTCGACTACTTTGAACGCTACAAACAGCAGTTGGAAAGTATGCCGAATGGTATCTACTCTGGTTTCAGGAACGAGGACACGCTGTTTGAGAAGATTCCAGAATCGTTGGTGGCTGTTATTGGCTATCCCAAACGTGAACAGAACAGCAAGAGTCATCAGTATCGTGAAATCTACCTGATGTGTCAGCCTGCCGACCGCTCGCAGGCTCCCACCTTCACAGAAATGAATCGTGCAGAGATACTTGATTTCCTGCGCAAGAACAAATATCAGGATCGCTATCTGCCTGACTGGATAGAAGGACATCAGAAGGAACGTTTGTCGAAGTTGTCTGCCATTGTGCAGGAATGGATGGAGGAAAAGGTGCCACAACAGGCCGCCAATGCCATTCTTCAGATTGCCCAGTCGCGCAGAGGTATAGACTTAACAACAAAGAATACTGGTCAGCGACTGGAAGATAAGTTCAAGCGCGAGAACTTCGACTTGATAGCTTGGGAGTATATCAGCAAATAACAAACCTAAACAACAGAAACGATGAATAGCATATTGAAGAAGTTTGTCGATGAGCCGCTGTTCGATGCCTGCGCAGCCATGCTCAATTATCTGCATATATCATTTAACGAGGTAACTCGAACCCCAGTTCCCTTTGAGGGACTGTATCGTAATCCGCTGACCAAAGCCCTACAGGAAATACTTGTAAAGGTTGAGAATACCTATTTTATAGGAACTATAGATGAAGCGTCTCTGTCAGGACGTGCAGCCCGTCAGGATGAAAACAATGTAACGGCCAAAGCCTCAGAAGGCAAATACGTGGGCATGATGATATTCGCAGTTGATATCAAGCCCAATCAGACGCTGACTCGTACGGAATTGGCTACGTTGACTCGTGGTTTCAATCGTATTGCTGCTGCCCAGCCTGTTGTGTTATTCATCAAACAAGGCAACCGCTTGGCACTTGCCACTTGCGAACGCAGCGAATATACCCAGCAATGGCGCGATGGCGAGAAATTAGGAAAGGTGAGTTTGCTTCGAGGCATCAACTGCTTGCAACCCCATCGCGGACATATTGATATCTTGGAGAGTATTGGCGATAAAGCCTACCCAACGTTTGAAGAACTATACAAACATTGGATGCAGGTATTCTCCAGCGAACTGCTCACTCGTAAGTTCTACTCAGAACTCAGCGACTGGTATGCCTGGGCTGTTCAGGTGGCCCGTTTCCCCAACGACTTGGCTACGACAGAAGATGATGAGAAGTTCAACCATGAGAGTTGCATCCGACTCATCACTCGTCTTATCTTTGTGTGGTTCTTGAAACAGAAGCACCTTATTCCAGAAGAATTCTTTGACGAGAACTATATCCGTGAACACTTCATTGAGAACTTTGATCCTCATGATCGTCAAAGCCTTTACTATAATGCCGAGGAAAGCAAGTACTATCGTCTAATTCTACAGAACTTGTTCTTCGCCATGCTGAATCGTCCTATCGTTCCAGAAGGTAAGGACACGCCCAATAATCGTCGCTTCCGTGTGAAGGGTAATTATCATGGCATGAATCCTGATTATGCAGTAAACAATCTGCTGCGTTATGAGGGAGATTTCAAAGATGGTGGAGCCGCAGAGTTCTTGGCAATGGCCAATAGCAATGTGCCATTCCTGAATGGTGGACTTTTTGATTGTCTGGACGATAAGCCCAAGAACCTCTATTACGACGGATTTTCAGAGCGCAGGGAGTCGCTGGAACAACTCTATCTGCCAGACTGGCTATTCTTTGGTGAAGAAGTTGGTAAGGGTATCGACCTGTCTCAATGGTACGATGATGCCAAGAAACGTAATGTCTCGGCTCGTGGTATCATCGACATCTTGAAACGCTATAACTTCACCATCGAGGAGAATACGCCACTTGACCAAGAAGTATCGCTCGACCCAGAGTTGCTGGGTAAGGCTTTCGAGAACCTGTTGGCATCCTACAACCCAGAGACGAAGACATCTGCACGCAAGCAGACTGGTTCCTTCTATACACCTCGCGAGATAGTGCAGTATATGGTGGATGAAAGTCTTGTAGCCCATTTGAAACGAATTTGTGGTGATGAATTGGAGCCGCAATATCGCAGTTTGCTCAGTTATGCTACAGAAGAGACGACACTCAATGAAGAGCAGCGTCGTAGCATCATGCAGGCCATTTATAACTGTCGTGTGCTTGACCCAGCCTGTGGCTCTGGTGCCTTCCCCATGGGTGTGCTTCAGCAGATGGTGCACATCTTGCGACAACTCGACCCAACCAACGAGATGTGGAAGGACTTCATGATTGATATTGCCATTGACCAGTCGCGTAAGGCCTTCAACGCAGAGGAGGAAGAGGAGCGTAAGGCTCGTTTGGCTGACATCGAGGAAGCCTTCAACCGCGATGTCAACGACCCAGACTATGCGCGAAAACTCTACTTAATAGAGCATTGCATCTATGGTGTGGATATTCAGCCTATTGCTGTACAAATCTCGAAACTCCGTTTCTTTATTTCGCTGGTAGTTGACCAGAAACCGACAGACGACGCCACTCATAACTTTGGCATCCGTCCGCTGCCTAATCTCGAATCAAAGTTTGTGGCAGCTAACACGCTTATCCCTGTGGAGTATGACGCTTCGCTCTTTGAATCCACAGAAGCAATCCTTTCTCTCAAAGAGAGTCTGAAAGAATTGAATCACGCCATTTTCTTGGCCAAGCGCAACATCGACAAACAGCGTATCAAGACAAAAATCAAAGAAACACGTAAAGCCCTTGCACATGCCATTGAAGATACCGGTTTTGTGAATCCTGGTGCCGCTCAAAAGTTGGCTGATTGGGATATGTTTGAGCAGAACACCCATGCAGACTTCTTTGATGCAGAATGGATGTTTGGGGTTAAAGGTGGATTTGATATAATTATTGGTAATCCACCCTATGGCGCATCGTTATCAGCGGCGGAAAAGAATTACTTCAAACGAATATATGAAACAGCAAAAACTATAAAGAACGTACAAAAGGGATCTCTTGATACTTACACAATATTTATAGACAGATCATTTCACTTGTTATCAAAAGGCGCAAACTTATCATTTATAGTTCCAATTTCATTTACATCAAGTGACTCTCTATCTGGAGTTCATAAAATGCTCATGGAATCGTGTAAAGAAATTGTTGTGTCTTCTTATGCTGTCAGACCTCAGCCTGTGTTTGAGAATGCCGTTGTAAATACTTCAATATTCCTTTGCAAAAGAACAGATACAAGATGCGAACATATTTATTCTACAAAGATGCATCGTAAAGGAAGGAATTTTAATCTGCAATATCTAATTGATCATTTGGAATTTACAGATGTCATTAAATTCCTACAATTTGGCAGAATACCCAAAGTGGGTAGTGATATTGAACGGAATATATTAGAAAAGCTTAAAGACAAGAAGAAAGTGTCATTTTACGAGAGGGCGACTGGTTCACCTATTATATACAGGTTTGCAGGTGGTCGCTATTTTAAGGTCGTCACCAATTATTCGGTTGGTTCATCAGCGGAAAGAACTATATTCTTTCCAAAAGAATATGCGAATGCAATTGGTTGTTGCTTAAGTAGTAATTTGTCATTCTGGTTTTATCAAATATATTCAGATAATTTGAATTGGAAATCATGTGAGATTTCATCATTTCCATTGCCTTCATTCGACAATGAGGTTTTGGAAAAACTCAACAATTTATATACAGAATATTTGGAAGATATTGAACGAAACGCAAATGTTCGAATTACAAGTGGAGCCTCTAGTTATAATGTTTCAACATTTAAAGAATACAAAATAGGAAGGTCTAAGGCTATTATAGATAAAATTGACGATTATATAGGCCCCATCTATGGACTCTCAAATAAGGAAATTGAATTCGTCAAGAATTATGAAATTGAATTCCGATTGTCTGATGATGAATAAGAAATAGTAATTTGACCACATCGTCTATCACCTTTACGGCCTGGCCTACGATGAGGTGCTCATCATTGACCCAACTCCGCCATTCACGCAAGACGAGTACGAACAAGACAACTTATGAGAAAAGTACTTGGCACATTGGCATTATCATTGCTCTTGCTCTCATGTCAGAACAAGAGCAAGCAGGAGTATTCGCCTACATTGAAAGAAGCTCAAAGTGAAGAGTCATATCAGCAGCCTGATACGGCTGTGACAGAAGAGGTAAAAGAGCTGCAGGAAGAGGTGAAGGTGCCATCAACTCCTACAGCTTCCTCATCCTCTCACTCACATGAATCGAGCAGTTATGACAATATGCGAGGCTTCGACCCAGCGTCAGAGGATGACATGGAGGATAATGGCATGAGCCGCTATATGGAGAACAATGATGAGGAAGGTTGGGACTGACGATGTAACACATGGCTCCTGTCCCTCTGTGCACACGATATAACGAAGAAATCCGAATGAATAACGAGCTTGACATCAGTCCCAGGAAGCAGCAGCTGAAGGAGGAGTATGAGCGCCTGCAGCAGGAGTATTCCGAACTCATCACAAAACGTGATGACTTGGTGCAGCATGAGATTCCTCGTCTGGAGGCACTCTATATGGAGGCCATCGGACAATTGCAGTATGAGGAGCTGTGCCTGCAATATGACATTGCCCTGCTGAAATATGAGCGCGATCTGCTGCAGTCGTATATCAACAGGGGAGAGGAGCCTGATATCAAGGTGGTGTTTCAGAAGGTGGATGAGGCTGCTGAGACCTTCAATCAGAATATCCATCAGGAAGAAGAGAAGATCAAGAAGGCCAAGGAGTATATCGAAGAGCATAAGGAGGAGAACAGCAAGCAGCAGGAAGCAGAGAAACTGGAACTGAAGCAGATCTACAAACGTCTGGTGCACAGGCTGCATCCCGATTTGCACCCAGAACAGACGGAATGGGAGCGGGAATTGTTCCTGAAAGTGCAGGAGGCATATCGTAATGAGGACTTGGAGCGTCTTCGCCAGCTGGAGGCTGAGCTGAATGCAGGAATGCCATTTACCTCTGTGGAGAGCGATACCATCGAGGATTGGGAGGAGCGCGTCAGGAAGTTGAAGGAGCAGATAGCTGCTATCGAGGATGAGATAAGCCGGATAGAGCATGAATTCCCCTTCACGTATCGTGATAAGCTGAATGATCAGGAGTGGATTGCCGCCCAGAAGGAGGAAATCCGCGTAAGAATAGAGATGCTTCAAGAAGAAAAGGAGCGTCTGGAGAAGATCGTTGAAGTGTTAAGACAACAGGCTAATGAAGAATCAGATTGCTAAGATCAGTCCGGAGTTGCTGGAGATGATGGGGTCGAAGTTACCCAACAGTCTTCAGCCTTTCAGCAGGGAGATATTCTTGCTGGATATCGTTGTGGCTGGTACCACGCATTGCGAAGATATCGACTACGTTTATCCGTATCTGGAAAAGGGTTTGGTGCTCAGGATGCAGCGTATGCCCGAGAACAAGCACGATGAGAATGCCATAGCCATCTATTTTGATGATACAAGGATAGGCTATGTGCCTCGTGAACTGAATCTGGTGATCTCTCGTCTGATGGATGCTGGCAAGGCTTTCTTCTGCAGGGTTGAGGCTGTGGAGTTGGTGAATGACTATTGGGTGAAGATCGATGCAAAGATATATATGGTGGAGTAAGATGAAGCTTCTAACATAACTTTTTTCTTTTTATTTGTTAAATAATTGCTGTTTTATTTGGATTGTATTGGAATTATTCCTATCTTTGCAGCGTCATCAAGAAGATGATAGGGGCAGGGCGAAAGCCGTGTACCGCCACAAGGTCGTTTATTAGCGGCCTTATTTTTTTTATAACACATGGTTCTTCGACGAGCGAAGCGGCAGAGCCGAGCGCCTGACCCTCTGTGCACACGATACCCCCTAATGGATGTAAACGAAGAAATAATTACCTTGCAAAATTTGGAAGTTATTGATATAATTAGTATCTTTGCAGCCGAAAATGGTTTCGAATACCGCGCCTGATTGCATCTCGGGAGGGAGAGGGTTCGAAAACCTTTCAAGTTTCGAATACCGCGCCTGATTGGATCTCAGGAGGGAAGGGTTCGAAACGACATGCGGGGGGTGTACCACGAAAGTGGAGCCTCCTGTTACGTTTATATAATAATACATTATGATCATGGGGTCGGTTCTACTGATCTTTTTTTACGTTGAAAATTTGGATGTTCGAGAATAAGTTCGTATCTTTGCCTTCGCATTTGAAAACAATTGAACCGATGGAAGTGCACAGGGGGTCAAGAACGATGTGTAATACAGAAACTTCAAAAGTGATCAGTTACTATGTTTGCAACTGGAAAAGTTACCACTGAGCGCTGAACATGCGCTAGAGAAGGTTTCGTTCTGCTGACAACGACGAACCTCTCCGCTACGCTCCGAGAACCCTCCTTGCCATCAGAACGATGAAAGGGCTTCGCGGTAGAACGTATAAAATTGAAGGAAAAAGTTGGTACGATAATAATTGGTTTGTATCTTTGTAAGTGCTAAAAACAAAATACATTCACAATTTAAAACCGTACCAGTATGCAAAAGTACAAAGTTTCCTTCAAAGGACAAAACATT
>JAEEGH010025680.1_pt1 | contig 11797 bp, 7 predicted proteins | sample 9134181 | NCBI WGS metagenome assembly JAEEGH01 (sample SAMN16246544, study PRJNA631951) | gut metagenome | biome: gut microbiome; feature: rumen; material: DP-attached | host: Bos | place: Iran: Karaj | collected 2018-10 | reverse complement strand
GCTGCTCGATCTTTCCTACGACGAGAAGGCGAAGCTCATCCATGAACGTTTCCCGGAGGAATCATTCTGGACCGACGACCTGCGGGACGTGCTGAAGCAGGCCGAAGCGGGCGACGCGGAGGCGCAGTTCCTGCTCGGATGCTTCTACACGCGGAAAAAGCCGCCCCTTCGGCGCGATCCCGGCATTGACCTCGAACGTGGCCGGTGCGTGATCAAGTCCGAACCGCTGGCGGCAAAATGGTTCCGCAAGGCCGCGATGCAGGGACACGCGGCGGCGCAGTTCCGGCTCGGGTGGTGCTACATGGGCAACGAGGCGCTGCATGTGACGAGCGAAGCAGACAGAATACCGCCGGGTCATCCCGCCAACAAAAACGTGGTGTGGCTGTCGGACAGGGCGGAGAAACAGATCGAACGCGAGTCGGACGCCTGGCTGGTCAAGGCGGCGGAAAACGGCGATATCGACACATGGATTTTTCTGCATATCGTTCCTCTCTATAACCTCTCCCCGAAGCTGTCGGCGGAAAAGGAGCAGGTCCGGGAAGCCGCCCTCGCCGCGCTGCTCGAGGCCGCCGAACGCGGCGACACGAAGGCGATGATCGGCGGTTTTTATCTGAGGTTCGATGATCCCGCCTGGTTCGAACGGCTCCGCAAGGCCGCCGAACAGGGCGATGTGGAGGCGATGATCACCTATGCGCGCGAGCTTGAACGGAAGATGGATGACGACGCGGACGCCGAGGCTGCCGAAACCGTGAAACAGTGGCGTCAGAAGGCGTTCGACACGGCCATGAAACAGCTGGACGAAGGGAACGCCGCTGGCCTGAACGAACTGTTCCGGGACAAGACATATCTGCCTGATTTGGAGGCGTATCTCGGCGGGGAAACTGCGTCGGATTTCGTGAACCGGATCATGCCGCGGCTGTGGGAACGGATCGAACGCGGCGACTATGAGTTCGCGCCCGCTGTCATCCGCGAGCTTTCATACAGTTTCGGGGGGAAACCCGGTTTCGTCGACCTGGACCGCGTCACGGTCAACGGCCGTTTCGCTGAACTCGGTTTCTTCCATAACCAGACGCTTTTGGCGAAAGCGCTGTTCAGCACAACGCGTACGCCGGAGGAACACGCCGAGGGGCTCCGGCTGGCTCGCAAGCTCGCAGGGCTCGGTTATGCCGATGCCCAGTATATATTGGGATGGTGTCTGGTGGACTATTTCGAAACAGGAACGGATATCCCGCGCAACAAGCCGGAAGGCGTCAAATGGATGCGGAAGGCCGCGGAGCAGGAGGATTACGAATCGATGATCACGCTGTCCGGATATCTCACGTCCGGCGGCGCGCCGATCAACTATTTCGAGGCGGTCGGCTGGAGTCTTGAGGGCCGCGCCCACAAGGCCGGATACGATTCTTTCCTCGAATGCTGGTACAACGTCCTCGCCGAACCGTTCAAACGCATCCGGCGTCGCATGAACGCCCGGTGAACGGAGGCCACGCAAATGACGAAGACAAAACGCATTATCCTGCGGATCGTGCTGGCTGTTTCGGTGGCCTGCGTCCTGCTGATCGCGGGGCTGCTCCTGAGCGTCGCGGCGCGTCCCTGGCCGGAAACGCCAGTCGACTACGATGACCCGGAAAGCCTGTGGGTGCTCGCGCAACGGACCGAACAGTACATCATCCGGGCGAACCCGGACAAAGAGTCGGCCGCCCGGAAAGAGGCGCTGAAGACGCTGGAGGACATTGCGCTGCTCGATCTTTCCTACGACGAAAAAGCACGCCTCATCCATGAACGTTTCCCGGAGGAATCCTTCTGGACCGACGACGTGCGGGACGTGCTGAAACATGCCGAAGAGGGCGACGCGGAGGCGCAATTCCAGCTCGGATGTTTCTACGCGGGGAAAAGCCGAGTGCGGTCTTCCGACGCCGACCTCGAACGCGGCCGGTGCGTGATCAAATCCAACGCGCTGGCGGCGAAATGGTTCCGCAAGGCGGCCCTGCAGGACCATGCGAGGGCACAGTACATCCTTGCCCCGCTCGTCGACGTACTGTCATACAAGAATACGTCGGAACCAACCACAAGACGTCTCATCCAAAATCAGAAAGAGCGGGACGAATGGTTCGCCAAAGCCGGGGCGAACGGCGAGCCGGAAGCGCTGCTCCACGGGCACGGTTCGAGGGAAAAGTACGCGGATGAGGAAGAAAGCCGCAAGGCGGGGCTGGCGTTTTTCCGCGAGGCCGCCGAACACGGCGACGTGGAGGCGATGCTCACGGTCGGAGCCACAACGTGGCATTCCGATCCGGCCGAGTCCGCCGAAATGTATCGCAGGGCCGCCGAGCTCGGCAGCATCACGGGTATGCTTCTTTACTCGGACAATCTTGAAAAATCGGCGCGGGCGCGGGATGAAATGGATTCGCCGGAAGCCGAGGCCGCGAAGATGTGGCGGCAGAAGGCGTTCGACATCGCCATGGAACACCTGAACAGGGGCAGCGCGGAAGATTTGGGCGGCATTTTCCCGTATCACATCCTGACAACAGATCTGGAGGAGCTCACGCATGGAGAAAGCCGCGAGGATTTCGTGAACCGGATCATGCCGCGCCTGTGGGAGCTGATCGAACACGGCGACTACGAGTTCGCCCCGGCGTTCATTCGCTCGCTCGAAAGGGAGTTCCGGTATCATCCGGGGTTCGCCGGACTGGACCCCGACACGCTCGACCGCCGTTTCGCGGAGCTGGGCTATTTCGACGATCAGATGGACTATGCGGTGATCCTGTTGGGAAGCGCCGTGCCGGAGGAACAGGCAGAAGGCGTCCGGCTGTTCCGCAAGCTCGCGGGATTCGGCTACGCTTACGCGCAGCGGCAGCTGGGCGAACGCTGCTGGCACGGCGCCGGCGTGCCGCAGGACCGGGCGGAAGGCATCAAATGGATGCGGATGGCCGCGGAACAGAGGTCGTATTTTGCGATGGGGCTTCTGGGCATGTATCTTCTTCAAACGGGGAAATATTTCGAGGCGTTGAAGTGGTCCTGCGCGGCCGAGGCCGTCCTCAACAAACGCGATTCCCTGCTCGAATACTGGTTCGATTCCACGGTGGAAACGATCAGGGAGCTTCCGTCCCGCGCGAGATATCTGTGGGGCGATTTCATCATGTGGCTGTTCCTCTGATGATGAAAAAAGAGAATCGGGGCCTCAGCCTGTGATGCGGACCGCGGCGTCGGCGCGGCGCGCGAGGCGTGCAAACCACTCGAAACTGTGCGAGGGGAACTGTTCGTGTTCGCCGTCGAACAGGTCGAAATAGACGTTTTCCGCGCCCGCCGCCTCCAGTTTCCGCACGAATTCGAGCGAATGGCGGTACGGGACGACAGTATCGTGTCTGCCGTGGTGAATGGAAACGGGGAGGTCTTTCAGCAAGGCGAGGCGTTCCGAGGGGGAACGGTCCGCATATTCGAACGGGCGCACCGTCGGGGCACCGCCGAGGCACGCCTCCAGATCGCGAACATAATGCTGCTGTGTTTCGGTGAGGTGACGATGCCATGCGGCGAGGTCGGAAACGGGACACCAGACATCCACCGCGCGGAAAACGTCCGGCGCATCCTCGGCCGTCAGCAGCGCGGCGTGGCCGCCGCCCGAACACCCGAGCAGAAAGACGTTTTCATAGTCGATGGGCGCGGTCCGAAGCACATGGTCCACGGCGTCGAGGATGTCCCGCCTCGCCTTCAGGCTGCCGCAGGCGTCGGCGTGATGCGGATTCGAGGCGAGGTTCGGCCCGCGGAATTCCGGCAGAAGCAGCGCCCAGCCGTAGCGTTCGCACAGCGGGAGATAGTTTTCGAGCTGGTTGGAGCGGTCGTAGCTCCAGGTGTGGAGCCCGACGACGAGCGGGACGGGCGTGTCGGTCTGCGGACAGTAAAAGAGCGACGGCTGAAGCGTGCCGTCGAGCGTGGATGCAACGGTGATCGTGTTCGTTTTTCACCTCTGGATAAGGAAAGGTTGTGTCAGAAATGAAAGTACCTCCCCGGCGGAACGAAATAACCGGAGAGGAACAAGGCGGTCAAATGGTCAAATCGCCGCTATTTCTCCCTCAGGCGAAGAGCCAGGTGGAGAGGTAGCGTTCGCCGGTGTCCGGCAGAAGCGCCACGATGCGTTTTCCGGCGAACTCGGGACGTTTCGAGAGTTCCAGCGCAGCGAAGAGCGCGGCGCCGGAGCTGATGCCGACGAGCAGGCCTTCCTTCGCGGCGGCCGCACGGGCGGTCCTGCCCGCGTCCTCGGCGGAAACGCCGATCACCTCGCTGATGAGGCCGGTGTTCAGCACTTTCGGCACGAAGCCCGCGCCGATGCCCTGGATCTTGTGCGGACCGGGCGCGCCGCCCGCGAGCACGGGGCTGGTGTTCGGCTCGACCGCGAAGATCTTCACGTCGGGGTTCTTTTCGCGGAGGTATTCGCCGACGCCGGTCAGCGTGCCGCCGGTGCCGACGCCAGCCACGAACGCGTCGATCTTGCCGCCCGCGTCCGTCCAGATTTCCGGACCGGTGTGCGCCTTGTGGTACGCCGGGTTCGCCGGGTTCTCGAACTGCTGCGGGATGAAAGAGCCGGGATTGGCGTCGCGGAGCTCGAGCGCCTTCGCGATCGCGCCCTTCATGCCCTTCGCGCCTTCGGTCAGCACGATCTCAGCGCCGTACGCCTGGGCGAGCTTGCGGCGCTCGATGCTCATGGTCTCCGGCATGGTGAGGATGAGGTGGTAGCCCTTCACGGCGGCCACGAACGCGAGGCCGATGCCCGTGTTGCCGCTGGTGGGCTCGATGATGAGCGCGCCGGGCTTCAGCTGGCCGGACTCTTCGGCGGCCTGGATCATGGCGAACCCGATGCGGTCCTTCACGGATCCGCCGGGGTTGAACGATTCGACTTTGACGATGACTTCGGCGCCGCCTTCGTTGAGCTTGTTGATGCGGACGAGCGGGGTGCCGCCGATCTTTTCGAGGATGTTGTTTGCAATGTTCATGGCAGGGGGTCTCCTTTCTGTTTTTTGATTCTCTACCAATCGCGTTATGATTATACTATACCACAGATTTCGCAAAAGTCAAGCGGAAATCGGAAAATATTCTCTACTTTTTTGATAACCTTTAAAATCTGAGCATGAGAGACGAAAAAACACCGGACCTCCGACAGGGGAGATCCGGCGCATATAGATAGATTCGAAATAAAGAGGGAAGCGGGCTTACTTCAGCTTCTCCTGGAACATCTGGATCGCGAGCTTCGGGTTTGCCTTGCCGCGGCTGAGTTTCATGAGCTGGCCGACCAGATACTGGAGCACGGCGGTCTTGCCTTCCTTGAACTGCTGGACCTGGGCGGGGTTCGCCTCGATCACCTGGTCGACGAGCGCGAGGATGGCGCCCTCGTCGGAGACCTGCACGAGCCCTTTCTCCTTCACGATGGAATCGGGGTCCTTGCCCGTCTCGAACATCTCCTCGAAGACCTTCTTGGCGGTCTTGGAGTTGATGGTGGAGGCGTTCACGAGCGCGGCGAGCTTGGCGAGGTCGGCGGGCTGGACCTTGCAGTCCTGAAGCGAACCGCCGGATTCGCCGAGCTTGCGGAGGAGTTCGGAGGTGAAAAGGTTCGCGATGATCTTCGAAGCGGAGGAGCCGTTCGCCGCGGCCTCGAAATACTCCGCATACGAACGGTCCGAGGTGAGCACCTGAGCGTCGTAGGGGGTCAGGCCGAAGTCGCGCACGTAGCGCTGGCGTTTGTCGGCGGGGAGCTCCGGCAGGCCGGCGCGGAAGGCATCGAGTTCGGCGTCGGTGAACACGATCGGCAGAAGGTCGGGCTCGGGGAAGTAGCGGTAGTCGTTGGCGTTTTCCTTGGTGCGCTGGACCACGGTCTCGCCGAGTTCGTCGTTCCAGCCGCGGGTGTCCTGTTCGATCTCCTGCCCGTTCTCGAGCTCGATGAGCTGGCGTTTGATCTCGTACAGGATGGCGCGGTGGGCGGCGCGGAAGCTGTTCAGGTTCTTGATCTCGACCTTGGTGCCGAATTTTTCGGTGCCGCGCGGTCGCAGAGAGATGTTCACGTCGAAACGCATCTGGCCCTTCTCCATGTCGCAGTCGCTGACGTCGGCGTACTGCATGATCTCCTTCAGCGAGGAGAGGTAGGCGTAGGCTTCGTCGGCGGAGCGCATGTCGGGCTCGCTCACGATCTCGATCAGCGGCACGCCGGAACGGTTGAAATCGAGGCCGGTGCAGTTGGAGAAATGGGTGGACTTGCCGGGATCTTCCTCCAGGTGCATGCGGGTCATGCCGATCCACTTGTCGGGCAGCGGTTCGCCGGAGAAGCCCGTGCCGAAGATGTGGATGCGGCCGTTTTTGCAGATGGGCAGAGCGTATTGCGTGATCTTGTAATCCTTCACGAGGTCGGGTTAGAAATAGCTCGTGCGGTCGAACTTGCTGAACTTCGCGATCTCGCAGCCGCACATCATGCCGGCGACGACGGCCTTGCGGACGGCCTCTTTGTTCACGACCGGCAGGACGCCGGGCATGCCCATGCAGACGGGGCAGGTATCGGTGTTCGGCGGTGCGCCGTAGGTGTTGGGGCAGGAACAGAACATCTTGCTTTTCGTGCGGATCTGCACGTGCGCTTCGATCCCGATCACGGGTTCATAGGTCGTCATTGAATCTCTCCGGATGAAATGATTTGGGTGCGGGCGGCCCCTGTCCGGCGGTCCGCATATTTGGCATATCATTCTAATATAGCATAAAAACAAGGATTCGTCAAGGGGAAACGGGGCAAAACCGGGCCATTCGTCCGGCGGGACGGCGCACGCGGCGTGTTTTTGCAGGAGTTTTTGCAGGAAAAAACGGGAAACGGTGTTTCTTTTTCGGGAAACTGTGGTATAGTATCTACATCAATCTTGAAAATCGGGAATCCACCATGCCTTTCCATTCAGATAACGTTTACCACATCGGGGCGGAGGCCGGGCGTTTATGAGCCGCCGCGCCATGATCATCCTGATCCTCGCGATCGTCGCCGTGCACGGCGTGCTGCTGGGGCTTTTCCTTGCCACCGGCTCCGCCGAACGCGAACTCGAAGAAACCCGCCGCGAACTCGCAGAGGAAAACGCGCTGCGGTCAGCCATGGAGGCGGGCGAAGTCCTTCCGTCCGAAACGCAGGACGAATCCGCGCCCGAGGTCGTTCAGCCTCAGCCGTCCGGCGGACAGTCGACGGCCTCGGCAGTCCTGCCGCCGACGACGGGCGACCTGCCCGCGATCCTGCCCGAAACGAAGGACAAACCCGTTCCGTCCGTTCCCTCGACGACCTATGTCCGCAAACCGAAGAAGACGGCTGTCCCGAAGCTGGATTTCTCCGGGGCCGCCCGCGACAACCTTTCCGAGCTCAAATTCGTAAATCTCGCCACGGCGGGCATCCTGGTCGACATGGACAACAACAAGGTGCTCTGGGCGAAAAACCCGTCCAAGCCGGTCCCCATCGCCTCCCTCACGAAGATCATGACCATCATGCTCGCCTACGAGATCGCCATGGACGATTCCTCGCCCTACACGCTCGAATCGCTGATCCCGGTCACCACGGAGGCGATCAACACCGCCGCGAGCAAGGTCGATTTCCAGAAAGGCGAGATGTTCACCATCCGCGAGCTCCTGATCGCGGCGTCCGTGAAGAGCGCGAACGACGCGGCGCATCTGCTGGCCGAGCACCTCGGCGGCGGCAAGGCGGACAACTTCATCGAGGACATGAACCGCCGCGCGAAGGAAGTCGGCATGACGCACACCACCTACTTCAACGCGCACGGCCTGCCCGGTAAATCCAAAGCGCTCGACAACCAGAGTTCGCCCGAGGACATCGTCCGCCTCTGCCTCGTCTTCCGCCAGTACCCCTACCTCATGGAACTCGCCGCGCTGCGCACCGCGCCGTTCCGCGAAAAGGGCTCGCCGAACTACATGCTGCTGCAGAACCACAACAACCTGCTCCCCGGAGCGAAGACCGCGGCCACGGGCGTGAACGGCATCAAGACCGGATTCACCAATCGCGCCGGCTTCTGCGTGGCGGCCACGTGCGAACGCAGCGGACGGCATCTGCTGGCCGTCGTGACCGGATTCCCGTCCGCCGCCGACCGCGACAATTTTGTCCACGTCCTGCTGGACTGGGGCTACAAGAAGATCGGCGTTTCGAAGGCCGCTTCCACGTCCACAAAGGCATCCTCGTCCTCAAAGTCTTCTTCTTCCTCCGCGAAAAACACTTCAACCAAGAAGGGCCGCTGACCGCACGGACCGCGGCCCCGCCCAAAAAGGAAGGCGCCCATGCATAAACAAACGATCCTGGTCACCGGCGGAGGCGGCTTCATCGGCTCCCATCTCTGCGAATACCTGCTCGCACGCGGCAACGACGTGATCTGCCTCGACAACTTCTTCACCGGGTCGAAGAACAACATCCGGCATCTGCTCAGCAACCCGTCGTTCGAGCTCATCCGGCACGACGTCACGATCCCGATCGAGCTTGAAGTCGACGCCATCTACAACCTCGCCTGCCCCGCCTCGCCCATCCACTACCAGCACGACCCCGTCCAGACCATCCGCACCAACATCCTCGGCGCGATGAACATGCTGGACCTCGCGCGGCGCCTCCGCATCCCGATCCTGCAGAGCTCCACCAGCGAAGTCTACGGCGATCCGCGGGAGCATCCCCAGCGGGAGACCTACTGGGGCAACGTGAACCCGATCGGCGTCCGGAGCTGCTACGACGAGGGAAAACGCTGCGCGGAAACGCTCTTCTTCGACTACCACCGGCAGTACGGGTTCCCGATCAAGGTCGTCCGCATCTTCAACACCTACGGCCCGCGCATGCTGCCGAACGACGGCCGCGTGGTCAGCAACTTCATCGTGCAGGCGCTGAAGGGCGAAGACCTCACCATTTACGGCGACGGCTCCCAGACGCGCAGTTTCTGCTGCGTTTCCGACCTGGTCGCCGGGCTCGCCGCCATGATGCGCACCCCGAACCGCGTCACCGGCCCCGTCAACCTCGGCAACCCCGGCGAATTCACCGTCCGCGAGCTCGCCGAATCCATCATCCGACTCACCGGATCGAAGTCGAAGATCATCTACAAGCCGCTTCCGCAGGACGACCCCGCCCGCCGCAAGCCCGATATTTCGCTCGCACGCGAACTGCTCGGCTGGGCGCCGTCGGTCTCTCTCGAGGACGGCCTCCGCCAGACCATAGACTATTTCCGCAACCTGAAGGAGTTCTGACGATGTTCGACGTTCAATTCACGCTTCACGAACTGCTCCGCGCCACGGAGGGCCGCCTCGTGGGCGACAACGCGCCCGCAGTGGTCGAATCCGTTTTCACCGATACCCGCGAAACCGCGAAAAACGCCCTGTTCGTCGCATTCTCAGGCGAAACGTTCGACGCGCACGACTACCTCGCGCAGGCGGTCGCGAACGGCGCGTCGCTCCTCTGCGTCGAGGAATCGAAACTCGAAAAACTCCCGCCCGGCGTGCCCGCGATCGCCGTCCCCTCGACCGTGACCGCGTTCCAGCGCATCGCCCGGTTCCACCGCATGCGCTTCCCGAACCTGAAGGTCATCCTGCTGTCCGGGTCCTGCGGCAAGACCAGCACGAAGGAATCCCTGCGGGCGGTCTTCGAACACGCGACGGACTCCATCAGCGTGCTGGCGACCGAGGGCAACACCAACAACCAGATCGGGCTGCCGCAGAATCTGCTCCGCCTGAACGCCCGCACGCGCATTGCCATCCTCGAGGCAGGTACGAATCATCATGGCGAGCTCGAACCGCTCTCGTACTGCGCCATGCCCGACATCGCGATCATCGTCTCCATCGCAAACTGCCACCTCGAATTCCTCGGTTCGCTCGAAGGCGTCGCGCAGGAGAAGTCGAAACTCTTCACCCACCTCAAACCGGGCGGGTTTGCGATCATTCCCGCGCAGTGTCCCGGCCAGGACATCCTCGCACAAGCTGCCTCGAAGTTCCGCACCGGCACGTTCGGGTTCGCGGACTCGGACGCCGACCTCACGGCGGACTATCTCGGCGGCAATCTGCACGGCGCGAAGTTCCGCCTCACGCGGAAGACGACCGGGGAAACGGTCTCCGTGCAGTGGGGCATCCCCGGGCGCCATCAGGCGGGAAACGCCGCCGCAGCCGCGCTTGTCGCGCTCACGTTCGGCATCCCGTTCGAGACCATCGCCGAGGGGCTTTCCCGCACAAAGCTCCCCGGATTGCGCATGCGCGTGACCGAGCACGCCGGATCCACGTGGATCAACGACGCCTACAACGCGAATCCGGACAGCATGGCGGCCTCGCTGAACTGGCTCTCCGAATTCGCCGACCCGAAGAAGCTCGTGCTCATTCTCGGCGACATGGGCGAGCTCGGCGAACGCTGCGCCGAGGGGCACCGCTCCGTCTGCGCCCTCGCGAAACACCTCTTCCCCGGCGCCCGTGTGATCGTGGTCGGCCCGCATATGGCGGCCGCCGCGTCGGAAACCTCGCTGGACTGCACGGTGTATCCGTCCGCGCAGGACGCCTCAAATACCGCCATCCGGTTCGAACCGGGCAGCACGGTCTTCCTGAAGGCGTCCCGTTCGACGCACCTCGAGCTTATCGAGCCAGCCGGAGCGTAACGCCATGCAGCCGCTGCCGTTGTCGTCGTTCGCCGCTGCGCTGAAGCCGCTTCTGAGCGAACCGTTCATTCCCGCCCCGGACACGCTCGTTTCCGAGATCGCGAACAATTCATCGAAAGTCGCGCCCGGCACGCTGTTCGTTGCGATCCGGGGTGCGAAAGCCGACGGCCACGGATTTCTCCCCGACGCCGTGCAAAAAGGCGCGACCGCGCTCGTCGTCGCGGCGGACTACGACGGCCCCCTGCCCCCCGGACTTCCGGTCCTGCGCGTCTCCGATTCCTATTTCGCGTGGTCGGTCGTCTGCGAAACGTTCTTCCGGCGGCCATCGGACGCGTTTCGTGTGCACACCGTGACCGGGACCAACGGCAAGACTTCGACCGCGTATTTCATGCGGCATTTCCTGGACAAGGCCAGACCGGGCGCGAAGACCGCGCTCATTTCGACCGTCTGCTGCGACCTCGGAGCCGGGCCGGAGCCGTCCGAACACACCACGCCGGACGCCTTCACCCTGCAGGAGATGTTCGCCGCAATGAAGTCGAACGGCGTCACGGACGCGGTCATGGAGAGCTCCAGCCACGGACTGCACCAGCACCGCTCCGGCACGCTCAGATTCGCCTCGGCGGCGTTCACGAATCTCACGGGCGACCACCTGGACTACCACGGCAACATGGAAAACTACTACCTCGCGAAAAAGATCCTGTTCCGCGAGCTCCTCGCCGACGGCGCTCCGGCAGTCGTCAACACCGACGATCCGGCGGGCGCACGCCTCGTTTCCGAGCTGAAAGATGAGCGTCCAGGCCTCCGCATCCTGCCCGTCTCGTTCACGGGCCGCGCCGATGCGTTCTGCTCCCTGCGTTCTCTCCGCCTCAGCCCGGCGTTTTCCGACCTCGAATTCACGCTCGACGGGCACGCCGTTTCCCTGCGTCTGCCTCTGCCGGGCGCGTTCAATGCCGCGAACTACCTGACCGCGCTTTCCATGGCGTACGGCATCGGGCTCCCGCTCGGCGGCCTGCTGAAGGCGTCCGCCGCCATGCCGCACGTCCCCGGACGTCTTCAGGCGGTCCCGTTGGCGAACGGCGCGACGGGCTTCGTGGATTTCGCACATACGGACGATGCGCTGGAACGCGTTTTAAGCAGCCTGCGGGACGTTCTGACGCCGGGGGGACGCCTGATCGCGG
>JAEEGH010025679.1_pt1 | contig 11798 bp, 16 predicted proteins | sample 9134181 | NCBI WGS metagenome assembly JAEEGH01 (sample SAMN16246544, study PRJNA631951) | gut metagenome | biome: gut microbiome; feature: rumen; material: DP-attached | host: Bos | place: Iran: Karaj | collected 2018-10 | reverse complement strand
ATTTTATTGAGTTTAAAGCAACTAGCTGATACTATAGTATCATATAAAACGAATTTGGCGAGCCGTAAAATATCAGGAGATTATCTATATGGAAAATACAAAAAAGAAAATAATTATTAAAGTGGTACTGATAGCTGCCGTAAGTATAATCGCAGTGACAGCGCTGGGCATAGCAATTTTCCTAAAGATGACTGTTCTTAAAACTTTTCCAACTCTTGAGGGAGAACCCGAGATTGGCAAATGGTACGATGTACCAGTGGAAGGAGCATTGTCTTCTGATGGTAGTGAGTGGCATGGCATATTCCGAAAGGGTACTGAAAACAAGGTAGTTGTTTATTTCTTTGGCGGTGGTGTCAGCATCACGCCAGAAACCTCAGAAGGCGGGAAGGAGTTTTATGCCACTACAATGCTTGCTCAGGATTTTGTAGCACAGGGCGGTATTGGCAGCAACGATGATCTTAACCCGTTTAAGGATTGGAGCTTTATTGTGATCCCTTATGCCACAGGAGATTTTCATGCCGGAACAGGTATATATGAGGGGAAGAAAAAGGTCTATCACACCGGATACAACAATTACTCCGCCTTTATCGAAAAGATAAAGCCGTATGTGGGAGAACCCGATACGCTGCTTGTGACCGGCTTTTCTGCCGGTGGATTTGCAACTTCTCTGCTTGCCGATGATGTGATCGATCGTTTCCCGAGTGCCGGGAATGTTACCGTCTGTGTTGACAGTTCACTGCTGCTTTATGATGGATGGCATGACACAGCTGTTGATCTATGGAGAACTCCGTCAGAGATATCCGACAGACTGACTACAGACAACCTTGTACTTGATAGTTTGACTGCACTATATGAGAAGCGTGGCGACAGTGTGAAGATACTCTTTGATTGTTCTTATCGTGACGATACATTAATGCAGTATCAGTCATATATCGATACCGGAAAGATGGATAAGACCAAGGAATTGGGAGATGAGTTCCAGCAAGATCTGAAAGAAATGGTATTTGCGTTGCAGGCGAATATACCGAATGTGGGTATTTATATCTGGAGCAACGGAGAGGATGCCGATACTCACAATACACAGCATACGATCATTTCATCAAATGTATTCGACAGTCTTGGCAATGACAGAAGCGTCGGTGAGTGGATATTTGATGCTGTGAATGGTGATGTAAGAACTTATGGTTTGGATCTACTGGATAAAGAGTTCTAAAATGATCAGTATTCTTATATCGAAAAATATAAAACCGTCGGATGACAAAATCCAGAATTATACGAACCAGGAGTACTCCTGGTTCGAATTGTATAATGGAACATATAATCATCAGGATAACTGACTAAAACAAATTGGAGTTGACCGGGATTAAGTAATAGACAATGAAAGCAAGAATTACTCCATTGAATAAATGCGAACCTGATAAGGATGAGACCTGTAGCAATCCGGTATCGAATGTTGCAGAGAAACAGCCTGATGAGGATCAGATAAAACGGCCTGGTTCACATTTAACATGGGAAAAACCTAATAAAGCTGAATTGAGGCATTTGAACGCAGCTATGGTGTTTAAGTTCATAAGGTTGTTATTGCAAACCCTTGCTATTTTCGGGTCTCTGTCTTTGATGATCTGGATGAGAGGTAAAGGCCTGCCGCCTTATGCGGAAGTCACTATAGTTTTAATTGGAATGCTGATACTCAGTATTTACTATCTTGAATTTAGGGCTCCGTTACAATTTGGTGAGTCGTATAGTCCGGCAAATGATATTAAGGATAATTCAGATAAGGCATTCATATTTGGAGTTTGCGGATTGTTACTTGCTCCGTTTTTCTTTTTGTGTGCAAATTATATTGGCATCGTAAGTTATATCCTCATAGCAATAATGGCAGTTCTTACTTATCGCAAAGAGTATTTCATGCTCATACTTTTTGTTTGCAGGAAATATACGGTAAAAGACGGGGAAGTGTCATGGCGCAGGAAGTACAGAGAGTACTATCATACTGAACACAGTTACAGAGGCTGGAGCTGGACTTCGCTGACGTACACGCTTGATTTTGAGGATGCTGAAGAAAGATATATTCCGGTTCTCGTTGACTACTATACATATTGCAGATTTAAGACAAATGGCAGGGCTTTTCTCATTAACTACCGGTACGGTGATTCATATATGTTTGAAATAATTAAGGGCTGATGTTTATGCAAAAGAAAAAGAAGGACTTTCGATCAGCACTGCCGTGCTCATTGTTCTGTGTATTGCTATGACGAGCGGATGTTCATTATTCGATAAGATCAGCAACAGATGAAATTTTGACCGTGGAAGAATTTGGCGAGAGGGAACGCTGAATTCCTGGATAACAAGTCAGGCAAGTTTTCAATAGAGTTTTTTCTGACTAAAGAAGATTAAGGATCTGAAATAAAAACTCCCGCATCCGTATATGGAATGCGGGAGTTATAAAGTTCATTCAAAGATCCGTATTATCCGATTTTTACCGGGGTCTGAAGGGTATACTGATATAATCCGTCAACTTCAAAATAATTATAAGAAGCAGGGCGTTTAACAGGTTCGAGGTTATCGTGTTCGCGTATATAATCACTCACGTCTGTGCACAGATCCTCATCATCGATCCAAACGACAGTAACAACATCACAGTCTTCATCAATTGTATTATTATCACCCGTAGTCTTGATCTGGATCTGTCTTACCGAGAATAATGTTAACTTGTCTTCAGGCCAGGTTAATGTCCACAGATTTCCGTCACATGATGTATTCGGAGTAATCGAAAACCTGCTTAAGTAACTCTCGATTGTCTCACCGGCCTGGATCTTACTTGCACTCATTATGTTTTCAGCAATATCCTTGGCACTCTTTCCGGTAAAATCAACCAGAATTTTACCTGATGCCGTGTTGGTCGAAACATCAGCTGAAACGTTTTCCGACTGCTTGATTACAACGTCCCCGTTGCTTTCTGATTCAGCGACGACCACGTCTTCAACCGGTGCGGTGAATGATTCAGCGACGACCACTTCATCACTTGGCGTTTCTGTTTCTGATTCAGCAACGACCACTTCATCATTTGTTGTTGCTGTTTCCTCTTCGGCAACTTCCGATTCTGACTGTACCTCTTCAGTAACGTTTTCCGTGCCGACAGTTCCTGTACCACCTGCGCATGCACTAAGGCCAAGCATTACTGCTCCTGCAAGGACTGCACTGATAATTTTTTCATAGTCTAAACCTCCTATTATCCTCAATTAGAACTATTATGCATTCCATTTTCCTATATCCTAAAACGGGCCTATTTTACCTTAACTGCATTTTGTTTTCAGGCTTTGCCACATAACTCTTACATTAGTGCCGCAAAAACGGGTGCGGATGTCCTGATTTGGAAACGTTCTTTTGCCTGATGATCTGTTTTTCTGATATTATCGGAGTATGACTGACCGGACTATATAACCGCAAAAAAGGATAGTATTTATGTCTATGCAAGAAGCTCTCGCATCAACCGGTATCATTGGAGTGATAGCCGGATTGCTTCTGTTTACAGGCGGCACTGTTCTGCTCATTATCTCCATCCTGAAAACGGTTAAGGGGAAAAGGAGAACAGGCGGCATAATCGGCGGAGGCATTATGATCTTTGTAAGCATAATGCTTATGATCTCGTTCGGAATGTATATCATTACGGCAGGGATGTTATACGACGCTCCCTATTCCAGAGCATTGGAATCTTTGGGCTCAAACATCTTAACGGCATTGAACGATAAGGATTCCGATTTCCTTGCACACTTATTTGCAAAAGAGAGTTATTCCGGGGAAGCGCTCAAAAAAGAAGATGCGGAAACTGTCTTCGGATATATAGATGGTGATATTAAAAATATCAGGACTGAAGCAGTAAGCGCTACGTTTAAAAACGGCACATATGCCATGCAGGATAAATACACCATAGCAACTGAAGATTCCGGGGAATATATAATTTACATCTCTTTTATTTACGGTTCTGACAACAAATATTATGAGGGCATTCAACACATTAAGATGTATAAAGGTGAAGAAGTCCTGGAAGAATTCGGAAAAGTTCCTGACCTGAACTGAGCGGAATGAGACAGATACTTTTTCTCTGTAATTGATATTGACAGTTTCCAGTCACGGATATAATATAAACGTGATTATATAAACACAATTATAAAACGGAGATCTTATGGCACGCAAAACCACGATATCAAAGGAAGTTATTCTTGATGCGGCATTGAAGATGCTCATCAGGGACGGATATGCATCAGTTAATGTGAAGACACTGGCTGCAGAGATCGGATGTTCAACTCAGCCGATCGTCTGGCATTTTGAAAATATGGAGGGGTTAAGGCTGGCTCTTTCAGAATATGCAATGGCATATGCCGCGAAAAAGGCTGCTTCAGGTTATGAGGATAAACTTGAGAGCTTTGAATTCCTTGGCAGGTCTTATGTGAAGATGGCTCTAAAAGAACCTAATCTTTTTAAGTTCCTTTATCTTGGAGAGAGTCCGATGGGCAAACCTTATAGCCTTAAGGACGTTGGCAGGGCAAAGAATAAAGCGATGATCAACATGATCGCTCATCAGACCGGACTAAATGAAGAGCAGACGATCCGTTTTGTGAGGAATACGATCATATATTCACACGGCATTGCGACAATGCTTGCGACGGGTGTTCTTAAGGGAACGGAAAAAGAGATGATGGAAATGATCAATAAAGCTGCTGATGCGTTCATTCTTAACGAAGGTGCCGATCCCAAAAAGATCGGTAAGAAGGGGAAATAATATGATCTCAAATATTTGTTCAATAACCGGCGCTGTACTTCTCCTGGCAGTTGCGGTGATGGAGGTTTTGCTGATAGCAGGACTGCCTTTAGGCGAGTTTACCATGGGCGGAAGATATAAAATCCTGCCGCCGATGTACAGGATATTTGCGGCTTCATCTGTTATCCTCCAGCTCTTCGGAGCGGCAATGATACTACAGGGCGGCGGGCTGATGAATATGTGGTTTGCCGGTAAAGCGGTAAAGATCATCTGCTTTGTTTTCGCGGGATTTTTTGCAGTAAACACTGTCATGAATCTTATATCGCCAAGTAAAAAAGAAAAGTATGTAATGACACCGCTTGCGGCAATTGAAGCCTGCTGCTTTGCTGTAACTGCATTTTTTGTGTAAGAGGAACAGATATGATCTATGAATTAGAAGACACATCCAAGGTTGAGGCGCTGTTTGAAGGCTGGGAAGAAACATTGATATATTCGTGCCTTCAGAAAGTTATGGGAAAGATATTTGTTACTGATACGGAAAACCCGGTATCAGCCATGGCTTTCGCCGGATGTTTTGCATTTCCGGCCGGAGAACCGGACAGGGAACTGATAATCAATAAGCCTGACGGTTTTGTGATCATGGTGCCTCAGGATGAGAGATGGGCTGAACTTATAGAAGAGTGTTTTTCAGATGCCCGAAAAGTTACGCGTTATGCAATCAGAAAAGATACGGTTTTCGACAGGGAGAAATTGGCTGAAACTGCTTCTAAACTGCCTGAAGGATACGAACTCAAAAAGATAGATTCAGATATCTACGATCTGTGCGTGCAAGACCCTGTAACAGCTGATTTTGTTTCCGCGTTCGGAAGCAAGGAAAAATATCTTGAACTGGGACGCGGCATGGTGATCCTGAAAGACGGCAAGTTCGTGTCCGGTGCATCTTCTTATACCAGATACAAAGAAGGCATTGAGATCGAAGTGGATACTATTGTGCCTGAACGCCGCAAAGGACTTGCAAGTATTGTATGTTCTGCTTTGATACTAAGCTGCCTTGATGAAGGGCTTTACCCGAGCTGGGATGCACACGATATGAATTCAGTTCAATTGGCAAGGAAATTCGGTTATGAATTCGATCATGAATATACGGCTTATGAGGTGTCTTCGGATCAAAGAACACATTAGATTTATATCAACGTGATAATGAAGTAAAATTGGATTTAGTGGAGGATAAATATATGGAAGATATAAATGATTCGATATGCATCAAATCAGCTGAAACTGATGATGAGTTATGCGGAAGGGGATATGTGCATTGTACTTCATGGCAGGAAGCTTATAGAGGTATCGTAAATGATCGATATCTTGATACGATGACTGTAGAAGCTACTACAGCACGCGCGCGGAATTTTCCGGAAAATACTCTCGTAGCTAAGGATAAAGATAAAGTTGTCGGATTTGCAGTATATGGTCCGTCGAGAGATGAAGATCTGAAAGATGCAGGTGAGGTCGAAGCGATCTATGTGCTTTCAGAGTATTACAACAAAAAAATCGGATACAGATTGATGAACGAAGCAATCTCAAGGCTTAGCGAATACAATACTATATTCCTTTGGGTATTCGAAAAGAATGAGAGAGCTATAAATTTCTATCACAAATACGGTTTTGAATTTGACGGATGCAAAAAGGAATGGAATCTTTGCACACCGGTTACAATAGTCAGAATGATCATGAAAAGAGAGTAAACTTTCAGTTTGCCGGGGATGAAGTGATTGTAAGTTGTATCGGAAGCAAAACTTACGGAGAAGCATATGAGTATTTTCGATGAAGTAAACAGTTGGGAAAAGACTGAAGGCGCAAATATCTTTTCTTCGATTCTCAATGTGAGTGAGCCGGTAATCCTTGATTACGGATGCGGTGCCGGCAATTATTCTTTTGCTGCGGCATATGCTTTTGATCAGAAATGCAAAGTCTATGCTGTGGATACAAATAAGCAGTGCCTTGATTATGTAAGCAGCAGATCAAAGGATGCTAAGATCAACTGCATTATCCCGGTTGAGGGAAGAGAAGATTACCGTCATGATTTTGACAGTGATCTTTTTGATCTTGTCATATACGCGGATATGTTTCACGGAGAAGAGAAAACATATAACGGGCTTCACCGTTTTGTGATGCTGGAAGAAGCGAAAAGAACACTTAAGAAAGGCGGCATTCTTGCTGTCCTTCCTTTCCATCTGTCGAATTTCCGGGATAAGAATAAAAAGAAGTGCAAATACACATATAAAAAACTGACAGATGAAATTTGCGAATACGGATTTAAATATATCGAAAAAGATCTTCAGGGGATCCATTTTGAGAAAGTGTACAGCCCGTATTATCAGCAAAAAGGCGGGATCACTTTTGACAGTCTTGAACGTGGCAAGTTGCTGGTGTTTGAGAAATAAGATGTTTTTGTTTTTGGGGGGAGTAAACATGAACAGGAACTTAACATTTTTACGCAAGACAATAACAGCCGTTCTGATCTTATCTTTTTTGGTGTTTGTTCCTGGATGCGGCAGTATCGAAAAGCGCGGATATACGTATAGATATGTTGTCGAGGACAGTTCAGACGAGATTACCGTTGATGATCTGGGTGATATCCGTACCGACGGTGATTTCAATGAATGTAACCCTCAGAACATGCTCAAATATGAAGGATTCTATAGAGGACCGGATTACCCTTATGCTGAATATGTTTTACAGGAGAAACTGAAATGATAAGACGGTTTAATCACCAATCCGCAATAATAGGAACACTTGCTGCAGGCCCGTTACTGGGTTTATCGATTGCTTATAATATAGCTAAAGACCACGGCATAGTTGTTTTTGAAAGCGGAAGCATGACTGTTGTTAATTCCGATCAATGGAGAAACTATTTATTGACCGGAGCAATAGCAGGATTTGTTCCGGCAGTTATAATTGCTGTCATATTCTGGAAGATCTATAAGAAGACACCGGAGGGCACCAAACGCAACCGGCTGCTGTACATAATGTGTTTCCTTATCTTATCTTTGGCTATTATCTGTGCCCTTTGCATGGCCTCATTCAGCGGGGGAAATCAGTAGTTTATGACAATAATAGCAGTATTATTGTTGCGATAATTGGAGAAACGGAAAATGCAACAGGATAAGACATATTATGAAGTGCTGGATCTGCCTGAAGATGCTTCTGCTGAAGAACTCAAGCAGGCGTATCGCAGTCTTATCAAGATATGGCATCCTGACCTTTATCCCGGGATGCCGGTTTCAGATTGCAGAAAAACTTTCTTTGCTTTCAGTGTCCGGGCAGACAAGCATATCCTGTCCAGATTTAACTTGTTAAGCGATGAAGAGAAAAAGGAATATGCGGATATCATAGAATTACTTAAGGAATGTATTAACTTCCGGGAGAAAAAATGAGACTAATACATGAAGAGTCCTGATATAATCGAGCTGTACGAAATTGCGTTTCAGAGAATTGATTCTGGTCTGGAGAAGATAAACACATCACTGACTGATGACGGGTTCAACTGGAAGTGAGAATTGCTTTTTCATCAGTTAGATCACGGGGGATGGAAAGTTGGAAAAAGAGATTGCAAAATGTGATGAATGCGGAAGTGAATACTATGCCGGTTCATCTCTGATGAGGAGTATTTGCCCTGAATGCGCACATGCGTTGTACGGGTATACTAATTGTGCCCATGTTTTCGAGAATGGAAGATGCATTCTTTGTTATTGGGACGGAAGAAAATCAAAATTCACCGAAAAACTCGGCAAGCCCGGAGAGCCTGACTCAAACCAAACTCCGCTCGGTGAAGCCTATGCACTTATGCAGGACGGACAGTTCAAGGATGCTCTTAAGATCCTTAATGACCCTTTAAAGACAGATCAGAATACGGCTTCGGCAAATCTTCTGATGCTCCTTTGCAGTTATCAGGTTAAGAATACGGAAGAGCTTCTGGCGAAAGCGTCTTCAAGTATAGCGGCTTTTAAAGTGTTTACCAGAAGGGCCGAACTTGACAGTCTTACCCGTATCCAAACCGGCGAAAACAACATTGCCGGAAACATGATGGAATATTGCCTCCTTAAGCTGGTGCTGTCGGGTAATACCTTAAGCGGTATTGCTCAGAAGCTGTATTCACCGAGAATTACAAATCATCCAAAACAGGAATCGGCATTTTCCAAAATGGATAAAGAGGACGTCCATAACTTCCAGAGAACCAAGGCTTTGTACAACAGTATAAACCCGTATGAATTCGATCCTATTGAGGAACTTGATGATATAAAGGTGAAGTTTAAGAGTACGCTTGAAAACCCAGACCGTGAGGCGGCCGATGTTGTTTCAGCAGGTGCGAATCTTGTGCTCGATATGCTCACATTTCTGGGACGTTCAGATACCTATTATTCAGGTAACGATTATCTTTCAGAATATCCACGTTATGATAAGGATCAGCTGTTACTGCGTGAGCACGATTACGGAGTAAACAAACTCCGGAAAGATACTGAATCGAAGCCCGGCATCTACACTGATGATGATCCGGTTCAGTATACGAGCACTATCAAAAACGAAGGCATTCCGGAAACAGAGGAAGGAAAACTTGCCCGTCAGCGTGAGCTTATTGAGCTGATAAATGAAGAAGAGAAATCGATCCTTAAAGAAGCAGATAATCGGCTATCAGGATCTGCTTGAACGATGCAGATCATACGGGTGATATATGTCTGAACAGAAGAGAAAACTAAGTAAGCTTTGTTTGGCAGGATTTATTCTTTCAGTTCTGTCTCCGGTGGTGCTGGTATTAACCCTGTGCTTTTCCTGGTACATGGACTATAGAGTTTACGCCCTCATGTTTGCACTTGTAGGATTATTCCCGTTGATCGGATTAGTCCTGTCGGTCATAGGGCTTATAACTGCCAGAATAAAGCGCAGAAAGGGCAAGGGGTTTGGTATAGCAGGAATTGCTTTGCCGAATCTGTATGCGGCCTTTATTGTCCTAATGGTTGTTTTAATGCTGGTGGGACAAAGCTCCGTGATCCGGACGGAAAAAGAAAGTGATCTGAATTCCATGTGGGGAGTTGGAACACCCGTAAATACGGAATATGATGTGAGCCGTTACAGGATCTACGAGGGATATGATATTGATTCTTCGGACATAAGCGTAAGTGAAGAAGAGCTTATCAAATTTGCCGAAAGCAAACTGGAAATAATCAGCAAAGAGAGTGACATGGTCGTCAAAGGCAAGTATAAGGGCAATGATTTCCTTATTATCAGAAGGGACCGTTTCAATGATTGGCAAAAAGAGGACCGTCTGGGCAGTATCAATTATTCAGATAAAGGATATGCCTCACTTACTTATTCCGTAACGTGGGAATTCGCAGCTTCCATGATCTATACCCTTGACGTCTACAAAGATCCTTCTGACAGATTCATAATCATCACCAACTGCAGTGATCATAAAGTGATCTCAGATCTTTTAGGATAGAATCCGCGTAAGGTTCCGGACTGAAACGCCGGTAAAATCTGTGCATCTTTTAAGCATGGAATACATGGTTATTAACGTAATGATATAATTACGAAAGCCAAAGTTCAGACAAAAGAAAAGGAATAAGGAATAATGATATCAATCTATAAGAAATATCACATCGCATACTGGTGCATCGGGATCGTCGAGATCATATGCATGGTAATAGCGAATGTCTCATTCTGCCAGGATACCTGGTATCCTGCGATCCCGATAACGGCCGTGACGGTAATGCTGGTCTTAGTTGATGCATTTATCTTTACCCGGCTTTCATCGAAAAAGATCGCTAATGAAGTATTACCTCTCTTCTATAATTGTCAGGTACAACAATTCATAGATGAGCTGAAGAGACTGTTTGCGAAGACGAAAAAAGGTCCTGTTGTGTCGCTTTATAATTCATTAATTGCCAGGGGTTATAGTGCCATTAATGATTACGATTCAGTTTACGAATGCTGCAAAAAGATCAAGGGCAAGGCATATAAGGCTGAATATCATAAGTACATGATCGAGTACTATCTTGAAAAAGAACAGATCGCTCTTGCTCAAAATGAGATAGAAGAACTGAGAAAACTTACCAATAACATGAAGAATCCCAAATACAAAGAGGCTTCTGAGATCAGCATTAAGAATGCGGAGTTTGCCATAAGGATAAAGCAGGGTAACTATGAAGGCGCAGAGGAGCATTATCTGGAAGTGCTGAATACCTTTAAACCTCTTTACCCGATTACGAAGTCCAGTTATTCATATGCGTTGGGAAAACTGCTTTTCCTTAAAGGGGAACATGAAAGGGCAAAAGAATATCTTCAGACAGCATATGATCTGGGCGGCGATTCCAAGTATAAGAAGTTCGCTGAAGAATTTCTTCAGAAACTCGCAAATGAGCAGTCTACTCTTCCTTAGTCTGCAGGATCCTGTTTAAGATATCCTCGTATTCTTCATATTTCTTTGCTTTCATCAGGCGCTTTATATCACGTTCGCACCCGTCGAAAAGGATCTGCCAGTAAGACCAAAGTTCCCTCATCTTGTAAAGAACATTGATGTCGGGTGACATGGTCTCCTGATACGCGTGATAAACGGTATCGTGCAGTCTTCTGAATTTTGCAAAGTCGGTTTCCGTTGTAAGACCTTTAAGCTTATCTGCAAGAGACGGGTCGGATATAAGGCCCCTGCCTGTCATTACTGGATCAGGACCGCTGCCGAATTCGCTTAACAGATTATCGTAGTCTTTGCAGTTAAAGATGTTTCCGTTGTATACAAGAGGAATTTTCGAATGCTCCAGAGCGTATGCGAAGTATTCTTTTCTGGGCTCAACTTTATAAAAGTCAGATCTTATCCTGGGGTGCACGATAAGCTCGCTCACGGGGAAGTTATTAAAGATGTCCACGAGATCATAAAACTCATCAGGGTTGTAGTATCCGAGCCTTGTTTTGATCGATATCTTCATGTCATCGGATACGGAATATGAGTAGATGTCATCCAGAAATCTTTGAAGAGCAAGTGTCT
>JAEEGH010025677.1_pt1 | contig 11798 bp, 14 predicted proteins | sample 9134181 | NCBI WGS metagenome assembly JAEEGH01 (sample SAMN16246544, study PRJNA631951) | gut metagenome | biome: gut microbiome; feature: rumen; material: DP-attached | host: Bos | place: Iran: Karaj | collected 2018-10 | reverse complement strand
TTGCTGAACAGGTTGACGTCAAAGCTTCTCTTCGTGTGGTGCTTTGAGTGAGACACATTACAACCTATCTGTGCCTTCTTTCCTGTAATTTGACAAACTTTAGACATTTCTATCTACTTTTTTACTTAGTTCTTTTACTACTTATTCCAAACAGGGTGCAAAGGTACACATTTTCTTCGAAATCAGGAAGGCCGGAATAGCGTTTTAGCCAACAATTATATTTTTTTAACTTATTCTTCAATCTTTGCAACTGTCTCACCCTTAAGATAGTCCAAAAACAACTGCATAGCGCGATTGGTGGCAATGGCCAGATTGATATCGCGTCCGTGATCTTCTTCTACTTTGACAGTCACCATCCTTTCCGCATTACCGCAAGCCAGCCAAATAGTACCTACAGGGATATCCTTTGTACCACCCGTTGGACCGGCTATTCCTGTCGCGGAAATGGCATAATTGGTGTTCAGGATCTTACAGGCACCCAAAACCATCTCTTTGGCCACTTCCTCGCATACGGCCGTCTGTTCTTCCAGCACTTGAGGATCAACACCCAACAACGACTCCTTTATCTCGTTCACGTATGAGATGATTCCACCTTTGAAATACTTCGAGGCACCTGGTACCGACATTATCGCTTCGGCGATTCGTCCACCAGTACAACTCTCTGCTGTTCCTACGGTCTTCTCCATATCCCAAAGCAGTTCGCTCACTTCCCTACTTATCACTTTCGATTCAAAATCCATCATATAATTTACAATTTGACAATTTACAATTTACCATTTATTTAAAGGTAACCTTGGAAAAGGCTGGGGCATCAATGCCACAAAACTCTCCATCCAGATACTTATAATACCCCACGATACCAATCATAGCAGCATTATCGGTAGTATAACTGAATTTGGGAATATAAATCGTCCAGCCATATCGTTTTTTCGCCTCATAGAACGCATTGCGCAAGCCGTTGTTGGCACTCACGCCACCAGCTACAGCTACATGCTTGATACCCGTCTGCTTCACAGCCTTCTTCAACTTCTTCATCAGGATATCCACAATTGTCCATTCCAGCGAGGCTGCGATATCCTCCTTGTTCTTCTCAATGAAATCAGGATCCTCAGCCACCCATTTCTGAAGCGAATACAAAAACGAGGTCTTCAGTCCAGAGAAGCTATAGTCGAGATCAGGGATGCTCGGCTCGGCAAAATGAAACGCCTTGGGATTACCTTGACGCGCCAGACGGTCGATGATGGGTCCACCCGGATAGCCCAGTCCCATCACTTTCGAGCACTTGTCGATGGCCTCACCGGCTGCATCATCGATAGTCTGACCCAACACTTCCATATCATTATAGGCATTCACCTTCACAATCTGCGAATTGCCGCCACTCACCAACAGACAAAGGAACGGCAATGGCGGTATCTGATTACTCGGAGTATTCGGAGTACTCGGATTACTCGGAGTACTCGGAACCTCCGGTTCTCTGATAAAATGCGCCATCACGTGACCCTGCAGATGGTTCACGTCGATCATCGGAATCCCCAGACTCCTGGCAAATCCCTTGGCAAAACTCACGCCCACCAGCAGCGATCCCATCAGTCCTGGACCTCTCGTAAAAGCAACAGCCGATAACTGTTCCTTGGTGATACCGGCACGCTTGATGGCCTGATCCACCACCGGCACCACATTCTGCTGATGTGCCCGCGATGCCAGTTCTGGCACCACACCACCGTATGCCTCATGCACCGACTGCGATGCCGTCACATTCGACAACAGTACCCCATTTTTCAGCACCGCCGCCGATGTATCATCACAACTCGACTCTATACCTAATATATATATATCCTTCTCTTCCACAGCGGTAGCAAATTATTCACTTTTCACTATTCACTTTTCACTTCTAATACGTCAGTATTTCCACCCCATGCTCCGTCATCAACAGCGTATGCTCCCATTGTGCACTTGGTTGCTCATCGGCTGAGATCACTTCCCATCCATAGGGGTCATCGGCATCAATAAACACCTCATAGGTACCCATATTGATCATCGGCTCAATGGTAAACACCATTCCTGGCACCAACAACATACCTGTCCCGCGATGGCCGTAGTGGTTTACGTCAGGCTCCTCGTGGAAGGCGCAACCCACCCCGTGACCGGCCAGGTCTCTTACCACACCATAATGGTATTTCTTACAATGCTTCTCTATGGCGTGACCGATATCGCCCACAAAAGAATATGGCTTGGCAGCCTCCATACCGATCTCCAGACATTCCTTGGCCACACGCACCAATTGTTCCTTTTCGGGTGTAGTCTTCCCGATGATGAACATTCGACTTGCGTCGGCATAATAGCCGTCAAGGATGGTGGTGAAATCCACGTTAATGATATCACCCTCCTCGAGTACATCCTCTTCTTTGGGCACACCGTGACAGACGACTTCATTGATCGAAGTACATACCGACATCGGGAACGGCGGGGTTTCCTCATCGCCGCCATAGTTCAGACAGGCAGGTATGGCGTGATGCTCCTCGCAGTATTTCCGACAGATCTGGTCGATCTCCAATGTCGACATACCGGCTCGGATATGTTTCGCCACTTCGTCGAGCACACCCGTATTCACGACACCCGCCCTGCGGATGCCCTCTATCTGTTCCGGCGTCTTTATCAAGTCACGCGTCGGCACCTCCTTGCCCTTGTTCTCCCAATACATAATGGTCTTGTCCATCTCAGTAGGTTCCTGACCAGACAAACAGTGCCAACGTCTTTTCTTATTCTTAAAAGCCATTCTATTACCTTATTATATATAAGCGGGTGCAAAGTTAGACATTTTTCCCTTATCTTCCAAATTTCCCCATGAATATTTGGTTTTGGAGTGTTTTATTTGGCGTTGTCGAAGAAATTGCCTAACTTTGCAGCATTGATATGGAAAAAATAATCTTAGGTATTGACCCTGGAACGAATTTGATGGGCTACGGACTGCTGAAGGTAAGCGATGGCAAGGCCACAATGATTACCATGGGTGTGATCGACCTCAGGAAATTCCCTGACGCCTATCTGAAGCTCGGACACATCTTCGAGCGTGTCACAGGCATCATCGACGGCTATCTGCCCGACGAGATGGCCATCGAGGCTCCGTTTTTCGGAAAAAACGTGCAGTCCATGCTGAAATTAGGCCGTGCACAGGGTACTGCCATTGCAGCTGCTATCCACCACGGCGTACCTATCCATGAATATGCTCCCATGAAGATCAAGATGGCGCTGACTGGCAATGGCGGAGCCTCAAAGGAACAAGTAGCAGGCATGCTACAACGCCTGCTGAAGATACCCAATGAGGAGATGTCGAGATTCATGGACGCCACCGATGCCTTAGCAGCGGCCTATTGCCACTATCTGCAGATGGGAAGACCTGAGAGCGACGTGAAGTATCGTGGGTGGAAAGACTTCGTGAATAAGAACCAAAGTAAAGTCAGCACCGGACGAACACGAACGAACACGGACTCATTAAAAGTCCGAAATAGTCCGTGTCAGTCCGATGCAAAAAATATGTCCGATGATGAAGACGATTGAGATGATTCAAGCACGGGCCAGAAAGCCAGAATGGAGCATGGCTGAGCCTGTGGATTTCATACTGGAGGAGGGCGAGCATATCGCCATCGTAGGTCGTAACGGCGCAGGCAAATCGATGTTCGTGGATATGCTCACGGGGCGTCATCCTGCCTTTCCTGGAATGGTGAAGTATGCCTTCGACGAACCGTATAATAATCTGAAGCACATCACCTTCCGCGACACCTATGGCGGCGACAACGACCGTACCTATTTCCTTCAACAGCGCTGGAACCAGATGGAAATCGATGAGGAGACACCCACCGTCGGTCAGAAGTTGGAAGAGGCTTATCAGTTAGCGGGCGACGATACAGCTGAACGCCGCGCACTGCAAAAGCATATCTATGAAATCTTTCATCTGGAACCCCTGCTCGATAAATATATCATTCTGCTATCGAGCGGCGAACTCCGCAAATACAAACTGGCATCGTCACTCTTCACCAACCCGAAGGTACTCATCATGGAGAATCCGTTTATCGGCCTCGATCGTGAGACAAGAGCGCAGTTAAAAGAACTGATGACGATGTTGGCCCGGGAACAGGGACTGCAGATTATTCTCGTGCTCGCAAAGACCGACGAGATACCGGAGTTTATCACACACATCGTGGAGGTGAAGGAGATGAAGGTACTTCCGAAGAGGAAAGAGGAAAGTGGAAAGAGGAAAGAGAATACCAATACACCCGACAATTTGCAGCAGAGTAATCACTCTCCACTTTCCACTTTCCTCTTTCCTCAAAAAAATGAGATCATCAGATTCAATCGCGTCACCATCCGCTACGGTGAGCGGACAATCCTGAAAGACTTGGACTGGACGGTGATGAAGGGTGAACATTGGTCGCTGTCGGGACAGAACGGCTCAGGCAAGTCTACCCTACTCTCACTCGTCTGCGCCGACAACCCTCAAAGCTATGCTTGTAACATTTCGCTCTTTGGCCATAAGCGCGGTTCAGGCGAAAGCATCTGGGACATCAAACGACATATCGGCTATGTTTCCCCTGAGATGCATCGCAGTTATCGACAGAATATCCCCACCATTGAGATCGTAGCCAGCGGACTAAAGGACACTATCGGTCTCTACACCCGTCCTACGGAATCTGAACGTGCTCAGTGCCGCAAATGGCTCAACCGTTTTGGCATCGGCCATCTGGAAGAAAGAAAATTTATGGAGATGTCGAGCGGTGAACAACGATTAATATTATTGGCGAGAGCATTCGTCAAAGAGCCCGACCTGCTGATACTCGACGAACCACTACACGGTCTTGACGACGAGAACCGTCGAATGGTAAAGGCATTGGTCGACAATTATTGTCAGAATCCTGACGTAACGCTGATCTACGTGACCCACTATCAGGAGGAGTTACCGCAGTGCATCGATCACAGCTTGTTCCTGGAAAGGCACTAAAATTGCAGGTTTACCGTCTATTTATCGTCAAGCAGTGCGGCTGTACGGACACGTGAAAGTGTCTCGGGGGTCATCTGCAGATAGCTTGCAATATAGACCAACGGCGCACGAAGCACCAGTTGCGGTTGACGCTTAATCAGTTTCTGATAGCGATCCTGTGCACTCTCAAAGCGCAGCATGTCCGCATGAATCTGCGACAGGATCAGCGACTCTTCAAGAATCTTGCGATAAAGAATCTGAATATTGACACTCTTCATAGCGACAGTCTCCAGATCCACTTTGGGCATCGCAATGAGGACGGTGGGTTCGATGGCCTTGATCTGAAGATGTGTGGGCTGCTCCCTGAACAGACTCTCGATGCACATCACAATCGAGTTCTCGGTAGCCATGTATTCCGTCAACTCCTTCCCATTCTTATAATAGAATTGACGCACAAGCCCCTTTACCACCCAATAGATATTGGTACAGGTCTCTCCTTCACGGAGAACCATCTCGTTCTTCGCATATTTCATAGGCACAAGGATGCTTTCCAGCAAATCGAGCTCCTCGTGGGTCATTGTACTGTAACGACGGGCCAACTCACGGGCAACGTCTCTTGAAGTAATACTAACAGTAGCCATAGGTCTTCAAAAAATAATATGTATGTTATTAGTCCAATTTCAACACAGCAAGGAAGGCCTTCTGAGGCACCTCCACATTTCCTATCTGTTTCATACGCTTCTTACCACGCTTCTGCTTCTCAAGCAGTTTTCGCTTACGCGACACGTCACCACCATAACACTTGGCAGTCACATCCTTACGCACCTGCTTCACCGTCTCACGGGCGATAATCTTCGCACCGATAGCTGCCTGGATGGCAATGTCGAACTGCTGGCGCGGGATAAGTTCCTTGAGTTTCTCACACATGCGACGGCCGAAGGTAACGGCATTGTCCTGATGCGTCAGCGTAGAGAGGGCATCCACAGGCTCGCCATTCAATAGGATATCAAGCTTAGCCAGCTTCGACGGACGGAAACCGTCGATATGATAATCAAATGAGGCATAGCCCTTGGAGATTGATTTCAGTTTGTCATAGAAGTCAATCACGATTTCGCCCAAAGGCAACATAAAGTGAATCTCCACGCGATTACCACTGACATATTGCTGGTCGATAAGTTCACCACGCTTATCAAGACAAAGGGTCATGATAGGGCCGATATAGTCGGCAGCCGTGATGATCGAAGCCCGGATATAGGGTTCCTCAATATGGTCGACAAGCGTCAGATCAGGAAGACCGGAGGGATTATGCACCTCCTTCACCTCACCCTGCTTAGTGTAGCACATATAGCTCACGTTAGGCACGGTGGTAATGACATCCATATCAAACTCACGGTCGAGGCGCTCCTGAATGATCTCCATGTGGAGCAGACCGAGGAATCCGCAACGGAAGCCGAAACCAAGCGCCACAGAACTCTCTGGCGTAAAGGTGAGCGAAGCATCGTTCAATTGCAACTTCTCGAGCGAGGCACGCAGGTTCTCGTAGTCAGTAGGATCAATGGGATAGACACCCGCAAACACCATCGGCTTCACTTCCTGGAAGCCTTCGATAGCCGCCTTACAGGGCGTAGCCACATGGGTGATGGTATCGCCCACCTTCACCTCCTTCGAATTCTTGATACCTGAGATGATATAGCCCACGTCACCCGTGCGCAGTTCCTTGCGGGGAATCATGTCCATCTTCAGCACACCGATCTCGTCGGCATCGTATTCCATTCCGGTATTGAAGAACTTCACAAGATCGCCCTGATGGATCACACCGTTCACGATCTTAAAGTAGGCGATAATGCCTCGGAAGGAATTGAATACCGAGTCGAAAATCAACGCCTGAAGCGGTGCATTCTCATCGCCCTCAGGATGCGGAATGCGCTCCACAATCGCATCGAGCACCTGCTCAATACCCTCGCCCGTCTTTCCTGACGCACGAAGGATCTCCGAACGATCACAACCTATCAGGTCGACAATCTCATCCTCCACCTCATCAGGCATAGCCGAAGGCATATCTATCTTATTGATCACAGGGATAATCTCCAGATTGTGGTCAATGGCCATATAGAGATTAGATATCGTCTGCGCCTGAACACCCTGAGTGGCATCCACCACCAACAATGCGCCCTCACAGGCAGCAATGGAGCGCGACACCTCATAGGAGAAATCGACATGTCCCGGCGTATCAATCAAATTAAGGATATATTTTTCGCCATTGTGCATATATTCCATCTGGATGGCGTGGCTCTTGATAGTGATACCGCGCTCACGCTCCAAGTCCATATCATCAAGCATCTGTCCCTCAGTTACTTGGATGGTCTTGGTAAATTCCAGCATACGGTCAGCCAACGTCGACTTACCGTGGTCTATATGTGCAATGATACAGAAATTTCTGATATGATTCATTAATATTGCGTAGTTTGAGATGCAAAGGTACAAAATTTCTTTCGTTTCACCAATATTTTTGCTTTTTTTTGTATCTTTGCACCGAAAAATTACATTCATTATGAAAAAAGTAATACTATTTGTGTTGACAACCCTCATTTTGGGTGCCTGTCAGGAGTCTCTGGAAGACAAGTGCGCCAGAGAGTGTGTAGAATTTACCAAACGGAAGTGTCCCTCGAAAGTAGCTCCGGAAATGATCGTCGATAGTATGGTCTTCGACCGCACGTCGCACACCATATTATATTATTATAAATTGACGGGAGCTTCTGACCGTGCCGATGCCTATCAGAAAGATCAGGCCCGGGAGCTGCTGAAGAACGAACTGAAGAACACCACCCAGGTGATGACGTATAAAGAGGCAGGTTACAGCTTCCGCTATATCTACTATTCGGAGAAGAATCCGCAGACCGTATATCTCGACATCCTGCTGACCGAAAAGGACTATCAATAAACAAATTGGAGATTTTTGACACACCCTCTTATTTCCTTTATTTCGGTTGCAGGTCGGCATACTCATGAGCAACGTTCTTGATGCAAGGACAATCTTTCTGGGGGTTCAGGTCGTGATGTCCTACTATCACAGCGCGGGGGTAACGCGCATGAAGTTCCTCGAGCAACGTCCGCATGGCAGCCTTCTGCGCCTCGATACGGGTATCGGCGGGTTGACCGCGGATGTCCAGCCCACCCTCGTAGCAGACACCTATCGAGTGGGCGTTGTGGTTCTGTCCTTTGACGTGGCAGTGGGCTCCGATCATCCATTCCGGACGGCCTGGCTCTATCGTTCCGTCTCGTCGGATCACGTAGTGGTAGCCGATACCATTTTTCCAATGGTTATCTTTGCGATGCCACTCATCTATCTTGGCGGCCGAACTCGTCTGGTCGGGCCTCACTGCAGAACAGTGTACAATGATTAACGTAATGCTTCTCATCTCTCAACTCTAAACTCTAAACTCTAAACTAAATCGTGCAACTAACGGCACCCAGTGCAGTCAGTATCGCCGTCGCGATCGATGCGATAATCTGCACAACAAACTTAGCAGCTTCCTTCTTCGTCATAACTCAAACATCAATTAATAAAAGATTCACAATTTGTTTTTCTACCACAGATTTCACAGATTACACAGATTTTCTGATTATACAGATTAATTTTGATTATTGCAGCTCAAGCTGCGGATGGCCTGCCGCATGGAATCTGAAAAATCCAAAATAATCGTGGCTTTAGCCACTGCAATCTGTGAAATCTGTTAAATCTGTGGTCGTTTTCATCTATTAGTCCTTATCGATGCCATCGCCACTATCACCGCCTTCGGCAGTTCCGGTGTTGATCACCAGTGTACTGGCCTGGCCGGGCATCGCGAAACTTCCGCTATACACACCCTCGCTTTCCGTCAACTCAATCTCCGATCCATTGACAGTCGCCGTCGGCACCTTACCCTCCGCCGGTGTGATACTGATCTCCACCTGATAACCCTGCCTTATTTCGCGATAAGGCAGGGTTATTGCTAAATAAGGGTGGGTTCTTGCGTCCCTATGGTGGCAAGCGAGCAGAGCTCGAGCGATCAGATTTTACCGGATTCTTTAAGAAAATCCACGAGATCTATCTTGCGGCGTTTCTGGTCTTCCGACGCATGCTGCTCAAGGAAGGCCGAGACACGGATGGGCGGAGAATCCTCCCAGAAAGGCGATTGCATCACCTCTTCGGCAGCCTTGAACCAATGGTCGAATGCCTTTCCGTCGGGATCGGTGTCAGGAAAGAGCACGACCTTACGTCCTCTCAACGGACGGAACTTATCGGCCTGTACTTCTCCCAATCCGCCAGCAGCCAGCCAGACATACTGAGGATAGACTTCACTGAGAATGACGGCGAGAGTATGTCTTCGAGTTTTGCCATTTTCATTCTTTGCTTTTTCCGGGTCATCGTACCCCTTCTACACCCCTCTTACTATAGCACCCACCCTCTATAAAGAGGGGTGGGTCTATATAAGGAGGGGGTTAGGAAGGGGGTGAGATGACCACGACCCGACCGCCTTTGTTCAACGACGTGAAGAAGGTCTTTCCGCACTTCTCCAGACCGGTGATGGCCGTGAGGTCGCGGCGAGGAAAACAGGCCTTGCCATTAAAACGCATCAGGAAGTCCTCTTCGGGCACATCGGTATCGGTCATGATCCGGTAACCGTCGAGTTTTCGGAGCGACGGTGTTATCTGGGAGGCCTCACCAGCATGGGCGAGTTCCTCTCTTACTGGGTCCTTTTTTCTGTTCATTTCAGTGTCATTTAATTGCAAATTTTACGTTAGACATTCGTTGTCCTTGCAAGGTCGGCACAAAGATACGATTATCACTCCAACCAACCAAGAAAACAATGTCACTTCCGAACGTATTCGCTTTGGCAGCGGTAATACAACATCCTGATAGCCTCTACAGATCCCAAATTCGTTGTTTCGGAGAGGAATTCCGTCAATCGTTTTTCCGTACAATCAATCAGCCCTTTCGACATCATTTCCACGAAGTGCATCATGATGTCGTGTCGCCTGCCATAGCTGGTGTCAAAGTTGATCTTTGGGCATTCCCTCATACTCACATTCTTGAGATCAAGGAATCCCTGCTCCTGCAAACTCTTAGTAAAATCAGACACCGCAGCCTTCAGGGCCGCATTCTCATCCAACAGCAGATTGTACTGCTGCTCTAAATTTTTTTAGTCATAATGAATTTGTTTTAAATTATTAATAATATTGCCACTTTGTGGCAAAAATGTCAGTCACTTTATAAGCAGGGGGCTCTTTTGCAACTACCAAAAGGATGTGGCAGCCCGCCTGGCTGCCACATCCATGTTTTGGTTCAAGGAAAATCAAAGACCTGTCCCCCTGATTCTCCGACCCCGTGATTCCCGGTGGGGGTGGTTGTGGAGGACTATGCCTCCAGTTCTCGCAACAGGTCGTTCAATATGTAACTGTCGCTCATCAGTTGCAGTCCGCTGTCGGGATTGTCGAGCAGGGCATAAGTGCGGGAGTTGTAGAGAATATTGAGAGCCCGCTCTGCATCTATGTCCAGACGCTCGGCCAATATCGTGGCGATTCTGGCAGTCTTGCGCCAAAGTACTTGGTCTCTCATCGCATCCCTCCCTTCTGCTGAACCTGCTCGGTGGTGATGAAACGCAGGCAACGGTCGACGATGCTCTGTCGGCTGATGCACATCTGATGAGTAGGCTGGGCGAACCGCAGTTGTCCGATAGCCTGTTCGGCAGTGATGCGACCGGCATAATAGTCTTCCACGGTATCGATGACCTGGTCGTTGGCCACGCCGCCCTCGATGATGTCATAGTCGCGCCACGGCTCTTCGCCGCGACGGCTGCTTACGATGAAGTCAAGCCACTGCTGGTCGTAGTGCTTCAGGCGAAGTCTTCGCATGTCGGTTGGCAGATTGTCTTCATCGAACTCATAGACAGAGAGTAGCGGTGTGTCGACAGCCCGGATGACGCACACGCGCCGTGCCCATCGCTCGGCCTGTTCGCGCAGAAGCGTCACATAGAAACCCGGGCCGAAGTCGAGTTCCCTGCGCCCCACGCCCGTCAGCGGATTCGGCACGCTCACGTATGAGCCGGGGTAGAGTGTCTGTTTCATCTTGCACCTCCTTCCTTCGCATCCCAATTTCGTAATGCTTGCTCCACGTTCCATGCCACGCCCTCGATGCTCTCAGCATGTAGCGTGTCATAACAGTCTATCAGCAACCTTCTCACTAGATTGTGACGGTTTAGGCGGTTGTAGAGTTCTGTAGCAGAGATTCCCATTTGTTTCGCCGTGGCTCCGATGGCCAGGGTGACGAATTGTATCTGTGGTGTTAGAACTGTTGTTGCCATATCTTTCCTTGCTTAAACGTTACGACGCTGCAAAGATACGACTATTTCGCCGAATATCCAAGGATATCCGAGATTTAACATTTGTTGAATCTCTCTCGCGACTCGGCAGACCTCAAACGAGTTTGGGTCTGCTCTCGCTGCTCGGAGATTTTTATCCGTTTGTGTCAGTAAGTCTTTCCCCACACAGCGTCTATTATGCTGTATGGAAATCTGCCCACCCGAGAAACTAACAAATGTCAGTCACTTTGTAAGCAGGGGACTCTTTTGCAACTACCAAAAGGATGTGGCAGCGAGGCGGGCTGCCACATCCATGTTTTGGTTCAAGGAAAATCAAGACCTGTCCCCCTGATTCTGTAACTTTCTCATCGTCGTTGTGTTTGATGAAACATTACTAATCTTAATTACCAGTCAGCACTTCAGTGATTCGCGGCACTATCTGCTTGCGTGAGAGTTCCTCGGATGTATAGCAGACACCCTCA
>JAEEGH010025676.1_pt1 | contig 11798 bp, 8 predicted proteins | sample 9134181 | NCBI WGS metagenome assembly JAEEGH01 (sample SAMN16246544, study PRJNA631951) | gut metagenome | biome: gut microbiome; feature: rumen; material: DP-attached | host: Bos | place: Iran: Karaj | collected 2018-10 | reverse complement strand
CCCCGGTATTCCTCCAGGTTGTAGAGGCCGGAGATGACCGCCATATCGAAATCCGCCAGCTTATATAGGAGCCGCCCGCCCTTCTGGCTGATCTCCGTGATCCCGGCCTGGGCCGCTTCGCCCCGCATGAGGGCGACGTAAATGAGGTTGTTGACGCTCCTGGGGGGATCCCCGAAGCGGTCGATCAGCTCGTCGGTCATGTCGTCGGCGTCCTCCTCCGTCTGGATGAGGGCGATGCGGCGATAGAGGTCCATCCGCTGTTCCGGGGATTCCACATAGGAATCCGGGATGCCCGCCTCAACGCTCAGGTCCGCAGAGCATTCTGCCCGGGCCTTTTTCTTTTCTCCCTTCTGCTCCAGCACGGCCTCCTCCAGCAGCTTTAAGTACATGTCGAAGCCCACGCTCATCATGTGGCCGCTCTGCTCGGCCCCCAGCAGGTTCCCCGCCCCCCGGATCTCCAGGTCCCGCATGGCGATGCGGAAGCCGGAGTTGAATTCCGCATATTCCCGGATGGCGCTGAGGCGCTTGTTTGCGATCTCCGTCAGCACCTTGCCCTGGCGGAAGGTGAAATAGGCGAAGGCGTGGCGGCTGCTTCTCCCCACCCGGCCCCGGATCTGGTGGAGCTGGGCCAGGCCCAGCCGGTCCGCGTCCTCGATGATGAGGGTGTTCACATTGGGGATGTCGATGCCCGTCTCGATGATGGTGGTGCACACCAGCACCTGCACCTGGCCGGAGGAGACCTTGTCCATGACGGCGTTGAGGCCCGCCTCGTCCATTTTCCCGTGGGCCACGGCGACGCTGGCCCCCTCCACCATCTGGGCGATGCGCCCGGCGCAGCGGTCGATGGTCTCCACCCGGTTGTGGAGATAGTAGACCTGACCGCCCCGGCTCAGCTCCCGGCGGATGGCGTCGGCCAGCACGCCCCAGTCGTGCTCCAGCACATAAGTCTGCACGGGATGCCGCCCGGAGGGAGGCTCCTCGATGGTGCTCATATCCCGGATGCCCGCCAGGGCCATGTTCAGGGTGCGGGGAATGGGGGTGGCGGAGAGGGTGAGGCAGTCCACCCCCTTGCTCATCTCCTTCAGCCGCTCCTTGTGGGTGACGCCGAAGCGCTGCTCCTCGTCCACCACCAGCAGCCCCAGGTCCTTGAATACCACGTCCTTCTGCAAAAGGCGGTGGGTGCCGATGATGATGTCGGCGCTGCCGTCCTTCACCATCCGCAGGGCCTCCTTGATCTGAGCCTGGGAGCGGAAGCGGCTCAGCACTTCGATGTGCACCGGCAGCCCGGCGAAGCGCTTCATGGCGGTGACGTAGTGCTGCTGGGCAAGCACCGTGGTGGGCACCAGAATGGCGGCCTGTTTTCCATCCATGACGCATTTCATCACCGCCCGGAGGGCCACCTCCGTCTTGCCGAAGCCCACGTCCCCGCAGAGGAGCCGGTCCATGGGGATGGGCTTTTCCATGTCCGTTTTTATCTCCTGGATGGCCCGGAGCTGGTCGTCGGTCTCCGCGTATTCGAAGCGTTCCTCGAATTCCTGCTGCCAGACCGTGTCGGGTCCGAAGGCGTAGCCGGGCCGCCTCGCCCGCTCCGCATAGAGCTGGATGAGTCCGGCGGCCAGGTCCTGGGCCGCCTTTTTCGCCCTGGTCTTGGCCCGGGTCCAGTCGGTGCCCCCCAGCTTAGATAGCTTCACCGGGCTGTCCTCGCCCCCGGCGCCGATATATTTGGAGACCACGTCCAGCTGGGTGGCGGGCACATAGAGCACGTCGGTGCCCGCATAGCCGATCTTCACATAGTCCTTGAAGCCGCCGTCCACCTGAAGGCGTTCCACCCCCAAAAAGCGCCCGATGCCGTGGGTCTCATGGACCACCAGGTCGCCTTTGGAGAGGTCCGTGAAGCTGGCGATGCGCTGCCGGCTGCCGTCCCCCTTCTTCCGGGCTTTGCCCTGGGTGAAGCGGGCGGCGAACTGCCCCTCCGTCAGCACCGCCAGCTTCATACCGGGGTATTCCATGCCGGAGGAGAGCCCCCCCACGGAGATGACGCAGACGCCCTTTTCTCCCAGCTGGGCCAGAGCTTCGTCGATGACGGGGCGGACGCCGTTGCCCTCCAGGTATTCCCGCAGGATGTCCGCCTTACGCCGGTCCCCGGCGAAGACTACCAGCCGGTAGCCCTCCTTCAGATAGTGGATGATGTCCCCCGCGGCGGTGGAAAGGCTGCCTCCGTAGCTGGGCAGCAGCTTGGCCGTCAGGTTCAGCAGGGTCCGGGGCGCCAGGGGATAGGTGCTGCCCCGGAAATTGTCCGCGAAGATCACGGGCCAGTCCGCCAGATGGCCGCAGAGCTCCGGCCATTCCCGGAAATAGCCCGCCAGACTGCCCTCCAGCTGGTCCCCCTCCAGAAGCGCCTGCACGTCCTGCCCCAGCTGCCAGCTCCAGTTTTTGGCCCGCTCGGAACAGCGGCTGGGTTCCAGCATCATCACCGCCGCCTCCGGGGGCAGGTAGCTGAGCCCGTCGGCAAATTCGTCGTAGAGCAGGCTGAAATACTTGTCCGCTGCGGAAAAGCTGAGCCCGGCGGCCATGTGCTCCAGGTCGGCGGTGAGGTTGCCGATGAGGATGTTGGGCGGGGCCTTGCGCTTGCTGAGCTTCCGGATGAGGGCGCTGAGCTTTTCGCACAGGAGGTCGGCCCCGCCGTCGGCCAGAACGGGGAGGCACTCCGCCGCCGGAAGGATCTCCGCTTTCCGGAGATTCTCCGTCCGCCGCTGGGTGGCGGTGTCGAAAAGGCCCATGCCGTCGATCTCGTCCCCGAAAAGCTCGCAGCGCACCGGCTGGGCATAGGCGGGGGAGAAGAAGTCCAGGATGCCGCCCCGGATGGCGAATTGCCCCATGCCCTCCACCGCGTCGCAGCGCTTGTAGCCGCAGAGGGTCAGCTTCTCCGCCAGCAGGCTGAGCTCCGCCCGGTCCCCCACCTGCAAAGTGAAGCTGACGCTTTCCAGCCGCTTCGGGGGAAGGGTGCGCTGCATGAGCCCGTCGGGCGTGGCCACCAGCAGGGGGGCGGTCCCCTCCAGCAGCTTCCGGAAGGTCCGCAGCCGGGCATGCTCCCCCTCCCGGGATACGCTGTCCGCCCGGAAGAAGGTGAATTCCCGGGCAAAGAGGCTCTGGGTCTCCTCCTGGGTGAAGGCGGCCAGGTCGGTGCGGAAGCGCTCGGCCTCCAGCTCGTCGGGGCAGATCACCACCAGGGGCCGCCCCGTCTCCTTGCGGATGGCGGCGGCAGCGTGGGCGGCGTGGATGCTCCCCAAACCGCTGTATACCAGGGGGCAGCCCCCGTATTCCAGGCGCTGCAGCAGTTCCGAGAAGTCTTTTTCGCCCTTCAGGGCGCGGGTCAATCCCAGCATAGTTTCCTCCAGGCCCGAAAACCGGGCAACGCGAAATGTGGACGAGACCCGCCGGGTAGGGGGGTACCGCCCAATCGTAAGTATTCCGTGAAGATATTATAACTCCCGGCGCTTGCCGAATCAAGGAGATTGTGCTATGCTCGAACACATGAATTATCATGAAATGATGGAAAAGACCCTGGCCTCCCTGGGGGATAAGAAGCCCCGCCTGCTGCTCCATGCCTGCTGCGCGCCCTGCGCCAGCTGGCCCCTGGAGCTGCTGTCCGGCCGATGCGATATAACGGTATACTATTACAATCCCAATATCATGCCGCTGGAGGAGTATGAAAAGCGGCTGGGCCAATTCGAGAAGCTCCGGCGCTTCCCCTTCCGCTTCCTTGCCGAGCCCTGGGACAACGAGACCTATCTCGCCGCCGTCCGGGGGCGGGAGGGCGACCCGGAGGGGGGTGGGCGGTGCAGCCTCTGCTTCCGCCTGCGCCTGGAGCGCACGGCCCGCAAGGCAAAAGAGGAGGGCTATGATTTCTTCGCCACCACCCTCACCGTGAGCCCCCACAAGAATGCCCAGGTCATCAACGCCATCGGCGCGGAGCTGGGGCAGCAGTGGGGCGTCCCCTGGCTATATTCGGATTTCAAGAAGCGGGAGGGCTACAAGCGCTCCATCGAGCTCTGCCGGGAGCTGGACATCTACCGGCAGGATTACTGCGGCTGCCGCCTGCTGCCGGGAAAGGGGACCGGGCTGCCCGATGCGTGAACAGACAAAGCTCCAAAAGCTCTGCCGCACCGCCGTGATCGGCGCTCTTTACGCCGCCGTGACGCTGCTGCTGGCCCCCATCAGCTACGGCAATCTCCAGTGCCGGGTCAGCGAGGCCCTGTGCATCCTGCCCTGGTTCTTCCCGGAGACCGCCTGGGGCCTGTTCGCGGGCTGCCTGCTGGCCAATCTCCTGGGGGGCAACGGGCCGCTGGACATCGTGTTCGGCTCCCTCGCCACCCTGATCGCCTGCCTCATCACCGCCCGCCTGAAGCCCCGGGGCCTTGCGCTGCTGCCCCCGGTGCTCGTGAACGCCGTGATGGTGGGCGCGATGCTGGCCTATGTCATCACGCCGGATTCTTTCTGGTCCAGCTATCCCGTCTTTGCCCTGGAGGTGGGGGTGGGGGAGGCCGTGGCCATGTATGTTCTGGGCCTGCCCCTGAGCTTTGTGCTGGAACGCATCCCCTATGTGCGGAAATACGGGGCAAAACACGGAAAAAATCCTTGACAAGTCCCGCCCTTTGTGTATAATCAAAAGGCTGATTATTTCGGCATATCCTTGTCTGCATGTGTACATGCAGACCATTAGTCCGTAAGGAGGTGCAAAAGACATGGCAAAGATCCAGGAAAAGTACGAGGTCCTCTATATCGTCGATCCCCGCAAGACGGAGGAGGAGACCGCCGCGATCATCGAGAAGTTCAAGACCCTCATCGAGGAGAACGCCACCATCGATGAGATCGAGGACTGGGGCAAGCGTCATCTCGCCTACGAGATCGACTATCAGACCGAAGGCTACTACGAGCTGGTGAAGTTCACCGCCGCTCCCGAGTTCCCTGCGGAGCTGAAGCGTATCCTGAGCATCACGGAAGGCATCCTGCGTTATATCGTCGTCAAGACGGAGGGCTGAGATGCTGAACCACATCGTATTGATGGGCCGCCTGACCCGCGACCCCGAGCTTCGCAGGACCCAGTCCGGCGTAGCGGTGGCCAGCTTCTCCCTGGCAGTCGATCGGGATTTCCAGAGCCGTGACGGCGGCGAAAAGCAGACCGATTTCATCGACATCGTTGCCTGGCGGAACACGGCGGAGTTCGTCTCCAAGTATTTCACCAAGGGCCGTATGGCGGTGGTATCCGGCCGGCTCCAGATCCGGGATTGGACGGATCGGGAGGGCGGCAAGCGCCGCAGCGCCGAGGTCGTGGCCGACAACGTCTATTTCGGCGACTCCAAGAGGGACGGCGCCGCTCCTTCCCAGGGCGGATCGTCCTATGAGCGGCAGTCCTACGGGAATTATGATGCGCCTGCCATCTCCGCCGATTTCAGCGAGGCGGAGGACGACGGCGAGCTGCCCTTCTGAGGGAAGGGAGCAGTCTTTCTATTCGAAGATAAGGAGGAATCACCATGGCTAACGTGAATAATAATGCCGAGCGCGGCGACAGGCCCATGCGGCCCCGCAAGCGCAGGAAGGTTTGCCAGTTCTGCGTGGATAAAGTCAGCTATATCGACTACAAGGACACTGCGAAGCTGAAGCGCTTCCTGTCCGAGCGGAGCAAGATCCTGCCCCGGCGGACCACCGGCACCTGCGCCATCCATCAGCGGGAGCTGACCACCGCCATCAAACGGGCCCGTCAGATCGCCCTGCTGCCCTACGTCAGCGACTAAGACAAACGACGAAAACCGCGCGCTTCCATTCGGAGGCGCGCGGTTTTTCTTTCCAGGCTGCGATTCTTGACAAAAGAGCGGGCGGCTGATACATTGGAGACGAGGAGGTGATCCTTATGCCCGGAGGCGTCGATCCCATTTATCAGCAGCAGCAACAGCAGTATTTCTACAACAAGGGCCTGGAGCGGGCGAAGAAGGCCCAGCGGGAGAGAAAGGTTTCCCGCTTAAAGCCGGGCTTTATCCTGGCCGTCGCCTTCGTCCTGGTGCTTGCCGTCCTCTTTGTGCTGTTAGGGGGCCTGGGGATCTTCGATCACCAGCATGTGATGGTGGACGGGATCAGCTATCGCATCGGGAGCGGGGGAGAGAACAGCGTCGTCGTTTCCATGGACGAGGGCTTTGCCGAAGCCGGGACCCTGTTTTACACCGAGGATTGGAAAACTTCCGAACAGAATTTCGCCACGGATTGGAATTATGAAACGACGGTCTATGTGAATCCCAATGACCGCAGCAAGGTATACTTCCGCTGGCAGGGGCACTATCTGGAGTGCAGGCGGGAGAAAAACATCTTCTTGAAATGAGGGCATAACACTAAGCACCGGGAATGCGACGCGCATTCCCGGTGCTTTTGCATCCGACGGTCATTTCATGACCACAGCTTCCTCTCCCAGCATCTCCTTCAGCTCCCGCACCAGGGAGGGGTGGAGCCAGCAGCGGGAGGTGAGCTGCTTTTTCGTGTCCGTGAAGTAGAGGCGCAGGGTCTCCCGGTCCGCCTCCAGGCCCTCGAACATGATGAGGATGCGCTTGAGCCGGGCATATTCCGGGCATTCCTGGGAGGGGAGCTTCACCCAGAGGGTCCGGCCCTTGGGGGCTTCCGCTTCCCTGGGCGGAGGCGGGGGAGGCGCGGGGCTGCGCCGCCGCTCGAAGCCGCCGCGGTCGGCAAAGTGAGGCATGGCGTCCCCTTCCAGCAGGCAGATATCCTCCACCATCAGCTGCGGGTCCTTCTCGTCCCGCACGGAGATGCGTCCCCGGACATAGATGGCGGTGCCTTCCCCCAGCTTCCCGTTCCAATCGTTCAGGGTGCGCTGGAACACCAGCAGCTCCATGCTGCCGCTCCCGTCCTCCAGGGTCACATAGGCCATGAGGGAATTAGCCTTGGTGGTCTTGGTCTTGAATGCGGAGACCACCCCCGCCACCAGCACGGTCTGCCCGTCCCTGTAAGCGCCGCCCTCCTCGCCGCTCTCGAAGGCGGCCATGATGTCGGCAATGGGGGCCGCCCCGGCCCTGCGCGTCTCAGCCCGGTAGTCGTCCATGGGGTGGCCGGAGAGGAAGAGACCCGTGGCCTCCCGCTCCATGGCCATCTTCTCCGCGGCGGAGAACTCCGGCAGGTCCGGCAGCTGGAAGGCGGGCGCCTCCTCCGTCATGCCGAACAGGTCGAACTGCCCCTCCAGGTTAGAGCGCTGGTCGGATTGGATGTCGTCCATCAGCTTGGCATAGACCGCCAGCAGCTGCCGCCGGTTGGCGCCCAGGCTGTCGAAGGCCCCGGCCTTGATGAGGCTCTCCGCCTCCCGCTTGTTCAGCTCCGGGCCGCACATCCGCTCGCAGAAATCCCGGAAGGAGAGGAAGGGCCCGCCCCGCTCCCGCTGGGCCATGACGCCCCGGATGAAGCTGCGGCCGATGCCCTTCACCGCCGCCAGGCCGAAGCGGATGCTGCTGCCCGTGTCGGTGAAGCCGTCGTTGGATTCGTTGATGTCCGGCGGCAGCACCGGGATGCCCCCGGCGCGGCAGTCTGCGATGTATTCCGCGATCTTGGCCGTGTTGTCCGGCACGCTGGACAGCACGGCGGCCATGTATTCGCAGGGGTAGTGGTATTTCAGATAGGCCGTCTGATAGGCGATGATGGCGTAGGAAACGGCATGGGCCTTGTTGAAGGCATAGTTGGCGAAGGCGAAGATCTCGTCATAGATGGCGTTGGCCACCTCCGCGGGCACTCCCTTTGCCACCGCTCCGGGGATGTTCCGGGCCGGGTCCCCGCTGACGAAGGTCTCCCGCTCCTTCACGATCTCCTTCTGCTTCTTCTTGCTCATGGCCCGGCGGATCAGGTCCGCCTGCCCCAGGGAGAAGCCCGCCAGCTTCCGGAATATCTCGATGACCTGCTCCTGATAGACGATGCAGCCGTAGGTCACGGAGAGGATGCTTTCCAGGAGCGGGTGCTTGTAGGTGATCTTCTCCGGGTGCTGCTTGCAGTCGATGAAGCGGGGGATGGATTCCATGGGGCCGGGGCGGTAGAGGGCAATGATGGCGGTGAGATCCTCGATGCTCTGGGGCTTCAGGCCCACGCAGACCCCGGTCATGCCGGTGGATTCCATCTGGAAAACGCCGCTGGTGTGCCCGGCGGTGAGCATGTCGTAGACCTCCCGGTCCCCCTCGGGGATGGCATGCAGGTCGAAATCCGGCTGCCGCCGCCGCACCCGCTCCACCGCGTCCCATAGCACCGTCAGGTTCCGCAGCCCCAGAAAGTCCATCTTCAGCAGGCCCAGCTCCTCCAGCTGGGTCATGGGGTACTGGGTCACCACCACCTCGTCGTTGCGGCTCAGGGGCACATAGGTATACACCGGGTCCCTGGTGATGACCACCCCGGCGGCGTGGGTGGAGGCGTGGCGGGGCATGCCCTCCAGGGCGCGGGCGATGTCCAGCAGCCTGCGCACGCTTTCGTCCGTGTCGTAGAGGTCCTTGAGGGGCTTGGAGAGGCGCAGGGCTTCGTCCAGGGTCATGTTCAGGGTGGCGGGGATCAGCTTTGCCACCCGGTCCGCGTCCCCATAGCCGATGCCCAGGGCGCGGGCCACGTCCCGCACGGCGGCGCGGGCCGCCATGGTGCCGAAGGTGGCGATCTGGGCCACATGGTCGCTGCCGTACTTCCGGTTGACATAATCACCGACCTCGCCCCGCCGGTTGACACAGAAGTCGATGTCGATGTCCGGCATGCTGACCCGGTCGGGGTTGAGGAAGCGTTCGAAATAGAGGTTGTATTTCACCGGATCCACGTCGGTGATCCCCAGGGTATAGCTCACCACGCTGCCCGCGGCGCTGCCCCTTCCGGGGCCCACTGGGATCCCCTGGGATTTGGCATATCGGACGAAATCACTGACGATCAGGAAGTATTCGTTGAAGCCCATGTCGTCGATGGTTTTCAGCTCGAAATCCAGCTGCCCCTGCAGCTGGGTCGCCCGCTCCCCGTAGCGCCTCCCCAGGCCCGCTTCGCACAGCCGGCGGAGATAATCCTTCGCGCTGTTCTCTCCCTCCGGCAGCCGGAATTCCGGCAGGTGGTATTCCCCGAAGGTGAAGTCCAGATTGCACCGCCGGGCGATCTCGGCGGTGTTGTCCGCCGCCTCCGGCCACTGGGGGAAAAGAGACCGCATCTCCTCCTCGGATTTGATATAGAATTCCGCGGTTTCGAAGCGCATCCGGTCCTCGTCCTGCACGGTCTTCTGGGTCTGGATGCAGAGGAGCACGTCCTGCACCTCCGCATCCTCCTTCGTGAGGTAATGGGCGTCGTTGGTGACCACCAGGGGAAGGCCCGTCTCCCGGTGAAGGCGCAGGATCCCCTGGTTCACGCTCTGCTGCTCCGCCAGGCCGTGATCCTGCAGCTCCAGATAAAAGTGGTCCGGCCCGAACATGGCGCTGAGCTCCAGCGCAGCTGCCCTGGCACCGGCATAATCCTCCTGGCGAAGGAGCCGGGGGATCTCACCGGCCAGGCAGGCGGAAAGAGCGATGAGTCCCTCCGTGTGCTGCCGCAGCAGCTCCTTGTCGATCCTTGGCTTGATATAGAAGCCGTCGATGAAGGCCTGGGAAACGAGATAACAGAGGTTTCGGTAGCCGGTTTCGTTTTCGCAGAGCAGCACCAGATGGCGGGCTTCGTTGTCGATCCCGTGCTCCCGGTCCTGCATCCGCCGGGGGGCCACATAGACCTCGCAGCCGATGATAGGCTTCACCCCCGCGGCCTTTGCGGCCTTGTAGAAGGTGACGGCGCCGTACATGACGCCGTGGTCCGTGACGGCCACCGCATCCTGCCCCAGCTCCTTGACGCGCTGCATCAGCTGCTCGATGCGGCACGCACCGTCCAGCAGGCTGTATTCGCTGTGAACATGCAGATGAACAAATGACATGACGAGTTCTCCAAATGGTGATCCGGTTGCTTTTGCACACCGGATATGCTATTATGCGCCCATGAAACGAATGCTTGATCGAATCGCGGTGCTGCTTTGCGCCCTCTGCCTGCTCATGATGCCGGTCTGCCGTGCCTCCGAAGAGGGGGAAGCCCCGGCGGCAGAGTTCTTTTTCTCCGACGTGTCGGAAGAAGACTGGTTTTATGAGCCCGTCCGTTATCTCACGGAGCGGGGCATGCTGCAGGGCTTCGGGGATGGGACCTTCCGCCCCGGGGACACGCTGACGGAGGCGCAGCTTCTGAAGCTGCTGCTGAAGCCCTATATGCCGGAGGACATGGAGGAACCGGCGGGGGAGGGCTGGTGGATCCCCTATTGGGAATTCGGCGTCCGGGAGGGGATCCTCGCGGCGGACGACCTGGAGCATGTCCACCGGGGGGCGAGCCGCCTGCGGACGGCGCAGCTCCTGGTCCGGTTCCCGCTCCTCCCGGTGTCGGAGGAGGACCTGCTCGAGCCGGATACGGCCGGGATCCTGGGGGAGATGCGCGACCGGGATGAGATCCCCCGGGAAGCTCTGGATGCGGTGGTCACAGTCTATGCCTCCGGGATCATGGAGGGTTACGACGACGGCTGCTTCCACCCGGAGCGTGTCCTGACCAGGGCCGAGGGGGCCGCCGTCATCCAGCGGCTGATGCTGCCGGAGCTGCGCAGGCCAAAGCTTCGCCGCGCGGTCCCGGAGGCGTGGTTCGAGGACGCGCTGCTCCTGGGCAATTCCCACTGCGGCGGGATCAGCATGTATGGGGAGCTGCCCCAGCCGGACATCTGCTTCAGCTATGGCGGCACATTCCTGACCGGGCTGGGCACCCTGTGCCGGGACCGGCATGAACGCAGCTTCACCATGCGCTCCCTCCTGCAGTCCAGGCAATACGGCAAAATCATCCTGATCTTCGGCACCAACGAGATGGGCTATGATATGGAGTATCTCCGGCCCCGCCTGGAGGAATTCCTGGACCGCCTGGTGGAGCTCCAGCCGCAGGCCCGGCTCTGGCTGTGCACGGCTCCGCCGGTCAACCCGGAGCTGGCGGAAAACCCGGAGCTGGAAGTCCAGTGCTTCACCGTGGAAAACTGCCTCGCTGTCAATGCGCTGTTCCGCGAAGCGGCGGAGGAGCGGGGAGCGGGCCTGCTCGATGTATTCAGTCTCTTTGCCGATGAGGATGGGATCCTGCCCCGGGAGTACACAGGAGACGGGATCCACCTGACGATGGCATGTTACAGGACCTGGGGACAGTGGCTGGCTTCTGCAGTGATTCCGGCGGAGGAAGGCTCCACGGAAGAAGATTCCTCAGCGGAGGAAGGACCGCCTGCGGAGGAAGGGATCCCCGCGGAGGAGAAACCGGCTGCGGGTGAAGAGACTCCCTGAGGATCTGAGCATCATTATATAACCTCGGCGTTCCTGCCGCAATAGGAGCGCCGAGGTATTTCTGTTCACCGCGCGGCGCTGCCCGCCGGCTCCGGGCAGCGGATGAAGATCCTTCCTGCTTCCAGGGCCGCCACCGCGGTGCTGCCGGGGGGCAGATCCCCGGCCAGGATCCGGTCGGTCAGCGGGTCCTCCAGGCTGCGGCGCAGGCAGCGCCGCAGCGGTCGAGCGCCAAAGGCGGGATCGAAGCCGGTCCGGGCAAGCGCTTCGGCCACGCCTTCCTCCGCCTGCAGCCGGATGTCCAGGGCCGCCAAACGCGAGGCCAGGCCGTCCAGCAGCTTCCGGGCGATCAGCACCAGCGCTGCCGGCTCCAGAGGACGGAAGACCTGGATCTCGTCCACCCGGTTCAGCAGCTCCGCCCGAAAG
>JAEEGH010025674.1_pt1 | contig 11799 bp, 10 predicted proteins | sample 9134181 | NCBI WGS metagenome assembly JAEEGH01 (sample SAMN16246544, study PRJNA631951) | gut metagenome | biome: gut microbiome; feature: rumen; material: DP-attached | host: Bos | place: Iran: Karaj | collected 2018-10 | reverse complement strand
GTCAAGACCCACCTGTCCCTGTCCGACAAGCCCGAGGTCAAGGGCGTGCCCAAGGGCTGGCGTCTGCCCATCCGTGACATCCTGGTCTACGGCGGCGCCAAGTTCCTCTGCCCCATGGCCGGCACGATCAGCATGATGCCCGGCACCTCCTCCGACCCCGCCTACCGCCGCATCGACATCGACGTCAACACCGGCAAGGTCAGCGGTCTGTTCTGATTTCAAGTTTTCTGGAGAGGTAAACAATGAGTTTTCTGAATCAGGATATTCAGGCGTTTACCGACGTTCTCGCCTCCAAGGCCTCCGTGCCTGGGGGCGGGGGCGCCTCCGCTCTGGTGGGCGCCGTCGGCACCGCCCTGGGCTCCATGGTGGGCGCTCTCACCGTCGGCAAGAAAAAGTATGCCGATGTGGAAGCCGAGATCATCGAGCTCATGAAGAAAGCGGACGTGGTCCGCGCCGAGCTGCTGAAGCAGATCGACGAGGACGCCCGCGTGTTCGAGCCTCTGAGCCAGGCCTACGGCCTCCCCAAGGAGACCGAGGAGGAGAAGGCCCACAAGGCGAAGGTCATGGAAGCCTGCCTCCACGAAGCCTGCTCCGTGCCCATGGAGATCATGGTCAAGTGCTGCGAGGCCATTGAGCTGCAGAAGGAATTCGCTGCCAAGGGCTCCAGCCTCGCCATTTCCGACGCCGGCGTCGGCGTCGCTTTCTGCAAGGCCGCCCTGCAGGGCGCCAGCCTGAATGTTTTCATCAACACGAAGAGCATGAAAGAGCGCGAGTACGCCGACGGCCTCAACAAGCAGGCCCTGGAGATGCTCGACAAATATGTTCCCATGGCCGACGAGATTTACGAGAGCGTATTTGCCCGTCTGCGCCCTGCGGAATGAAAACAGAGGTTGAAACAAGCTTCAACCTGCATTGCATTTAAGCCGTTTTTCTCGCCGCAGAGTGGCAAGCGAAAAACATGGCGCTTGATGACCATCCCTTTTCATGGTCATTCTGTGCCTTTAGCTTAAGCGAAAGGAATGGTCATAAAAATGGCTGAGATTCTGAAGGGTAAAGAAGTCGTAGCCGCGATGAAGGAAAAGATGATCGCGGACGTGGCGGAGCTCCAGGCGAAGGGCGTCAACCCCACCCTGGCCATCGTGCGCGTCGGCGAGCGTCCCGACGACATCAGCTATGAAAAGGGCGCCATGACCCGCTGCAAGGGCATCGGCGTCGCTGTCAAGAACTTCGTCCTCCCCGCCGACTGCACCCAGGACGACCTGCTGGCCGTCATCAAGGAAGTCAACGAGGATAAGGACATCCACGGCTGCCTGCTGTTCCGTCCCCTGCCCAAGACCATGGACGAGAACTACATCCGCAACCAGCTGGACCCCGCCAAGGATGTGGACGGCATCACCGACCTGAGCATGGCCGGCACCTATGCCTGCACGGAGCTTGGCTTCCCTCCCTGCACCCCCTATGCCTGCATGGAGATCCTGGAGCACTTCGGCATCGACCTGAAGGGCAAGCGCGTCTGCGTGGTGGGCCGCAGCCTGGTGGTGGGCAAGCCCGCCGCCATCATGGCCATCCAGCGCAACGGCACCGTCACCGTCTGCCACACCAAGACCAAGGACATGGCTTCCGTCGCCCGTGAGGCCGACGTGATCATCGCCGCCGCCGGCAAGGCCGGCGTCGTGGGCGAGGGCTTCTTCAAGGAAGGCCAGGTCGTCATCGACGTGGGCATCAACTTCGACGAGGAAGGCAACATGAAGGGCGACGTGGACTTCGCCGCCGCCGAGCCCGTCGTGGCCGCCATCACCCCCGTTCCCGGCGGCGTGGGCACCGTAACCACCAGCGTCCTGGTGAAGCATGTTATTCAGGCTGCCCAGCGCACCTTGAAATAAGCGCGCGAAATTCAGCGAAATTGGTGAATAATTGGGTGTTGTTATCCCGGGGAATCCCTGTTATAATAACACTGCAATATGTGCAAATCATTTTAGAGAGGGTATATAAATGATCATCATTGCCGAGAAGATTAACGGTTCCATCCCCTCCGTAGCCAAGTATATTGCCGAGCGCAATGAAGAAGCCATCAAGGATCTGGCTATCCGTCAGGCGGAGCAGATCGGCGAGAACAAGGGCTTCATCGACGTTTGCTCTTCCGTCGCTCCCGAGGTCGAATTCGACACCATGCGCTGGATGCTGGACCTGGTCCAGGGCGTCACCGATATGCCCATCAGCGTGGACAGCCCCAACGCCGAGTGCCTGCTGGAGCTGCTTCCCTATGTGAAGAAGCCCGGCCTGGTGAACTCCGTTTCCGGCGAAGGCAACAAGATCGACCTGATCTTCCCCTACCTGGCCAAGCCCGAAAACAAGGGCTGGGAAGTCATGGCCCTGCTGAGCGACGACACCGGCATCCCCAAGAGCGCCGCCGACCGTCTGCGCGTGTTCGACAAGATCATGGCCAAGGCGAAGGAATACGGTATCGCCCCCAACCGCATCCACATCGATCCCCTGGTGGAGATGCTCTGCACCTCCGAGGACGGCATCGCCATGGTGGAAGAGGTCATGGCCAAGATCCGCGAGCAGTATCCCTCCATCCACATCTCCGGCGCCGTCAGCAACATCAGCTTCAACCTGCCCGCCCGCAAGCTGGTCAACATGGCTTTCGTCTGCCTCGCCATCAAGGCCGGCATGGACTCCGCCGTGTTCGATCCCCTGGATAAGCAGCTCCTGGGCGTCATCTACGCTACCGAAGCTCTGCTGGGTATGGATGATTTCTGCATGGAGTATATCGGCGCTTTCCGCGACGAGCGTATCGCCGCCACCAACAAGAAGAAAGCCTGAGTCCCCAATCAGCAAAGAGGTCCATTTTACCAAAGTAGGTCCATTTGCCATAGGCAAATCATATTTATAGGAGGAAATAGAAATGTCCAAGCTTGAAGAAGTCGCTGCTGCCGTTGAAAAAGGCAAGGTTAAGATCGTTGCCGGCCTGACCCAGGAAGCTCTTGACGAGGGCTTCTCCGCTGCCGAGATCCTGAACACCGGTATGATCGGCGCTATGGCCGTCGTCGGTGAGAAGTTCAAGAACAACGAGATCTTCGTCCCTGAGATGCTGATCGCTGCCCGTGCCATGAAGAAGGGCGTCGAGGTCCTGACTCCCCATCTGAAGGCTGCCGGCACCGAGTCCAAGGGCAAGCTGATCCTCGGCACCGTCGCGGGCGACCTGCACGACATCGGCAAGAACCTGGTCGGCATGATGATCGAAGGCGCCGGCTTCGAGGTCATTGACCTTGGCGTTGACGTGCCCGCCGAGAAGTTCATCGAGTGCATGAAGGAGAACCCGGACTGCAAGATCGTTGCTCTGTCCGCCCTGCTCACCACCACCATGCCCGCCATCAAGTCCACCATCGACGCCATCGTCGCTGCCGGCCTGCGCGACACCGTCAAGATCATGATCGGTGGCGCCCCTGTTACCCAGGCTTTCGCTGACGAAGTCGGTGCCGACGGCTACTCCGAGGACGCTGCTTCCGCCGCTGAGCTGGCCAACAAGCTGAAGGCTGAGTGGGACGCGGCCTGAGTCGCAACTGAACGAAGCACTAACGCCCGTTAGGGCTCATACAAAATCGACGGGGTTTTGCCCCGTCGATTTTGTATTGACAGGAGGAAAGCATGAGGATCGCAATCGCCGCGGATGATGATATGATCAACCGTTATTTCCTTGACAGCAAGTGGTTCCTTCTATATGATGTGGAGGGACAAGAGGTAACGCGGGAACTCAAGGTCCCCTCCCTGGGAGAAGGGCAGGAAGCTCTGATCCGGGCGCTGGCGGATTATCGGGCCAATGTTCTCATCTGCGGCGGACTGAGCGGCAGCGCCAGAGCCTCCCTTGGGGAAGCGGGCATCCTGGCCTTCGGCGGGATCATCGGAAAGCCGGATGCCGCAATTCGCGCCCTGCTGACGGGAACGCTGCAGGCAGATCCCGATGCTGCGTGCGCGGGAGAGAGCTGCTCCGGCTGCTGCGGCGAGGAAAGCTGCAAAAACTGTCAATTCAAAAATTGAGATAGGAGTGTTTATCATGGCAGAAAAGAATTTCTTCGAAGTGTGGTCCAAGGAATCCCCCGAAACCATGAAGGGCTTCATGGATTTCACCGGCGGTCTGATGAAGAACAGCGGCCTGGATGAAAAGACCTTCCAGCTCATCTACATGGCGATCCAGGCTTCCCGCGGCGGCCTGGGCTCCGTGGCGGCCCATGCCGGCTTTGCCAAGAAAGCCGGCGCCACCCGTGACGAAGTCAAGGGCGCGATCCTGCTGACCCTCATGACAAACGGCATCAACGGTGTTGCCGACGCTCTGGCCCTGGCGCTGGATTCCTACGACAATACCCCTGTGTAAGCAGTCAAAAAGAAAGCGCGTGCAGCCTAATGCTGCACGTGCTTTTTTATCTCTGTCTGTTTTCGCAGTTCCGGCTGCATCTGTCGCACCCGCCGCAATCGCTGCATCCGCCGCAGCTCCCTTTGTGCTTCCTGGCTGACAGAAGGGCCGCGATCACCGCGGCAGCCAGAAGCAGGGCGATAAGAATACTGACCCAGTTCATACCAGAAGTATGCCCACAGCGCGCACGATCAATGCAACGCACCAGGCGATCAGGCACTGTCCCAGCACCACCGCAGCGGACCACTTCGCCCCAAGTTCCCGCCGTATGGCGGCGACGGAAGCCACGCAGGGGGTATAGAGCAGGCAGAAAGCGAGCAGGGAAGCGGCGGAAAGGGGAGTCAGGAAGGCCGCGATGCTCTCGCCGCTGCCAAGAAGCACCGAAAGGGTGGAAACGACGCTTTCCTTGGCGATGAATCCGGCCACCAGAGCTGTGACCACGCGCCAGTCCCCGAAGCCATGGAGACGGAAGAGAGGGGCGAGGAAGCCGGCGATCATGGCCAGGATGCTGTCCTGGGAAGCCTCCACCACATTGAGGCGGAAATCGAAGGTGTTGAGGAACCACACAACGATGGAGGCCAGGAAAATGACGGTGAAGGCCCGCTGCAGGAAGTCCTTGGCCTTGTCCCAAAGAAGCAGCAGCACATTCTTTGCGCCGGGCATGCGGTAGTTGGGCAGCTCCATGACGAAGGGGACCGCCTCTCCCCGGAAGATGGTGCTTTTGGAGACGAGGGCCACCAGGATCGCCACCACGATACCCAGGAAATAGAGCCCCACCATGATAAGACCCCGATGCGCCGGGAAGAAGGCCATGGTGAAGAAGCCGTAGATGGGCAGCTTCGCCGTGCAGCTCATGAAAGGCGTCAGCAGAATGGTCATTTTCCGGTCCCGCTCCGAGGGCAGGGTCCGGCTGGACATGACCCCGGGCACCGTGCAGCCAAAGCCGATGAGCATCGGCACGATGCTGCGTCCCGAGAGGCCGATCTTGCGCAGCAGCTTGTCCATGACGAAGGCGACCCGGGCCATATAGCCGCTGTCCTCCAGCAGGCTCAGGAAGAAGAACAGGATCACGATGAGGGGGATGAAGCTGAGCACGCTCCCCACGCCCTCAAATATCCCCTCGATTATCAGGGAGTGCAGGACCGCGTTGACGTTCCAGCCCGTCAGCAGCCTGTCCACCACCTCCGTCAGCGCGCCGATGCCGCTTTCCAGCAGCCCCTGGAAGAAAGCGCCGATCACGCTGAAGGTGAGCCAGAAGACCAGCGCCATGATGAGGATGAAGACGGGTATGGCGGTGAAGCGGCCGGTCAGGATCTTGTCCAGCTTCCGGCTGCGCTGCTGCTCCTTGCTGACGCCGGGCCGCAGCACCGTCCGGTCGCAAAGGGCATGAATGAAGCTGAAGCGCATGTCCGCAATGGCGGCGGCCCGATCCAGGCCCCGCTCCTCCTCCATCTGGAGAAGGATATGCTCCAGGGTCTCCTTTTCGTTCTGGCTGAGCTTCAGGGCCTCCAGCACCAGCTGATCGCCCTCCGCCAGCTTTCCGGCGGCGAAGCGGACGGGGATGCCCGCCTCCTCGGCATGGTCCGCGATCAGGTGCATGATGCTGTGGAGACAGCGGTGGACCGCGCCTCCATTCACATTCCGGTCGCAGAAATCCGTCCGTCCCGGCTTTTCCTGAAATCGCGCCACATGCAGCGCATGCTCTACCAGCTCGTGAACGCCCTCGTTTTTGGAAGCGACGATGGGCACCACGGGGATACCCAGCGCTTCTTCCATTTCATTGATGTGGATGCTGCCCCCGTTATTGCGCACCTCGTCCATCATGTTCAGGGCCAGCACCATGGGAACATCCAGCTCCATGAGCTGCAGGGTCAGATAGAGGTTGCGCTCGATGTTGGTAGCGTCCACGATGTCGATGATGCCCGTGGGCTTTTCGTCCAGAATGAACTGGCGGGATACGATCTCCTCCGCGGAATAAGGGGAGAGGGAATAGATGCCCGGAAGGTCCGTTACCAGAGTATCCGGGTGCTCCCGGATGGCGCCGCTTTTCCGGTCCACCGTCACGCCGGGGAAATTGCCCACATGCTGGTTGGAGCCGGTGAGCTGATTGAACAGGGTGGTCTTCCCGCAGTTCTGGTTGCCCGCCAGGGCGAAGGTGAGTACCGTCCCCTTGGGCAGGGGATTCTCCTCCGCCTTCACATGGTATTTGCCGCCCTCGCCGTAGCCGGGGTGCTCCTGGCGGACGGCATGGAGGGCGTATTCCGGGTCGTCCGGCTTCGGCGCGGAGGCGTCAGACGCCTCGATGCCGATCTTTTCCGCGTCGCTTTTCCGGAGAGTCAGGGAATACCCGTGGATGCGCAGCTCCATGGGATCCCCCATAGGCGCGTACTGTACCAGCGTGACTTCCGCGCCTGGGATCACGCCCATATCCAGAAAGTGCTGCCGCAGGGAGCCTTCGCCTCCCACGGCGGTGATCCGCGCCGTTTTTCCGACGCCCAGTTGGTTCAGCGTCATGATGACTACCTCCCCGTTCCCAAGGAATTGCCTTCGGCTAACTCTATGAGTAATCATAGACTAACTACCGGGGTTTGTCAAGAGCAGAACAAGGGCCGGGGGCGATTTTGCCCCCGGCCCTAGGATGAGATCATGGCGTCATTTATTTGTCAAATCCTCTACCAGCTGCCGCAGATCGTCGCCTTCGATGCTGTTCTGCGGAAAAACACCGATATAAACCTTTTCCAGCGCCAGGTAGAAGCTGTCCTGATCGGTTTTAGACAGCTTCAGTTTCTCCGGCGTGTAGATCTTGATCTTTGTTTTGGGAGGATAATCCAGCACCTGCAGCATGAAGCAGTCGTCCGTGAGATACGGATATTCGGGATCGAAATCTGCCGGATCGCTTCGGCTGTACGTTGCCCGCAGGAGATGGTAGACGCTGCCGTCCTTCATGGTAGTTTCCCGTACCTCCGAGATCACGAACCAGTAGCCTTCCGGCAGCGTCCGGGGGAGATGCTTTCCCAGATCCTCAAACTGCCGGGCTTCTTCCTCGCTGAGAGTCCGAAGGGTGGCCTCCGCCACATCCTGTACCTTCTCCGTGGCTGGGTAGACGGCGATGCTGGCCATCTTGGGATCGACCCCCTCGGGCCAAGAACCGCCTGGCGCGTATCCTGCTCCGCCGACAGCGGGGTGCAGAAAGATGCCCAAGGCCCCGGCTGCCAGGATGCAGACGCAGGCAGCGGCAGCCCCCCAGCGCAACCAGGCAGGGTGTTTTTTCCTGATACGCCCGCCGGAGGCGTCGGCAATCAGTTCCGCATCCGCATCTCCTATCAGTTCAAACAGTTTTTTAGCGGTCATAATTCGTGCCCCCTTTCCAGCAAGTATTCCCGCAGCTGCTTCCGGAGCCGGTGCAGGGTGACGGCGATCTGATTCTCCTTCATGCCGAAGAGCTTTGCGGTCTCATAGATGGACTCGGCATAAAAATAGCGGCGAAGGAACAGCCGCCGCTTTTCCGGCGGCAAGCTGCGAAGGAAAACGTTCAGGTCGGCAATCAGCTCCTTCTCGTCCAGACGCTGCTCAGGGTCTTCCTTTCCGGAAACACAGTCTCCCAGCTCCTCCAGTACCAGCGTCGTCTCCGCTCCGCCCCGCTTAGCGGCGCTGCGGCTGCGGTAGCGGTCAAAGGCCAGATTCCGGGTGATCCTGCCGAAGAAGGGGGCGAGAAGGCTGGGCCGTTGGGGCGGCATGGCGTTCCAGGCCCGGAACCAGGTGTCGCTGACGCATTCCTCCGCGTCCTCCGGGCTGCCCAGGATGTTCCGGGCGATGGAAGCGCAGTAGGTCCCGTATTTATCTTCGGATTCCGTTATTGCCCGCTGGTCTCTTGCCCAGTAGAGGGCCACGATCTCTGTATCCTCCATACGCACGCCTCCTTTCACCCATAAAGACGGATTCCGCGGCAGAATATTACACGAAAAAGAGACACAGCCAGGCAGTATTCTGCCAGGCTGTGTTGAACTCAGTCCATGAGCCCGTATTTGACTTTGATCCGGTCCAGCTTCTCCAACATGGGTTCCGCCGCCAGCCAAAGGAACAGGACCGTGGCGGTGGCGTGGATCAGGTCCACCGGGATGCCTGAAACGTAGTAGGTGAGCAGCAGCTTCCAATTCAGCGTTTCGGTGTAGATCAGCGCGGCAGCGGGATTCATGATGCCGCCGTAGATCACGATGGTGGCGATGGCGCCGTAGATGCAGAGGGAAACGCGGCTGCGGCGCAGCCAGCCCTTGCGGAACAAAACACCTGCCAGGAACCCGATGATCCCTGCAGAGAACATCTGCCAAGGTGTCCATGGTCCCTGTCCGAAGAGTACGTTGGAGGCGACCATGGTCATGGCCCCCACCAGGAAGCCGGTCTCGCCCCCGAAAGCCACACCGGCGACGATCACCAGGGCCAGCACCGGCTTGAAAGCGGGCAGCATGAAAAAGGCTGCCCGGCCCACCACGCCGATGGCGCATAGCACGGCGATGACCGTCAGCTCCCTCGCCTGAGGCTTCCGCCCCTCGAAAATGAGGAAGAATGGGAGCATGGTCTCTACCAGGATCAGCAGGGCGATGAAATAGTATTTTCGTCCGCCCAGATAGTAGACCCCGATGAAGATGGTCAGGGGGATCAGCAGAAGGATGGAAATGGCCGCGGCAAGGGTCCGCTTGGACAGCTTCCGCTTTTCCTTCGGTGTTTGCAATCGGACAGGCTTTGGCGCCTTCCGACTCAGGGAGAAGGCACAGACGAGCAGACAGAGTACAAGGATAAGGTAAAGGGGAAGGTCGTTCAGGGCTGTGGTGGTGAGCCCGTTTTCGTTGATGAGGGCGGAGAGATCCTGGTGGGACAGGGTGTATACAAACAGGATGAGAGCCCCCAGGCCGCTGACCGCTGCAAGGAGGATGCGCCAGAGGGGCAGCCTTTTCGGCTTGAAGTTCACGCTGTCCTCTTCCGGCTCCGGAAGGGGCGGCGCCTCCTCCGGGAGTTCCGGCTCCGGCGGCAGGGTCCCGCCGCAGGCCGCCATCACGTCCCTGGGCGTCACGGCTTCGGGGAGGAGGCCGCGCGCCATGCGGTTTGCGGAGGTGGTATAGAAGCTGTTTCCGGAGAAGAACTGCCTGGGCCTGCCTTCGGAGACGATGTTCCCGTCGAAGAAAAGGGCGCAGCGATCCGCGTATTCCGCACAGAACTCCACGTCATGGCTGACCATGAACACGGTGACGCCCCGGCGGAGCAAAGTCCTGAGGATGAGGGCGAAGGCCTGTTTGAATTCCGCGTCCAGCCCCTTGGTGGGTTCGTCCAGCAGGAGGATCTCCGGGTCCAGCAGCAGCACCTTGGCCAGGGCGGTCCGCTGCTGTTCGCCTCCGGAAAGGTCGTAGGGGTGCCGGTCCAGCAGTTCCTCCAGGCGGCAGAGCTGCACCGCCCTGGCGACCCGGTTTTCCTGCACCGACTTGTCCAGCTTCGTCCCCTTGAAGATCTCAAAGAGATCCTCCCGCACCGTCTTTTTCACAAAGAGGGTCTGGGGGTTCTGGGGCAGCGTCCCCACACGGCCGTGGAGGCGGACTTCGCCCCGATAGGGCTTCAGCAGACTGCCGATCATGGAGAGAGTGGTGGTCTTTCCGGTGCCGTTGCCTCCCATCAGAGCCAGGAACTCGCCTTTTTTGACCGCCAGGCTAACGCCCTTTACCACATCGGGGAGGTCCTTTTCATATTTGAACCATATGTCCTCCAGTTCAATGGCGTTTTCGGAAGCGGGGGCCGGGATATATTCTTCCGGCAGCGCGCCCAGGGGATTGCGCTTCCCATAGTCCTCCAGCCAGCTGCGCCCGTCCCGCACGGTGACGGGGCAGGGGGACGCATCCTTTACGGAGGCCCAGACCCGCATAGCCGTAGGCATCGCCAGGAACATGCCGTGGCCGCTGCCCCGCAGGTGCCGCCCCACCTCCGAGGGCGTCCCGTCGGCGATGAGCTGTCCCCGGTCCATGACCAGCACCCGGTCCGAGAGGGGGAAAGCCTCCTCCAGCCGATGCTCCGTCAGGATCACCGTGGTGCCCAGCTCCCGATTCACCTTTCCCACGGTGGCGAGAAAGTCGGAGGCAGCGATGGGGTCCAGCTGACTGGTGGGCTCGTCCAGAATGAGGACGGAGGGCTGCATGGCCATGATGGAGGCCAGATTCAGCAGCTGTTTCTGCCCGCCGGAGAGCTCAGTTACGTTTTTATAAAACCAGGTCTGGATGCCGAAAAAGGAAGCCATTTCCGCCACGCGGCTGCGGATGGTGGGGGTATCGTAGCCCAGGCTTTCCAGGCCGAAGGCCAGCTCATGCCAGACCTTGTCCGTGACGATCTGGTTTTCCGGGCTCTGCTGCACGAAGCCGATGCGCTCGCTCTGCTCCCGTTGGCCCACTTCGTCCAGAGGGGTGCCCTCAAAGAGGATGATCCCGCGCCGGTCACCCGTGGGGGCCAGCACCGTTTTGAACTGCCGCAGCAGGGTGCTTTTCCCACAGCCGCTGGGGCCGCAAAGGGTGACAAACTGACCCTGGGGTATAGAGAAGGAAAGCTCACGCAGGGTATCCTGCCGCTGCTCCGGATAGGCGAAGCTCAGGCTTCGGACCGTAAACGTTTCCATTTCGCATCCTCCCTTCCGTTCAGGATCAGCGGGGTCAGGCAGAGAGCAAGATAGACGAGGAAAAAGCTCAGGGGAAGGGGAGAGAAGGCCACGCCCTTCAGGGTGGGATAATAGCGGAAGGAATAGCCGCCGCACAGCCAGCCGAAGACGATGAACCAGCAGCAGAAGCCAAGCCAGAGTATAGCGCTCCGGTCCCGGCTGTCAAAGCGGTAGATGGAAAAAGCGCTCCTTCCCGGCAGTCCGTAGCCCCGGCTTTTCATGCTGTCTGCCGTTTCTATGGCGTTTTCCAGGCTCCAGGTCACCATGATGGAGAGGATGGTGATGCCGTGCTTCATCCTCTGGGGTATGCTTCCGTTGGAGAGGTCCCGGCCGATGCACTGCTGGGCCTGGCGCACGGTCTTCATCTGCGCGCTGAAGCGGGGCACGAAGCGCAGGGTCATGCTCAGCACCAGGCTCAGGGCGGGGATGATGCGCCCGAAGAGATAGACGAATTTGTCCGAGGTCATGACCTCATTGTAGCAGCTGAACCACTGCACGACAGAGGCCAGCATAAAGGCGGAAGCGACGCCGTAGATCATGCTCTCCAGAGTCAGGGGATTCCCGGAGGGAAGATAGGCGAGGATCGTTGCCCCCTCGTGGTTGAAGGCGGGGTTCAGCACCGCCGCCAGGACCATCATGGGCAGCAAAAAGCGGAGGGAGAAGCGAAGCCCCTTCCTCCCCTTGAGGTATACGTTAT